>Ga0156425_1005_pt5 | contig 12406 bp, 13 predicted proteins | sample RifOxyA2_FD_108068 | JGI IMG/M metagenome (GOLD analysis project Ga0156425, IMG submission 108068) | Elusimicrobia bacterium RIFOXYA2_FULL_58_8
GCAGTTCTCGTTTTCGGAAGCGGGGCCGATGGTGCAGATTATCTTGGTCCTGCGCATCATGTAAAGATCTTTAGCGAAAGTGTTGGCCATCATACTGCCCGCCCCGGTAAGCCTGACGTGTTTTCCTCATTCTTCATATAGATATTATAGTAAATTAGCCCGGCCGCCTTTTTCGGGAGCGGCCGGGCACTTTTAAAAGTGTAAAAGCGGGTTTGCCTTGCTATGCGATTATTTTTGCCTGCATTCTGCGGCGGCTTTTGACGCCGCATTTACCTGCAGCCCCATCCTTTGCGGGAAGATTTCTATTTTTTCTATGCCGCCGGGCAAGGGAAAAAGCCTGCTGAAATCAATGGGCGGGTGCTGGCTGGTCCCCAGAAACTGAATTACGGTCTGGACAACCGAGTCAGGCACCCGTATTCCTTTAACCGTAGCTTTAAGCACTTTTATGAAAATATTACCCTTCGCCGAGCTGACCAGACAGTCCAGGCTTATAGAGTTTTCCAGCGTCAGGTAGCGTTTCAGCCTCTTTACGAGCGAGGACGCTGACCCGTCACCCAGGGCCCCGACGGCCGCCGCGCTGAAGCGCGCTACAGCGTGAATTTCCAGCATGTGTTCCGCCTTGAACCGGACGGAGGCTGTTTTTACCGTAATCCCGGCATTTTTGTTTTTGCCGGCTTCCTGCCGCAGCCATTGTTTCACAAAATCGTTAACTTCATCTTCCGTGAAAGTGAATGACCGTATGTCCCCGGAGGCCGTGTTCCCCCCGCCCCTCCGGGCAGCGTGGCAGGATATCAGGTCAAAAGCTTCCTGGACCGGGGCGGCTGCCGCGGCCTGCGGGGTTAGTAGTGTCAGTAATATCCAGCGAAGCATCATTCAGATACCGGCGACCGTTCGCCGCGGGAAAATATGAAGTGTAGGGTTCCGCAGGCAACCCCGGCCGCCATTATAATGTTATCGAGGAAAGTGACACAGGCCGCCTGCAAGGCGAAAAAAAGGCCTTTTTGGGCGTTGAGGAATGCCAGGAAACGGATATTAAGGAGAAGCCAGCACGCCCCCAGAGCGGGCGGCGCATAGGCGGGCAGCAGCCCGCCGGCGGTGAGCGGCAGGAGCAGTGCCAATAGCGGGGCCAGGACTACGCTGGCTAATTGCTCTTTTGGCGAGTGTGAGTAGCCGGTACCGCTCTTCCCGAGCTGCTTCCAACCTTTAGTGGCTATCAATATGTGGGCCCACCAGAACGGGATGTTGAAATCATTCGCGATAAATGAGCGCAGGGTGTACGTTTTCAGGTGGGTGACCTGGAGGTCTTTCAGAAAGGCTATCTGTCTGCCTGAAGCCGCGTAGCTCTGTCCCATAGCGGTATCTTCGCCCAATTCTACCGTCAGAGCGCTTTTTTGGGCGGCACACCCCGCATTGTTCCATAACGCGGCGCGTACTGCGTAGATGGATCCATATAAAAAAGTTACACGCTCCGGCAGCCTGCCGAAAATGTGGTGCATGTACAGGTTCTTGTACTGGCTGAAAAAACCTTTTACCGGGGTGTGCATGGACAGGCGGCCGGTTAAAGCATCCACTCCTGGATTGGCCTGAAAAAAATCGGAGATTATTGCCAGCGTATCCGGCTGTATAATGATGTCGCTGTCTATGTTCACAAGTATTTGCCCGGTGGCCGCCTGGAACCCGTTCTCCCTGGCGGCTATTCTTCCGGCGTGAGGGAGGGTCAGCAGCCTGTCGGCGTATTTCGCCGCGATAGCGCCGGTTGCGTCGGTGCTCCCGTCATCGGCAACTATAAGCTCGTAGTCTTTGCGGGAAGAACTCCGTATTGCCGCAAGGCAGCCGGCAATTGTGCCCTGGCAGTTAAACGCCGGAACTATGACAGATAGCCGTGCGCGGGATTCGCCGGTGGTCTGTAAGTTCATCTATTTTGCGGCCTGCCCGGCAACAGAACGTTCGTATTCGCAAATTACCCGCCGGCAATCCCCGTCCATCCGGATCCGTCCTTCATCCAGCCAGATAGCCCGCGGGCAGTGCCTTGCTAAAAACTCTCCGTCGTGGGAAGCCATGATGATGGTTTTTCCTCCCGTGATCTTTTCCCTGATGGCGGCGTCGCTTTTTATTATGAAGCCTTTGTCTACGAATGCGAGGCACTCGTCAAGGATCAGGAAGTCGCCGGGGGTGTTAAGGAAAACGCTCAGGCTGAGCCGCTGTATCTGGCCCATAGAAAGCCGTTTCAGCGGGGAGTACATGAACGTGGCCAGGCCGGCCATTTCAAGGATAACCTTCATGTCGTGCGTAAGAGCTTTCCGTTCTCCGCCAACTATTGCCCCGCGCAGATAGACATTGTCGATTACGGATAAGTCGTTGTTGAACCCGGTCCAGAAATTTAAAAGCACTTTTGGCTCGCTGCCGGTCCGGATCAGACCGGTTGTGGGTTTATAAATCCCGGCCATCAGCCTGAGCAGCGTGGTTTTCCCCGCCCCGTTATTTCCGACTACGGCCACCCGCTCTCCCTGTTTTATAGTAACCGAGATGTTGTGCAGGACCCGGAGTTTTTTCATTAAGGGTTCCTTATGCAGGAGCGCCTTTATTACCCTGAACGCCGTTTCCCGGTGGCGCAGGATAAAAAAATGTTTCGAAACATTCTCCGCTATGATGGCGTTTTCGTTCATGCCCTCTCCACCGCGGTGTCTTCGAGCCGGCAAAAAGCCCAATAACCGAGCGCCAGGAAAAATACGCCCAGAAACAAGCTGTAGGCATAGCTGGCTGCGTCGAAGCGTCCCATTAATAATTCCCTGAGCGATATTACGAACGGCGTAAGGGGGTTGCCGAAATATACAAATTTGCGCGCCCACGAAGAGATGTCCTTGAGCTCGTAAAAGATCGGGGAAATGAATAAAAGAACGCGTGAGATAAGCATCCAAAGGTGCTCCACATCCCGCGCGAAACAGAATAAAAGGGCCAATAGCAGGCTTACTCCCAGGATGAACGCGGTAAAGGAGGCGATTATGGGAAGCCCCAGCAGGACCATGGTCGGGGAAAACCTGCCGTAAAACACGGACAGGGCCACGCAAAACAGGAGCTCTATCAGGAATTTATAGAGCGGGATGGGTATATGGGAAACCAGGATAACTTCCCTGCGGACAGTGGTGTTCAGCATCATCGGCAGGGCTTCGTAAAAGGATTTCATCACGTAGAACGTGGTATTTATAAAAAAATTTACCATGATAATGCCGGAAAGCAGGTATAGGGGATATGCGTAAATGTTTTTACCGAAACGCGCGGAGAATATCGCGTAAGTCACCGCCAGCATGGCCAGCGGCCCCAGGAAGCTCCAGAAAAAGCCCAAAATAGAATTATGGTCTATAAGTCTGAACTGGGCCCTGGTCAATTCCAGCACCAGATTCCAGTTGAATCGTGTAAAGAGGTTCTTTAGGCGATTTGTCATTTTAAAACCGTCCGCACAAGCTGTCCGGGGTGTTTTTTTGCCATGATCCTGGCTGTCATGATTCCATATAGCTCATGTTCTCATTGATGCTCCAGACATCGTGCTGCCCGTTTCCTAAATAATTCCTGGCGGTATAAAGGCCGCTTAAAAGCGCGTGGTCGGAATTATCGTAATGGAATAGCCCGCCCCTGCCAAAGGTTCTTACATTGCTGAAGTGCTCCAGGTATCCGCGTAGTTTTTTTACGTCCTCCGTATAATGCATGGAGTAAACCGGGTAAGCGTGCGGGATGCGCACTACAAAACCGTTGATCAGGTGCTCCCGCGAGGCTATTCCTATTTTTTCCAGTTCGGTCATGGCCATGTCCATCAGGTCCATGTCGCTGCTCTTCCAGAAATCGTCATTCTCGTTGCAAAAATACTCCAGGCCCAGTGAAGTCCGCCCTGTTGCCGGCACCATCTCCGGGCTCCAGTTCTTGTAATTCTGTATGCGTGCCATCTTGACATCGGGCTCCTGCACATAGATCCACTGGTCAGGGAACAGGTTGTCCACGTTCAAAACCACATTGACCACCAAAAAACTCCTGAACTTCAATTTTTTTGACGCTTCCAGGACGTCTTCCTCCGGTTTTGGAATAAGCGAATTTACAAGGACAGGGAGGGGCGCCGTAGAGAACACGGTGTCCGCTTCCAGCTCTTCCCGTTTACCGCTGCGGCAATCCTCCACTATCAGGGAAACCGCTTTTTCTCCGTCCGTTTTTATTGCGACTATTTTTTTCCCCCAGGCAAAGGTGCCGCCCATTTCCTGGATAGCGGCCTGAAGTCTCCTGAAGAATTCCCCCGGGCCTGTGCGAGGGTAGAGAAATTCCTCCGCCAGGGTTTTGGGGCGGTCTTTCCTGATTACTGACAGGGCGTTGTATAGCAGTACTTTTACGGATAAGCCGCGCAGGCGCTGCATGGCCCAGTCGGCTGAAAGGTTGGAGCAGGGCATGCCCCACACCTTTTCGGTGTAATTTTTGAAAAAAACCTTATACAGTTCCCTTCCGAAGTTCCTGGTCACCCAGCCGTCGAAGGTTTTAATATCCCCTATTTCCCTGTATTTGCACCACAGCAGGCTTGCGACGGCTTTAACGCTTTCCATTGCCCCCAGTTTAGCGAAAGTATCAAAAAATTTAAGCGGATAGGAAAAAAACTTGCGGTGGTAGTAAATGCGTGAGAGCCTTTTTACTTTCAGCATGTCGGCGCCCATAACAGCGCTCCAAAGTTCATTTATCTCTTTCGACCTGGTAAGGAACCTGTGCCCGCCGATGTCAAAAAGATAACCCTGGAAATCGAGCGTACGGCAAATGCCCCCCGGTTGATTTTCCAGCTCTAAAATTAAGGGGTTGCGCCCGGCTTTTGCCAGTTCATACGCGCAGGCCATGCCCGCGGGGCCGGCGCCGATAACCACGTTTTTAGCTTGCAGCATCGCACTTCCTTGCGTGTATATACCGGGCGCATCCTCCGGCTATGAAGTCTGTTGCGGTCCGGGCAGTATAAACTCTACATGTTTTTACTTCTTTCTGGCAACTTGTCTTTCCTGATTTCCTGATGTGTGCGCGCGCAGTCCGCGAAAGCGCAAAAGAAGTTATAATTGTCCTTGTGCACACTATGGAACGCGGCATGGGGAAATTAAACTACAGATCATTGGCGGTTCTGGCTTTTATTTCCGCTGTTCTTTTAAGGGTCCTGCTCTGCTGGGCAAATCCCCCCGGCAACGCTTTTGATAACCATTTTAAACCGATATTCCTGATAATGGATCTTGGCGCTGTACCGGCTAAAGACGCCTGCTGGCAATGCTATCAGCCCCCGGTGTTCTACTGGATGTCAGCCGTCGCCGGTGATATTGCGGTCTCACTGGGGATGGGATTCCCGCAATTGCTGAAACTTTTCCAGTTTATTTCCTGCTTTTACGGCATTCTTACCGTAGGGGTTGTCTACCTTATTCTGCGTAAACTCCCCTTGTCTGATTTTGCGCGGCTCATTTCTTTCGGCGTTGTCTGCTTCCTTCCCCGCCATATCTACATGTCTGCCATGAATTCAAATGACACCATGAGTTATTTGTTCGTTGCGCTCAGTATCTATCTGCTGCTGACGGCCATCGAACGGGGATTCGACCGCCCGATCCTGGTGATAACGGGTATCATTGTGTCCATAACCCTGTTCACTAAATATACGACTTACGTTATGCTGCCGGTTATCCTGGTAACTTTGATCCCGCTCAGTTATGGGCAGACGGCAATTCCACGGCGCCGGGTTTTGACGGCAGTCGCTCTGGTGTTCCTCGTGCCGCTTGCGATATTAGGCGTTTACTTTGCGGATAACGTTCGCAAGTACGGAGATATGCTGCCTTCGAACGTTAAAGACGAACATTACGTAAAAGTGCAGCCGCGCGATAGCGGCGGCCTGGATTTTTTTAGTTTCAAGCCGTGGGAGAGCATAACCGCGCCAGTACTGGTCCCGGGTAAGATGCATTCTGTCTGGACGCTCGTTTATGGCGGGATGTGGTTCGATAATGAACCCAAATTTCTTTATTACCTGGACTTAAACAGCGACTGGTGGACGCATTATGCGGCCTGGCTGAAAGGAGAGGGGAAATTTCCGGGAGAAAATCCTGCAATGTCGAAGCTGGCCAGACTTACTGGGGCGGGTCTTGCGGGCTTGGGTCTTCTCCCCCTTCTGCTTGGTCTTACGGGTGTTGTCGTTTTTTTCAGGAAGAGCCGGGAAAGGTGGGGTGCAGCGGATGGGATGGACGCGGTTAAAATGAATATGTTCCCGGTGCTGTTATCCGGTAATGCCGCCAGCATAATGGCGCTGGCTTTAAAATCACACATATATGGTTCAGTAAAGGCGTCGTATTTTCTTAATTCATTGCCTGCCTTTGCCGTGTTCCTTGGCCTTGGTCTTATGGCCTGTGAGGAAAACAGGAAATTCCGGATATCTGTTTCGATAGTGTTCGCAATCCTCTTCGCACTGGCCGGCCTTCATATCCTTCATATCTTCAGTTGTTTATCTGCAAACCCAGAACTGCGCCGGTCTTTTCTGTCCGTTATTTTTTAAGGCGGCAGAAATTTTTTTATGCCGAAGAGTACCGGCGGTCGGATTATTCTTCAAGGGATGCCTGTGCTGTTGCGGCGCCTGCGGCCACGTATTCCTTTGCCAGGGTTGAAATAGTCACCTGGCTGGTGTGCTCGGTGCGCCCCCAGTCTGTACGGTTCCTGAACACTCCTGCAATAAATATGGGCAGACGAAGTATGACCAGGAAGGGTTGCAGGAAAGACGCGGCAAAAATGTCTGGGGATGCAGGTTCCTTTAATAGTCCCCACAAACGGTAACTGACCAGGAAAAAAATAAAAATAATTTTTACGATTATACCGGTATCACAGAACTGGTTGTAAAGCCAGATGAACAGGTTAAAAGAGTCTCTTGTATAGAACATGAGCGCTGTCATAAAGGCAATAATCGGTAACCGGTAGGCTTTTATGCAGTAGAGCCCCCCATCTAACGCTTTAAGGTCCAGGTGGAGAACCGCCCGCGCCCATAGTCCGGCCAGGTGCAACCTGGCGGTATCAAGTGTGCCGCGGGTCCAGCGGATATTACGTTTCATGTACTGGCGCAGGTTGGACGGTTCCTCATCGTAAACTATTGCGTCTTCATCCCAGGCAATGCGTATTCCGTGTCGGATAAGCCGCATCTGCAGTTCCATGTCCTCGGTGAGGCTGGTGTCATCCCAGGGATATGCCTCCGACACTTTTCTGGAAAAGCACATGCCCTTGCCGGAGAGGATGGCTGAGAGGCCCGCCTTCTGTTTCGACCTGTGCAACCGGGTGAACAGCAGACGTTCCGAGGCCAGGGTCCTGGCAACCCACGAGTCTGTGTTCTTGACCTTGTGGTGGCCCTGCACAGCTTCGTCCCCGGAAGCCAGCCTGGCGTTCATTGCCAGCAGGAAGCCCGGATGTGCCAGTGAGTCGGCGTCAAAATAGCACAGGGCATCGTGTTTTTTCATATCCAGTATCAGGGCACAGGCCCATTTCAGCGCCCTGCCTTTGCCGGATTTTTTGCCCGGTCCGGAATGTTCCAGCACCGTTACGCCGCTGGCGCGCGCCAGTTCAATGGTCCTGTCGGTGCAATGGTCCGCCACAATAAAAATATCGAACTTGTCGGCCGGGTAATCCATTCGCAGCAGGCTGTCAATGGCAAATCCTATGACCGTTTCCTCGTTGTAAGCCGGCAGTATAACAGCGAATCTGCGGAACAAGCCGTCGGAAACAGGTTTCCTGCAACTTCCAAAAGCACGCAGGCTGAGCAGCAAATAAAAAAACGCTAAAAGCAGGAAAATGAACTGTATCAGGTTGGCGGCAAGTATAAGGGGCAATTGAAGGGATTGGGGGGTCATGTTGTGTCAGTTGTCTGCCTGTGCCGGTTCAACAGAGGTCTCCGGGGATGCCTTTACGAGGTCGGAAATGGTTACCTTACTGGTGTGCTCGGTGCGCTCCCACTCATCCCGGGTTCTGAACACGCCCGCTACAAATATCGGGATACGCAATAGGAGCAAAGCCGGCTGCAGGAAAAAAGCGGCTACAATGCCCAGTGGGGCGCGTTCCTGGCGCATTGCGACCGCGGGATAGGCGGCCAGCAGTGCGGCTGCTGGGAGCAGTATGGCCGGTTTCAGGTGCTCTCCCTGGCGGTACAGCCAGATATAGAAATTAAACGATTCTCTGAAATAGGCTGTGAGCGCAATTGTCAATAGAACTACCGGCAGCAGGTAATTGCGCGCGCAATAGATGGCGCCCTCAAGGGCACTGGCGTCCCTGGAAAGGATGGCCCTGCGCCATAGGCCGGCCAGGTGTCGCCGGGAGGTGTCAAATGCCCCGCATTTCCAGCGTATGGTGCGTTGAAGGTATTGCCGGAGGGTGGCTGGCTCTTCGTCGTAAATGATAGCGTTTTCGGCCCAGGCGATATGCACTCCGTGGCGGATAAGCCGCATCTGCAGTTCCAGGTCTTCGGTAAGGGAAGTTTCGTCCCACTCATGGTTCGCGGAAATTTTTTTCGAGAGGCATAAACCCTTGCCGAATAATTTTGCGGAGAGTCCCAGCGCGTATTTAGGGCGTTCGTAAAACCTGTTATACATGATAAGTTCGGAAGCAATTATCCGGGTAAGCCAGTTTTCCGGGTTTTTTGTAACAAGTCTGCCCTGGACAACCTCTGCTCCGGCTGCCAGTTGTGCGTTTATTGCCGAAAGAAAGCCAGGATGGGCCAGGGAATCCGCGTCGAAATAGCACAGCGCGTCGTGCTTGTTCAGGGCCAGTATCCGTGGGCAGGCCCATTTCAAAGCCCGGCCTTTGCCGGTTTTTTTGTCCGGGCCTGTGTGTTCCAGTATCGAGACTCCGCTGGCTCCGGCGATTTCAACTGTTTTGTCCGTGCAGTGGTCCGCAATGATATAAATGTCGAATTTGTCTGCCGGGTAATCCATCTTAAAAAGGCTCTCGATGGAAAATTTGATAACGGTTTCTTCGTTATGAGCTGGCAGGATTAAGGCGAAGCGGCGCCAGGTCCCGTCAACGGCAGGTTTACGGATGCTGAAAAAACCGCGCAGGCTAAGGAGGAAATGAGCTGTTGCCGTAAGTAAAACCGCGGCCTGTAACAGATTGTTTAATGCTATTACAGGCAACAGGAAAAGTTGTGGACCCATTGAATTTATAACAGCAGCATGCGCGAAAAGGCCGCCTTGATGCGGTATGCAGAGACTCTTTTCAATTATAACATAAGAGCTTGCGGGGTGCTTCTCAGTGAACGCGGTGTATTGCCGGCGTAGGGACAGCGCCAGGCGCGGTCTTTTGGGCCTGCTTAGTCCCCAGGGGGGCAATGCTCAGTATGTTTCTGAGGGAACAGAGTGTAAAGCAGTATGCAGATCAGGACCAGCGCGGACGAGGTGGCAAGCCAGTCCGGCATGAAGTGGGCGGCATGACCCATTACCGCTTTGGGGTTTATACCGAGCCCCGAATAAACGAGGTCCAGCAGGGCGCCCATGACCAGGGAGGCTGCAACTATGGAGGCCAGGTATATGCCTGTGGTGCGCTTGCCCATAAGCTTTGTCAATACCGTTATCCCGGCCGCGTTCGTGGCGGGGCCGGCCAGCAAAAAGACCAGGGCGGCGCCGGGATTAAGCCCTTTAAGTATAAGAGCTGCCGCTATGGGGGTTGAGGCTGAAGCGCAAATGTACATTGGAATGCCGATAGCGAGCATGGCCAGCATGGCCAGCCAGTCAGAGGAAAGATACCTGTCTATGAAATTTCCCGGAATTGCATACGAGATGGCTGCCGCGATGAGCAGCCCCGCCGCCAGCCAGCCGCCGATATCGGCCGGCATCTCTATAAAGGCAAAGCGCATGCTCTTTCTGAAATTGTTAACGGAAAACTTCTCCCCGTGTTTTTTGGTGGCCACTTCATCCTTACAGCAGTGGCAGGGCGCCGCTGCCTCCCGCGGGGCAGGTGCCGGGTCGGGGCGGCCGAATAAATTTTCAGCCACGCCGGCCAGCGTTGCGGTAAGAAAAGCGGCTAGGGGGCGGAAAAACGCCATTATGGGGTCCAGCAGCGCCAGCGATACGAAAAAGGAGTCCGCCCCGGATTCGGGAGTTGAAATAAGGAAGGCAAGCGTCGCGCCTTTCGAAGCGCCTTTTTTGCGCAATGCGGCGGCGGCCGGAAGCACCCCGCAGGAGCACAGCGGCAGCGGTACGCCAAGCAGCGCGGCCCAGAACACCGATTTCAGGTTCGGCCGGCCGAGGCGGCGGCTTATAATCCCTTCATCAAGGAACATCTCAATTATCCCGGCGGCAAAGAAGCCTGCCAGGACATAGAAAGAGGCGCTTTTAAGCAGGCTCCAGGTTTCGAGGCCTATGCCGGAAATAAGCTGTGTCGCCTGTTCCATAGGTTATTCCCTTATGTGGGTCAGGCCCGTTTTAAGTATTTTGGCCACATGGCAATCCGAAAGACTGTAGAACACAAGCTTCCCCGTGCGCCGGTGCTTTACCAGGCCGAGGCCGCGCAGCAGGCGCAGCTGGTGCGATACGGCGGACAGGCTCATCCCCAGCGCCTTTGAAAGATCGCACACGCAGAGTTCGCTTTCAAGCAGGGCAAGCAGCAGCCGTGCTCTGGTATTGTCGGAAAATGCCCCCAGGAAAGAGGCCAGCGCCATGGTGACGCTGTCCGGGGGCAGCGCCGCTTTTACAGCTGCGGTTTTGCGGCGGTTAAAGGAAAAGACGGAGCAGAGCGGCGTTGCGGAGCGGGAGTTTTCCATAATCACCTCTTGACAGTTGAACAATTGTTCAAGTATAGTATATAAATGAAGAGCGCGCAAGGTCACACGTTGAAAGCGCGGCGTAGCGCAGGGAGGATGCTGAAATGAATATTATAGACGCTGTTGAAGGCCGCCGGGCCATAAATTATTTTGACCCGCAGCGGAAAATACCGGGCGCTGACCTGGACCGCCTGCTGGAACTCGCCAATCTGGCCCCCTCTTCCATGAACCTGCAGCCCTGGAGAGTTGTGGCCGTAGCCAGCCCGGAAAAAAAGAAGCTTCTCCGGGAATGCGCCATGGGGCAGCCGAAGGTTGAGGAGGCTTCGGTGGTGCTGATCATCGCCGGCGAGACGGCCGCGGTGGAAACGAACATCGCCCCGGCGCTGGACAGCTGGGTGAAATTGGGCTATATGGACCCGAAAACAGCCGCAGGCTACCAGGGTTTTGCCGGTAAGCTTTACGGCGACCCCGCGGGGGAGCGGCGCCGGCTTTTTGCTGTCAAGAACGCGGCTTTCTTCGGGATGAGCGTTATGCTTGCGGCCCGCGGGCTGGGGCTTGAAACGCACCCTGTGGACGGGTTCGACGAGGAGCGCGTTAAAAAGGAATTCGGGATAAGCGCGGGCGCGGTTATCCCGCTGCTTATCTGCGTAGGCTACCTTAAACCGGGCGCCAAACTGCTGCCGCGGGCTTTCCGGCGGGAGCTGAAAGATTTCATTGAAACCGTTTGACCGCGCGCGGCATTAAAAATCGAACTTGTATTTGTGCAGGCCCAGTTCCGCGCGCATCGCCAGTATTTCTTTCTGGGTTTCGCGGTTGAGCGGCACACCCTTATCCTTCCTGTGCAACCAGGCAAGGTGTTCTTTCTCCCCGGCCGTGTATATTTTTTTGGCTCCGGGCATTTTCTTCGAGGCGCGCAGTTCCCGCAATATATCCCCGGCGGTTTGTTTAAAGGAGCGCAGGCTGGTAAAGGCCTCTATGTTTATGGCAAGGAAAAAATGGCCAAGGGGGTACGGTACTTTCTTTCCGTCCTTCACACCCAGCAGCATTTTCATGTAGGCCCCCTGCTGGAGCGCCGCTGAAAGTATTTCAACAACCGCGCAGTAGCCGTAACCCTTGTATCCCCCTAACTCTTCCCCTATGCCGCCCACAGGTACCAGCGCGGCGGTGCCTGCCACCAGGTCCCTGAGAACGGCCACGGAATCGGTCTTTGAATTGCCTTTCTTGTCTATCACCCAGCCTTTGGGCATTTTTTTATTCAGTTTGGCGTAGACCTCTATCTTGCCCCGCTGGGTTATTGACGTGGCGCAGTCCAGTAAAAAAGGGAATTTCTCGTCTGTCGGAATAGCGAACGTAAGCGGGTTGGTCCCCATCATGTTTTCCACTCCGAAAGTGGGCGCTACCGAGGGGCGGGCGTTGGTGCCGGTTATTCCTATCATTCCCGCCTTTGACGCCATAAGGCTGTGGTAGCCCGCTATTCCGTAATGGGTGGAGTTGCGCACCGCTGTCATCCCCAGCCCGAATTTTTTCGCTTTCTTTATGGCCAGCTCCATGGCCCGCACCGCTATTACATGGCCCATCCCGTTGTGGCCGTCTATTAAGGCCGTGGTAGGTGTCTGGCGGACTATTTCAAAT
>Ga0156425_1087_pt2 | contig 12115 bp, 10 predicted proteins | sample RifOxyA2_FD_108068 | JGI IMG/M metagenome (GOLD analysis project Ga0156425, IMG submission 108068) | Elusimicrobia bacterium RIFOXYA2_FULL_58_8
GCCGGGGCGCGCCGGCCGCACAATATCGCGGCGGTAGAACACCCCCTCCGCGAGCAGCAGCCTGAGCGCGGCCTCAAATTTATCGGCGCGAAAGACGTGCCCGGGGCTTTTCGCGCTGTATTTGCGTGAAAAGACTATTTTCATGGATTAAAGGAATACCACGGCCAGCAGGAACGCCGCGCACAGCATGCCGCAGGCGTAAATAAAGAGGTCTCCGTTGAGGACATAGAAACTTTGCGGCGCCGCCGGGTCTATCACCAGCTCGGCGCTGACGGTCCCCACAGCGTTGAGCTCCAGGCTGGAGGATATGCGGCCATAAGGGTCGATATAGGCCGAAACGCCGTTGTTTGCGGCCCGCAGCACCGGGCGGCGGGTTTCAACGGCCCTGAACACATTCACCAGCAGATGCTGGTATGGCGCGGCCGTGTCCAGGTACCAGCCGTCATTGGTGATGTTCACGAACAACTGCGCCCCGCGCGCTGCGTCGTCACGGAACAGGAAGGGAAAAACCGATTCGTAACAAATCACGGCCGCGGTTTTAAGCCCCTTCACCTCCATCAGCTGCTGGCCAAAAGCGCCGGGATAAAATTCGCCCATGGCCGCAACAGGCCCGATAAATCTGCCCAGCAGCCCCTTTAAAGGCACATATTCCCCGAAAGGGACCAGCACCCTTTTGTTATACTCCCCCGCCTGCGCACCGGAAGGCTCCACCAGGAAAGCCGCCACGCGGCGGCCGTCGCCGCGGGAAACCGAGCCCACCAGGTTGTACGCCTGGCTTTCGCGGGCAAGCCGGGCCACCCAGCCCCCGAGGCGCTTATCCTCTATCCACCCCGGCAGGGCGTTCTCGGGCCAGACCACGAGGTCCGCCTTGCCGGCTTTTTTCACCAGGCCCTCTATGCGGCTCTCTATCTCTCCGGCGCGAGCCGGGTCCCATTTTTGATAAAGATCTATGGCGGGCTGGAGCAGCGCGGCTTTCAGGACCACCCCGCCGGCAGGCTCCTGGATCTTTCGCAAAACCCCCGCGCCGTACACCCAGAGCCCGCCCACCACCAGCACAGCCGGCACAAGGCTCAAAATCGCCGCAAAAGGTTTTTTACGCCTGTACAAGGCAGCGCCCGCCAGCGCCCCGGTAAAGCAGACGGCCCAGCTCAGCCCATAGAGCCCGGTTACCGAGACGACCTGTATGATCTCGATATGCCGCCACTGCGTATAGGCCAGCGTGAACCAGGGGAACCATACCGCTTTCAGATTTACGGAGATCTTGGCCCATTCCATAATGGCCCAGCCCGCCGCGAACACATATGGCCACGCGCCGGGCCCGGTTTTTTTAAGATAAAAGCCGAAACCGGACACCAGCGCGAATTCAAAAGACAACAGGGCCGCCAGCAGCGCCAGCCCCAGCACGCTGACGGCCGGCTCCACGCCCCCGGCCCGCATGGTGGGATAGATCCAGTAAAGAAGTCCCAGGTAAAACAAAAAACCGGCGCCGAAACCGCCGGCCAGGGCGGTTTTTATGCTGCGGCAGCTTAGCAGGTAATAAGCCAGCGGCGCCAATGCCAGCCAGGCCAGCCAGCCATGGCTGAATTTGGGATAGCTCAGTATAAGGAGCAGTGAAGTAGCCGCGGGCAGCAGGACGAACAGCAACCGGGGACCGACGGCCTGAAGGGAAGAAAAAAATATGCGTAATTTTTTCATCTGGGCGGCGGCACCTGCCGGTTACCCGTTGCCGGCCGCCGTCAGGCGTTCACGCCGTGGCATTTTTTATATTTTTTCCCGGAGCCGCAGGGGCACAGGTCGTTACGCCCAACCTTGGCTGTGGCTAACGCGGAAGCCGGCTTGGGCGCCGCGGCGGCCGCGGGCCTGGCCTGGGCGCCCGGAGCGCCGATCTCCGCCGCGGGAGGCCGCGCCACCGGACGCGGTGGCAGCTGCACGTGGAACACATATTCCACCATCTGGTCGCGCACGCGGCCCAGCATCGTCTCGAACAGCGCGTACGACTCCTTCTGGTACTCTATCAGAGGGTCCTTCTGGCCGTAGGCGCGCAGGCCCACCCCTTTCTTAAGGTGGTCAAGGTCGTAAAGGTGGTTTTTCCACACATGGTCCATTATCTGCAGCAGCAGGACGCGCTCCAGCTCGGCAAAGTCCACGTTGCGTTCCGCGAAATCACCGACCCGGGCGTCAAAGGCGGCTTTAACGCGCCCCAGGACGTCCTCTTCCAGGGCGGGCCTGATGAGGGAATGCGCCTCGTCGGCCGTGCAGGCCAGTTCGAAACCGAAAGTTTTTTTAAGGTAAACGTTCAGCACATCCAGTTTCCATAAAGACCCGGCCTGGTCGGCCGGGGCGTTAACATCCAGCTGCTCCAGGACGGACTCGTTTATCATTTTCTTTACGCGCTCTGCCACTTCCAGTCCGTCCAGGACGATATTACGCAGCTGGTAAATGGCCAGGCGCTGCTTGTTCATCACATTGTCGTAATCCAGCAACTGCTTGCGGGCGTCGAAGTTCATGCCCTCAACACGCTTCTGGGCGCCCTCTATCTGGCGGCTCACCAGGGCGGACTCTATGACCTCGCCCTCCTCCATGCCCAGCTTTTCCATTATCATGGAGATGCGTTCGCTGCCGAACAGGCGCATCAACTCGTCTTCCAGCGAAACGTAAAAAACGGAGGAGCCCGGGTCGCCCTGGCGCGCGCAGCGGCCGCGCAGCTGGTTGTCGATGCGCCGGCTTTCGTGGCGCTCTGTGCCCATCACGTGCAGGCCGCCGGCTTCGGTCACGTACCCCTGCTCGCCCGGCTCGGCGGGGTTGCCGCCCAGCACTATGTCGGTGCCGCGGCCGGCCATGTTGGTGGCTATGGTCACCTGGGCCTTGCGGCCGGCCTGTGAAATTATCTGCGCCTCCATCTCATGATATTTGGCGTTGAGGACCTGGTGGGGGATGCCTTTTACGCGCAGCATGGTGGCGAGCTTCTCTGATTTCTCTATGGAACGCGTGCCCACCAGCATCGGCTGGCCCTTGCGCCACCTCTCCTCCACTTCCATTACTATGGCGTTGTTCTTCTCCCGTTCGGTACGGTAGATGCGGTCCGGGGAATCCTTGCGCACCAGCGGCCGGTTGGGCGGGACCTCAACAACCTCCAGTTTATAGATCTCCCAGAACTCGTCGGCCTCGGTCATGGCGGTGCCCGTCATGCCGGAAAGTTTTTTGTAAAGCTTGAAATAGTTCTGGAAGGTTATGGTGGCCAGCGTCTGGTTCTCCTCTTTGATGCGCAGGTTCTCCTTGGCCTCTATAGCCTGGTGCAGGCCGTCGGACCAGCGGCGGCCGGGCATAAGGCGGCCGGTAAACTCGTCCACTATCACTATCTCCCCGTCCTTGACCACGTACGCCACATCTTTACGGAACAGGTGGTACGCGCGCAGCGACTGCGTAAGGTGGTGCGCCCATTCTGAGCTTACATCGTCGTAAATATTGCCTACGCCAAGTATTTTTTCGGCCTTGTGAACGCCTTCCTCCGTCATAGTGGCGGTATGGCTTTTCTCGTCTATAACGGCGTCGTAGCCCTTACCCAGGTCCACTCCGTCGCGCTTGGCCTCTATTTCCTCTTTCTCCGTAATGAACCGCGGGGTCAGGAGCGGCACTACGCGGTTGACCAGGTAATATTTATCCGTGGATTCTTCGGCCGGACCTGAAATAATTAGGGGGGTGCGGGCCTCGTCCACGAGTATCGAGTCCACCTCGTCGACAACGGCGAAGTAGCGTTCACCCATAACCCTTTCGCCCTTGTCCATCACCATATTGTCGCGCAGGTAGTCGAACCCCACTTCGTTGTTGGTGATATAGGTAATGTCGCGCTTGTACATCTCGCGGCGCTCCTCGTTCTTCATGTCATGCTGCACGGAGCCCACGGTCAGGCCCAGGAACTCGTGCACCGGGCCCATCCACTGACTGTCGCGCTTGGCCAGGTAGTCGTTTACGGTGACGATATGCACGCCTTTGCCCGGGAGGGCGTTAAGGTAGGCGGGCAGGGTGGAGACCAGCGTCTTCCCCTCGCCGGTGCGCATCTCGGCTATTTTCCCGCGGTGCAGCACGATGCCGCCTATAAGCTGCACGTCGTAATGCCGCAGCTTGATGGTGCGTTTCGAAGCCTCGCGCACGCAGGCGAAGGCTTCGGGCAGCAGGTCATCAAGGGTTTCGCCCGCGGCCAGGCGCTGCCTGAATTCGGGAGTTTTGGCCTTCAGCTCCGCGTCGGAAAGTTTTGAAATTTCTTCTTCAAGGGCGTTTATCCGGTCGACAATAGGCTGGATGGTCTTCATCGCCCGCTCGCTCTTGGAACCAATGAGGGATTCAACAATCTTTTTAAGCATAGTACACCTATTAAACAACTTTTAAACGCGCGTATAAAAGAGGCAGGCGTTCAAACGCCGGCTTTAAGCAGTTTTTTGCGCAGGAACATGAACAGCCAAAGGTCGGGACCGCCGAACCGGCGCGGGAGCCAGTGCAGGCGCTTGAACCACAGCCCTATGGCCTTTTTAACCGGGTTGACCGAGCAGCTCCAGTTAAGCCCGTAATGCGCCACTTCCCAGACCTTGGGAAGAAATTCGTTCTCCTCTTGGCTAAGCCAGGGGTAATCGGGGCTGGCGTCAAAAACGGAGCCAGTGGGATTGGTGTCGTAGAAACCGGACCACTCTTCAAAAGTGGACGGGAACTCCAAACCGTATTTTTTCACTTCCTCAAACAGCTTACCGCCCGGGTAGGGCCGGTAGACCTGGGGGCCCAGGATCTCCACCAGCGGACCCATGGCGTGCAGCTCCGAGATCAGGCGGTAGGTCTCTTCCCGGTCTTCAGCCGTTTCCCCCGGTATGCCTATAATGAAAGAGCAGCTGGCATTGATGCCATATTTAACACACTGCGCCACCGCGTTTTTGACATGGGCCACGGTCTGGCCCTTGCGCAGGGCATTGAGCGTCCGCTGCGAGCCGCTCTCCACGCCAAAACGCACCTGCACGCAGCCGGACCGGACCATGCGCTGCAGCAGCTCGTCGTTTATCTTGTCGGGCTTGAAATTAGTAACGCGGGAAGTGGCCTCCCACCTGAAGCCGCCACCGAGCTCCAGGAGATGGGCCACCACGCCCCGGGCTTTTTCTATATCGAAGAAAAAGTCCTCGTCGCGAAAATAGATCTTTTTCGGGCTGAATTCCTTCACCACATAGTCGATGTCGGCACAGATCTTCTCTATCGGCAGGGGCTCGTAACGGCAGTTCCGGACACTGTTTACACAGAAAGTGCATTTGAACGAGCAGTTGAAACCGGTTATCACCTGCGCCCTTTCGGTGCGGTAAGCCTGCCGCACTCTTTCGGGCAGGAATTCGTAGAGAAACTTGTCCTTGGGCAGCTCTTCGGAAATTACCGCGTCCACAAGCGGCCCATAGTCCTGCTCCGGGAAAAGCATGGGGTGCGCCCCGCCCACCAGCACACGGATGTGCGGAAATTTTTCCTTTACGTACTTGATCAGCGGCAAAGTGTACTTTATCTGCATAGAGGTAACGGAAAACCCTACGGTGTCGCGATCCGACACCGCCGCTTCGAATTTCCCGCGAAAATCGTCCTCGTTATTCTCGTCCAGATAACGAACATCCGCGTCCTTGACAGCTGTCTTGAAATAGCTGGCCACAGCCCAGGCCCCCCACATAACCTGCCCGGCAAGCTTCCCGGGCCCGGAGCTCGCGTTGACCACCAGTATCCTGCTCATTTTAGACAAATCGAGTTCTTTTATCATTTATCCCCACCCCACAGGCGCAAATCGTAGGTATTCATTATAAAACAATATGACGGGAACGCACAGCCCCCGCCGGAGTTCCGGGAAGGGGCGGCAGACGGCCGGGATTTTTTTAATGTTTGCGCACATTTGCTAGAATCAGGTTCAATGCTGCCGGATATCAGACAACTATTGCTGCGCAGCGGGCCCTGCCTGGACTCGCTGGCCCTGCTCGAATTTTACCTGCTGGCCCTGGAGAACCCGGTCTTAAAATGGCCGCTGATACTGCTGCGGCTGAAATTCAGCCCCGACATCCTTGAAAAAATCCGCGCAGCGGAGCTCCCGCCTGAAGAGAAGGGCCGGCTTTTTTCCGGAGCCATGACATTGTTCCGCAGCGGCGCCACCTACAAGACCACCGCGGCTAACCGCAGCCCGCTGACCGACAGGGCAATACTGGCCAGGGTCCGCCCCGGAGACCTTTTGCTGGAAACAGGAGTATCGGACGGTATTTCCGCCGCCGGCCTTCTTGAAGCGGTAAAAGACGCGGAAATACTGCTGTCGGACCGGCAGACCGGTTTGCGGTACCGGGACCGCGGCTTCGCCAGGTTTTTCTACAACAGCGAGGACGGCGCGCTGTCGCTGAAAATTCCCGGTTTTTATTTCTGTACAGGAACCGGCACCGGAGAGATCCCCGCCGACGCGGGCAGCATCTCGCTTCTTAACCCGCTGGTCCAGGAAAAGTTCAAGGCCGTTAAGCTAATCCGCTTTGATATTTTTTCCGGCTCCCTCCCCCGCAAGGCGAATGTAATCAAATGCGCCAATGTGCTGAGCAATATCGGTTTTTCCCCGGAGCAGATGCGGGACGCCGTAGCCAACCTGGAAAAGAACCTGGCAGAGGACGGCTGGCTTTTCATAGCCCAGAACAACTCCCGGTACAAAGGCGGCGAAGCCTTCTTCGCCCTGCAAAAATCCGGCAACACACTTATCCTGCGCGAAGAGATCAACGAGCATGAACTGCTGCCGCATGTCCGGTCCCCCCTGTTCGCGGACCTGGTCCGCGAGGAGCGCTGAAGTTTTTATGCAGGAAAATGGCACGAACCTCTTTCATATTCTTTACCACCGCCTGCTCGGCGAGCGGCCGGACCTCGGTGCGCGGCAATTCATTAAGCACCTGAGCTGGATAGGCATCAGCTTCGCGCTGGCGAAGGTAATCTCTTCTCTGGTTAACATAGCCGCCGGCAGGATGCTGGGCCCGCAGGAATACGGGAAGATCAACGTCCTCGTCGCCGCGGGAGCGGCCATCTCCCCCTTCCTGGTGGCGGGCCTCGGAAACTCGGTAGTCAAATACGGCGTTATAAAGGAGGACAGGGACCGCGTGTTCACCACCGCCGGCGCCGTATTCCTCGGCCTGGTCCTTTTGATCGTCCCGGTCACACTGCTCTTCAGGGCCTCCCTCTGCCTATTTTTCGGCATCGACGCCAAAATGCTCTTCCTGGCGCTGGCCTACGCGGTAAGTACAACCAGTTTCCTAATGGCTTCCAGCATGCAGCAGGCCTCCGGGAGCTTTCCGGGGCGGGGATGGAGCGAAATAGCCTTCAGTGCACTGCTGGCCGCAGGCTTTTTCCTGGGAGTACATTTCCTGGGCAGGGTCTACCAGGCCATGGCCTACGCCTACATAGCGGCTTTCGGCGGCCTCGCGCTGTTCTGGCTCCTGCGCATCGGCCGGGCCACAACGTTCTCCCTGCTGAACAAAGAGCAATTCCTCCGGATGTCGGAATACGGGATCTATTCTTTCGGCGGGGGACTGGCCTCCTTCTTTATTTTCAATGTGCAGGGCCTTATCCTTAACGCCTGCCGCTCCCCGCGTGAAGTGGGGATATACGCCGCCTACTACACCGCGACTTTCGGCATCGCCGGCTACCTGGGTTACGCGGTCAACACCGTCCTGTTCCCGAAAGCTTCGGCCAGCACCAACAGGCGGCGCCTCTGGGAACTGGCCGCAAAAGGCTGGGCATACCTTGCGCCGGCCTCGGTGCTGCTGTTCATGGCCGCGGAAGCGGCCGTCCTTTCGCTTATGGGGAAACACCAGTATGGGATGGACGCACGGTTAATGTTCCTGTTCGCCTTATGCTCCACTCTCCTGCTGGCCCAAAGTTCGCTGTCGCAGATAATGGTCTCCGGCGGATTGAAAGCGTCCAGGCTGGCCCTGCTCCTGTCCTGGGGGGCGGGAACCCTGAATTTTACCAGCTGCCTGCTGCTCATCCCCCGGTGGGGGATCGCCGGAGCGGCACTGGCCTTTATCCTCACCTACTCACTGATACTATTGTGGATGTGGCGGGCCAGGGACTCCTACCTTGAGCCGGAAAACTAGAACCTTACTCCGCCCCCCAGCCTTGCATGCGCCAATACGCTTTTTTGGCGAAGGCCGGGATGCTGCCGGCAACCGCCTCTTTTAACGAACCGGCCAGCACCAGCCAGGCCAGTCTGAAGGATAAATAATCCCAGTACTTCCTGTTCCACAAGATAACCCTGAGTAGAGGCAGGTTGAAGCCAGCCAGAGCGCAGGCTGTTTTGAATTTCGGCAGGACGTCGGCGTAGCGCGGCTCATGCAGCATGTCGAGAGTGCCGGAGACAACATCTCTGTGTTTTCCCCAGTTCATCAGCCCGGCCAAACCATAGGACCCCCGCTTGAGCATATGGACGGAGAGGACTTCAGGGATGTAGCACATCCCGTGGCGCAAAGCCAGAACGGTGGAAAAGACGCGGTCCCCGCTCCACAGTAACTGCGGCAGCAGGCCCGTCTCATCTATGCACTTTTTCCGGAAAACAGCCCCGAAACCGGAAAGATAGATTATCCTTTCGCGCATCATAGCCACAAGCCTTTCCGGGGCAATGTAGCATTCCCCCCGGGCAAGCCTTCTCCTGTTGACCGCACTTTTGCCGGAATCCTCGAATATCGTGCGGGAATCGGAGCAGCAGTATGCGGCGGCGGAACAAGCCTCCAGCAGCTTCATGGATTTCTCCAACAAGCCGGGCAAAATAACGTCATCGGCGGCAAGAAAGAGTACATATTCACCGGTAACCCGGCCCAGGGCCAGCTCACAGGAAAACATCACACCCATGTTCTTTTCGTTTCGGATCAGACGGAGCGCGGGGTATTTACCCACAAAGCTTTCTATCACCGAAACGCTGTCGTCCGTGGACCCGTCATCCACTACGATAACCTCGTCGGGCAACCTGGTTTGGGAAAACAGGGATCCAAGGGCGGCGGAGATATTCCGGCCGTGGTTGTAATTTGGCATCACCACCGAGATGGAAGAGAAGCGCATACCGCCATTAATTTTATAATATTTACTGATATATGGGGCCATACTCAAAATGTTAACATTAAAACCAACTTTCGCAGCAATAATGGCTGGAGGCAAGGAATGGGGAAAATCTCACACGTCTGTGCGGTAACCGGCGGCGCAGGATTTATAGGCAGCCACCTTGTAGACCGTCTGCTCCGGGACGGGCACAAGGTGAGGGTGCTGGACAATTTTGCCACGGGCAGAATGCAAAACCTTGCCACGGCCGGGAAAAACAGGCGGCTCTCCGTCTATAAGACGGACATCGCGCAATTCCACAAAGTGCTGCCGCTGCTTAAAGGCGTGGACTGGGTATTCCACCTGGCGGCGCTGGCTGATATCGTCCCCTCTATACAGCGGCCGCTCGAATATCACCACTCCAACGTAAATGGCACGGCCTCCGTACTTGAGGCCGCGAGGCTCTGCGGAGTAAAACGTTTCATGTACACCGCGTCCTCCTCCTGCTACGGGCTCCCCGATGCTTTCCCCACCCCCGAAACCGCCCCCATCCGGCCGATGTATCCTTACGCCCTGACTAAATACCTGGGCGAACAGTACGTTATGCATTGGAACAAAACATACAAGATGCCCTGCCTGTCCCTGCGCCTCTTCAACGTCTACGGCCCGCGGGCGCGTACTTCCGGCACCTACGGCGCGGTATTCGGGGTTTTTCTCGCCCAAAAACTGGCCGGAAAGCCTTTTACAGTAGTGGGCTCCGGAAAACAGACCCGGGACTTCACCTTCGTCACAGACGTAGCGGACGCTTTCGTTAAAGCGGCGGCCTCCTCCGTTTCAGGCGAGATCTTCAACGTTGGCTCCGGTGGCACTTACAGCATCAACCGCCTGGTGAAGCTGCTGGAGGGCCCGGTCATACACCTTCCAAAGCGGCCCGGGGAGCCCGACTGCACTTTCGCGGATACCGCCAAAACATGTAAAATCCTCAAATGGCGCCCGAAGGTAAAGTTCGAACAAGGCGTCGAAATAATGCTCGATAACATTGCTTATTGGAAAAGCGCCCCGGTCTGGAACAAAGGCTCCATAGCCGCGGCCACCAGCGACTGGTTCAGGCACCTCGGCGCGGATGTGGCCGGAGTTAAACGTTGAACGACTCCGGGCGGCCCCGGACATCCCGAATGACAAACAACACCGGCGAACTAGAATCAATAGCCAGGCGCATAAGGCGCGCCGCGGTCCGGATGTCCCACGACGCCGATGTGCCCCACCTGGGGTCATCCCTCTCCTGCGTGGACATTCTGACGGCCCTTTACTGGGCTACGGCGCGCATAGACCCCGCAAAACCCGATGCCCCCGGACGCGACAGAATAATTCTTAGCAAAGGACACGCCGTTTCGAGCTTATACGCCGCTTTGTCATACCGCGGCTTCTTTCCCGAAACCACGCTGGCCTCTTTCGGCCGGCCCGGCGCCTGCCTTGCCGAGCATCCTTACCCGGGTTGCGTACCCGGCATCGAGGCCGCCACCGGCTCGCTCGGGCACGGCCTCTCGCTGGGCCTGGGAATGGCGCTGGCAGGCAAAACCCTGGGGCTCGATTACCGCACGTTCGTAGTGTTAAGTGACGGGGAATGCAACGAGGGGTCTGTCTGGGAAGCAGCAATGATGGCCCCTGCCCAGAAACTCGACAACCTGACCGCGATAATTGATTACAACCGCTGGCAAGCTACCGGCAGAAGCGAAGAGGTGCTGGCGCTGGCGCCGCTGGCTGAAAAATGGAAAGCTTTTGGCTGGCGCACGCAGGAAGTGGACGGGCACGATATGGCCGCGCTCCTGCGCGCCCTCAGAGCCCCTTCAGGCGGGGATGAAAAACCGTCCGTAATCGTGGCCAAGACCGTAAAGGGAAAGGGCGTTTCTTTCATGGAAGACAATAATAACTGGCATTACAGAGTGCCTAACGAAGAAGAATTGAAGAACGCGCTTAAAGAACTCGAATGAGAAACGCATTTGCCCGGGAAATAACCGCGCTGGCGGAAAAGAATGAAAAAATAGTCCTCTTGTCCGGGGACATCGGCAACAAGCTGTTCGACGACTACAAAAAAAAAGTACGCGGGCGATTTTTTAATTGCGGAGTCGCCGAGGCTAACATGATGAGCGTGGCCGCCGGAATGGCGATGTGCGGCCTGCGCCCCGTCACCTACACCATCGCGTCTTTTTCCACCACCAGGTGCCTGGAACAGATACGCATAGACATCGCTTACCACAACCTGCCGGTCATTATAGTAGGAGTGGGGGGCGGACTGTCCTATGCGGAAAACGGTGCGTCCCACCAGTCGTGCGAAGACATCGCTTTCCTGAGTGCTCTCCCCAATATGAAGATAATCTGCCCCGGAGACGCCATGGAAGCCACACTGGCGCTCAGAAAAGCCCTGGAACAGGATAGCCCCGTTTACCTGCGGCTGGGCAAGAAAGGCGAACCAGCCGTGCACCAGGCACCGCCGGATTTCGCGATAGGAAAGGCCATTATCGTCTCTAAAGGAAGCGAAGTCTGCCTTCTCGGTGTAGGGAACATGCTTCCTACGGCGGCGGCGGCGGCCAAAGCGCTTAAAGAACACGGCATCACCGCCGAAGTGGTCAGCCTGCACACAGCAAAACCGCTGGATGAAGAACTGCTGCGGGCCGCATTCTCCAGGTTTTCAATAGTAGCTACGATAGAAGAGCACAGCATCATGGGAGGCGTCGGCTCGGCCGTGGCCCAGTGGCTGGCGCAGGCCCCGGACCAAAAAGCCCGCCTGCTCGAGTTCGCGACCCCGGACAGGTTCTTCCATACCGCGGGCCGGCAGCAATATGCAAGGGACTGCTTCGGGCTTACAGCCGACAATATCTGCGGCGGGATACTCCGGGCGCTGAAACCCGGTAAAAATTAAAAGGTTCCTCCCCGCACGGAAGGAACGGAGCAAAGATATGAAGACCGAAGCTGCCATACTGATCGAAGCCGGCGCGCCGCCACAGGTAGTAGAGCTGGAAATACCCGTCCTTAAACCGGGCCAGGCCCTGGTTGAAAT
>Ga0156425_1146_pt3 | contig 12058 bp, 13 predicted proteins | sample RifOxyA2_FD_108068 | JGI IMG/M metagenome (GOLD analysis project Ga0156425, IMG submission 108068) | Elusimicrobia bacterium RIFOXYA2_FULL_58_8
CTGTCAGCGGGGTTCTTCGTTGTACGGGCACACTTCCTGGCAGATATCGCAGCCGTACACCCAGCCGCCGCTTAAGCGCGCCAGCGGCTCCGGTATTTTTTCTTTGGCCTGCGTGGTCCAATAGGACAGGCAGCGCCCCGCGTCCAGCGCCCCGCCCGCCAGGGCGCCCGCCGGGCAGGCCGCAACGCACCTATCGCAGGAGCCACATTCCCCGCCGCACGGCCGGTCCGGCTCCAGGGCGGCATTCAACGCCAGCCCCCCTATAAAGAACCAACTGCCCAGTTCCGGGGAAACCACAAGGGTGTTCTTCCCCCTGAAGCCAAGCCCCGCCAGGCGCGCAAGCTCCTTTTCCATAACCGGCGCGGTGTCGCAGAACAGCTTGCCCTCGGTGCCGGGAAATTCTTTCTTTAACGCTTCAAGTATGCGGCCAAGTTTTTCCCTAACAATAAGGTGATAATCGCGGTCCAGCGCGTAGCGGGAAATTTTAGCGCCCGGGGCGTCCGTCAATTCCGGCTGGTGCACTTTCCGGCCAGAACTTTTAAGGTAAGCGGCCGGGGCCCCCACGCCGCTTAAAGCGGCCGCGTAGTCCCGCTCCGGCGCCCAGTAACTGAAAGCGCAGACCAGCGCCGAGGCCGCCCCCGGGCACCAGTTCCCGATATTTTTTCTTTTAAGAGGCTCCCTGTTAAGGTAGGCAAGGCCGGCCGGCGCCGCACCGGCGGCCGCCGCGAACCTTCCAAACTCGGCCAGGTCGCCGGCCGCGGCTACGCCGCAGGCGGAGGCGCCGCACTCAAGCGCTATGGCCTTAAAGCGCGCAGCGGCCTGGCTTGCGGATTTCATGTAATTATTCCCGGAACAACAGTATATCTTTCAGGACCTGGCCCGGCTGGAATATTCCCAGGCGGAGTAACGCAGCCAGAAAATACGGAAAAATTCCTTAAGGAATTCTTCCCGGCTGACGGGCTTACCCGTTATGTCTTTCACACTTACGGCCGTGGCAAGACCGGGGGCGTTATTAAGGTTCACCCCTACGCCCAAGAGCAGCCAGCTGGGGGCTTTATTTATGGAAGCCGTTTCGGTGAGTATACCGGACACCTTAAGCCATTTACGACGGCGCGGGCTGAAGGCGTAAACGTCGTTGGGCTTTTTAACCCGCGTCTTTATAGCGTAAAGGGAAGTTACAGCTTCGGCGACGGCCTCCCCGCTGAGCACGCTCAGGTCGGGCAGGAAGCGTATGCCTACCTGGGGGCGCAGCAGCAGCGTAAGGTAAAGCCCGCCGCGGGCGGACTCCCATTCCCGGCCCAGGCGGCCGCGGCCGCCCGTCTGTGTTTCGGCCAGGACCAGGGTTTTTTCGGCGCTGCCTTCGGCGGCCAGCTCCCGGCCCACCGCCTGCGTGGAAACCACCTCGTCGAGGCAGAGCATCTGGCTTATGCCGGGCAGGGAGTCAAGGTCAAGGCTGTCACAGGCTGTTTTTTTCATTTTGATCTTACCTCAAAGGAGATATCCAGCGGTTTGGCGCCGCTGGTAATGGACCCCGCAGAGATGCGGTCCGCCCCCAATACCGAATACCGCGCGGCCCGGGCCAGGTCCACGCCGCCGGAAATTTCTATCTCCGGCCTTTTGCCCTTACGGGCCCTTATCAGGGCTATGGCCCGCTTCATGTCGGCAAAACGCATATTATCCAGCATGATAACGTCCGCGCCCAGCGGCAGGAAAGCGCGCACCTGCGCCAGGCTTTGCGCCTCAATCTCTATGGCCAGCCCCGGCCTTGCGCGCCGCATGGCGGCTATCCGCGCGGCCAGCCTGGCCGGGCTGCCGCCGGCCAGCGCCACATGGTTGTCCTTTATCATGGCCATGTCGTAAAGCCCCAGGCGATGATTGCAAGCACCGCCGCAGGCCGCGGCGTATTTTTCTACCGCCCGCAGGCCGGGCAGGGTTTTGCGAGTGTCGTAAATTTTTGTGCGCGGGTTCTTTATTGCCGCGGCAAAAAGCGCGGCCCGCGTGGCTACGCCGCTCATATGCTGCAGGAAGTTTAGCGCCGTGCGCTCGGCCGTAAGTATGGAGGCCGGGCCCGTTATCTTCATAAGCACGGCGCCCTTCTTTATACGCGCGCCCTCTTTAACATTTATCCGCACCCGGGAGCCGGGCGCCGCCAGCGCAAATACCCTTTTGGCCACGGCCAACCCGCAAACTATGCCCGCCGCTTTGGCCCGCATTTCGCCGTAAAACTGCGTTCCCAGCGGCACAAAGAACCGCGTGGTAACGTCCCCCGCCCCGACATCTTCTTTCAGGGCCGCTTTTATAACAAGATCGAATTCTTTCATCTTCCAAATTTTACCATTTTCCCCGCCCCGGCCCCGGCCCGGGGCCTACCGGCCCGCAAGCAGGCGGACCAATTTCATTTTTTCGGGCAGGAATTCCGGGTTCCCCTCCGGGTTGAAAGGCTTGCAGCCGGCCACCGAATACAGAGCGAAAGAAGGCAGCCGCCCGGCCGGGGCCAGCCTGCACTGCCGGGCTATGGCCTGGTAGTAAAAACCCTCCATTTCACCGGTGGTGTCCTGGCGTACAAGCATAACGGGCGGCGGCAGCAGTTCGAAAGGCAGGGGGTACTTACCCGCGTTTTCCGTGTCCGGCCGGGTAAGGATGTCCTTGTAAGGGTAGATGCGCTGTATGTTTACGGCCTTAAATTCCGTAAGGCAGCGCCACATTGCTTCCTGGTCGCGGCTGCCCACCAGTACGGTGATTTTACCCGCAACGCCGCCGCGCAGCAAAGCCGCCGCCTGTTCCACTTCCGCGCGGCCGCTGTGGGGACAGGAAATTTTCAGCGCGGCGCTGGCCATGGGATAAACTCCGGCCGCCACCAGCCCGGCCAGCAGCGCAAGCGCCAGCCACCGGCGCCAGGGCCGGACATCCTTAAGCTCAAGCACGGCGGCGGCGGCAAAGCCGCCTATCAGCGCCAGAAAAGGGAAAATCTGGTCCAGCAGCCGGTATTCCAGCGGGAAACCGCTCCTTACCGCCAGCGCGATATACATGACATTAAGCGCCAGGAAAGACCCGTACAAAAAAGCCAGCGGGCGGCGGCGGCCGAAACGTTTTATCCCGGCCAGCGGTATAAGCAGGAGGGCCAGGTAACCCGGGTTCGAGAGCCACCACTTGCCGGCAAAAATAAAATTAGTAAAAGCGCTTGCGGCCTGGGCGGAAAAACTTTCAAGGGCGCCCTGCGCGGCCGGCTGATACAGCGGCGCGGCGGCCGCGGTCAGCCCGTGCGCGCCCAGACCCCGCTCGAAGGAAATAAAGTAAAACCCAAGGCTCAGCACCGCGAAAGCCGCCCAGGCCGGGAAAATTTTCCGCGGGTCGAAAAGCTCCCCGTATTCCCGGGGGGGCACCAGCAGAAAAAGGCCACCCGCCAGCAGCAGCGGGTAGACCATGAACTCCTGGCGGATATTAACTATGAAAGCCAGGTATGCCGCCGCAAAAAGCATGGCCGGCAGGCTTTTAAGGCGGGCCACCAGCGCTGTGGTAAAAATAAACCCCGCCGCGGCCAGCATGGCAACCATGGGCTTCCCCTTGAAAACAGCGGCGTGGTTAACCGCCTGGAAGGAAAAAGTGAACAGAAGGCCGCCGGCCGCGGCCGCAGCCGTGCTGCTGAATAAAAGCAAAGCCGAAAGGTAAACCGCGACCGCCGTAAGCGCCGAGGCGGCCAGCGTCAGGGTGGAAGCCGCCGCAACGACATTCCCCCACCGGGAAACAAAAGAAACCAGCGCCGGCCAGGAAAAACCGTGCCTGAATTCTGAATAAAAAACCTGCAGCTCGCCTTTGCTTAACAGCCGGGCCAGGAAGAGTTCTTCCCATTCTTCCGAAATACCTGCAAAGTCCTTGTTGAGAATAAGGATGACCGCTAAATTAAGTCCGGCAAGAAGCGCCAGCAAGATCCAGGTACCGCGCCCGAACCCCGCAAAGAATTTCCGCAGCGCCGGCAGGCAGAAAGCCCCGGCCACAAGCAGCAGCGCCAGCTGGGCGCCGTAAAGCGTAAAGATATTCTGCAGGAACAGGTTCCGCAGGCCTTCAGTCATGCCGCCCGCCTTTCCGCGTGCCGCCGACCGCCCGGGTTTTGCCCTTGAGCCCCGTCATCTCGCGTATTTCGAACAGCCTGTTGCGTAGCTCGGTGGCCAGCTCGAAATTTAAATTATCGGCCGCGTCCTTCATGCGCCGCTCCACCTCCGCCGCCAGCGCTTTTATTGAAGTTTTAGTCATATCTCCGCGCGGCAGCGGTTCCGCCGCCAGCAGCCCCTGGCGCTTGGCCTGAGTGCGCAGTTCCTCGAACTCCACGAATTTTTTAATAATACTGCGCGGCTCGATGCCGTTGGTTTTGTTATAAGCCAGTTGCTTCGTGCGGCGGCGCGTCATCTCGGACATCGCCCGTTCCATACTGCCCGTTATCCGGTCCGCAAAAAGTATGACCTCGCCGCAAAGATTGCGCGCGGCGCGCCCGGAGATCTGTATCAGCGTGGTCTCGCTGCGCAGAAAGCCCTCGTTGTCGGCGTTTAAAATAGCCACCAGGGTAACTTCCGGGATATCCAGCCCTTCCCGCAGCAGGTTTATACCCACCAGGGCGTCAAATTCGCCTTTGCGGAAAGCCCCCAGGATATCCAGCCGCTCCAGCGTGTCCATGTCGGAATGCATGTACCGCGCCCTGAGGCCCTTCTCTTTAAGGTACCCGCTCAGGTCCTCGGCCGTCTTCTTGGTAAGCGTCAGCACCAGGGTGCGTTCTTTTTTTGCCGCGCGCTTCGCTATCTCCGCGGTGAGCGCTTTTATCTGCCCGGTAACCGGCTGTATGGAAACCGCCGGGTCCACCAGCCCGGTGGGGCGTATTATCTGTTCCACTATATCCGCTTTGGAGCAGGCGGCCAGTTCATAAGGCCCCGGCGTGGCCGACACAAAAACCGTGGCGGGCCGCAAAGCCTCAAACTCGTCGAACTTGAGCGGCCTGTTGTCCAGCGCGGAAGGCAGGCGGAAGCCGAAGTCCACCAGAGTCTGCTTGCGCGAGCGATCCCCCGCGTACATACCGCGGATCTGCGGCACGGTAACGTGGGACTCGTCAACGAACAGCATATAATCGCCTTTGAAATAGTCGAACAGGCAGTCCGGCCGGGTGCCGGGCGCGCGGGCCGCCAGGTGGCGGGAATAATTCTCCACGCCGTTGCAGTAGCCGGTCTGGCGTATCATCTCCAGGTCGTAGCGCACACGCTGGCCCAGACGCTCGGCCTCCAGCAGTTTACCCGCGCTCGTTAGTTCCGCCAGCCGCCCGGCCAGTTCTTCCTCTATGGCCCGGGCCGCCGTCTCCACCTCGCCGGCGCCGGCCACAAAATGCGTGGCCGGGACGATCCAGACCTCCGGCATTTCCCTTATGGCGGCCCCGGTCAGCGGGTTTATTTCCTTTATCGATTCCAGGCTGTCGCCCAGCTCCAGCCGCAGGGCCGTTTCGCCGTCGGCCGGGAAAATATCCAGGCTGGCCCCGCGCAGCCGGAAAGTGCCGCGCGAGAACTCCACCTCGTTGCGCTCGTAATTTATATGCACCAGGGAGCGCGTCAGCTCCTTCCTGTCGGCCTTCTGCCCCTTCTTAAGGTAAACGCACATCTTCGAAAAGTTTTCCGGCGAGCCGATATTGTAGATACAGGACACGGAGGCCACCACTATGGTGTCGGGCCGCGTAAGTATGGAGGTGGTGGCCTTCAGGCGCAGCTTGTCTATGTGGTCGTTTATGGAAGCGTCTTTTTCTATGTAGGTGTCGCTGGCGGGAATATACGCCTCGGGCTGGTAATAATCGTAGTAAGAAACGAAATATTCCACCGCGTTGTCCGGAAAGAAGGTTTTGAATTCGGAGTAGAGCTGGGCGGCCAGCACCTTGTTGGGCGAAATTATCAGGGCCGGCCGCTGCAGGCGCTCTATCATGGCCGCCACCGTGAAGGTTTTGCCGGAGCCGGTAACTCCCAGCAAGGTCTGGCTGGCTTTGCCCGCCATTACGCCGGCGCACAGCGCGGCTATGGCGCCCGGCTGGTCCCCGGAAGGCCTGAAAGGCGCCGCAAGTTTGAATTTACCGGCCATCTAAAGATTCTAGCAATTTAGAAAATGATAGAATTTCACCGTAATGACGGGAAAGATACAAATCACGGTGGCAAAAAGCGCGGGGTTCTGCCCCGGCGTGAAGAACGCCATAGACAAAGTGCTGGAGCTGGCCAAGCAGCGTCAGCGCACCATTTACACGCTGGGCCCCCTTATACACAACAAACAGGTGATAGAAACCCTTAAAGGGCAGAATATTTACGCGGTCAGCTCCCCGGCCGAAATAAAAGAACGCCGCGCCATACTGGTTATCCGCGCGCACGGCATTGCGCCGCAGGATGAAGCCGCCATACGCGCCCTGGACCTTGAAGTTATAGACGCCACCTGCCCGCTGGTAAAACATGTGCAGGAAAATATACGCGCCCACGCCCGCAAAGGCTATGCCACCATAATTGTAGGCGACCGGGACCACGCGGAAGTACTGGGCCTGATGGGCTACACGGAAGGCCGCGGGTTCGTGGTTGACGGGCCGGGGGAAGTACGCGGCCTGCCCCGTTTCGAAAAAGCCAATATCGTGGCCCAGACCACGCAGGAGTACGATATTTTCCTGGCGGCCGCGGAAGAAGCCCGCGGGAACTGCGGCGAGCTGGTAATCTCCGACACCATCTGCACCCCTACCCGGCAGCGTCAGGAAGAAACCGTAAAACTGGCGCGCAATTCCGACCTGGTAATAGTGGTAGGCGGTAAAAATTCGGCCAACACCACGCGCCTTTTCCAGATCTGTCTGCGCCTGGCAAAAAACGCCGTGCATATAGAGAAGGAAGATGAACTGCGGGAAAGTTCTTTGAAAGGCGCGGCGAGTATCTTTATAACGGCCGGCGCTTCCACCCCCACCTGGATGGTGGAAAAAGTCCTTGAAAAAACCCGGGCGCTGACCGAAAAAAACCTGCAATAAAATTTTCAGCGCCGGCGCAGCGCGGGCAGCGCCGCGAGCCATACCAAAAGGCACTTGACAGAACAGCGGCCCGACCATATACTTTAAGTGCAAGCGCGCGGAGAGGCGCGCTGCGGCTAAATCAAGGAAGTCATGCCGAAAAAACCACTATTCCCCTTACTGCTCGGAGCCGCGCTGTTTTTCCCGCACGCGCTGTACGCCGCGCTCAGCGCGGCGGATGAAGCCATTATTACGAAGTGCCAGGACAATGTTGCCCCCGCAAAAGGGCCGCTCTCCCCGCAGGTGGCCATGGAATGCGTTAGCCAGCTTAACGCCAACGGCGGGGCGCTGCTCAACGCTTTAAAATCCGGGAACCAGGAAGAAGCCGTCGAACTGATCTCTTACAACAACGCGCTTGTAGACCTGGCAAATATTACCACCCGGTACTCGGGCTATACCCTGGCCCAAGCGCTGGGCAGGGAGCTGGAGAACAAGCCCTGCGCCCTATGCGATATGGGGCTTGGCCCGCGCCCGGAAAGGACATTCGACTGGATCTCCGTCAATGCTTCCGGGCGCTTGAATGTCGTTAAAAGGTCGGTAAGGACCTGGGACACACTGGGCCCCATAAGGACCGAGGCCTTAGCCGCGGAGCCTGAGGGGTATACCAAAGATTCCTGGAACAAGATAAAGATACCGAAACGCTACCAAAGGTTGTCCAACTGGGCGCGGGCGCGTACGGATAAGCTTGTACTGGATAATGAAACCGCGATGTCCGACCTGACCTACATATTGATAGAAGACCTGATACTGCCCGGGGACGACGAGTACCGCGGGAAACTTACGGACCTGGGCTCCGCAAGGGCGGCATCCGAGAAAAAGTCTTTAGACCGGATAACCCGGGCAGGCAGGACCGCCGCCGGGCTTAAAGACCAGTCGACTTCGGGACAGAAGGATTACCTGGACACAACCTTCGACAGAGCGGCCACTGGCGGCGGCGACACCGGAGTCCCAGGAGTTTCCGAAAGGACCTTTACCCCGGTTCCGATAGACAACAAGCAGGCCAGGGAGCTCTCCACCAGGATGGGCACAGTTACGGACGGTAAATTCACCGGCTACCTGGCCGACGAGATGAAGGGAACGAAAGCCGGCGACGAACTGACCGCTTTCTTCACCGACAAGAATTACGCGGCCAAAGGCACCAACACCCTGAAACTGAAATTCGAGAAAGGCGAGGGGGCAACCGCCAACGCGCTGGGCTGGTGGGACAGCAGCAACAAAACTACGAGCGTGAACACCTCCCTGGTGGACGACTACTGCCTGGAACACCGCATCACCCCCGAACAGATGCTGGCCAGCGAGGAACACCTGCGGGGCGTGGCCAGGTACATAACCCCCAACTTCGTACACGAAACCGTGCACCAGCGCCAGGACGCCTGGGCCTTGGCCAACGGGCTGGATTATATAAAGTACAGAGACGGCTCTACGGGACAGCCTTACCAGATGGAAATGGAAACCGAATCATTTTCCATGCAGGCCGCTTTTTCCTCCGAGAAAGCCAGGCAGCTGGGCCCGACGTACCTTGAGCAGATCTCTCCTTCGCACAAAAACAACGCCATAAGATTTATGGAAGACGGCGTGGACGCGCTGCGCACAGGAAAACATCAACTTTACCCGTCCATTTCCTCCCTGGAGGGTTCTACGGCGAGGGAATTCCGCATGGCCAGGGACAGCGCAAAATACCTGCGCCTCCTGGAGGAAAAGAACCGCCTTACCCCGGGGGAAATGACCCTCCGGGACAGCGACGATCTTCTTGAATACCGCGCGCTGCTGGACACCCGCTTCAAGTGGTACAGCATGGTTTACCAGAAGTCCGCCGCCGACGAGAGAAAACTGCTCGAATGGCGCGACTCTTTTTCCGACTCGGGCGGCACGCCGCCGCCGGCCCTGGGCTCGGGCGGATGAAATATATGAATACAAAAACACTGGCCCTGACAGTTTTGCTTCTGCCCGCCTGCGCTGCCTTACAGGCCGGGGCAAAGGACACCGCAATGCTTTACACGGAAAAAGGATACTTTACGGTTATGGCCCCGGCAGGCTGGACCAATACAGAGTCAACATTCGGGCTTTCCCAGGAAGATAAAAAAGTGTTCGGAGCCGAGTTTTTGGGGCCGCAGGATGCCGACGGGATAACCGCCAGGATATCGGTGCGCTACTACGCCCCGGGAAACCTCCTGCACAAGACAGCGGAAAAATTTATTTCCACACATGCAAAGCCTGCACTGGGCGCGGCGGCCGGCGGCAGGCAATACGGCCCGGTAAAGACCGGCCTTGCGGGCAAATATTACGCCAAGTTTTTTGAGCGCAAAACTTTCGAATTTATACCTCCGGAAACCATTTCACCCAAAAAGATACCGGTTTACGAAAAGTTCCACGTTGTACCCATGAAGCGCGGGTTCTATGTCCTGAGCTATCACTCCTCCCTGGCGGCGGCTAAAACCGGGCTGCCGAATTACGAAGCCATACTCGCCAGCTTCAAACCGCTGCTGCGCTGACCGCCGCCCGTATTCCTTAATCATTTAAAACCAAAAAAAACTCGCGCAGGGCGCGCGGGGTGTGACACTTTCCCTCCCCGGGCATATTGTATTATAGAGGCAGATATGGACTTTGCCGGGATATATGAAGAATTTTTCAGGCGCATCTACGCCTACATAAACTGCCGCGTGGGGTTACAAGCCGCGGCTGAAGACCTTTCCTCCCTGGTTTTCCAGAAAGCCCTGGCCCGCTTTGCCCAGTACGACCCGGCCAGAGGCAGCCACGCGCAGTGGCTGTTCGGCATAGCGCGCAACGAGGTGAATTATCACCTGAGGAAGGCGGCAATACTGAAATTCATACCGCTGGACCTTTTTGGCGACATTTTCCCGGCAGACGCCGCGGCCGGGCCGGGGCCCGCGGAGACGGAGGCGCGCTCCGCCGCGCTGGCGGCCGCGCTGGCGGAACTGGCTCCGAAAGAGCGGGACCTGATAAGCCTTAAATTCTATTCGGAAATGAACAACCGCGAGATAGCCCGCTTAACCGGGCTCGGCGAAAGCAACGTAGGCACCATCCTCTACAGATGCATGGCAAAACTGAGAAAACGCCTTACGGGGGTAAATATATGAAACCTGATAAAGAGCAGGGAGAACTGGAAAATTTCATAAAGGAAACCTCGGATAACGAGCCGCAAAAAACCGCCGCCAACCGGGAGGTGCTGGCCCGCTTCATGAAAGCCGGCGCTGAAATCCCGCCCGGTGCCATGGAGCGCGTCCGCGCCTCGCTGGAATCCCGGCCCGCCGCCGCGCCGTGGTTTTACCGGAAAGCCGCGCCGGCGCTGGCCTTATGCGCGGTGGCTGTGGCGGCGGTTATCCTGACCCGCCCTTCAGGTGAGCCTGTACCCCTGGTCTCGCCTGACTGGCGCTCCTATGAGAACTTCCCCTATTACGCCGCGGAAGGCCGGCTGTATGTTTCCGGCGTCTCTCCCGACTGGAGGAGTGCCGATACCCTGGTCATTGACGCGGCATCGGCCTATGGGCTGTGATACTTTAAACCGCAAAGCATAGTAGTGGTAACAGGAGGCTTTATGAAAACCAAAATAACACTTGCGCTGTGGTTAGCGGTGACCCCCGCGGTGACTATAGCCGCCGGAGCAGAAGCCGGGCAGGCCGACCCCGCCAGATTTACGGCAAGGCAGTCGGAAAAAGCGCTAAAAACTCCCCTGGCGGAAGTGCTGGGACAAATAGACGCCATAGACAGGGAAACCATGGACATACAGGCACTTTACTGGGCGTGGGACGTAAAGAACACCGGGCGGCTGACCTACGGAGAACTTAACAACAACTCCCGCAAATGGATAATGAAACCTGAAACGCGGACCCTGCTGATGAACAAGGTAAAAGCCCTGTTGGACAACGGCAAGGTACGCGGCCTGACACCGGAAGAAATGAACCTGTTCAACGCCGGCAGGCGGCGGGTGGCCGGGCTGCTGGCCCCGGGCAAACTGGACACGAAACTCATAGCCGAGCTGTCTGACGGCTACTGTATAGACCTGCAGTCCCGCTACTGGGCCAAACGCGTGCAGGACGGCGAAAAAGAGATCCTGGAATTATCAAAAAAATGGCCTTTGAAGAAGGAGCTAAAAGACAAACTGCGCGCCGCGATCAGCGAGAAGCTGCCCCTTGAAAACGCCAACCTTACCAGGGAAGAGCTTTACAAGCTGGACGCCTGTATAGAGAAGTTTGCACCCGGGAAGTGAATTGTCCCTAACCAATGACCCCACAAAGCACGGTAATATTGCGCAGCCTCATATCCCTCCACAATGGCCTATATTTAAGATTCCATTAATACAGCGACACGGCTTTTGCCCCTTAGAAGCCGGGCTGATCAGCCTGTAAGACCAAATCACGCTCCCGCTATACAAAACAAAACCGGTCCGGCCAACTGGCCGGGGCCCGGACGACCGGCCTTATTGCGAGGCCGTTCGCTTTTTAAAAATAAAATTATCCCATCCGGTGGAAACGGTTTCCATAGGAGTTATATCTTCAAGAAGCACCGCGTCCCCGGTATGGGTCAGCCGGTACGGCAAATATCCCAGCTCTTTCAGCGCGTCCACCGCCTGGGCATGCTGCTTCAGGGGATGATGGCGCCATATTTCAATGATGACCACCGGGGAACAGCGGGAAAGCAGCCCGGCCGCGCCGGCGATAACTTTTCGCTCACCGCCTTCCACGTCTATCTTGATAATATCCGGCTGAAAATCGCCGCCGGCGCAGGCCTCGTCCAGGGTAATGCTCGTTACCATCTCCCTCGAAAACGCAAGTCCGCCGTATATGCCGGCGCAGGACACATCGGCCTCCAAAGTGCTTAAGCATGAACAGGGCAGCGGGGCTTTAAAGAATTCGGCCGTTCCGGTGCTGTCGGAAACCGCCTGCGGAAAAATCTCGATATTTTTATATCCGGAGGTGTTTCTCTTTAGAGCGGCCAGAACGCCGGCATACGGCTCAAAAGCCCGGATACGGCCCCCGGGGGAAA
>Ga0156425_1150_pt1 | contig 12019 bp, 9 predicted proteins | sample RifOxyA2_FD_108068 | JGI IMG/M metagenome (GOLD analysis project Ga0156425, IMG submission 108068) | Elusimicrobia bacterium RIFOXYA2_FULL_58_8
TTGCTGGGCGTGGCGGTTTCTGTGTTCATAGCGGTCTACCCGGTAGTGGAACTGCCGGCTGATATTTATTACATCACTAAAGTGCCGGTGGAACTTAAGGTCATGGATATATTGTCCATCGCCGGCGTTAGTTACGCGCTATGCATGCTCAGCGCCGTTTACCCGGCCCTGCGGGCTTCGAAAGTGAGCCCCGTGGACGCTATACGATATGGGTGAGGTTCAGTGAAGTGTTTATTGAGGATTTTTTAATGGATAAGATAGTCGAGATTTCCAAATTGGGCAAGGCTTATACCCAGGGGCACGAGCAGCTGATCGTGCTGGATGGGCTGGACTTTTCTATCGCCAGGGGGGAATTTGTCTCCATAGTAGGCCACTCGGGTTCAGGTAAATCCACCTTCCTCAATATCATCGGCCTGCTGGACGACACTTACAGCGGTGAAATAAAGCTTTTCGGCAGCCGGCTCGAGGACCTGAGCGAAGCGGAGAAGGCCGTGCTCCGCCTGAAAAACATAGGTTTCGTCTTCCAGTTCGATTCCCTGCTGCCGGAATTTACGGTGCTTGAAAATATCGAGATGCCCGCCCGCCTTCTGGGCGGGAACGTGCCGGGTCCCGGCCTGGAACTGCTTAAGCGCTTCGGCCTGGAGGCTATCGCCGACAAATTCCCCATGGAGATATCCGGCGGCGAAAAGCAGCGCGCCGCAATGCTGCGGGCGCTGCGCAACGGCCCGGCCCTGCTTATCGCCGACGAGCCTACCGGCAACCTTGACCGGCACAATTCCGGCATTATTCTCGACGACCTGAGGCGCGCCGCAGGCCTAGGTACCGCGGTGCTGATGGTGACACATAATGAGGAAGCGGCCGGCCGCGCCGACAGAATGCTGCGTATGGCCGGGGGCAGGCTGGTGCTCCCGGCATGAAACTTTGCGAAGACTGCCATAAGACGCCTGCCGCCGTTTTTCTTAAGCTCGCGGTGAATAACAAGGTCACGGGATTGCATCTTTGCCAGGCTTGCGCCGCCAAAAAAGGCGCGGTTTACGGTTTCGAAAGTGGTGTTTTCAACGCTTCCGATATAGTCGGCAATGTCAGCGATTATTTCAACGATTTTCTGCCGCGGGAGCGTAAAACGCTGGCCTGCGCGGCCTGCGGCCTGAAATACTCCCGGTTCAAGGAAACGGGCAGGCTCGGATGTGCGCAGTGCTATAAAAGTTTTGAACCGCAGCTTGCGGAACTTATGGCGCGCATTCACGGTTTTGCGCGGCACGCCGGGAGGGGGTATGCCGGCGGCGGCGCGCCCGAATTCTCCCGGGCTGAGGCGTCAAGGCGCGGAGAAGCACTGAACGCCGCTATCAGGGCCGCGGTGGATAAAGAGGATTTTGCGGCCGACGCCCGCCTGCGTGAGGCTCTTCGCGAGCTGGAGAACCGTCATGGCTGAGCTGTTAAAAAGTTTCCGTCCAGATGTAACCTGGGCCAATGCCGGGGGCGCTTGGCCTGATATGATATTTTCCACCCGGGTCCGTTTTGCCCGGAATCTGGAAGGTTTTGCTTTTGCCAACCGCGCGGCTGCGGACCGGCTTGCCGAAATACGGCGCCTTGTGTTTGCGGCGGCCCGGGAAAGCGGTATGTTTCCGCGTGGACATTACCTGAAAATGGAGGCGCTTGGCCCGTTGGAAAAAAGTTTTTTAGCTGAACGCCACCATATTTCCCCGGTGCTCGCCTCCTCAGTTCTTCCATCCGGCGCCGTGATCTCCAACGATGAGGACCTTTCAGTGATGATTAACGAGGAGGACCATCTGCGCCTGCAATGACTCAGCGCCGGTTTTGCCATCGAGGACGCTTTGCGGTCCGCGCTGAAACTTGATGAGGTTCTCGGCGGTAACCTCCGCTACTCCTTCGCGGAGCAGTTCGGTTTCCTGACAGCCTGCCCGGCCAATGCCGGCACAGGGATCAGGATCTCCTGCCTGGCGCATTTACCGGCTATGGCCAGGCTCGGCCGGATGCCGGCCGCGCTGGAAAGCCTTTCACGCCTGGGGGTAATAGCCCGCGGGATTTACGGGGAGGGAACCTATGTGCTGGGTGATTTTTACCAGATAGCCAACGCGGCCTGCCTGGGCCGCTCCGAAGAGGCATTCAGCCGGAATATGGATAAGGTGATACGCAATCTCATCCGGCAGGAAATAGGCGCCCGGGAACTCCTTATGAAGGGCGCGGCTAAATTAAAAACAGAGGACGCCGTTTTCCGGGCGCTGGGCGTGCTCCGGCACGCGCGGGCTGTTTCCTATAACGAATTTATGCAGAACATGTCGCTGGCCCGCATGGGCGCCGCCATGGGGTGGAACATGGGGCTCGATTTCAGCACTTTCAACCAGCTTACACTGCTTATGCAGCCGGCGCACATACAGGCCGCCGCCGGCCGCGCCCTGACCCCGGCCGGGCGCGACGCCTTCAGGGCGGATTATCTGCGAAAAAAGCTTAATTAGGGGCGCCGCAGCCGCGGGGGATTGCTTTGATGCCGTGATTTGTAATTAAATAACATTTATGTATAAAAAGCACTGGAACCTTAAAAAAGCGCCCTTCGAGAACACCCCGGACACGGAATTCTTCTTTGAGTCCGAGAAACATGAGGAGGCTTTTTCACGGCTGGCCTACGTAGTTGATGAAAATAAAGCCTGCGCCGTGCTTACCGGGGCTTATGGCACCGGTAAAACGCTGATACTTAAGGCGCTGGAACGGCGCTTTACAAAAAAAGGCTATGTTTTTTCTTTCGTGCATAATCCACGCCTTGACGACCTGGGCCTGCTCAAGATCATACTCCATAATTTTACCGGCACTACCGTGCCGGAGCGCAAGGAAGACGTGCTTATGGGCATTGAGCGCTTTCTGCACGATACCATGCAGGACGGCAAGCACGTAGTGGTGGCTATCGACGAGGCCCAGCTTATAGACAGTATTGATGTGTTCGAGGAGCTGCGCCTGCTGCTTAACTTCCAGACCGAAACCCGGTTTTTACTGACGCTTATACTCAGCGGCCAGCCGGAACTGAAGGAAAAACTGGACGCCAATAAGCAATTCAGCCAGCGCGTTACGCTGAGTTACCGCCTTGCGCCCCTTAGTTTCGAGGAAACCCGGGAATATGTGCTGCACCGCCTCGAGGTCGCCGGCCTGACGGAAAATATTTTTGACGAGCGCGCCATGCAGCTGCTGTTCGAAAGGTCCGGCGGCATTCCCCGCTGGATAAACAATATCGCCAACATGAGCATGCTCACGGCTTTTTCCAAAGGCGAGAAACTTATTACCGCCGAGCTGGTGGCCGAGGGTGTGGAAAGCAGCAGATAATGCCGGGCCGCGGCGGGCCCGCCAGCGCGGAAAGGAGCCTGAAATTATGAAAATCCTGGGAATAGGCGCACACCCTGACGACCTGGAATTCGGCTGCGGCGGAACCTTTTATAAAATGGCCCGTAAAGGCCACAGCGTAAACCTGCTGGTAATGACCCGGGGCGGAGTGGGGGGCGACGTGCGCGCGCGCCTGGCCGAGCAGGAACGTTCCGCCCGCATGATGAAGGCCAGGCTTTATTGGGGCGGTTTTAATGATACCGGGGTGGACCTTTCCCGCGAACTGATAGACGCGGTCGAAAAGCGTATTGCGGCCGTCAAGCCCGATATCGTATTCGTTAACCACGGCACCGACACGCACCAGGACCACCGCAATATCTCGCGCGCCGTGGAAACGGCCGCCCGTTATATGAAGAACCTCGTTTTTTACGAAGTTCCCACCACTATGGATTTTTTGCCGGGGATCTTCGTCGATATAGGCGGCGTGATAGATAAAAAAGTGGCGCTGTTGAAATGCCACCGTTCACAGGTTTATAAAACCCGGGTGAAAAACCTTTCCATAATCGAAAGCGCGAAAGCGGCCGCGGTGTTTCGCGGTTACCAGGACAGGGTAAAGTACGCGGAAGGTTTCGTGGCCAGGCGCCTGCTGCTGGATTATCTGCTGGACTGCAAATGATACGGAAAGGAAGCGGCGTTTTTTTCTTCCTGATACTCCTGGCGCTGCTGGTCCTGCTTCCTCCCGGCGGGTTTTCCTCCTGGACCTGGACGGAAGGCCTGCGCTGGCTGTACCTTTTCCTTATTTCCTTGTCTGCCGTCTTGCTGTTTACGCCCGCCGCCATATGGCTGGGTGTGAAGATAGGCGCGATGGACATCCCGTCGCAGCGCAAAATGCATTCCGCTCCCGTGCCGCGTATAGGCGGGCTGGCCATATACCTGGCTTTCATGGCGGCCACACTGCGCAACCTGCAGTTTTCAAGGGAAGTGTACGGCATACTTATAGGCGGCACGATAATCTTCCTGGTGGGTTTTGTTGACGACTGGAAGGGGCTTGGCGCGCGCACCCGGCTTTTCTGGCAGACGGCGGCCGCCCTTGCCGTAACGTTTTTCGGCCTGCATCTGAGTTTTCCTCTTAACCTGCCTTTCGGCCTCGCTATATCCATAGCCTTGTCCGTGATCTGGCTGGTGGGTATTATAAACGCTTTTAATTTCATGGACGGCATAGACGGCCTTGCCTCTAGCATGGGGGTTATCTGCGCCCTGCTTTTTCTGGGGATAGGCTGGAATTCCAGTCAGTACCCGCTTTCATTTATTTCCGCGGCGCTGGCGGGCGCCTGTGCCGGGTTCCTGCGGCTGAACTGGCGCCCGGCTAAAATATTCCTCGGGGATTCGGGGTCCACTTTTATAGGGTTCATCCTGGGGTGCCTGGCGCTTTACGGTTCATGGGGTACGGACAACCCGGCTATTTCACTGTCCACCCCGCTGCTGGTGCTGGGTGTGCCTGTTTTTGACATAATTTACACCACTATTTCCCGTGTAAAGAATGGCAGCGTGGTCAGCCTCAGGCAGTGGCTTGAATATACGGGGAAAGACCACTTTCACCACCGGCTTATAAAACTGGGCCTGAGCGTGGAACAAACGGTGGGATTTATAGTGCTCCTGAATATCTGCCTGGGGCTTGGCGCATGGACCATACGCCATACGGCGTCTTACTTCGGCACCTGGCTGCTGCTGGCGCAGAGCGTCCTGATCTTTTTAGTGGTGGTGGTATTGATGCTGCTGGGCAGGGAAAAAACGGTTTCTTGAAACCAAGGATACTCATGAAAGACTCCATAATAAAAAAAATTTCGGTTAAAAATCTGGACGCCGAGCTTTTTACCCCGTTCACTATTTCCAGCGGCAGCCACCGCAGCCTTGAAAACGCTGTTTTCAGCCTGGAGGCAGCCGGCGGCATAAAAGGTTTCGGCGAAGCGGCCATCGCCACGCATATTACCGGCGAGACGCGCGCGCAGACGGTTAAGAGCCTGGAGCGGGCCGCAAAAACACTGCGGGGGCAGGATGCGGCGAACTATCTTAAGCTGCTGTGTATGCTGGAGGGGGAGCTGGATGGCAACAGGGCGGCGCTGGCGGCGGCGCAGATGGCGGTGCTGGACCTGGTTGCCCGCCTGCACGGGGTGTCTTTGTGGAAATTTTTCGGCGGCAATACCCCGGCCCTCAAGACCGATATAACCGTAGTTATAGGGAAAGCCCCGGCTGCCCGCGACTTCACCCTTAAGATGCGGCGCCAGGGTTTTAAGATCTTCAAGGTAAAGACCGGCGCCGACATGGACGAGGATTTCAGGCGCCTTGAGGCCGTTAAAAAAGCGGCGCCAGGCGCGGACATCTACCTTGACGCGAACTGCGCCTGCACGGCCAAAGAAGCGGAAAAATTCATGAGGGACCTGGCCCGGCGGGGCATCCGCCCCGCGGTGCTGGAGCAGCCGGTAGCTAAAGACGACATAGAAGGTTTGGCCTATCTTTCGAGAAGACTCCCGATGCCAGTCTGCGCCGACGAATCCGCCTATTCGCTGGACGACGTGTTCCGCCTGGTAAGGAGGAAAGCGGTTACGGCGATAAACATAAAACTCACCAAGCTCGGTTTTCTGCGCGCCCGGGAGGTGTGGGCGCTGGCGCGGGCCCGCGGCATCAAGCTTATGATGGGCGAGATGCTGGAGAGCGAACTGGCTTCCGCCGCGGCGGCGCATTTTGCCGGCGGCCTGGGCGGTTTCGATTTTATAGACCTTGATACGCCGTTTTTTATAAAAGACAGCGGCATGAACGGCGCGTCTTTCCTTTCGCGCGACGGGATTTATTCGCTTGACAGGGTAAAAGCCGGCATAGGGATAATGCCCGGGGTGAAGCGGTGAAGAAGGCCGGTGCGGTTCTGCTTTTGCTTTCCCTGCCCGCGCTGTCGGCCGCCGCCGGCGGGCTCCCGGGCGTTCCGCAGCCGGGATATGTAGCCGGGTATTTTTCCGCGGGTCTCGGCAGTGCCCTGCCTTTCGGCGGCCATTGGGGAGATGCCGATTCCGGCTTCAAGCCTTCTCCGGCCTTAAACCTGTCTCTTGCAAAAAGAATTGACGAGCTTTTAAGCTACGGCATAGATTCCGTGCATGCCTGGCGCCATGAAAACCGCGCTGCGGGCGGCCTGGACCTTAAAATAACTTCTCTGACGCCGTTCGTTAAAGTGTCGGTGGCCGAAGGCGACAGGTTATATTACGGGCTTATGGGGCTGGGCCTTTACCGCTGGTCCTACCCTTCCTTTATAGCCGCCGGGACAGTGTACAGCTCTGACGCCGCATGGAACGCGGGGTTTAATTTTGGCGCCGGTATTTTGCTCCCTTTCCCGGGAAATTCCCGGGCCGGGCTTGAGCTGCGCTGGCACCAGATCCTTAATATGCGGAGCGCCGCTTTCAGGCTGGGCGCTGTTAACAGTATAAATCTTTTGCTGGTTGTCCGCGGAGACCTGCCCGGGCACGCGGGGAAACCTTGACACCAAAGAACATGCCGGAGAAAGCGGGGCTGCCCGCGGCGGAAAACCGCCGGTTTGTTGCGGCGGCCAGGCTGGCCGTCGGGGTTATAATTATTTTGTCCGGTATCTGTCTGTATCTGGTAAAACGCTGAACGACGCGCTGGGGAAATAATGAGGGTTGTCGCTATTCTGCTCGCCTTTGCCGGTATTCTTTGCGCGGCTCCCGCCACGGAAAAATCCGCCGCGGAGCTGTTCGAAAAAGGACAATACCAGGAAGCCCTGGGTTATTACGCGAAGGCGGCGGCGCTGCCCGGGGAAGCGGGCCTGCGCGCCGTTTACCGCGCGGCGGAGTGTGAAACGCTGCTGCGGCGCTACGAAGAGGCTGCCCGGCGTCTGAATGCCGTTAAGATACCCAAAGAGCCTCTTTGGCGCGCCCGGTTTCTTCTGCTGCGCGCTGAAACCGGCCGTGAATTACTTAAGCAATACGGGTACTCCCTGCCGAAAGACGTTTGGCCTGACAATGCCGACCTCACAAAACTGACCGCCGCCCAGTGGCACGCCCGCATAGGGGCCGATTATGATGCGCTGTGGGACCTGCGCATTGAACTGCGTAAGCAGGCTTTGAAAAAAGAGGCGTATTTCGTTGATATTAAGAACGCGGTGCTGGAGTATGCTCCTGCGCTGTGGGATTTTGCTGCAGAGCGGTGGGTCGCCTATCTGGTGCAGGAGGCTCCGGCCGGAGTGGAAGTCCCAAAAGCGCAGGCCCTGGCGGTCGAAGAATATAAAGCTGATTTTTCCGCCGGCCTGGGCCCGGGCGCCAAGGCAGCCGCCATTCTGGAAGACGCCGCGCAAATACCCGCGGGCAGGGAAACCGCCGCCGGTCTCTGGCGGATAAAGCGGCTGCTTCTGCCGCTGAACAACAGCGGGTTGTTTACCGGATATGACCACGCGAAATTCACGGCGGCAGCTGTTGCTGTCCTGGGGAAATGGGCTGATACTCTGCCCTCGCCTCTCGCCCGGGCGCAGGCCGCCTGCGAGGCCGCCGCCATAAGCAATAATTCCAGCGCTTATAAACGTGCGGTGGAGTTCTGCGACATCGCAATAACGCTGTCGCCCGGCTCACGTCCCGCGATGGAGTGCGAAAAAATAAAAGCCGCCATTGCTATGCCGGAGCTTCAGCTCAGCGCCAGGCCTGCGCCGCCTCCTGGCAAAGGGCTTATCACCGTAACCGCGCGCAATATTCCTGTTCTGTATTTCCGTCTTTACCGCACCGCCCCGGCGGAACTGGACGCCCTCCGGCCCCGGGAAAGCACTGATTTCAACAGCCTGCGTTATCTTTCAGGCGAAGCCGCGGCGGCGTTCCTCGCCAGGAAGCCGGAGAAAAGCTGGGAAACCGCTGTCGATTATCCGGCGCCTTACCAGTTCAAGACCCGGGAAATAACTCCGCCGCCCCTGCAAAAGGGGTTTTATGTTCTGGCTGCAAGCGGTGATCCGGATTTCGCTTCCGGTTCTTCCCTTATGAAAGCCGCTATTGTCAACGTTACGGATATTTTGCTGCTGGGCACCACCGGGCTAAAAGGGGACCCTGAAGAATTTCTTTTTTCCGGCCAGGGCGCCGGAATCGTGGGGACGAAGACGGCGGAGCTCTTTAATTTTTACGCGCTCAACGCGCTGACCGGTCAGCCGCTGGGAGATGCCCCACTGGAGGTTTTTCACGGGCGCGGTTATTCGTCCGCAATGGAGCGGGTTTCCCTGCGCGCCGACAGCGAGGGCCGCGCGGCTTTGGCCGAGACGGTGCAGCTCACGCACCGCTCCAGCCAGTACTTTCAGGCGGATCCCCTGCTTTCGTCCGGCGGAGCTTATGCGTTGTGGGCGAATGCGCAGGGCACCGGGTTCAATGCGCCGGCCCCGTTGGAAATACGCCTGGAAACTGACAGGCCCGTATACAGGCCCGGGCAGAAAGTTGATTTCAAGGCCACGGTGCTGGAGCGCGTGCCGGGTGGTTACAAGGTTTACACGGGCTCCAGGAAACTTAAAGTAACTGTCCGCGACGCTAACTGGAAGGAATTCTTCAGCGGGGAATTTGCTGTGAGCGCCCTGGGCAGCGTGGCTGGAACTTTTGAGATACCTCCTGGGCGCCTGCTGGGCCGGTACCTGCTTGGCGGCAGCCTGCATGAATTTAACTATGATTTCAGCGGAGAGCAGGCTTTCCAGGTGGAAGAATATAAACGTCCGGAATTCGAGGTAGAGCTTAAAGAAGAGGCCGAGCCCTTTCGCTACGGGCAGGTAGCCCGGCTGGAGGGGGCCGTAAAATATTATTTCGGTTCGCCCGTGCCGGACGCCGCGGTTACATACCGCGTTACAAGGGAGAGGTTTATTCCCTGGTATGCCTGGTGGTGGAGCTGGTTCTACGCGCCTTCAGGCAGTTCCGAGTTCGCTTCGGGAACGGTACGCACGGACGCGGCCGGGAAATTCTCCATAAAATTTACTCCGCGCGCGGAGGACGGCGCATACGCGCAGTATCCGGCTTCGTTCCGGGTGGAAGTCGAGGCGCGCGACGCCGGCGGCCGCACCATAAGCGGGGCGCGTTCATATAATGCCGGGGCGAAAGCGTATAATTTCGCCATTACGCCGGACGCCGGATTTTTCACTTCCGATAAAAAGGCCGGGTTCCAGGCCAGGCTGATGAACCTCAACGACGTGCAGGCCGCGGGCAGAGGCGCCTACGAATTGCTGAGGCTTGAGAAAATGGACGGTTTCCCCGCAGCGGCCGCCTGGGGCGGCCGGTTCGCGCAGAATCCTTCCCTGGAGCAGGTCTTCAGTTCCGTGCCGGACGGGGTTTGCGTCGAACGCGGGGAAGTAACGTTTTTTGCGGGCAAGCCGTCTTCTGTGCGGCTCGGGGCTCTGCCTGAGGGAGTATACAGGCTGCGTCTTAAAACCGCAGATCCGTGGGGGGGCGAATCTGAATCCTCGGTGATAATTGTGTCGGCCGACCCGGCCGCAACAAAAGCCTCTCTTAAACTGCCTCCGGTAACGCTTTTCGAGCGGGCTTCATATCAGCCCGGTGAAACCGTCAGGGTGCTGGTCGGCGCCGCGGCCCTGAAAGGCGCCAAGTATGTGGAGGTGCTGGCGGGAAATTTTATACTTGAAAAACAGACGCTTAAAAAAGGGGGAGTGTCCCTGTTCTCATTTAAAGCCGGGCCTGCCCATCGCGGCGGTTTTGCCGTGCGGTGGTTCGGCGCCGGGGATTTTAAGATCTATTCCGCCATGGGCGGCGCCGCGGTACCGCGCACGGACCGCAGGCTTAACGTAACGCTTGCGTATGACAAGGTTCTGAAGCCCGGCCAGGAGGCGCGCTGGACGCTGAAAGCCGCAGATGTTTCGGGTAAGCCGGTGCAGGGTGAAGGGACCGTAAGGATATTTGACCGGTCCCTTGAATACTACACCGCGGCTGCCGGGGTCTGGCAGGCGGGCCTGTATCCGGAGCGGGTCAGTCATTCCGGCGGCACGGGCTCGTTGTTCGACGCCAGTTTTACAGAATTCCCCATAAAAACCGGGCTGGTAAGCCGTATGTTCGAGCTTTTCAACAAATCGTCCGCGGAAGAAAAACTTCCGGCGCTGCGGATAAATTCTTCGCGCGGCGGATATGGCGGCTTTGGCCGTGGTTTCGCGCAGAGTCTGGGTTTTGGCGGCGACTCCAGGGCTGCGGAAGAGATGGAAATGGCGGCAATGGACAGCGCGGCGCCAGCGGCTTCCCCGGGCGGCAGGGGACTGATGGTCGTGGCCAAGGCGGTGGCCAGGCCCGGCGCGGCCCGTGCCGGCAAGGAGCGGGGGGCGCCGGTCATAAGGAAGAACTTCTCCGAGACCGCGTATTTCAACCCCCGGCTGAAAATAAACCGGGGCAAGGGGCTGTTCTCTTTCCGTATTCCCGAGAGGCTTACCTCCTGGAAAATAAGCGCCGCCGTTATAACTTCGGACGTCAAGACCGGGAATATTTCAGCCGAGACCGTGACGCGTAAGGATTTGATGGCCAGGCTGGACATCCCGCGGTTCTTCCGGGAGGGAGACCTTTCGGAAATTACCGCGGTCCTGAGCAGCCACGCGGAGATCGTACTTTCCGGGGAAGTTTTTGTGGAGCTTACTCTGGATGGGAAGCCGGCCGGGGAAAAATTCGGCCTGAGCGCCGCGGTAAAACCTTTCTCCCTGCAGCCGGGCGGCACCGTGGCGCTGCGCTGGCCGGTTACGGCCCCGCAGGGCACGGCGGCCTACAAGGCGCGCGTAATAGCCCGCGCCGGAGTTTTTTCAGACGCGCAGGAAAACGACCTGCCGGTGCTGCCTTCGAGGGAGCGGCTTATGGCGACGCTTGTGACCGCCCTGGACGGGAAAGCGTCAAAAGAGCTTAAACTCGCCGAACTTGAAAAGAAGGACGGGACGCGCGTGGTGGAGTCCCTGCACCTGGAGGTGCAGCCCCAGCTGATATTAACCGTGCTCAACAGCCTGCCGTTCCTGGTGCATTATCCCTACGAGTGCACCGAGCAGCTGCTTAACCGCTATGTGCCGCTTGCCATCACCAACGGCTTTTATAAAAAGTATCCGGAGCTGGCCGCTGCGGTGAATAAGGTCTTGAAACGTGCGACGCCTTCCCCGGCCTGGGAACGCGATAACCCCGCGCGGATGATGACCCTGATGGAAACTCCGTGGGAGGAGGCCTCAAATGGACAAGGCTCCACGCTGCCGTCAATAAACATGCTGGACCCCGGAGTGGTGCGGGCAGAGAAGGCAAACGCCCTGGACAAGCTTGTAAGCTATCAGAACAGCGACGGCGCCTTTCCTTGGTTCCCCGGCGGCCGTTCAAATCTTTACATGACGCTCTATGTGCTGGACGGGATGGCCGAAGCTGCCGGGTACGGCGTGGAGATTCCGCGCGAGTCGCTTAATAAAGCGTTGCGCTATGTGCTGGCTGAAATCCCGCGGCATATGAAACCGGAGGAAGGTGAGACTTCTTTCCTGCTGTACGCCGCCTATGTAGTAACGTCTTTCCCGGCCGGCTGGCCCGAATATAAGACCGCCGCGTCTTACGCGCGCAAATGGGCGCAATACGCGGATGCGCGGGCCAATACCCTGACCGCCTTCGGCAAGGCCCACGCCGCTTATGTGTGGCTGCGCCTTGGCGACAGGAAGCGC
>Ga0156425_1035_pt2 | contig 11976 bp, 7 predicted proteins | sample RifOxyA2_FD_108068 | JGI IMG/M metagenome (GOLD analysis project Ga0156425, IMG submission 108068) | Elusimicrobia bacterium RIFOXYA2_FULL_58_8
AGCCCCGCCCTGGTGTCCGCCATAGACAGGACCAGGGTCACGCTGGATGTGGCGCTTTATAACCTGCAGCTGCGGGAAACCATAGACGCCATGCTCCGTGCCCGCGCCCGGGGCGTTAAGGTAAGGATAATCTTCGATTACGACCATGTTTACCCCAAAGCCGGCAAAGAGATACAGGCCGTTATAGATTCCGGCATTGAGACCCGCGTTATGAAGGGGCGCGCCGGCTCCGGGTCCATGCACTGCAAGTACGGCATTTATGACGGCACGCTGCTGCAGACCGGTTCAGCCAACTGGAGCAACCTGGCGGAGACCGCCAGTTACGAGAATATGATGTTCGTGGCGGACGGGGGCATTGTGCGCGGTTATGCCGCTAATTTTGAGTGGATGTGGCGGCAGGCAAAGCCGGCTGGCCAGCCCAACGCGCTGGCGGAAAAACCAACCGTCCCTCCGGCGGACCCAAAACCCTCGGTGGCTTTCAACGGGGTTACGCTCCCTAATTATATATTCTCCCCCAGGGCCGGCACGACCGACGCCATAATCAGGGCCGTAGATGCCGCTCGTAAAGAAGTGAATGTCGCCATGTTCGCGTTCACTTCGCGGCCTATAATGGACGCGCTTAACCGCGCCGCGCTGCGCGGGGTTAAAGTGAAGCTGCTGCTTTATTTTAAATCCTCCTTTCCTTTTAAGGACGAGGCCAGGAAAAACAAGATCAGTGTGCATTATGAGGAAGGGCGTGCCGTTAATGGCATAATGCATCACAAATTCGCGGTGCTTGACAGCGCGCTCCTTATAAACGGTTCTTTCAACTGGTCCGCCACCGCGGAGGATATCAATACTGAAAACACCATCTTCACCATGGCGCCGGAATATGTGGCGCCGTATAAAGCGGAGTTCGACAAACTTTACAAAGACTAGCCTGCTGGCTGCCGCCGGGCGCCGGTTTGCGCGCAGATTAGAGAGGGGATGTCCATCGTCCCCTCTTTGTTTTATGAGAATTGAAGGGCGGTCAGTCCGTTGCGGTCGTTTTTAGTTCACAGGCCGGGGGTGTTCCGCTGAAGGCAACGGATAATCCTGAGGGGATACAGGCCGCCTGGGCGGCGTTGGGAGTGCAGGAAGCGGACGGATAGCCTGCCGTGGCCAGGCATTGGCGCATATATGCGGCCAGTCCGGCGATTTTACCCTCAAGTCTTGATTGGTTTTCCTGTTTTGATACGGCTTGGTAACGATTAAGCTGCCAGCGCAGGATAGCGGTGGTGGCGATAATCAGGAGCAGCGCGATCACCAGCACCTGCAGGAGAACCAAACCCGGGTGTTGTTGGCGCAGCGGCGTCCGCGTTATAGGGGTCCGCATATTACCGGCGGCGTCTTCCCCCGCCGCCAGCGGGCCTGCGGGCGGAACGCTGGTTCCAGCCGCGCCCTCCGGCTGCGTGGTCATAACCCCACAGTGTCTCCGTGGGTACTTCGGGATGGGTAACCTGATTCATGGAAATGCCGGTGAGGGTTTCTATGCTGCGCACGTCTCCGCCCTGGTCGGGCGTAGCGAAGGTGATGGCGCGGCCGGGCTGCCCGGCGCGGCCTGTGCGGCCTATGCGGTGCACGTAGGCGTCGTCCTCGGCGGGCATTTCATAGTTTATCACCAGTTCTATGCCGGTAACGTCTATGCCGCGGGCGGCGATGTCCGTGGCCACCAGTATGCGGTACTTGCCGGATTTGAAGCCGGCCATGGCGTCCTTGCGTTGGCCCATGGTACGGTCGGAATGTATTTCGGCCACCGCGTGGCCCATGTAGGAGAGTATGCTGGCCACTTTGGCGGCGTCGTAGCGCGTCTCAACGAAGATCAGCACGGTGCCGGCGTATTTCTCGAGAAGTTTGGACATGAGCAGCGGCTTGGAACCGGTGCGCACTACATACAGTTCCTGTATTACATTGGCGGCGGAGGTTCCGGACTTGGCCACCTCTATGCGTATCGGCAGCTTCATGTGCTGGCTGGCCAGCTTCATAACATCGTCGGGGATGGTGGCGGAAAAAAGCATGGTCTGCCGCTCTTTGGGCAGCGAGCGTATGATGCGGTTTATCTGCGGGGCGAAACCCATGTCGAACATCCGGTCGGCCTCGTCCAGCACCAGGATGGTGGCGTCGTGAACTTTGAGCGCTCCTTGCTCGATATGGTCGTAAACGCGTCCGGGTGTACCAATGATTATTCTGGCTTTGCGGTTAAGATCGCGCAGCTGGTGTTCTTTCCCTTCTCCGCCAATAAGGCAGGCTACTCCCATGCCCATCTGCGGTGCGAAGTCCCTGCAGACTTCGGCTACCTGCAGCGCCAGTTCGCGCGTGGGAAGCAGTACCAGGCCTTTGCCGGGCTTGGCGGCCAGGCGCTGTATCATGGGGATGGCGAACGCTATAGTTTTACCGGTGCCGGTCTGGGCAATGCCCACCATATCCTTGCCTTCGGTGGCCACGCGGATGGATTTTTCCTGTATCGGGGTGGGTACCACAAAACCTTTTTTATCCAGGATATCCATTAGTTTGGGAGCTATGCCCAGGCCGTAGAATCCGGAGGCCTCTTTTTGCAGCCCCAGCGTGCGCAGGGCTCCGAGGCCTATTTTTCTGAGTAATTTTTTCATATGTTAACCATATTATAGCCTTTTTCGCCGGTAATAAGGCGGCAACAGCGGAGAAATATGCCTTAGAGCGCCCCGTGCTATACACAGTCAGGGGCGGCCGGGGCGTATAGACGGGCAGGGCAGCGAATAGTTTAACTAAGTTCGAAAGATTCGCCCATGGCGGGGCACTTTACGTTCTTTATGTTTTCGGCGGCCAGGGTCGCGGCCAGCGCGGCGCGGGCTTCGGCGTCGCCGTGCACCAGGAAGACGCCGCGCGCGGGGTTTGCAGCTTTTATAAAAGCCAGCAGGTCGTTCTTGTCGGCGTGCGAAGAGAAAGTGTGCATGGTTTCCACGCTTGCCCAGACTTCGTGTTCTATACCGAAAATCTTGACCGCTTTCATTCCGTCCTGCAGTTTCCTGCCCAGTGTCCCATGGGCCTGGTAGCCCACCAGCAGTATGGTGTTGTTCTCCTTCTCCAGGCCGTTGCGCAGGTGGTGAAGTACGCGGCCGCCTTCGCACATGCCCGAGGCTGAAATTATCAGCATGGGGCCGGATTTGTTGTTCAGCGTCTGCGATTCTTCTCTGGTACGCAGGTAGCGTATATCGTCGAAACCGAACGGGTCGCCATCCGTACGGGAATAGTCCCTGAATTTGGCGTTGAAGCAGACGCCTTCACGATGCCGGTCGAAAATCTCGGTAAGGCTTACCGCCATGGGACTGTCAATATACACGGGGATCTCCGGCACGGTCTTGTCGTGGCGCAGTTTGTCCAGGATAAAAATTATCTCCTGTGTGCGCTCAAGGGCGAAACTGGGAATGATTATTTTCCCCCTCTCCTTTACGGCTTTCTTTATAACTTCGGCCAGTTTACCCGCCGCATCCACAAGCGGCTCGTGGGTGCGGTCGCCGTAGGTGCTTTCTATTACAAGGTAATCCACGCCCTGCGGCGCCGCCGGGGCGTCAAGCAGCAGGGTCTCAGCCCGCCCCAGGTCCCCGGTATAAAGCAGGCGCCTGCGGCCCGCCGGAGCGTCAAGATCGAGCATCACCATGGCCGAACCTAGTACATGTCCCGCGTTCAGAAACCGGGCCGAAACTCCCGGCAACGGCGAGAAGACGGTTTTATAATCGAACGGTTTAAAATGGCTCATGGCCAGCTTGGCGTCATCCTCGTCGTACATTGGCTCTATCGTGAGTTTTTCAGTCGCGTGTATTTTGTTATAGAACCGTGCGTCACCCTCCTGCAGGCGGGCGGAATCTGCCAGCATTATTCCCGCTATTTCAGTTGTGGCCGAGGTGGCGTATACGGGAGAGCCGCAGCCGTTCTTGTAAAGCAGCGGCAGCAGGCCGCAATGGTCCACATGGGCGTGGCTCAGGATAGCCGCGTCAATGGAAGCGGGCGGGAACCTGAAAGTTCGGTTTTTCGTTGCAGCGTCGTTGCGATGTCCCTGGAACATGCCGCAGTCCAGCAGCAGGTTCCCCTCCCGGAATCCTAAAAGGTGGCGTGACCCGGTAACTTCGCCGGCCGCTCCGTGGAAGGCTATCTCTAATTTTTCATGGTTAGCCATTTTTACCGCCTTTAATTAAAAAAAACCTCGGACTATTCTAGGAAAAATAAGCGTTCCCGTATACAGGGCTTCTTATTGGATGGGTCCTTCGACCTATAGAGTATCTAGGTCCTTTGGCCCTTGTTAAATAGGCATTGCTGGTTAAAATATGATTGATATAAGTCAACGAGATAAGTCACCGCGGTTTTCGGAGGAATCTTGAAAAGCATCAGCGCTGTCCTGCTCTTAGCGGTACTTGCCCCCCTAAGTTTTTCCCCCTTGGCCGCTCAGGTGTCCGCTTTTGAAGCGCTTAAAGTTTCTATTTCACAGCAGCGTTTTGAATTTCCCGTTCCGCCGGCGGCACAACCGGCGCTGTATAAGTCTGGAGTTTCCGCAACTCCTGTTTCAGGGGAAGAGCTCTTCGCCTACCTGCATGAAGCCACCGCTCCCGCCGCACAGAAAACCCCGTCATCCTACAAAGGCGCAAAGGCGTTCATGTATTCAAAGGCCGATAATACCGGCTGTGGCGCCACACCAGGGATAGTAACCTTTTACTCCCAGATATGCGTCAAGGGAGCCAGCGAGAATGGCGACAGCTATAAAGAGCAGGGCGACCAGAACGGCGACGGCGTGGTTGACGGTTTTATCAACGCCGAGCATATCTGGCCCCAGGGCTATTTTAACAGAAGCCTCCCCATGGTGGCCGACCTGCATCATCTGTCTCCCACCTTCGTTACGCCCAACGGGCGCCGTGCCAACTACAAATTCGGCGTAGTTGCCGCTCCTTCTTATGCTACTTCCGCAGGTTCTAAACTGGGCAAAGAAATATTCGAGCCGACCGACGCGGTAAAAGGAAATGTGGCCAGGGCTATGCTCTATTTTGTGGTACGCTACTATGACAAGAGTATACGCCAAGGTATGAATTACGATGAGTTCTGGATCCGCCGCGTGCCTATGCTCCTGGAATGGAACCGTCAGGACCCGCCGGACGCCAATGAGCTGCGCCGCAACGGCCTTGTGGAAGGTTTCCAGGGCAACCGCAATCCTTTCATCGACAATCCTTCCCTCGCCGATCAGATAGGCGCCGCTGTGTTCGCCGCCCACTAGCGTTGGCCGAAGGCAAGAAAAGGCCCCTTTCCGGGGCCTTTTCTTTTACCCGGCCTGCTTTCTTATCTTGCCAGTTTGTAAGGATCTTCCGTAACGCTTAACAGGTACACCGCGGCTTTCACATTGTTGGTGACGGCCTTGTTTATGGCCGCCGCCCCCGGGTAAAAGGTGCCGCCTTCAAGTTCGGTTGTAAAGGCGAAGATCCCCGCGGTGTCATAAGCCCAGTCGGTGGTGTCACCTGTCGCCACGTAAAGATCGCTGGACTGCTGCGGTGTATAGCCGGTGAAAGCTACCATTTCCCTGGCCATAGTCTCGAAGACCTTCAGGTCACGGCGGTTATCCAGAGGCACGTCTTTTCCGGCCCACGGGTAGAGCAGCAGGTCCGAGTAGGAGTGGTAGCTCATAAGTGTCTTGATATTCCTGCGGGCTTCCACGAATTTCTTAATATTCTCCGTTTCCGGTTCTGAGAAAGCGTAAGGGCCGCAGTAGGTGTCGGCTGAAGGCGAATGGGATGCGCCTGCCTGGCACCAGCGCGAGTCATAGTTGCGGTTCAGATCCACGCCTATGGATTTATTGGCGTTAACGCGGGTGTTCTTGCGGTGCCAGCGGTATTTCCCGGTCTGTATGTCGTATTCCGCCCCGTCGGGGTTGGTCATCGGCGCTATGTAGATATCGAGCGTGTCCAGATATTTGCGGATCTCCGGGTCGTTCTTGCGCTCAAGGAGGTGCTCGGCCAGGCCAAGGGCGACTTCATTGGTAAGGTGTTCCCTGGCGTGGTGGTTACCCATAAAAAACGCGGCGGGGCGTGTGGACGGAGTTTCCCCTTTCTCAACCGGGTTAATGCGCAGGCACCACACCTCGCGGCCTTCAAGGCTTTTACCGATGGAGAAAAGCGAAGCCACATCCACGTTGGCGGCGGTCAGTGCCTGGAGCTTTTCCACGGTTTCTTTATAGTTGTGGTAGGCGGCGTCGACAGCCGGGAAGTCTTTAAAGTGTTTTTTCGCGTATTCGTAGATGGTCTGGCGGCTCTGGGTGATGAAGCCGTGGCCTGCCAGCAGGTTCATCTCCGGCCCGGTAATGAAGCCGGTAACCGTTTTTTTATCTATCTCAACGATGTCCAGGCCGGCTTCAAGGAGAGCGGTGCGGTCGTATTTGTCTTCGGCAAAAACGGTGATCCAGTAGCGGCTGTCGCCCTTAAGGTCCTCTAGGGCGGAAAGTGCGGTGTCCTGCTCAGGCAGGGGAGCGGCGGGAATCCCGGCGTTTACCTGCGCCAGCAGCTGCGTGAAGGCCGGGTTATGGAGTGTAAAGAATAAAACAGCGATAAGGGCAAGTCTCTTCATTTTAATAAACCTCTTCGTCAGGGAATATTGCAACTATAGCAAAATAACTTATCAATTGCCTTCAGGCATTTCGCCTAATTCCTTCATGGCCTGCTTCAGTGCCGTGGCGTGGCGGCGGCTTTCAAACGGTGACAGGAGGCTGTAGGCGCACGGCACCACCAGCAGCGTCAGGAAAGTGGACAGCAGCACGCCGCCTATCACCACAAGAGCCATGGGGATACGCGTCTCGGCGCCGGGACCTATGCCCAGCGCGGGCGGGATGGCCGCCGCTATAGTAGCGAAAGAAGTCATAAGGATGGGCCGCAGCCTTATCGGGCAGGCCTCCAGCAAAGCTTCCTTCACGCCCATTCCCCCCTCGCGCCGCCGGTGGTTGGTAAAATCCACCAGCAGTATGGAATTTTTTTTCACTATACCCATCAGCAGGATCATACCTATCATGCTGTAGATGTTCAGCGTCTGGCCGCCCAGTTTCAGCGCCAGGAAGGCGCCGGTCACGCTGAACGGCAGCGCCAGCAGCACCGTCACCGGGTGCAGGAAGCTGTTGAACTGCGCGCCCAACACCATGTACGCCACGAAAATGCCCAGCACGAGCGCCGTCAACAGGCTGCCGAAAGATTCTTTAAAGGTCTGCGAGCTGCCGGAGAGCAGCAGACGGTAGCCTTCGGGCAGCAGCTCGCTGCCTATTCGCTGCGCTTCGTCGAGGGCCTCTTTCTGCGAGAAGCCGGGGGCCGGGTTGGCGAAGATGCTGATGGCGCGCTCGCGGTTGCGCCGCGAGATGGACATCAGTGTGTTCTTCTCTTTTATGGCCACTATCTCGGAAAGTTTTATCAGCTCGCCGCGGTTGTTGCGTACCCAGATCTTGCCGATATCCGAAGAGGCGCGCCGGTCCTTGTTCACCAGGCGCACATTGATGTCGTAGCGTTTGCCGTCCTTGGTGAACTTGCCTATGCGCAGGCCGCCTATCATGGCGTTTATCGAATCGCCTATGGCGGCCATGTTTACGCCGCGCGCCGCGGCTTTCTCGCGGTCCGGTACCACCAGCAGCTCGGGCATGCCGGTAAGGTAGTCAGTATCCGCGTCCACCACTTTGCCGGAATCGGTCAGGAGCTTTTTTATCTCCTGGCTCAACTCGCCCAGCTTGTCCCAGTCCGGGCCGCGCAAACTCAGTTCCACGGGGAAACCGCCGCGGCGGCCGGAGAAGCCGGCCTGCGACAGGTCCTGTATGGACACCTTCTCGAAACCTTTTATTTCCTTGAGCGCCTTGCGGGCGTGCTGCATGAGTATCTGCTGGTTGGGCTTGCGGCCGCCGGGTGTCAGCGGCACGCGCTGCGCGGGCGGCTTGAGGTTGACGAACAGGGACGCCGAGTTGACGTCGCCCATGCCCACCATGCCGAAATAGGTGATTATGTTGGGCTGCTGCGAGGCCCATTTTTCGGCCTGCGCGAACACGCTTGAAGTGTGTTCGAACGACGAGCCGATGGGTGTCTGCAGGCGCATCAGGAACATGCTCTGGTCCTGTGACGGCGTGAATTCCTGCGGGAGCTTGCGGCCGACGGCGAGCGAGACGACGAAGACCAGCCCGGCTATCCCCAGCGTCTTCCAGCGGTGGTCCAGCAGGCGTTCCAGGATGCGGCGGTACAAGGCGGCCGTGCGGCGCAAGAGGCCGTCCATCCATCTGCCAAAAGCGGTGGTGCGCTCGACGCTGAGGAACTGGGAGCAGCGCATGGGCGACAGGGTCAGCGCTTCCAGAAGCGACAGCATGACCGCCGCCGTCATGGTGACGCCGAACTGGAAGAAGAACTTGCCTATGATGCCCTTCATGAAGATGACGGGCACGAAGATGGCCAAAATAGCCACGGACGCGGCCATCGCCGGGAAGGTAATCTCCCGCGCGCCTACTATGGCGGCCTTCACGCGGCTGTAGCCCATCTCGTTATACCGCACTATGTTTTCGAGCACCATGATGGCGTCGTCCACTACTATGCCGATAGCGAGCGACAGCCCCAGCAGCGTGAAAGTGTTGAGCGTGAAGCCCATGAAGTACAGTATGATAAACGCGCCTATAATGGAGGTCGGGATGGCCAGCAGCACATTTATAGTGGAAGACCACGAGCCCAAAAACGCCCAGCAGACGAGGCCGGTGAGGATAGCCGACAGGATAAGCGTGAAGTTGAGCTCCCTGGTGGATTCCTCTATGAAGCGGGTGGTGTCGTTTACCACGGTGAGCTTCATGCCCTGCGGCAGGGTCTTCTGCAGCTGGTCCACCTTGGCGTGCACGGCGCGGGCCAAGGCCACGGCGTTGGAGCCGCGCTGCTTTACTATGCCGAGGCCCACCGAAGTGACGCCGTTTACGTGCGAGACGCGCCGGATGTCGGCCAGACCGTCCTCTACGTTGGCCACGTCCTTAATGCGGTAGTTCTTCCAGATGGCCGCGCCCCCGCGGCCGGTGATGATGAGTTTTGAAAATTCTTCGGGAGTGGCGGCTTCGCCCAGCACGCGTACGTTGAATTCTTTTTTGCCGGTGTCTATATAGCCGGCGGGCGTCTCGTCATGCTGGCTCTGCACGGTATTAATAACATCGGTCACGGTGAGCTGTTTGGCGTTCAGCTCGTCCACGTTCAGCCAGATGCGGAGGTTGGGGTCTATGTAGCCGCCCATATCCACATCGCCCACGCCGGCGATGGTGGTGAACTTGTCCTTGAGATAATCGTTGGTGAACAGCATCAGGTCTTTGCGGGGCCTGTCTCCGGAGAGCGCTATGCGGATTATGGGCTGGTCTTCCGGGTTGGTCTTGGAGATGGAAGGCGGGTCTATATCGCGCGGCAGGTCGTGCTGCGCCTGTGAGATCTTTGACTGGACTTCCTGCATGGCCACGTCTATGTCGCGGTTGAGTTCGAACTCTATTGTGACGTTGCTGCTGCCGCGCTTGGAGCTGGACGACAATTCCTTGATGCCCTGTATGCCCATTACCGCGCCTTCCAGTACGTCGGTCACCTGCGTCTCCATAATCTCGGGCGCGGCGCCGGGCAGGTTCACGCGCACGTTCACCACGGGGTAGTCCACGTCGGGCATCTGGCTTATGCCCATCTGACTGAAACCCATCCACCCGAAAGCGATGAGGCCTATCATCAGCATCCACGCGAAGACGGGGTTCTTTATGGAGAGGTCTGAAAGGGTCATTGTTTTATTTCCACTCCGGCAGCGGTTTCAAGCTTGAGCATGGTCCATATTTCCTGCACGCGGGCCTGTGAAAGAGTGAGCCGCGTCTGCTGTACCGTGTTAAGTGAGCTGAGTACATCCAAGTTGGTAACCAGCCCGAGCTTATAATCCTCTGCCTGGCAGCGTGCGTTATCGGTGGCCAGCGCCATGGCTTCTTCGAGGCTGGCGGTCTGAAAAGAGGTGTATTTAAACTCGTCGTACGCCGAGCGGACTTCCATAAGGGCCTGCCGCTCCGCCAGCTGTACTTCCAGTTCGGCTGCCCGTTTGTCCGCATAGGCCGACTGGCGCCGGGCCTGGGCCGCGCCGCCGTTGTAAAGCGGGACATTGAGAGCAAGCGCGGCGTCCCAGCGGTTCTCAGGGGCGGACATGGGGCGGCGGACCGGGTAATAATCGGCTGAAAGGGTGACCGTGGGCCAGAGGTTCCGGTCCTGGGCATTAAGAGTGTGCCCCGAGGCCTCAAGAGAACTGCGCCTTGCGGCCAGGTCCGGGCGTAAAATGGCCGTCTTCAGGTAGGCTTCAAGTGCGCCGGGCTGGCGCAGCGGCGGCGAATCCGGTGCCAGGTCTTTATCAAGGCCGGTCAGGAACATAAGCGTCTGCTGGGCAAGGCGTTCCGCGGCGGCGGCGGATAAATAGGCGGCTTTGTCCTGCGCCAGCTGCGTCTTTGCCGCTATAGTCTCGCTTTTGCGCGACCTGCCTATATCAGCCCGGGCTTCAAGTTCGGCTATGCGCTTTTTCGTCACATCAAGCTGCTCTCTGCGTATAAACAGTTCCCTTTGGGCGGCAAGCAGGTTCAGGTAAGCGCGGGCTGTGCCAAGGTAAAGCTGCTGGCGGGCGCGGTCGAGGTCCAGCTTTGCGGCCCCGGTTCTGGCGGAGGCGGCTTTCGCCGAAATATAATCCCTCATGCCGGAGAACAGCGAATAGCTGCCGGAGAGGTAGCCTTTTGTTGCCGATGCCGAGTTCTGTTGTTTGGACTGGACCGCGTTGAGGTCAAAAGCGGGACGAAAGGCGGAATTTATAAGCTGCTCGGCGGCTTCCAGCTGCTTTATCCCTTCGCTCTGCCGGGCCAGTTGTTCACTTTTTGCCAGCGCCAGCATGCAGGCCTCGGACAGCGCTATCGGCCGCATGGCAGCGGTTGAAAATTCTTGTGCAGAAAGTGCGCCTGGCAGGAGAACTAATAATGCGAAAGCGGCAAGATGTCTCATTTTACCTTCTCCGGCGGGTGCTTAACTGTATCGTCTATATTATCAAAATCCCCCTCGCCGGGCAACCGTCGTGAGATGGTGTAAGAGCGGGCATGGGGTAGCCCTCCGCGCACCCGGAAGAGGAAACCCTTGCGTGGTTTCCCTCCAGCCGCCGCGGCTGGAGCCTCCCTTCCGCAACGGGTGCGCGGAGGGCTACCCCATGCCCGCCTTCCAGTTTCGGCGTATGGCTATTCGGGGAACGTGTGCCGGTTAATTTCGGATTTATTTCGTCCTGCTTCAATACGGATTTAAACTGGTATAATAATTGCTTATGATGAAGAAGCTTAAGCTTGCAGCTTTGGCTGTACTTGTTCCGGCTCTTTCATCCCCTTCCGTTTTTGCACTTTCCCCCTCTTCGTTCGAAAACCTTCTCGTCTCGGTTCCCGGGGTTGAAATCGCCTTCCCGGTGCCGGTCCCGCACAAAGCGCCCGCGCTGTCTGGCGAGCAGCTTTTCCAACAGCTGCATGCCCAGACGGAAATGCCGGTACGGCCGGCAGGGCATGACTACCTGGACGCGAAGAAGTTCATGTTTTCATCCGCCGATAATGCCGGCTGCGGCGGCGGCCCCGGCGTAACCTGCCTTTACTCCCAGGTGTGCGTTAAAGGTTCTACCGGGCATGGCGGGGATTACAGGGAATCCGGCGACGCCAACGGCGATGGCACTATAGACAGCCAGGGCATGAACGCCGAGCATTCCTGGCCGCAGGGTTTCTTTAATAAAGCCTATCCCATGAAATCGGACCTGCATCACGTTTTCCCCACCTTCATGACGCCTAACAACGCCCGCGGCAGCATGCCGTTCGCGCTGGTGACTAAACCTTCCTACTCCACCAGCAGCGGCTCAAAGATGGGCGCCGAGGGGTTTGAGCCGGCCAATGCCGTAAAAGGCGATATCGCCAGGGCAATTTTATATTTCGTG
>Ga0156425_1024_pt7 | contig 11617 bp, 9 predicted proteins | sample RifOxyA2_FD_108068 | JGI IMG/M metagenome (GOLD analysis project Ga0156425, IMG submission 108068) | Elusimicrobia bacterium RIFOXYA2_FULL_58_8
CCTGCCACAATTCATCAGCCAGCAGAACACCGCCCGCATTCCCCAGATCCAGCCGAAAAAAACCAAGAGCCTCTGGTCGCAGCTGGGCGGCGGGGAAGAGCCCGCGCCGGAGGCAACGCCGACTCCGGGCAATGTGGTAGTAGCCCAGTTCCCCGGGACCATCGATGAGGCCGACGCGCTGGATATCCAGGTCCGAAAAACCAACCCGGAGGCCGTCTGCTATTTTGTGTCCGGCATGGACATGACGCGCTACGCAGTAGGGACGCTCAAGGAAGGACATCCAGTAGCCCTTCCGCGGGAGCAGGCCGGGCGCATTGCCGGCATCCTCATAGACAGCAGCGAGGGCGGTGCCGCCCGTCCCAAAGAGAAACAGCGGGACCGCATTATCCTGCTGGACAATTTCAAACCCACACTGGACTCCCTGGGGCAGTCCCTTACGGGCTCGGGCTACGAGGTAACCACATCCATGGACGGCGAGGCCGCCCTGAAGCTCTGCACTAAAGGCAATTTCCATTTGGCCGTGATCGGCACCGCCATAACCTTCGCGCAGCATTCCGGAGCTGAACTCGCCCAGAAGATGCGTGAAAGGGACCCCGACCTGCGCATCATCTTCATGGTGGACCAATACCCCCTCCAAGCCGCGCTAAAAGGTGTGAGCCAGGTAGTGGAACTCGGGCTTGACGATGCTATCCTGAAGCCGGTAGAGGCCTCGCGCCTGATATTCTCCGTGGAGAAGGCGCTGGAAAGGCGTTTTTTGATACTCGAGAACGCGCGCCTGCTGAAAGAAATGCAGGACCTTAACAGGCAGCTGGCCCAGGTAAACGGCTTCCAGAAGAATTTCTTCGCCACAGTGGCGCACGACGTCAAAAGTCCCCTGACCGCCATCCTCGGCTATTCCGAGATTCTGACCATGAAGCTGAAAAACCAGCCGGGCGAGGGCAAATACGCCGCCAATATCCACACCTCCGCTAAAACGCTGAACGTCCTTATTTCCGACTTGGTGGACCTGGCCGCGATAGAATCCGGCAAGCTACGAGTGGAGATAGGCACACTGGATCTGCTTTCAGTGGTAAACGACGTGCGCGGGCGGGTGGAGATAGCGGCCCAGAAGCGGAGCCTCACCCTCATAATGGAAGTGCCGCCGGTGCTCCCTCCGCTGGCCGGCGACGACGCCCGCATAGGCCAGGTTGTCCAGAACCTCTGCACCAACGCCATCCAGTACACCAAGGAAGGCGGCCGCATCACGATAAAAGTGGAGACCGCCGCGGACAAGGTCGTAGTCAGCGTGATAGACACCGGCATCGGCATTTCGAAGGAAGACCTGCCGCGCGTCTGGGAACGTTTCTTTCAGACCGAGGCGGCAAAGGGCATGCGCAAGGCGGGTTTCGGCCTGGGCCTCAAGATCGCGCGCGAAATAGTGCTGCGCCACGGCGGAGAGATGGGCATAGAGTCCGAACTCGGCGTCGGCTCACGCTTCTTCTTCCACATCCCCATCAAGAAATAAAGTCCGCTGGGACCCGGGCGGGAATGCTTAGCCGGTTCATTTACCCCAATTAACTGAACCTATCCTCTTCACGGCTTCGGCCAGTACGGGCTCGGGCTCGGTCAGTGAAAACCTTACATAGCCTTCACCACACCCGCCGAACCCGGAGCCTGGCGCGGCCAAAAGCGAAATGCGCCCGAGCATCAGGCACACGGCGTCGATGGAGCTTATCTTCACCGGCGGCCTGGCCCAGATAAAACAACTGCCCCTGGGCCGCGCGAACCGCCAGCCGCACTGCCGCAGGCCTTCGCTGAAAGCCGCGGCCCTGGCCTTGAACCTTTCCCTTATCCCCGGCACTATCGCGCCGTGGTTTTTCAGAGCGAAAGCCACGGCATTCTGCACCGCGTTGAACTGCCCCGAATCTATATTTTCCTTAAGCTGGTTGAGCGCGCAGACCACCTTGCTGTTGCCCACCACCCAGCCGGCGCGCCAGCCCGCCATGCAGTAAGTCTTGGAGGCGGAATAAAATTCCACGGCCACATCCCTGGCCCCCTGGACCTCAAGAATGCTGGGAGTCGGCTTGTCGAAATAAATTTCGCAATAAGCGGCGTCCTGGGCTATGATTATCCCGTTCTTCCTGGCCCATTTCACAAGGTCTTTATAAAATTCCAGGGTGACACCAGCGCCGGTAGGGTTATTGGGGTAATTCGTGAAGAAAAGCCTGGTCCTGTTAACTATTTTCTGCGGAATCTTGGCAAGGTCCGGCAGGAAATCGTTGGCCTCATTCAGCGGCACGTCATAAATATGCCCCCCGGAAAGCACCACACCCGTCCTGTAGGTGGGATAAGTAGGGTCGGGGATAAGGCAGTAATCCCCGGGATTCATAACCACCAGGGGCAGGTGCGCTATCCCCTCCTTCGAGCCTACAAGTATGGAAACGTCCTTATCCCGGTCGAAAGAGAGGCCATGGCGCTTTTTATGCCAGTCAACAACGGCCCGGCGCAGGTTCTCGTTGCCCTTTGTGTTCGGATAGCGGTGGTTCGCGGCATTACTGATTTCCTTTACGGCGCAGCTCACTATGGAACTGTCCGTAGGGATATCAGGGTCCCCTACCGCCAGACTGATTATATTTTTTCCTTTGGCCCGCTCCGCTTTTTCCTTGCGGTAAAGTTCTTCAAAAAGGAACGGCTTGAAGCGTTTTATTTTTTCGCTTAATTCTATTTTCATAATTCCCCGTATTCCGGCGCTCTACACAAGCTGGCAGATGGTGACCTGCGGATCGCCCTCCACCTCGGCCAGCAGCGTTTTATCCTTGGTAAATATTATCAACTGCCAACCGGTTTCCCGTTGAAAATGCCGGAGCATGGTGAGCGCGGCGGCGCGGCGCGGCGCGTCCAGGGCGGGAAACGGATCATCCAGCAGCATAAGGCCGGGCTCGGCGCCGCGCGCGGCGGCGGCAAGAGTCAGGCGGGCCGCCAGCATAAAACAGTCGCGGGTGCCGGAAGAAAGGTCGTCAAGCGCGCGCATGGCGCCGCCGGCGTCCTTAAGAGCAACGCTTTCAAGCGACAAACTCCCTATATGCAGGTCCGACAGGGGCAGCACCCTGGCCAGCAATATCCCCACCTCGCGCGCCAACCCTTCGAATTTGCGCGAGGAATCAGCCTCTATTTCCCGGTAAACACCGGCCGCCAGCTCCGCGCCGGAGCGCGCAAGGGCATCGGCCGCTATTTCCTGCTCCAGATCGTATTCCCTGCGGCATAAAGCGTTCAGCGTTTCGGGCACCCGGGCCAGGTCCTTGTTGAAAGTGACTGAAAGGTTTTCGCGCTCTATTTTCCTGCGGCCCAATTCCTCTTCCAGTTCCGCGCGCTCCGCGGAAAGGGCGATTACTCTGTTTTCCTGCGTGGCCATGTCCCTTTCATAATCCGGCCGCACGCGCACCCCGGCGCCCTCCAGTTCTTTCACGCGGCTGTCCAGCAGCGTTATGAGGGAGGCCGGCCCGGAGCACTTCTCCAGTTCAAGCAGCTCTTTTATCCTGGCCGAATTTCTGGCGGTTTCCCCGGCCAGGCTCTGGCGCAGATTCGCCCGGGACAGGTATCCATCGCGGTCGGGACAGCCGGCGCCCGCAAGCCATTTCCGGGCGGCAGCGGCGCAGGCATCCTTATCTTCGGCAAGCGTTATGCTTTTATCATTCAGTTCCTTAAGCGCGGCGCGGGCTGCCAGGCCGTCCTTGCGGTTATTTTCCACGGCAATATCCCAGCTGCGGGCCATCGCTTTTAAATTGAGCGCGGCTTCCATAACTCCGGCCGGGGTGTCGCGTTCTATATCCACGCGCGCAAAACCGAGGTTCACCCACTGGTCGTAAACGGCGGCAAGGCTTGCCGGCCCGGCCGCAAGGCCAGCGGGCAGATCAGCCGCACGGAAAAGATAACGGTCCAGGGCCACAGCGGCAGCGGCAAAAAAAGCGGCCAGCACGTAGCCAAGAGGGCCGTTCTTCGCCATGTAGAGCCCCAGCGCGGCTCCGGCCGCGCCAAAGCCCCATATACCGTAGCGCAAACCCGCGGGCGGGCGCGGCTCCGGGCCGGCGGCCTGCCCCGGCCGGGTGATTTTCTCGAGCTCCGGCAGCAGCCGCTGGGCAGCGTCTGCTATGCGGCGCGCCACACGCTGCGATTCCAGCAGGGAAGCTTTTTCCCCGTCAAGCTTGCCTATCGTATCCAGGGTGGCGTTAATAGTACCGCTTATTTCGGCCACACCGCGCTCAGCGGCGGCTATTTTATCCGCCAATAGGTCATATTCTTTCAACGCCTCAGCGTTGCAGCCGGAAACCTCGGCCAGTTTCTTCTCAGCCTGTATGGCGCCGGCCACCAGGTCCCTGTCGCGTAGTCCCTGGTGAAGGGCGCGTATTTTTTTATAATCGTCAAGGCGCCCGCCCGCGGCCGCAAGCTCCGCCGCTAAAACCGATTTTTTATTTTCGAGTGCGGCGATGTCCGCCTCACTCGCCGCAAGGCCGGTTTTGGCCGCCGCGATGGCGGTTTCCTGGGAACGCAGCAGGGCGGCCTTCTCGCGGGTTTCGGCCAGGTCCGAATTCAGCCGGTTAAGGTTTTTCTGATGCCGGGTGGCGTTGGAAACAGAAGCTCTTTTCTCCAGTTTCCCAGCTATCTCGGCCGGGTTATAGCCGTGCCTGTAAAGAGAGTTCTTGGCGGCCTCGGCCCAGGACCCGCCTTTTTCCGCGTCCACGCTTATCTGCCCCGCGCGTATGGCAAAAAGCTCAAGGAATTCCACCGCGTCTCCGAAAGCGGGCACGGCTCCGGACGCCCGAGCCTTGCGATCTTCTCCATAGCGGGAGGCAAGCCTGGCCCAGACCTGGCCTCGCTTCGGGGCCGCGGCGCAGGCGGCCTCGAACAGGGCGTCGAAAAGCGTGGTTTTACCCGCCTCATTGGGGCCATAGACCATGGTAAAAGCCCCGAAATCAAAACGTTCGTTCCTGAATTTGCCGTAATTATCCAGAGAGATCTTCTTGATCATTCCAGGTCCCCCGCCAGGGCGGCAAGCCCCTGCTGCCGCGCGGCCACCCAGCGCGGCATTTCCGGTGAATCTTCCGCCGGACGTCTGGAGTCCAGTTTTTCAAGGAACTGTTTGGCCAGCGCGTTGTCGGCAAGCCCGCCGAAAATCTCAACCTGGTCGGAAAGCAGCTCCAGCCGGCGCGGGTTTTTTGCCCTTAATACACCCTCCACCACGCTCTTCAGCCCGGCCAGCGCGTTGGCGTCTTCAACCAGACCGGAAAACCTTACCACTATGTAATCCCTGTATGGGGCCGGGCATTTTTCCAGTAATTCCCTCATAGCCGTTGGTAGAATGGAGGAATCGGGGTTCACAGGCAGCGTAAAGTACCTGTATTCACCCGCCGCTTTAATAAAAAGGTCCTGCCTGGCGCCTATCTTCCCGCCCTCCGTTTCAAAGAAAACGGCCTTGCGCGGACCATCCTCCCACTTGCGCCAGACGCGCGCGGAACCGCAATAAACGGCAAGGGTACCGCCAATAAGGGTCTCCCGCGCGGAATGCACATGGCCTAGGGCCGCGTAGTCGGCCTCCAGCCAGGCAAACAGGCTGTCCGGGATCACTCCGGCCTGCTGCTCCTCCTGGTCCGGCCCGCGGTAAACAGCCGAACTGGTACCGTGCATCAAGAGCAGCCGCGCGCGGCCCGGAGCCTTAGGCGGCAGCTGCCATTTGCGGTAACCGGAATAATCGGAGGAGTGCGGCACGCAGATAAACTCGGCCTCAGGTGTTTCAAGTGTTTTACCGCCGCACGCGGCCGCAGCGTCCGTCATCAGCTCCAGTCTGCCAAGGTCGAAGCTGGAAAGCCTGTCTTTGGGTCCGCGGCCTATATCCTCATGATTGCCGGGGATATAAAGAGCGCGGCAGCCCGCGCGCAGCAGCTGCACCTCCTGGCGCACGGAATTCAGAAGGCTGTTTTCTTTCAGGTCCTTAAAGGAATCGAAGAGGTCTCCGCACAACAAAAGGAAGTCCGCCTGCCTGGAATTGGCCAGGCAAACAAGTTCGCGCAGGACCTCCAGCCCGTATTCCCGGTCAGGGCCGGAAGTCAGGTGCAGGTCCGAAGCGTGGAGTATTCTGAGCATGCAACCGTATTCTATAAAATAACCGCGCAAGCGTTCCCCGAAACCCGCCGGCCGTTTTATGCCGGAAGGCCGCTTATGCCGATAAAAAAAGCCGCCTCTAAAAAGGCGGCTTTCTGCCGTCGGCGCTTGTTTAAGGGCGGCTCACCGGAACCGGGGCCTGTTCATGTCTACGGCGCTATCCGGCCGAGCAACTGACATTCCGGTGAAAGTTCGGCAAAATTCCTTGCAAGGCAGGCCCGAAGCTCTTTGTAATCTCCCGTCAAATTTTTACAGAACTTTTCTATATCGTTCCTGCAGGCGCTGCTTTTCGCGCGCGCTTTCATGTTTTTCTCTATTATTTTCCGACACCCTTCGGAAAGTCTGGAATCATGCCCGATTAAACATCGCATGAACCGGCCGTCTCCTGGCTTAAGGTTTTTACACAACCTTTCCCCATCTATCACACACGGGTTGGTTTTCGGTATTTCCGCTTTTTTCTCCATAATGCGGGTCAGGCATGCGAACGAAACCTTGTCTTGCTGTGATCTCAGACATTCGGCGTATTTCCCGTCATTCATCTTCATGCCCTTGCACAACAGTTTCGCCTCCTCGCGGCAGGGATTCGTATCACCCAGGTCCTCCCCGATATACCCTCCCGCGGCGCCGGTGGACGGACGCTGCGCCGCCGCAAAAGCGGGCAGCAGCAGAGCAAGCCCGGTTAAAAGAAATCGTATTTTTTTCATGGTCAGCTTCTCCTTAGAAACTTAACGCCCCGTACCAGCCCCTAGTATAGCGCAAAAAGCCCCCAGTGTAAACCGCCAGAATTATCCGCCCGCCGCGGCCGTGTACCCGCGGGGAGCGTTCTCCAACCCGACACGCCTTTGTCGGGTTAGCCTGCTATGCTATTCAGACATCACGGACGCCTTCATTGAACTGCCGGGGGACGGAGGGGTTATGAAATGGAAAGTTAAAGAGTTATTTTCAGAGACTTACCTGGCGAAAAAAGAAGGCGGCCTTACCGCCTATATATACCGGGCGCTGAAATGGCCCGACTTTCACAGCCATTGCGGTGCGCCGGCCTACGAGGTAAAGTACGGTGGTGAAGCCATAGCCCTGATCCGGTTCGAAGGCAGGGGCGCCGCGGTAAGCGCGCTTGCCGCGGCTGCACGGTTCCCCGAGATAACAGACCTGGACCTGGTGGAACTGGCGCTATGGCTGAGCAAAATACGGACCGCCGCTTCGCTTAACTGACCAACGCCACGGCGCGGCGGCTTATTTCCGCAGTCAGGCCACGGAAAATAAACGTGTGCACCGGGTACAGCATATGCCAGTAAATATTCCCCAAAAGCCCGCGCGGCTCGAAGTACGCGGTAACGCGCAGCATGCATGACCGGGGCCCGCGGGCGCGGGCCTCGAACTGCAGCCAGCCCTTGCCCGGCAGTTTCATCTCCGCGCGCAGCAGCAGCATGCTGTTTTCCACCACGCGTTCTACACGCCAAAAATCCAACGCCTCGCCCTGGCAGACAATATCCGGGTGGCGCCGGCCAAGCCGCATACCCACTCCCCCTATAAGACGGTCTTGCAGGGCCTTGAGGCTCCACAACCATTGCGCGTAGAACCAGCCGCGCCGCCCGCCTATACCGGAAAAAACCCTGAAAACATTTTCTGCGGGCGCCGGCACCATAACACAATGGTCCTGGAGGATAAGGCCCTCCGTGTCTATAAAAGAGCAGGCCCGGCTGTAAGCCGGCTCATAGGCCGTGGTCCAGGAGGTCTCCACATTGTTCTCGCTTACGCGCATCAGGGCATACTGCACGGCGGTGCGGTAGTCCAGCGGCTTGATCTCCGGGAACAGTTCGCGGGCAAGGTCGTTGGAGCAGACAACATTATTGCTGAGGCTCTCCATCAGGGGCTTTGCCAGCACATATGGAACCGGGGTAAGCAGCCCCACCAGGCGGGCCGCCAGCTTTGGCGACCACAGCAGACAGGAGAAGAACCCGCGTTTAAGGCCGCGGGTTTCGGCATAAATAGCCATAAGCTGCCGGTAGGTATAAACGCCAAGGCCGCCGATATCTATTATTTTCCCGTCGGAGACCGGCTCCTCCAGCGCGGCCGTAAGATAAGACAGCACATCGCGTATGGCCACCGGCTGGCAAAGGGTGCTGGCCAGGAAGCGGAAACACGGGATAACAGGCAGGCGTTCCGCCAGATAACGGATAATTTCGAAAGAAATGCTGCCGGAGCCGACTATAACAGCGGCACGGAATTCCGTGACGTTCAGCCCGGCCTCGCGCATCAGCGCTCCCATACGGTGACGTGAACGCAAATGGTGCGACAACCCGTTAATATCCGTACCCAGCCCGCCCAGATATATTATTTTTTTAACACCGGCGGCTTTAGCGGCCGCGGAGAAGTTGCGGACGGAAGTTTCTTCCAAAGCCTCGAAATTTTCCGTATCCGCCATGGAATGGATAAGATAATAGGCGGCGTCCGCCCCGGCCATTGCCGCGCCCAGTCCCTGCCCGCAGAACACGTCTCCCCTGACAATATCCACATTGCCGGACCACGGCCGCCCCTGCAGGTCTTCGGGGTGGCGGGCCAGCGCCCTCACGCGCAAACCCCTGGCCAACAGACGCGGGATAAGCCGCCCGCCAATATAACCCGTAGGGCCGGTAACCAGGATAGTTTTCATTGATGGTTAAAAAAAACACGCGGGGACGGAGGCGGCACGCTAGACCGGCAGAATATTCCTTTCTTTAGCCCAGCTGCGCAGCAGCCCCACGGATTCGGACTTTATAACGGACAGCGGACGGGTAAGCTTCAACTGCTCCAGCACATGCCGGGTTGAGATTTTTTCCCCGGAACCCGAAGCGCTGTACAGGGCTGAAATAACGGCCTGTTCTATTTCAGCGCCGCTGAACCCTTCGCAATTCGCGGCCAGGCCGGCCACATCGAACAGGGCGGGGGCAAGCGCGCGCTTTTCCAGGTGGATCCTTATTATCCCTTCCCGTGCGGCAGCGTCGGGGAGGTCGGCGAAAAATATCTCGTCGAAACGGCCCTTGCGCAGCAGCTCCGGCGGCAGGCTGTTAATATCGTTGGAGGTGGCGGCGATGAACGAGCGGTCCTTGCGCTCCTGCATCCAGGTAAGCATGGTCCCCAGCACCCGCTTGGAAACCCCGCCATCCACCTCACCTGAAGAAGCGGCGAATATTTTTTCTATCTCGTCTACCCAAAGGCAGACCGGCGCCAGGCGCTCTACCGTGGCCAGGGCCCTGCGCAGATTCTCCTCGGTTTCGCCTATATACTTGGAGTAAAGCCGGTTAAGGTCCAGGCGGTAAAGCGGGATAGCCAGCTCCCCGGAGATAACCTTTGCGGCCAGGGATTTACCGCAGCCCTGTACCCCCAGCAGCAGGAGGCCCTTGGGCGGCGGCAGCGGGCACTCGGTTAAAAAAGATTTCCGGCGATCCTGCACCCAGCGCTTCAGATTCTCAAAACCGGCTATGGCATTTTCATGCTCGGCGCCGAAATACTCCAGTATCCCGTCCCGGTCAAAGGCCTCTTTTTTAAACTTCTCTATCACCGCCAGATCCGCCAGGTCAAACCGCGCGTCCTGCAGCAGGCAGATATTGAGCACGTTACGCACCTGCTGAAGCGAAAGACCTTTAAGAGTTTTAACCACACGGCGCAGCGTTTCCGGCGGCATATCCACCTCAAGGTGGACGCCTGAAAGTTTAAATTCCGAAACCGCCCGGTTGATCTCAGCCAACAGTTGCTTCTCGTCCGGATAGCCGCCAGATATGCGGGCGGCAAGAGCGGCAAGGTCAGCAGGCAGTTTCGCCTCGGCACCCAGCAGCACCACGGTAGTGGGCGTGTTCTTTATACTGTTCAGGATATCCTTGAAAAGACGGGCGGCGACCGCCTCGCCCAGGAACCGGTCGAGGTCGCAAAAAACGAATAAGGCGCGGTGGGGGTCCTTAATAAGATCGTTCACCACCCGCAGCATCGTCACCGCGTCGTTGGTCTTATAAAAAGCGTTTTGATTAGCGCCTATGCGCAGGCCCTTGCTGAGGGTCCAGGAGTAAAAGGTCAAAGACTGGTCCTGCGCCACGCCGTGGAGCTGGCCCGTAACATAATCCTCGTCCATGGTATCTACGAGCACCAGCGGGTAGCGGGATTTTATAAGGAGTGAAATTTCTTCTTCGAAATTCATAAATAGGTTGCTGCGAACTGTTCACGCCCGGCAGGTGAGGACCGGCTTTAGAGCACAGCATAAGTATGCTGTGCGGAGTCTGGAATCGGTCACAGCTCTCTCCCTCGCCGTCGCTCGGTCGAGGCCGCGACCCTGGCTCACCGCTGCGGACAGCTGCCCTCGCGGTTCCGCCTTTCGATTCCTGACGCGGGCCATAATTATGGCCCGCTCCGGGTTCCTTATAACAGAATTTGGTGCGCCCGGCAGGAATCGAACCTGCACTAGAAGCTTCGGAGGCTCCTGTGATATCCATTTCACCACGGGCGCGAAAACTAAAACCTGCACAACCGTACCGCGGGATCAGTTTTTTGAGGCGTATTTTTTTTCAGTCGCCACATTCCCGTCCTTATCGAAATCCCGGAGCACAGAAAGCCTGTTCCCGGCAAAAACAAATTCTTTTTCCAGCTTGCCTTTCCCTGAATACGCCCGGGCGATCCCGTCCGGGCATTCCTTCTGTTCGGAAACTATGTTAAGTTTTCCGTCCACTGTTATTTTACAAAGATATTTGCCATCTTCGTAAAAGCTGAACTCCCCCCCGCGGGCCAGTTTTACGGATTTCACGGTTATGGCCCTTTCGGCCGGGGCCGCCGCCACATGCCCGGCCGCGTAAAAAGTTTCGAATTTAACCGCCCCTTTATCGTCATATTCCCTGAAATACCCATCGGGAACGCCGTTCCTGAAATTCTGCTCGAACCGAAGCTTTCCGTTCTCATTGAATATTTTCACGGGGCCATCCAGCTGCCCGGCGCTGTAATACGCCTCGTTCTCAAGCCTGCCTCCGGGGAAATATGTTTTCAACGCCCCGTATTCCCTGGAATTTACCAGGATCTTTTCCGTTTTCAAAGCCCCGTCCCCGTAATATTCCCGGTAAACGCCGTCGGGCAGGGGCCCGGCGCTTTTCAGACGCCTGCCGTCTTTGCCGAAAACCTCTTCAGCGATAACCGCCTTACCTCGAAAATACGTCTTCTGGACCCTGCCGGATTTAAAATGTACGGAACGGAAAGTATAACCTTCTTTCCCGCGAAAGCGGGCGACAAGCGCTTCCACATTGTCGCCGGCCGCTTTGCGCGCGGCCGGGTAATCTTTCCAGGTCTTTTTTATGGTTATTTTTTCAGCCACCACTATTTTGGCGGTCTGGACTATCAGTACCCTGGCATTTATTTCAACTTCATCTTCGCCCACGTCGTTCAAAGTCCCGGTCAGTACCGCTTCCGCGCCCAGCAGTTTCCCGACTTGCTGGGTAGACGCCTCATCCGTGGCCCCCGAAGCCTG
>Ga0156425_1085_pt6 | contig 11409 bp, 7 predicted proteins | sample RifOxyA2_FD_108068 | JGI IMG/M metagenome (GOLD analysis project Ga0156425, IMG submission 108068) | Elusimicrobia bacterium RIFOXYA2_FULL_58_8
TAAAGACGTGAAACGCCGCGTTAAATTCCCTTATCACCACAATGCCGCCCGGCCTGAGTATCCGGTGCAATTCCGCCGAAGCCGCAAGCGGGTCAGCCATCTGCGAAAAAACCTCGAAGGCCGTTACGGCCCCGTAAGAATTTTCCGGAAGGCTTAGCTCCGTCACCGGCCGGGTATGGACAGCAAAACCCCTTTTAACCGCCGCCCGGGCAGGGCCGGGCGCAATCTCTACGCCTTCCGGGTCCCAGCCTGCACTTTTGGCGGCCGTCAGAAAGTCACCATACGCAGAACCCACGTCCAGAAGTTTTCCTTTTGCCGCGAATTGCCGGTTTAAAAATCCAAGACTGAAGGCAAAAAGCCTCCGCTTCGAAGCCCCGTAAATATCCGCTTCCGTCCCCGCGGCGTATGCCGGTTCAGCGGAATGTTTTTCAGCCTGCCATACCAGCCCGCAGCCGCCGCAGCCGGCAAAGCCCGGACCGGGTTCATAGGCGGGCCAACCGCCGCACACCGGGCATGAGCTTTCAGTCATCTGGTGTTGGCCGCCTCATACAGGACTTTTTCCACCTCTGCGGCGTATTTATCCCAGGAATAGTTCAGTTCTATAAAAGCCCGGCAGCGCCCGCGCAGCGCCGCCTTGTCCTGAACCGGGGCGGCCATAAAATCTATTATACCGCTGGCTATAGCCCCGGGGCTTTCATCCTTCAGCAGGAACTCTCCCCCGAAACCGCCCAGCACCTCCACGTTGGCGGCCACCGGGGTGGCCAGCACGGGGGTACCGCAGGACAGGGCCTCAAGCGTTACAAGGCCGAACCCTTCAAGCAGCCGCGTCGGCAGAACAAAAAGGTCAGCGCACTGGTAATACAGCGGGAGGTCGGCTTCCGGGATATACCCTTCAAGCCTTACATGGCCGGCCAGGCCGCGCTGCGCTATCATGCGCTCCAATTTTTCACGCAGGTAACCGCGCCCGCCTATAATAAAGAGCGCCGCCGGGCGCTGCCTGACTATTTCAGCCGCCGCCTCCACCAGGTTTTCCAGCCCCATGCGCGAAACCAGGTTCCTTACCGTAAATACCACGAACCTTTCTCCGCCTATGTTAAGTTTCCTGCGCAGCCCGGCGATATCCGCGGCCGGAAAGAATTTTGCGGTGTTTACGCCCAGCGGGACTACCCTGGAGCGCAGCCCGTGAACAGCCATCAGCTTGGCCGCCATAAAGCGGCTGGCGTTAAGGATTATCCCGGAAGACTTAAGCACATGACGCTCCGCAAGAACCCTGGCTATGGCCCCTGCTTTTACCCGCAGCGGGTTCATCCCCAGGTCGGCCCCCCTTATCGCGTATTCCTCACCCCAGGGGGAATGAAAATTATAGACGGCGGGAACGCCCTTAAAATAGCGCAGCGCGAGCGCGGCGGTGTATGGATGGTGCAGCTCCAGTACATCCACTTTGCCATAACGCTTAAGCACCATTTCCGCGGCGGCGCGGAACCGGAACGGGTTGCCGTAATAGCGGTGTACCTCAAGCCCGTCCACTGTCTCAAAATCCCGCCGCCCCGGAGCGCCCTTGGTAAGGACTATTATCTTGTGCCCCATGGCCGCCAGGCGCCGCGCGGTCTCCCAGGCGGCCCGGCCCGACCCGCCCTCATCGTCATAGGGTATTATGTCGGTCGCCACCGCCACCGTCAGCGCGCCGGCGCGGGCGCCTATCCCCGGATCGAAGCCGCCGCCAGCCGTCTTTGCCCTTGCGGCCAGCCACAGTTCGAAAGTTACCGCGGCATGCAGCTGGTCGGCCAGGTTGCGGCGGCCGCTTTCATGTTCGTCAAGCAGTTCTCCGGCGTAATCGGCGTTAAGGCAGCCGCTTTTCTTTAAGGCCGCCGGGCTCAGCACCTCCCGGACGAAATCCCGCATATCTTCCCTGTACCAGCGCGCCAAAGGCACCTGGAAGCCCTGCTTGAGCCCGCGCAGCACCGGCTCCGGCAGGCGTGGAGCCATGAGCTTTTTCAGAAGATACTTAAGGTTGAAGCTCCGCGTTTTAAGGGCCAACGGCGCCCCGGCCATCAGCTCCGCCAGCCGGACGTCCAGGAACGGAACCCGCAGTTCCAGCGAATTGGCCATGGAAGCGCGGTCGGCCAGGCAAAGCAGGTCGTCGGAAAGATAGTTCCTGAGCTCGAAAGCGAAGATATCATCGGGACCGGCCAGCCTGCCCGGCAGGATATTACCGGGTCCGGCCAGCGCCCCGGAAAGCCCGGCCGCGTAAAGCTGCTCCCTCTCCCCCCTGGTGAAGTATGAAAGCCAGGCCGTATACGCCGTCCTGAAGCTGCCGCGCCCGCCGCGGATAAAGCGCTTAATCCGGCCGGGCGTATTCCTGGAGCCTGAAGACTCCGGCAGGCGGCGCGCCGCGGCCCAAAGCCAGTTTCTAAAAAAAGAGGGAAGCCCGAGGTAGGCCGGCAAAAGCCTGGCACCCAGGTGCCGCGGATACCCGCCGAACATTTCGTCCCCGCCTATCCCGGTAAGGGCGACGGTAACCTTTTTCCTGGCCTCGGCGGTAACCAGGTAAGTGGGAATGGCGGAAGCGTCCGCGAAAGGTTCGTCAAAATGCAGCGCCATTTTCTCAATAATCATCCGGGGGTCCGGGTCCAGAAAAACCTCATGATGGTCTGTTTTGAAATGCGCGGAAAGCCTGCGCGCGGCCTCCGTCTCGTTGAAACTGGCGTCCCTGGAACCGTAGCCCACGGTGAAAGTCTTGACCGGGGCAGTCAAAGCCCTGCTCATATAGTAAAGCGCGGAAGAGGAATCCATCCCGCCGGAAAGCAGCAGCCCCAGCGGCACGTCGGACACCAACTGTTCGGCCACGCTTCTGCCCAGCAGGTCGTCTATAGCGTCAAGCCATTCGCCTTCCGAGCGCGGCGCCGCAAGCCCGGGACCCGGCAGCCGCCAGTAAGAAGTTATCTTAGCCATACCGCCGCGGAAGACCAGGGTTTGCGCCGGCTCAAGCTTGTTCACGCGTTTATAGATGGTGCGGGGCGCAGGAATATACAGGTGCGTGAAATAGGCGTCTATAGCCGCCGGGTCCAGTTCGTCCTGGATCTGCGCGCCCAGCGGCAGGGCTTTAAGCTCGGAGGCGAAAAAAAGTTTATCCCCGGATAAGGCGTAAAAAAGCGGTTTTACGCCGAACTGGTCGCGGGCCAGCAGCAGGGCGGCCGTTTTAGAATCCCAGACGGCGAAGGCGAACATCCCGCGCAGACGCGCGGCCATACCTTCGCCGTACTCCTCGTACAGGTGCACCAGCACTTCCGTGTCGCTTTGGCTGCGAAAATGATGGCCTTTGAGCTCCAGTTCAGCGCGAAGTTCCTTGAAATTGTAAATCTCTCCGTTAAAAACCACCCGCACGGAACCGTCTTCATTGGCCATCGGCTGCGCCCCGGTGGCAAGGTCTATTACCTTAAGCCTGCGCATCCCGAGCGACACCCGGTCCCCGTCGGTAAAAAAGCCGTCCGCGTCCGGGCCGCGGTGCGCCAGGCTTGCGGCCATCCCTTTCAGAAGGCCGTCGTTCCTGTAATTAGCAAAGCCGCATATTCCGCACATTTCAGGTCCCTTTCCCCGCGCCGGAGGCGGGGATTTTCCTGCTTTCCCATACAAAATATGTGCCGGTCAGGGAAAGCTTGTATTTTGTATCGAGCAGGGCCCGCATCTTTTCATCTTTTAACAGGTACCGCAGCTGGGCCCGGGTATGCGTGGTCCAGCCGGCCACAACGAAAGCCGGCCTGCGTTCGGAAATAAAATCATACATCCCGGTTTCCGACTGCCATACCCCCCACCCTGGCCCGGATACGCCCGCGGCATGCAAATCATATATGAATTCCGGAGTTGACATAACTGTTTCCCCGCCTGAAAGCCCGCCCGAAACCAGGGCCAATACCGCCGCTTTTCCGCTGGCCCCGTACTGATACGCGGTCGCGTAAGCGGCCCCACCCTGCTTTACGGCTAAAGCCGCAGAGCTCCCAAGCAGCGCGGCCGTGGCCGCGGTAATGGCAGCGGCCTTAAAATCCCCGGGCCGGGATCTTTTCATTACAACCGCGGCCGCCGCGAACGGGAACGCGGCATACGCCGCAAGGGGGATAATGACCCGTATAACTATACCGTAATGATCCCCGTAAAACATCAGTTGCTTGAGCGTAAGATTTATCAGCAGTTCCGGATCTGCGTAAGCTATAAGCAGGACCGGGAACAGAAAAGCAGCCGCGCACAAACCCCGCCGCCCGGTGGAAGTCAGCCGGCCCGGGATAGCGGCAAGCGCTATGCCCGCGAACAGGTGCAGCAGCGGGGAAATAGCGGCATGGTACCTGGGGAACCCATAATTGGACCCGCCGATAAAAACATGTCCGGTAAAATAAAAAACGCACAAGAACGCCAGGAAGCCGTGGATCCCGGTAAAAACTCCGCGCTTTACCACATCCCCGATTCCGGCGAAAGAGAGGTAAAGCAAAAATGGCGAGAACCAGAATGCCACCCGCACAAGTTCAAACCCTGACCTGGAAAACGCCTCTGCGCCACGGGAAGAAGCCGCCTTGTAAAAATACAGGAACGTTGACGGAAAAACACTGGCCCACGAAGCGTTGTCCCAGAAATAAAGGCTGACGGCGCTCCATGTGATGAGAAAAAGAACTACCCCGCCGGATATCCCTAAAACGGTAGTGGGACAAAAAGACTTTTCCCTGCGCCCGCCCAGCAGCAGGTAAAGAAAACATCCGGCAATGACAGCTATGGCAAAGTTGATCTTTGTCCACAGCGAAAGCGCGAATACCACGGCCAGGACAATTACGCGGCCGCGTGGGTTGACCATGGGGCAAGACCACAGGTATGCCAGTAAGGCCGCGAACAGCGGCAGCAGGGAACTATCCGCCCCGGCAAGGGATTGTACCCCCTGCGCCGTGACCGGATTAACAAGGTACAGCGCCGCGGCGGCTATCCCGGCGCCGCGGCCTGAAAGGTTCCTCGCCGCCAGGTAAATCAGCCAGGCCGCGGCAAGCACGGCAGCGGCATTGAACAGCCTGGCCGTTTCCGGCAAGGCGCCGAAAAGCCAAAACGGGAGCACCAGCGATAACGGATACAGCGGCGGGTAATCGAATACCCACCGATAGGGCACGCCCGCGGCCCAGTTTGTTGCCGCTTCCAGAAAAAAGCTGTCCCACTCCGACAGCGGAGCATGCAATTTGGTGAAAACCGCCGCGGCAAAGACAGCCAGGGCCAGAACAACAGCTAAACGCCCGCGCACCGGATTATCCATATTCTCCCACACCGGTTAATTTCGAATAAACGGCTTCATGGCGCTTGATAAACTCCGGAAGCCCGAAGGCCCGGGCTTTTTCCCGTGCGTTCTGCCCCAGGCAGGCGGCAGCCGGCGCGTCATGCAAAAGGTCCAATACGGCCTGCGCAAGTCTGCCTGGATCTTCTGGCGGAACCAGCAAAGCTTCCTGACCGTTGGCAACTGTCTCACTGATGCCGGGGATGTCGGTGGCCACTATGGCCTTACCCATTGCCATCGCTTCCAGCAGGGCCAGCGGCTGGCCTTCAAGCAGCGATGGCATAATAAAAATATCCAACGCGCCCAGGTAATCCCGGGCTGCGGGCACCTCGCCGCAAAAAACCATATTGCCGGAAAGCCCGGCGGCTTCAGCCTGCTTTTTAAGAACCGCGTCCAAACGGCCGGCCCCGGCCACCAGACATACCAGTTTTTCTCCGAGTCCGGGCTCTTTTTTGAGGATTAGCCCCAGCGCTTCTATCAAGCAATGGTAACCTTTCTGCCACTCCAGCCTGCCAAGCACACCCAGCGCCAGCCGCCCGCGCAGCAGGTATTTTTCTTTCATCGGGCCGGCGTCGAAAGCCGCCGGGTCAAATTCCGCCAGGTCCACCGGGTTCGGGATTATGTGTATTTTTTCAACAGGAACGCCGTGCCCGGCCGCCAACGCTACTGCCAGGTGCCTGGAAACGGTTATAAAGCCGGATATTTTTTTCTCCGCCCGCGAGTTAAGCAGGGCATAAACCTGTTTGCGCAAAAATCCGACATCGAATCCCTCCACCGGCATGGGCACCGTGGCAACAGCCGTAACACCCGCCGCAGCTGCCGCGAACGCGCAGTAAAAATCGGCCCTGGCACCCTGGCTGTGCGCGAGAGTTATGCCATTTTCCGACATCATATTTTGAAGCCTGCGCATATTGCGCAGGTCGAAGCGGCACGTCAGGTCCAGCGGCAGGAACCGGCAGCGCCCGCGGACCTCTTCATAGAACCTGCCTCGCGGCAGCGAGGCGCAAAAAATATCGTAGCTGCCAGCTGGCAAAGCGCGTATCAGCATGGAAAAAACATTTTCTCCCCCGCCATAAGCGGCGTTCTCTATCACAAAAAGAAGTTTTGTCTTCACGTTTTCCTGAGCGCTGTTCCCGGGGGCACGCCTTTAACCTGACACTGCGCCTGACAGCCGGACAACTGCGACCTCAATGATTTTAATATATATAATGTAAGCGTAATAGTGCGGACAAGACGGGAGTTCGCCAATTTGGCGCATTTTACGGTATCCACAAATGATTTCAAAGCTGCCGGCTATTTGCGTACTTACAACTTCCACCACCGTGCACCAGATGGGCGGCACCGAAGTACACGCGGAAACGCTGGCAAAAGCGGCGGCCGGCAAAGGCCATACCGTTACCCTTGTGACCACCGCCCATCCGCTGGGACTAGGCTCGGAAACAAAAGACGGCTATGAGACCATATATATTCCGGGAACCAATTTTTCAATGTCCCGTAATTGGCTGTCCGCCTGGTGGCTGAAAAGCGCCGCCAAGCTCATGGAACTGGGGAACAAAGGACTTATAGATGTCGTCTGGTCTGAAAACTGCACGGGGCAGTATTATGCGGGCCTGGCCGGCCCCGGCAAGAAACCGCTGATCTCCATCCTCAACGGTCCCCCCGTGCTGGGCGAACTGCAAAATCACTGGGCGCAGGTAAACTCCCCGGCGGCGCTGGGCTACTTCCTGGGACACTCGGTACCGCAGATAATGTTCTATACCCTGCCCTGGCTGCGGAAAATGGCTGAACGCGCGGATTTCCTGGTTGCCGTCAGCGAGTATTGCGAAGAAGAAATGAAAAAAGAATTCAGCGCCTGCCGCGGAAAAATAAAAACGATATACAACCCGGTGGATACCGCTCTTTTCCGGCCGGATTCGGAGGCCAGGCGCGCGGCCAGGCAGCGCTACGGGCTGGAACCGCTGGCGCCTGTACTGGCGATGAGCGGGGTACTGCAAAAACAAAAGGGCATGGCTGTCGGCCTCAAGGCCTTCCGCCTGATAAAAACAAGCCGCCCGGACACGAAACTGCTGATAGCCGGAGACGGGCCTGAACTTGAAAACCTGAAACGCCAGGCCGCCGCGCTCGGGCTGGGGCAGGCTGTTATTTTCTGCGGCAGGATAGAGAACTCCGCCATGAACCTGTTTTATAACGCGGCCGATATCTACATCAACCCTACGCTCCGCCATGAAGGGCTGGCCATAGTGATACTGGAAGCCATGGCCTGCGGTCTGCCGGGCGTAATTTCAAAAATCGGGGGAACGGCCTCCACCATTGACGACGGCCAATGCGGTTTTTTCGTAAAACCCGGCAAGCATGCCGAGATAGCCGCTAAAACACTGCTGTTGCTGGAGGACGAAAACCTGAGAAAAACCATGGGTGGAAACGCGAGAAAAAAAGTCCTGGAGTTTTTCAGACTCGATGAAATAATACGGCAGTACCTGGATATATCATTAACCCTTACGCGCGGGACAAACGCATGAGCACACCCTCCGTTTCCGTCATAATAACGAGCTGCGACACCAAAGACCTGCTCCGCCAGTGCCTCGCCTCAGTTGTCAAATACACGAAAGCGGACACTACCGAGATCTTCGTGGTGGACAACGCCTCATCCGACGGCAGCCCCGACATGGTCGCAAAGGAATTCCCCGGGGTACGACTCATAAAAAACAACGGGAATCTTGGCTTCGCAAAAGCCAACAACCAGGCTCTGGAACTCATGCGGGGCGACTTCGCGCTGCTTTTAAACAGCGACGCCAGCCTGAAGGACAAGACCCTTGAAAAACTGACGGCATTCGCCCTGCGCAACCAGGCGGCGGCAATAGTAGGACCAAGGCTGGTTGACGGCAATGGAGCGACGCAGCCGTCGACTTACCCGGTTTTGACCGTTTGGACTGAATTGCTTAGAACCTTAAGGCTCTATAAACTGTTCCCCGGCCGGCTGAACGCCAGACTTTTCCTTGGCTCTTTCTTCGACCATAAGACCTCGGTACGGGCGGGGCGCCTTACGGGTGCCTGTATACTGGTACGCAAAGCAGCCCTCCTGCAGGTTGGCCCGCTGTCGGAAGACTTTTTTTTCTACGGCGAGGTACATGACTGGTGCTGGAGGATGCTGGAAAACGGGTGGCAGGTCTGGTTCTGCGCTGAAGCCGAAGCGGTCCATCTCGGCGGCCAAAGCTCAAAACTGAAATGGGACAGCGCACAGCGGCTGGAAATAAACCTGCGGGAACGGGAACGCCTTATGGCCAGGCACCTTCCGCCGGCTTCAAAATGGCTGTTAATGGCCCTGGGAGGCTTCAGCGTACTGACCGCGTACACATACCGGGCTCTTTCAGGCAAAAACAGTGCCGAACCCGCGCAGGCGACCGCCCTGCGCGCGGAAGCCGCGTGGCTTTGGCGCCGTTTCACAGGGACCGCCGCCTGGTTTTTAAACAGGAGCGCGCCGGCACGCGCATTTTACGCATCAACGCTGCATAAAACCATGTTCATCGGCAGACTGTCGGCTCTTATGGGAAAGCCGGCGGATGAAATTACCGGGCTTATGGCGGAAAGCGCGGACCTGAGAGCCAGAGTGCAAGCCGGCTGGGAAGCTTTGCCGGTAAAACCGGCCCGGACAGGCATGCTGGACTTCGGTTCCGCTGAAATAATCTACGCCCTGACAAGGCTGCTGAAACCGGAAAGGGCCGTAGAGACCGGAGTGGCCAATGGGATATCCTCATTTTTTATACTTTCGGCCATGCAGAAGAACGGGAAAGGCGCCCTTGTCTCCATAGACTATGTTCCCGAAAACGGGCCATCATTCCTCCCCGAAGGCAAGCAGGCCGGCTGGCTCGTACCGCAGGAATTAAGGCCGCGCTGGGAGTTGATAACAGGCAGAACCTCTGAAACACTGCCGCCGCTGCTTGCCAGGCCCGGACAACTGGATATCTTCATACACGACAGCGAACATTCCTATGAGAATATGAAGTTTGAATACGCCGCGGCCTGGCCGCGGCTCAAAGCCGGGGGGCTGCTGCTGTCCGACGACACCGGGTTCAACACCGCCTGGCTGGAATTGACGCGGAGCACAGGCGCAGAGGCTATTACCTACGCCGACAAACTGGGAGTTATGAGAAAATGAACACAGACTGGGACAAACTGCTGAAGTCGCATCCTGCCGAAAAAAGCGCGTGGGACGCCACCTACCTGTGGATATACTGCGTGGCGAGGCCGCTATCCTTCCCCATCAGCTGGCTGTTCAGGAAAGCCGGCGCCGGTGCAAACCATGCCACCGTACTCACGGCGCTGCTGGGTTTTGCCTCGGTCCCGCTCCTGGCATCCGGCGACATCTATAAAATGGCGGCCGGCGCGCTGTGCCTGGTGCTTTACACGGTCTTTGACTGCGTGGACGGAGACCTTGCGCGAGCGTGGCCCGAGACCGGGTCTCCCGCAGGCCAGTTCTGGGGAGAACTTGTAGGCAATTTTTACCTGATAGCCTATATCCCGCTTGGAATAAGCTTCGGGGATTCCTGGGCAGCATACGGCGCCATGGTCACGGCCTGCAAACTGCTGGTTATAAGTATCCGCCAGAATTTCTGGGCGACGCTCGGCCGGCTTTGGGAGAGTTCAAAACAAAATTCCGCGTATGAGCCCAGTACCGGCAAATGGCATTACAAGATCTACTACAACCTTACCGACCCGCAGGCACATGTTTTCCTGCTGCCGCTGCTGATCCTGGCAGGGTTCGGGCGGGAGTTCATAGCGGTCAGCCTGGCAATATCCTGCGCGGACCTGGCCTTTATATTGATTTTCCACCTCATAAGGGCGCACAAGATCGGTTCACAAAAAGGGCTGCTCCCGTAAATGGAACGCCAGGCCGCCCCCGGGGATTTTTTTAAAGACGCCGTTCTTCTGCTAACGAACAACGTTCTGATTTTCGGGATTTCCCTGGTGTCAGGCGTAATAATAGCCCGCGGGCTCGGGCCCCAGGGGAAGGGGGTCTACGCTATCGTGTTCCTGTTTCCAAGCATCATAGCCGGCCTTGGCAGCCTGGGGCTGAATTATTCCGGCATGTATTTCCTTAACAAAAACATTTTTCCGAAAACTGAAATAACTGGGAATACGGTGCTTTACGCTCTTTTCGGCGGCACGGTTTTAACCCTGCTCATAATGTCCTTCTCCGGCGCCATAAGCGCCCGCTTTCTGGGCGGGGAAAACTCCGCCTGCGTAATAGCCGCAGCCCCCCTTGTGCCCCTTCTCCTCCTGGCGGAGAATATTTATCACTTTTTTCTGGCCTCACGGGAGATAAAGAACATCTCGCTTTATAACGCCATCCGCAACCTATCCTACCTGCTTATCGCGGCCGGTTTCTATTTTTTATCGTCGCTCAGCGTATTAAAAGCGCTGCTGGCGCAGGCAGCGGCGCTCTCGGCGGCTATTTTTTTCGGCCTTTACACGCTCAGGCGCCACGGCATCTTTTCCGGCATCTCCTGGCAGTGGCCGGTTTTCAGACAAATGCTCGGTTTCGGACTCCGGCAGCATATAGGCACCGCCGCCCAGTTCCTGAATTACAGGGCGGACATGCTTATCGCCGCCGCATTGCTCCGGCCTTATGATATAGGCATATTTTCCGTAGCGGTCGGCATTGCGGAACTTTTATGGTATATCGCCAATTCAGCCGCCCAGATACTGTACGCCAAAACTACCGGTTCCCGGGGAACGGCTGCCGACAACTTTACCCCTGAAGTGGCCCGGCATGTTTTTTTTCTTACGCTCCTGGCCGCGGCCGCACTGGGAGCAGCGGCAAAGCCCCTGATAGGCCTGTTGTTCGGCCCTAGCTTCCTGCCGGCGGCAGGCATCCTGAATTTCCTTCTGCCGGGAACCGTCTGCCTGGGCCTTTCAAAAGTTATCGGCAGCGACATCTCCGCAAGGGGCTTCCCGCAGTATAATTCCACCGCCTCGGCGCTTTCCTTTGCGGTCTCCATAACGCTCAACGTCCTGCTGATCCCTGCTTACGGCCTCTACGGCGCGGCGGCAGCGACGTCCATTTCATACTTCATAAACGCCTCTGCGATGCTTTATTTTTTCAGCAGAAT
>Ga0156425_1042_pt1 | contig 11354 bp, 7 predicted proteins | sample RifOxyA2_FD_108068 | JGI IMG/M metagenome (GOLD analysis project Ga0156425, IMG submission 108068) | Elusimicrobia bacterium RIFOXYA2_FULL_58_8
GGCGAAGGCGGCTGCACAGTTTTGAATATAAAAAATAATCCTCTGCCGGTCCGGAAGGGTTGAGAACACAGGCCAGGTCGATATCGCTCAGGCCCGGCACCCAACCTTTGGCCGCCATGCCCCGGTAAAGATATAAAGCCTTCACCCCCGGGATGGTCAGTAAAACACGAGCCACCGGCAGGGCGGACAGATAAAAAAGACGGTACAGCGCGGAAAAGCCCGGACGCAGCGCGGTAGCCGCCGCGAACCGGAAAAGCAGGCGCGCCAAAGGGCGCGCGTCTGCGGCAACTGCGGGAAGACTGGTATTTATTCCCGTCACTCTGCACGCCGCGGCGCTGTCACCGTCGAGCAGCAGCGCCCGGGGGCCAGAACCAGGCACCAGGGCGTATAATGATACGGGACCGCGCTTGCGGATCTCGACCTTGAAAACATCCGGCCGCCGTTTGGGAAGAAGGCCTTTAATTACCCCTCCGTCTTTAATAACAGGTTTGCCGCCGGAAAACGCCACCGCTTCGATAAACGGCATCCCGACCGATTCCAGGACTATACCGGTGCCTGAGTTTTCTTCGGCTACGCAATCTGCAAGGCGGACAGTATTGTGAACTTTTGCCGTGACGCCGCCGGAATTAAGACTGAAAACCGCGGCTTCCGCGGAAAACCCCGCGGCGCCGGAAAGCACAGCGCCATGACAGGTATTGCCGCTGAAACGGCAATTCTTCATAAAAATTCCGGCCTCACCCGCGGCGGAAATACCGTCGTTACAGTCCTCCACGTCAGTTCCGGAAAAGGCGGCGAATGAGCTGCCGGAAACTTCAATACCCGGGCCCGCACAGGCCCGGACATGTGAGCCGTTCACCGCGGCGGAGGCCTGGCCGGTTATTTTCAGGCCATGGCCTGCGGACCCGGAAATTCGGCTGTTCAAGGCCGCCAGCGAAGCCCTCCCGGAAACCTCCAGCCCTCCCGCGCAGTCCACAAATTCACAGGAGCGGATATCAATGCGCGCGTCATCCCTGCCGCTTAAAACGCAGGCGGCGGATCTTTGAGATCGGCAGCTTTCAAGTTTAATCTTCCCGGCGCCCAAAGCGTGCAGGCCGCCAAAAGACGGCCCCGTGAAAATAACCGGATCTTTGGCGCTACCCTGCGCGGAAAAACTGCCATAGACCAGGATCTTGGCGCTGGCGCTTTCCAGTTCCGACATCTGCCCGTCCGTGCCCACCCGCACTACCGGGAAAAACCCCGGCTCCCGTCTTTCAAAAATCAACTCGGTGCCGGGAAGCAGGCTGACGCGAACGCCGCGGTCTACCACAAGGTAATCGGCGACCACTATTCTTCCTGACCAGGTTTCATCAGCCCTTATCCGGCCGCTTTTCAGTACCACTGAAACAGGCGCCGCGCCGCCAGGTTCCGACGGCCTGACGACACGCGCCGCCAAGTCAACGGCCGCCGGGTAGAGCCGGGTTTCCCAATAAAGGTAAAGAGCGTTCAAAAGCCCGGAAAAATACCGTGGCAGAAAGAACGCGGCGGCCGCGAACAGGTAAAACACCAGAAAAACCCATACCGAAAGGATTTTGCCGGCGGCAAATGAATACGCGCAGGCGAACGGCCAGGACAGTCCGGGTCTGGCGGACCAGATGCGGCCACCACGCACGATAGAGACGATCCTGGCTATAGGCTGGAAAGCAGATGGCGGCAGGTCCAACAGGAGGTTCGCGTCGCCCTTTGTGAGAAGCACCTGGCGGCCTGCCAGGGAGAAGTTAACAAGAACGCGGTGTATTACATAACCCGAAGGCCGGCCGTGGAGCCATTTCACCAAAAGGGCCAGGTCGCCGGGCCCCGGCTCACCGGGCGCACAAGGGCGCGCGACGGCATGATCTCCCGGCTCGAGGAGGAAACGCATTGAATGGCCAAGAACCGGATATGTCTTTTCCAATCAACCCTCTTATTTTTTAGTATTAAGCCGTCTCCCGTCGGTCTCAAGGTACGGGTCAAGTTCGTCCAGGAATTCCAGCGCTTTGCGGCACCACTTATCCACGAACACCCCCCGGTTTTTAACCGCGCAGGCATGGAAATGCTCGGGACCGTTAAAACTCGCGTGGTGCCGGTGCCAGACAAAAACATCCTTCGGGACCTTAAGGGTCCAACCGGCCTGGCGGAGCCGCAGGGAGTAATCCAAATCCTCAAAACAACCGGTGCCGAAACGTTCGTCCAGCAAACCTACGCTTTCATAGGCCGCGCGCCTGAGCATCAAGCAAAAACCCACCAGGCGGTGGACTTCGAACGATTCTTTGGCGGAATGCATGCGCATCGCTTGCGCGAAAAAACGCAGGGAAGCCGCGTCTTTTTCCACTTCCGGGGCCAAAACAACGCGCTGTACGCCCACGGTGCGGTTGGTAAGCGGGCCGCAGGCCCCGGCCCGGGTATCCGCGTCGAGGCAGGCCTTCAGGCCCTGCAGCCCGCCCTCGAAGAATACAACGTCGCTGTTCACCAGGGCGATATAATCCCCGCCGGCCGCTTTAAGCCCCTGGTTGACGGCTTTGGAAAATCCGAGGTTGGAGGAATTGCGTATCTTGACCGCGGCCCTGACGGAAGCGATATAATGGCGCGTTTCGGGGCCCGAAGCGTTGTCCACCAATATCAGTTCATAAATGCCGGCAGCGGTGGCCTCAAGAGAAGCCAGGCAGGCTTTAAGATCCTCCGGCGCATTATGCACCGGGATCACAACACTTACTTTTGTCAGTTGCGGCATATTTTACTCAATTATAGCATTTGCCCCTGAGCAGGCGGATTCTCTCAAAACCGGTAAAACTGATTTCCGCCTGTGGCCCCACAGCAAGTCTTACGGCCAGGTGCGCAGCGGCGCTAGGCGGCCAATTTGCGGGTGACAGCAGCAAACAGCCCATAAAAAAAACCCCTTACAATCCTTAAAGAAGAATGATTCATGGGGAGCCAGTATAAAAGCGGGAAGATAATCTTGGCGCGGTAATAGAACCGGCGGTACGCCAAAGCCCGGATCCGGCTGAGGTCAATGCCGGTAGCCTGCGTCCAGACCGGAGAATCAGCGTAATAATGAAATTCGAACTTATCCCAGTCGCTAAAATCAAAACCGGGGTAGGCCTCCCTGGCCAGGCGCTCAAGCTCTATGCCCGGGTAGATAACAACCGTCAGAAAAAGACTCATTAACAGTTCCGAATCCAGGGCCCAGCGCACGGTAGTTTCTATTTCCTCCGGGGTTTCCCCGGGGAAACCCATCATAAAATAGCCTCGCGGCAGGATGTTCTCCGCCCGGGTCCAGGCGATAGCCTGGCGGACTTTTTCAAGGTCAAGATTTTTATGGATCACTTTCTGGAGCCGCGGAGAGGCGGTTTCGATAGCGTAATAGATGGAATAACAGCCGGCCCTCTTAAGTTTCCTGATAAGCTCCCTGTCCATCATATCGCCCCTGATGCCGTTGGGAAAAGCTATCTTGATGCGAAGCCCCCGCGCGATTATAAGATCACATATCTTTTTTGCACGGACCAGATCAAAGTTGAATATATCGTCTATAATATGTATCTCTTTTACTCCGTATTTCCCGGCCAGAAGTTCTATTTCCTCCACAACATTTTCCGGACTGCGGAACCTGGTCATTTTTCCAAAAATGTTGTGGCAGTACGCGCAATGAAAAGGGCAGCCGCGGCTGGTAAAAATGGCGGCCCAGGGAACAGAATGCGTGATAATATTCATGCTCATTTTGACATTGGAATATTTTTTAAAATCGACCAGGTCCCAGGCCGGGAAAGGGAGTTTATCCAGGTTTTCAACTGGTTCCCTCGGGGGAGTCAATATCGCCCGCCCGTCCTTCCTTAAAGCCAGACCGTTCACCTGCCACAGCGGCTCGCCGGCAAGGAGTTTTTCCGTTAATTCCACGAAAGTCGCTTCCCCTTCCCCTATTACGGCAATGTCGATGTTGGCATCCTCCAGCACCCGGGCGTAAAACATGGACGGATGCGGACCGCCCAGGATCACCAGGCAGCGCGGGTTCAACTCCTTTACTATCTTGGCTATTGCCGCCGCTTCTTTTCTTTCCACCGACATACAGGCCAGGCAGACAATATCCGGCCCGAACCCGGCTATCCTTGCGCGCACCTGGGCGGCATCGCACCCTGAAATATTATTTTCAAACAAGTCCGTCTCGAATTTGTCGGGAAAATTTCGGCGCAAAGCGGAGATCAGATAAAGCAGACCCAGGGGCGGCTCATACCTTGAGGGTATGCCATGGTTGGGGCTGACAATGCCTTCTCCGGGCTTAATGAACATTATTTTTTTAATAGTCATCGCCATAAAACCTTAAAAGAATGTCGGGATGCAGTCCACAGAGCCTGCATTTGAGATCGGGTCATTATAAGGCCCCAGACACTTCTGGTCTTTAGCCTGGTATCCGGCCGCGCAGCCCGCGTTCCTGTTGCCGGCCCGGCAGCCGCCGCCGCACACCGAAGCGTGTGAACATCCCGCACAATCCGCGGGCAGCGTTTTAAACCCCGTCAGGTCCGCGTGGGTATACCTGTCCCGGTAAATCTCCCATATCGTATTTGAGTGTATATTGCCTATGGGAATATCGCGGATAAAAGGACAGGGGTGGACTGTGCCGTCCGCCTTGATGGAAAGCATATAGTTGCCGCCAACACATGAATTGCCGGTCAGCCAGTACAATGACCGCACATGCTCCCCGTGAGCGGCATTCTGCTCTGTAAGCACCCAGCGCTTGATGCTATGCCACTGCGCCGGCGCGATCACAAGGGGATCGGCAGGTTGTTGCGGTATATACTGGTAGAACAGGGCATGCGCCTTAAGAGTGCCGGCAACAAAAGAGTGTATCTCGCGGTAGTCCAGGTAATTGTCGCGGTGGATGGCGGTGAAGGTATAGACGGTGATCCCGGCGTCCCTTAAATTTTTGATTCCTTGTGTTGCCTGCTCCCACGCCCCTTTCCGGCCGACAAACTCATCATGCACCTCTTTTTTGGCCGAAATTAAAGTTACAAGCGCGGCGTCAAGCCCCGCCGCGGCCAGAGCGCGCGCAAGTTCCCCGGTAGCGAGCACGGCATTCGTATAGACAGACACGAACGGTACCCGGCCGTGCTGTTTAGCATAGCTTACTAGCTGCGGGAGATCGCTCCTCAGCAGCGGTTCGCCTCCCAAAAACTCCAGCCGGATTTTATATCCGCGGATCTGGTCTATGATCTCCCGTATTTTCTGCGCTGGCAATTGCAGGTCCTGCTGTTTTGCCCCGGAGTAACACATTTTGCATTTCAAAAAACAGGCCGTGTTCACGTCCAGTTTCAACGTGTACAGATAACTGCCCGAAATACGCCTGTGCCACCTGGCGAGGAACATCGCCAGGGGCGACCTGGCCGCAAAACGCCCGAACAGGGCAAGCATCTTTAAATTCAGCCTGTTTACCAGCCAGGTGCCGGTCTTGAGCAGCCAGACCGGCTGCCCGCACCAGGTTATTTGCGGGCCGTAATCAGACATTTGAACTTTTTGAAACTGGCCGGGCGGACAAAAAACAACCGTAACGCTTAAGTTCGTCGAGGCGGCAGGAACATACCAGCTGCCCGTTCCATGGCGTCATGTCCGGACACCCGTCGCACATGGCCTGGCGCCCATCGGGCAGGTTATAAGCGGGGTTAAGTATAGTGACGATCTGCATATACACCGGGCGAAAAAAGGTCACCGGCCGCAGGAGACCCGCGCACAGATATCTGAACAGTGCCCGGGCGGCGCCTTTATCGATAACGGCCGCCAGGAACTGCCATTTGGCCGCAGCGTGCGTAGCCGCATCCACAGGCCCGAGATACCGGCCGGCCAGGAAATGATACAGGCCCTGCGCCATTTCCATTACTTTCGGGCCCAGGTAACCGTATATCGCGTCGCTTGTCCCCAGGCGGATAGTGAACAGCCACCGGAAAATATCCGGCGTTTCGAAAGCGTTAAGATACGCGCAAGGCTCATAGGCCGGATAGTCCCTGCGTATTTCAGCCACGACATCCCCCACCGAGATATCCAGCCCCCCGTCAACCGCGGGACCGCGTACCGTTTGTGGAAGTGAAATTTTGGTTTTGCCGGCATAATATTCAAACCGGTCCTGCGCGGACCGGAAGATTATAAAATTCATCCCGTGCACTATAGCTATGTGCTGCTGCGCCCATTTCAGGAGTTGCGGCACATCCTTAAGTGTATCCGGGTAAACGGTGGTATTAAAGGAACAATAAAGCCCGCCCACCTTCTCCGTCATACGGGCCATAGCCAGGCGCAATTCGTTAAGCTGCGCCTCGCTCTTCCCGGTCCAGCCAGGCCGGCGCTGATAACTGTCGATATGGAACGAGAATTTCTTAAGCCCGGCGGCTTTAAGCCGGCGCATCATATCCTCTGTCATGGCGAGGGCATTGGTGTTCAGCAGCGCTTTATAACCTCGTTCTGCAACCAGCGCGACTATCTGCTCAAGCTGCGGGTGCAGGAGGGGTTCCCCGCCCGCTATGCAAACCGCGTCGCATTGGCGCACAGCGGACAACGCATCCAGCTCCCCGCGTATTTGAGCGAGGGTTTTATGGCTGCCAGGAGAGTTTTCACTGTAACACCCTTCACAGTAGATATTACATTCCTTGGTGGGCTCCAGCCAGGAAAACACGTTATCGGAGATGCTCCAGGGAAGCCGGTAATACTTTTTATGATTCAGGACCATGGTTATATTGCGCTATTGGTGGTAAACGCCCGGTCAGAGACCTGTTTCTTTGTCGCCGGTTGCCGCCGCCGGCACCGTATCCAGGAAACAGCCGTAATACTTGATCTCGTCGAGCCGGCAGGACCAGACAAGCTGCCCGTTCCAGACCGTCATATCCGGGCAGCCGTCGCACATGGACTGCCGGCCGTCCTTGAGGACGTCCAGCGGCTGAAGTATGGTTATCGTCTGCATGTGCACGCCTTTGAAAACATTCATGGGGGCTTTCAGGCACGCCCGGAGGTAATTACGCAAAGCCCTGGCCGCGCCTTTGTCGAAAACCGCAGCAAGGAACAACCGCCTGGCCTTGCGGTGAGTCGCCGCGCCGACCGGGCCCAGATACCGGCCCGTGAAGAAGTGGTAAAGTTCCTGCGTGAGTTCCATTAACTTCGGCCCCATATACCCGTATATAGCGTCCCGTGTTCCAACCCGCACGGTAATCAGCCATTTAAAGGCGTCCGGCGCTACAACAGAGCTGAGATAGGCGCAAGGCTCGAAGTCCGGGAAATTCTTGCGTATTGCCTCCACCACCTCTATGGAGGAGATGTCCGCCCGGGTACCTTCCGGCGTCCTGTAGACCATCCCGGGCAGCTCCACTTTCTTCCCGTTCGCGTAATAATCGAAAATCCCTTTGGGACCGGCCGCACGGAAAAGCACAAAATTAACGCCATGAACTATATTTATATTTTCCTGGGCCCATTTGAGGAGGTCCGGCACGAATTTAAGCGTGTCGGCGTAGACAGTAGTGTTAAATGAGCAGTAAATTCCCCCGACCCTGGCGGCCATCCGGGCCAGACTCAAGCGCAGTTCATTAAGTTCAATTTCGCTCTTCCCGGTCCAGCCCGGGCGGCGCTGGCGGCTGTCCACATGAAGCGTAAGTTTTTTCAGCCCCGCGGTTTTGAGCTTGCGCAGCACGTCTTCCGTTAAGGCCAACGCGTTAGTATTCAGCATGGGTTTATAGCCCCTGCTGGCCACCAGGCGCACGATATCAGTTATCTGCGGATGGGTAAGGGGCTCGCCGCCCGCTATGCAGACGGCGTAACTTTTGCGGTACTTGGCGAAAACATCCAGCTCTTCCCTCACCTGGTCAATGGTCTTGTGGCTCCCGCGGGCGTTAACGCTGAAACAACCTTCGCAATAGATATTGCATTCCCGCGTTGGTTCCAGCCAGGAAAACACATTATCGGAAACGCTCCAGGGGAGCCTGTAGTAATCTTTACGGTTCAGCGGCATATTTTTCACCCTGGATGGAACGCCTAATTTTACTAAATTTGCCGGACATACCGGCCGGCAGTCCCACGCCGGATTCAACCACGCGGAGACTGCTGCGGCCCGGGATACATGAAACTCTCAATTTTTCTAACAATGACAGACCCGCGCGGCAAAGCCCACCAGATAAAGCTCAAAAGAAAAACCATGTTCCCGGGGAAAGGCATGGACGTGAGTATTTTTTTCGCGAACTTGAAATAACCCCGGCGCACCATATCGAGATGGATACGGGAAAGTTCCACCCCCGTAGCCTTCTCATAAAATGATTCGCCCATCCTGTACTGAAGGTCGCGCATCTCCCACTTGCTGAAGTCAAAAGCAGGATAAGTCGCCCTGGCGATCTCGAGCAACCGGGTACGCGGATATACAACCGCCATAAAGAATATCGGCAGCCAGAGTTCGCTTTCCAGAGCCCATTTTCCCGTCAAGGCCATTTCCGCCCGGGTTTCTCCGGGAAAACCGATCATGAAGAAACCGTGCGTAATAATGTTTTCTTCGTGTGTCCACTTTATAACCTGGAGCGCTTTGTCCAGGTCCACATTTTTCCCCAGCAATTTCTGGATTCGCGGAGAGGCGGTCTCTATGGCGTAAGTGACTACATAGCAGCCGGCCATTTTCAGCTTTTGAAGAAGTTCCCGGTCCATGATGTCAATTCTTAGCGCATTGGGGAAAGCTATTGTTATTTTAATGTTTCTCTCGACTATCAGGTCGCATATGCGTTTGGCGCGCGCAAGGTCTATATTGAAAATATCGTCCACGATATGTATTTCTTTCACCCCGTATGTCCCGGTGAGCAGTTCAATTTCCGCCAGTACGTTCTCGGGGCTTCTAAGCCTCGCTTTCTTGCCGAAGATGTCATGGCAATAGGCGCAATGGAACGGGCAGCCCCGGCTTGTGAGAATAACGGCCCATGGCTTGGAATGGCAGTACCCGTTCATACTGGCAACTTTGTTATACCGGGTGAAGTCCACCAGGTCCCAGGCGGGCAAGGGCAGCGAGTCCAGCTCCTCAATGGGCTCGCGCGCCGCAGCCAGGACCACCCGGCCGTCTTTTTTATAAGCGATTCCATTCACATCGTCCAGCGGCTGCGCGGCAATAAGTTTCCTCAGCAATTCAGGGAAGGTGCGTTCCCCCTCTCCTATCACCGCAATATCTATGGCTGGGTTCTCCAGAGCATGATCGTAAAAGAACTTTGCGTGCGGGCCGCCGAGTATCACCAGGCATTGCGGGTTAAATTCCTTTGCCGCGGCCGCCACCTCGGCCATATCCTCCGCCTCAAGGCTGATACAGCTGAACCCGATAACATCCGGCTTGAACGCCGCTATGCGCTGGCGCATCTCCCGCGCCGTAAGGTTATATAAAGCCTGTTCCACCAGGTCTATCTCGAACTGGCCCGGGAACTCGCGGCGCAGTACGGACACAAGGTAAAGGAGCCCTAATGGCTGCGTGAAGTTCCCCCAGGGGATGCGCACCCCCGACCTTACCAGCATTATCTTTCTGATCTTCATATATGGATACTGAACCCCAGGCCGGACCGTCAGGCCCTGAACAAAAGAACGTCTATGGTAGTATACGGTTTTGCGGCGCTTCGGACCACGAAAGAATATATTTTCCCCTCGATCAGCGCAGGAATTCCTTTCCCCAGTAATTTAACGGCCCCCCCGGCGCCTCCCAGGCTGTAACTTAGCTCAGGGTAAGCCAATGTCAGTTTAAGATCGTTCTCCAGAACCGTACCGGCAGGCACCCTGATGCCCCACAGGGTAGCAGGAGGGAATTGCTCAAAAAAGTCGTCATAGGCCACCAGCATCAGGACAAAGGCAAAATCTTTTTTCTGCCCGGCATGATTGCGTATCCTTAGACATATCTCCCGTCCGGCGCCGGCCGCCGGCAGAGGGAACAGGCTGTAATCGACTTCTGGCTTTTTAAAGAGCCAGGCCGCGGCGCCGGTTACGGCGTGACAATCCGTGATATGGCGGTCCAGCGGAACTATAGTGCGGGCGACATGGTAAGGGATAATTCTTTCAACGGCGATGCCGCCTTTTACCGGCTTCACGGAGTATCTGGAACGCAGTTGAAGATATAATTTCCCGGCCCAAAACAGCACCCGGGGATGTTTGCGCAAAAACCGGCTTTGCATGCATGCCCGGATAAGCGGCGCGGGAAAAAGCCTGTTGACGGCCATGCCTTTTATGCAATTCCAGAAAAGGCTCCGCTTATTTGCGGAAAGGGAAATGTACATGTGGAAATTATTAAGCGCCTTGGAAGTGTATTGTTCGACATCGGTCCCGCTGATAGTTTTATCTTCAAGCGCCTTTTTAGTCAAAGGGGTCTCGGGAAACCAGCACAGGGAATACAGCTGCACCTGAAAAGGGTAAGGCAGCTGCATCAGCAGTTCAGCCGTGTGCCGCTCATCCTGGTCGGTCTCGTAGGGGTTGTCAGCTATAACATCGTATCTTGAGGTAACGCCCAGTTTATCGACGAACCTGGCGAATTCCACGAGGTCCTGGTTGGACTGTATCCTGGCGAACAGGTTCCTGGACATCTCCTCGCTGCCGCTCTGTATGCCCAGGTTCGCCGTATAAAGCCCGGCCCCACGCAGTTTTACCATTATCTCCCTGTCGGTGCGCAGGGGATGCGTATAACAAGTGAACGGTTTTCCCACTTCCCGGGAATACCTGGCGCAGAAATCGCTTATCCATGGCGCGTCATAGGTAAAAATATCGTCCCAGAACCTTACCCGGTCGAATTGGCGGTTAGCCGCGGCGTACTTCAATTCGGCTATCACGTTATCCACGCTGCGCCTGCGCAGGTAATTGCCGCGGCCTTCGTATTTACGCCGCAGTATGCTGTTGGAGCAGAACGAACAGGCATACATACAGCCCCTGGAGGTCATTATCGGGTAGACGTTCCTTTCATAAGCGGAAGTGAGTTCGTATTCCCGGGTTATCCTGCCGCTGTCTATCAGGAACTTCCCGTCCCTTTCCACAAAATCGGGAAAAGGGAGCTGGTCGAGGTCACCTATCAAAGGGAGCATCTCGTTCTTCTCTATCCCCTTCTCGTTTTTTATCCACAAATTCCCGATGCCGCTTACCGGCTCGCCATTGGAGAGCTTTTCCGCCAGCTTCAGCATGGGCAGTTCGCCCTCTCCGACGCAGACTATGTCGGCAAAGCGGATGCATTCCTCCGGACATACAATAGCGTGAATGCCGCCCCAGACAACTTTGGCGGCCAGGTGTTTCTTTATCTCCAGCGTTATGGTTTTCGCCGTCTGAAAAGTGGTGGCCGTCAGACTGATGCCTATTACGGCGGGGTTCAATTTCCTGAGCAGCGC
>Ga0156425_1022_pt1 | contig 11036 bp, 12 predicted proteins | sample RifOxyA2_FD_108068 | JGI IMG/M metagenome (GOLD analysis project Ga0156425, IMG submission 108068) | Elusimicrobia bacterium RIFOXYA2_FULL_58_8
CCCCCTGCTGCCGGCCGGCCTGGGTGCCATGGTGGTACAGGTCTTGGACAGGCCGATAATGCTCCACCTGTCCGACGCGGCGTCAGTGGGCGTGTACCAGGCTAATTACAGGCTCGGGATCTTTATGATGCTTGCTGTGAGCATGTTCGACCAGGCCTGGCGCCCGTTCTTTATAGAGCGCGCCCGGCGTTCCGATGCTGGGCCGGTATTTGCGCGCGTGCTGACTTATTTCACCGCCGGCGGCCTCTGGCTGTGGCTGGCGCTGGCTTTTTACACCGGTGACCTGGCAAAATTGCGCTTTGCGGGAACTTATCTGATACATCCAGACTATTGGTCCGGGCTGGGCATCGTTCCCCTGGTGCTGGCGGCTTACCTGTTCAACGGGGTGTATGTTAATTTCCTGGCGCCTGTGATAATAGCCAAAAAAACAGGGGTTATACTGGGCGTCACCCTGGCCGGGGCCGCGGTGAGCGTAGCCGGGAATTTCCTGCTTATCCCGGAGTTCGGGATGTACGGCGCCGCCTGGGCTTTGTTCGTTTCTTACCTGGTAATGACCGTGCTCATCTACTTGCGCGGCCGGCGGTTCTACGCCGTGCCATATGAGTTCGGGCGCCTGGCCGGGTTTTGTGCCGCGGCGGCTGTCTGTGCCTTGCCGGTTTATTTTGCCCCGTTTACCGCTTTGCCAAGTCTGGCTTTCAAGGCCTTCTGTCTTGCCGCATTTCCCGCGCTTTTGTGGTTTTCCGGCCTGCTGCTGCCGGAGGAGAAAAATGCCGCGGGGCGCCTGTTCGGTTTCAGGTAAGCCCCGGGCCCAAAGTTCGTGGTTTTTTAGGCCATTGGTCCTTGTTCCCTGCCTGCCCGGTGTGTAGAATATCCGGGTATTACCGTAGATTTACGGAGGTTTATGTTGTTTTGTTCCTTTGCCGCCGCTGTACTTAACCTGTCAGTTCTGGCAGCTGCCGCCCAGGCGGGCCCGGTGGTTCCCTTCCCCACCGGTATCCCCCGGCAGGCCGACCTGCAAACTTTGGCAGTTCCCGCTCCCCGCCCGCCGGCACCCGCCGCGGAATGGACCGTAATGTTTTTTGTTAATGGCAAGAATAACCTGGAAAGTTCGGCCCTCATGGACGTTAACCAGCTGGAACTTGTGGGCTCCACCGACAAGGTAAAGATAGTGGTGGAGATGGGCCGCATGAACGGCCAGCCGGAAGGTGACGACCACGGGGAGGGCGACTGGACCGGGGTGCGGCGCTACCTGGTAACGAAGGACGCTGACACGAATAATATTGTTTCGCCGGTGCTGGATAACCGCGCGCGGGCGGATATGGGCGATTGGAAAGAACTGATGGCGTTTATCCGCTGGACCAAGGCTAACTACCCGGCTCGCCGTTACGCGTTGGTGCTGTGGGACCATGGCAACGGCTGGAAGCCGGTGGACCCTGTAAACGCCCCCGATTTTAATAACACCAAGGGGTTCTCGCTGGACGAGGAGACCGGGCACGAATTTTCTACGCCGCAGATAGGCGCCGCGCTAAGGGATTCCGGCGGCGTTAATTTCCTTATGCTGGACGGCTGCAACATGCAGATGGCCTCTGTGGCGTATGAGTTGAAAAATTACGCCGAGGCGGTTACGGCCTCGGAAGAAATGGAACCGGGCTTAGTAGTGCGTTACGCCCAGTTTTTGGGCATGCTGAACGCAAAGCCTTCCATGGGGGCGGATGAGTTCGCTGTTAACACCGTGCGTACCTACCGCGATTATTTTATGGCCGGCGGCGACACCGAGAAGACCCGGCTTACGCAATCCGCCATACGGCTTTCAAAAATGGACGCTTTCCGCGCCAGGCTGGACTTATGGGTGGTTGAGGCTATGCGTGCGGAGCCCAGGGCCCTGCGCTACGCTAAAAAACACGCAAAGATCTTCGGCGAGGAACCTGAATTCAAGGACCTGTATGATTTTATTGAGCTGACAGGCGCCGTCACCGCGAACGCGCGCCTTAAGGCGCTGGGCGCCGATGTGATGCGGTACATGAAGTCCGACCTTATCATAGAGAACTGGGCACAGGACAAGGTAAGCCACGGGCTGTCAATTTATATCCCGGACGCTTACGATCCCCTTTACGATGGGCTTGCCTGGGCGCGCGACGGCCACTGGGACGATTTCGTCCGGTTCATGGCCCTCAATTCCAAAGATTAAATCCCCGTATTATTTTTCCTGCTGCAGCTTGCCGAAGGCTGCTACGCCTGCGGCTGTGCTGGCCAGGCAGAAAACCGCTATCGCTCCGAGGTCGGTCCATACGGAGAAATAGCCGCTGCCCAGCATTATTATGCGGAACAGGTCCACGGCGTAGGTGATGGGGTCGAACAGGCTTATAGCCCGGATGTACGGCGCGGCGGCGCCCAGGTCGAACAGTGCCCCGCTGAAGAAGAACAGCGGCCAGGTGAGAAAGCTCATTACCAGCCCGAAGCCTTCCATGGACTTCATCTTGGCGCCTATAGTAAGCCCGAGGTTGGTTATCATGTAGGAAACCGGAAAAGCGGCCGCCAGGCAAAGCAGTACTTTAAGCGGGTTAAGTGGAATTATGAACAGGGCGCCTATAAGTACCAGCAGCAGCGTTTCGATTATGGCCCCCAGCATGCCGCCCAGGGACTTGCCTACGAACAGCGTGGCCCTTGAAATGGGCGCCGCCAGCACTTCCTTGAGGAAATCCAGCCGTTTGTCCCATATTATATAGAGCCCGTAGGTTATGGAGGTGAAGAGTATCACCATGGCCATGATGCCAGGGAAGATGAATTGCTGGTAAGTGTAGCCCGGAACGGGGCTGGTACCTGTACCCATGCCTTTGCCCATTACGAACAGGAACAGCAGCGGCGAAATTAATATTGAAATGATACGCTCTTTTTCGCGGAAGAAAATCTTGGCTTCGCGCAGCAGCAGGGCGTAAACGGCGTTTAAATTAAGCATAGGTTTAACGGGTTCGGGGCGCCAGAGCACTTCCCCCGCGTACCCGGGAGAGGAAACCCTTGCGTGGTTTCCCCCCGCCCCTGGGAAATTATGGGCGGGGCCCCCCATCCGCAACGGGCACGCGGGGGAAGTGCCCTGGCGCCCCTCCACACGGGGTATCTCTTCCGCTATTTTCTTATAGTCCTGTTTACCGCTATTCTTTCGAAGATGCCTTCGGCTTTTTCTTCGGCGTCGTCGCTGATCTGCTGGCCGGCGAATTTAAGGAAGACGTCGTCTAAAGTTACGCGGCGCACTTCTACTTCGTCTATGCGGCCGCCGGCGTTGAGCAGGGCCTGCAGGTTTGCTCCGGAATTTGTGATGCCTATCTTGTACCTGCCGTTCTCGCGCTCCACGCTGTTTACGAAGGGCAGCGCCCGGAGCGTGGTTTCATCTATTGCCCCTTTAAGAAAAACCAGGTCCTGTCCTACTTTTTTCTTCAGTGCGGCGGGGGTGTCCAGTTCTATTATTCTGCCTTTGTTTATTATGCCTATCCGGTCGGCCAGGCTGTCGGCTTCTTCCATGTAATGGGTGGTCAGGATAATGGTGGTGTTGTGGGCCGCTTTAAGGTCCCTTATGTGGCTCCATACGGCCTTGCGGCTGGCCGGGTCCAGGCCAAGGGTGGGTTCGTCGAGGAAAAGTATTTTTGGGCTGTGGATGAGGCCGCGGGCTATTTCCAGGCGGCGGCGCATGCCTCCGGAGTAGGTTTTAACCAGGCTGTCGGCCCTGTCCGAAAGTTTAACCAGGGCCAGCATCTTTTCTATTTCAGGGCTTATCTCGGCGCGGGGCATGCCGTAGAGCATGGAGTGCAGGTAGAGATTCTCCCGGGCGGTCAGCAGGTCGTCGACGCTGGGTTCCTGGAACACTATACCTATGTTGCGGCGTACTTCCAGGGGCTGGGTGTTGATGTCCCGGCCGGCCACCAGCGCGGTCCCCGAGGTGGGGCGCACCAGGGTGGCCAGCATACTTATCAGCGTGGTTTTCCCCGCGCCGTTGGGGCCCAGCAGACCGAATACTTCCCCTTCGGGTATCTCCAGCGACACGCCATCGACGGCGGTAACTTCCGTGTAGCGCTTTATTAAATTGTCGGTTTTTATGGCGGCCATATATAAATTCTAGCAAATGAGGTGCGCGCTACAGGTTTTTGGCGAAGAAGGCCGCAATGCGTTCCTCGTATTGCAGGCCGGCCGCTTCCCGGGTTTCGCCATGCCCGGCGCCTTTTATCAGCCACAATTCCGCGGAAGGGCTGGCGGCTTTTATTTTAAAAGCGTTTTCCGGCGGAACCTGCGTGTCAGCGTCGCCTTGTATAAGCAACACGGGGGTTGTAAGTCCGGCCGCGCTGCGGGCCGGGCTTATGGAATTGATGTTGACGCCCATTAAAACCAGGCTCCAGGCTTTCATTGCGGCAAGCAAGGGCTTGCGCCAGATGCCGAATCCCCGGAAGATGTGGGCCATCTCCTGCGCCAGGTCCGCGTAGGGGGCATCGGCCGCGCGCGCTTTAATGGCCGGGTTTTCAGAGAGCAGTACCGTTGCGGCGCCCATGGAAAACCCGAACAGGCCTATGCCGCCGGCCAGGCCGCGGCTTTTCAGGAACGCCACGGCGGCGTCGATATCGCGCACCTCGCGCTTTCCGCCGGTTGAGAAAAAACCGCCGCTGCGGCCGGTAGCCCGGAAATCGAAGTAAAGAAGGTTGAAGTCCCGGGCCAGGAAATGGGTGAGCTCCAGCACGTCGCCTTTGTCCATGGGGTAACCGTGGCAGATTATCACCGTTTTCCCGGAGATCTTGTGTGGTATGAACCAGGCATCAAGGCTTATTCCGTCCGTAGTGGAAAGTCTTACGCGTTCCGGTATCAGGCCAAGGCTTTCAGGCTCGCGCGGGGATATGTAGCGCCGGGGATGCGCGTAGATCCAGAAAAAAACAAAAGCCAGCGCCGCGAAAGCCAATGACGGGTATAAAAGCGCGCGCCATAATATTTTAAAAGCCAGGGTATTCATACCGGGTTTTTAAGCATGGGCACAAAGCGCACCTGGCAGACGGCGCGCTCCCGCTGGCCGGCGGCTGTTTTTGTTATAAGTTTAAGTTCCTGCGGTTCCGCGCCTGCCGGTATTACCAGCCGCCCCCCCTCTTTTAGCTGGGCGTACAGTTTTGGTGGCACCGCCTGGGGCGCGCAGGTAACTATTATGGCGTCGTACGGCCCGGCTTCCGGCCAGCCGGCGGCTCCGTCGCCGGTTTTAAACCTGATATTGCTGTAATCCAGTTTTTCAAGCCGCGCGCGGGCCTGCGCCGCCAGCTCCGGGAAAAACTCCACCGTAAAAACCTCCGCGGCCAGTTCCGCCAGCACTGCCGTCTGGTAACCGGAGCCTGTGCCTATTTCCAGAACTTTTTCGCCGCCTTTGAGTGCCAGCAGTTCTGTCATCAGCCCTACTATCCAGGGTTGGGAAACGGTCTGCCCGCAATCCATGGGCAGGGGGTGGTCGTCGTAAGCCGTGGAAACAAGGCCTTCAGGCACAAAAAGGTGGCGTCTAACTTTGCGCAGGGCGTCCAGTACGCGGGCGTCGGTTACGCCGCGGCGCAGTACCTGATCTTCCACCATCTTCAGCCGGATGAAATCCAGGTAGTCCGCTTGCCGCCCTTTAATGATCTTTTGCCACATCCCTACCAGACTCCTTTTTGCACCATAAAACAGGCGGTTATCGTTTTAATCTTGTAGGTTCCGGCTTTTTCAACGGCGGCCGGGGATTCGCTGCCCGGCTGCATCCAGATAGTCTTTATCCCCAGGGCGTTGCAAGCCTCTATAACTCTTTCCGTGGCGGAAGGCGGCACTACGGTAATTACAAGGTCCGGTTTTATTTCCAGTTCGGCCAGTTCCCTGTAAATATTGTTGCCCAGCACAAATCCCCCCTTCGGGTTTACGCCCTTAACCGGGTATCCGGCTTTAAGCAGGTCGCGGAATATTTTGTGGCCGTATTTCGAGGCGTCTTCGGAAACGCCGACTACGGCTATAAGTTTGTATTCGCGGATGTTCATCTGTTCCGCCCCCCGGTCAGTATTTAGAAAATTCGGTACCCTCGGAGTCTTTGTGGCCGCAGTCCAGCAGCAGCATGCCGTAATTGGCCGAACCCGGGTTTGAAAAATACAGCCAGCCGCCGCTGTCTCCGGAAGCCGCGGCTATGTCCTTGTCGTATTGTTTGGAATCTATTATCCGCACAGCGTCGCTTTGGGCGTGGCCCGGCAGGTGCAGTGTGTGCGGCCCGCCGGGCAGCGCGGCAAGATCGGCGGGGTAAACACCGCCTTCCCGCGCGTAGTGCGCCTGCAGTTTGATCCGCAGGGCGTGCAGCGCGGCAGCCGCCGCGGCGGTGCGCGCGCGGTTTTCGGCGGTTAATTCTTCAGCCGCGGCCTGGGCCAGTATGTCCGTGCCAAGGGCGTTTTTCACTTTGTCGTTGAACTTTTTCATCTCGGCTGCCAGTGCGTCCAGTTTTTCCGGCTTTATTTCCGCGCCGCGCCGCAGCAGCAATGAGAGGTTTTTAACCGCGTCAGTGATTTCCGGGAAATATTTATTTTCCATAACCGTGGCGGCAGACGAGGCCTGTACGGCGGTCTGCTGCGTGCCGGGCGCCGCGGCCTGGGCCGCAGCGGTTGAGGCAGTCGTAAACAACAAGGCTAAAATAAGTCTTTTCATCGTCACTTCCATGCCCGGCGCCGCCGCCGGCGCGTCAGATGCCCCAGTTTTCCAGTTCAGAAATAAACTTATAATCCGTAAGGTCGAACTGTATGGGGGTCACCGAAATATAGCCGGCTTTAACCGCGTTGTTGTCGCTTGCGGAATCTTTATCCTTCGGCTTGAAATCACCGGTCATCCAGTAATAGGTGTGCCCGTGCGGGTCCGTGCGCTTGTCGAACCAGTCGTTGAACGCGGTCCGGCTCTGGTTCGTTACCCGTACCCCTTTTATCCTGGCCGCAGGGATGTTGGGCAGGTTCACGTTAAGCAGCGTGCCTGGCGGCAGGCGTCGCTTTTTCATGCCGGCCGCTAATTTTACGGCAAAGGCGGCGGCGGCGGAGAAGTCCGGCTTTACAAAAGTGTCCAGTGAAACGGCTATCGAAGGGATGCCCAGCAGCGCGCCTTCGGTGGCGCCGGAAACCGTGCCTGAATACAGGATATTGTATCCGAGGTTGCCGCCCAGGTTAATGCCGGATATTACCAGGTCCGGCTGGCGCTTCATTATTGCCTTGATGCCCAGCTTTACGCAGTCCGCGGGCGTGCCGCTGGCGGCGTAGCCGAAAAACTTCCCGTTGCGGTTGGCCGTTACCACGCGCAGGGGGTCGGTAATGGTGATGGCGTGGCCCACGGCGCTGCGCTGCGTATCCGGGGCTACCACCGTTACGTTGCCAAGCTTTTTAACCGCCATTGCCAGGGCGTAAATGCCTTCGGCGTAAATCCCGTCGTCATTGGTTATAAGTATTTCCATAATTTCGCCTGTAAAAAAACCGGCCTGTGCCGGCGTATGTTATTGTACTTGAAATGCCGCTTGAGGCCGCGTCCGCAGGTAAATTCTATCATATCTCCTGCGGCCGGGGAAAAAACCGTTATGGCCGGGCGTTATTGACTGTTTTGGCGGTGTTAAAGCAGCAGGGGATAACTTCTGTTCTGGTTCCGGCGGTAAAGCTTGCGCGCGGGTTGCAATATCCGCGGAGGATCAGGTTTCAGCACGCTAGGTGGAATACTCGGCGTTGATGCGGATGTATTCTTCGGTAAGGTCGCAGGTGAGGAATTCCGCCGACGCCTTTGCCAGCCCGAGGCCCACCGTGATAACGTATTCCGGGCGTTTCAGTACCGCGTGGGCGGCGGCGCGGTCGAAAGCCTTCACTTTGCCTTTATCAAAAACACGGTGCGGGCCGATTGAGATGCGTACTCTGGCGGGATCCACGGGTATGCCGGTATTCCCCAGGGTGGAGAACAGCCGTCCCCAGTTGGGGTCGCAACCCGCCCAGGATGTTTTTACCAGTGGAGAATTCGCTATGGCGCGCGCCACGCGGCGGGCTTCGGCGGAGGAGCGGGCGCCTTCTACGCGCAGGCGCACCAGGTGCCCGGCGCCTTCGCCGTCGCGTACTACCTGTTCGGCCAGCGACGCGCAGACCGCGCGCAGTGCCCTGGCGAATTGCGCCGCCACCCCCGGGATGGTGAGTTTAACCCCGCTCGCGCCGGACGCCAGCAGGAGCACCGTGTCGTTGGTGGAGGTGTCCCCGTCAACTGAAATAGCGTTGAACGAAACTTCCACTGCCGCCTTCAACTGGCGCCGCAGCGCGGCCGGGGCCGCTGCTATATCGCAAAAAATATAAACCAGCATGGTGGCCATGTTCGGGTGTATCATCCCCGAACCTTTGGCCACGCCCGCTATAGAAACCGTTCCGGCGCGGGTCTTAAAAGAAGCGCTGGCGAGCTTGGGCGTGAGGTCGGTGGTCATTATAGCTTTGCCGAAAGAACGCAGGGCCTGTTCCCCTTGCGCAAGGCCCGCTACCAGGCGCGGTATGGCAGATAATATTTTATTTACCGGCAACGGTACGCCTATGATGCCGGTGGACGACGGCAGAACGGAGGACGGGTTTATTTTAAGCGCCCTGGCCAAAGCCGCGCAGGTGTCTTTGGCCGCGCGCAGGCCCGGCGCCCCGGTTGCACAGTTGGCGTTGCCGGAATTTATTATAACCGCGCGCAGGCGGCCGCGGCCGGTTTTAAGGTGCTCTTTGCCTGCCAGCACCGGGGCGGCGGCCATGCGGTTAAGCGTGAAAGTGGCCGCGGCGCAGGCGCCGGCCGGGGCGTCTGCCAGGGCCAGGTCTGGCTTGCCGCTGGCTTTTATGCCGGCGGTAGCGAACGAAAAACGGAAACCTGCCGGGAGTAAAACTTTATCCGCGGGGCCGTGAATTTTCATTTTCGTGCTCCTTTGCGCCGCGGCGCGGGCGGCTGCGGTACCTCGTCGAGGGTGGTGAAGTGCGGCATTTTGCCCCGGAACATGGCAACCTCGTCGCAAATATCCCGTTTGCGGCAATTGTGGCAATCCTTGTATAGTTTATCCGGCAGGCGCTCGCGCCCTACTTTGGTAAAACCCATGCGGAAGAAGAACTCGGGGATGCGCGTGAACAGGCAGACGCAGGAAATGCGGTGCTGGTGCGCTTCCGCAAGCAGGGCGTCTATAAGCACGCGGCCCGCTCCCCGGCCTTTGTGGGAGGGCCATACCGCTATGGAGCGCACTTCCGCCATATGCATGCCGTAAATGTGCAGGGCGCCGCAGCCTATTATGCGGCGCCTGTTCTCCACCACCGTGAAATCGCGGATATTCTCATAGATCTCGGGCAGGGAGCGGGGCAGCAGCGTACCGTGGCGCGCGTATTCGAAAATAAGGCCGTGTATGGCCGACGCATCCGGCAGTATGGCTTTACGGACGCGCATGGGGTTTTTTTCCGGCCGGGGCGCAGGCCGCCAGTGCCTGGTGCAGCGCGGCTGCCAGCTGGTCCAGCTGGCCCCGGGTAACTATGTAGGGCGGCAGGAAGCGCAGCACCGTTTCGTGAGTGCGGTTTATTATTATGCGGCGGGCCAGGAGCCGCTGCTGTACTGCCTTGGCGGTGTCCGGGCAGGAAAGTTCCAGCGCGGCCATAAGGCCCATCCCGCGCACTTCGGTTATAACCGGGTGCCTGGCGGCCAGGGCGCGCAGTTCCCCCATTAAGTAAGCGCCGGAGCTTTTTATGTGTGCCAGCGTGTTTTTGCGCCTCATTACCGCCAGAAACTCCAGCGCGGCGGCGCAGGCAAGGGGTCCCCCGCCGTAGGTGGTGCCGTGCATGCCGGGTTTGAAAGCCGCGGCTGCCTTTTCGGTGGCCAGCATGGCGCCCAGCGGCAGGCCGCAGGCTATGGGTTTGGCCAGGGTTATTACGTCGGGCTTTATGCCGTAGTGCTGATAGGCGAACATTTTGCCCGTGCGGCCCAGGCCGCATTGTATTTCGTCGGCCAAGAGCAGCGCGTTGGAGCGCCGGGTAAGCCGGCGGGCTTCGGCAAAGAATTCGCGGCTTACGGGGCGGATGCCGCCCTCTCCCTGCACGGTTTCAAGGCAGACGGCGCAGACCGCGGCGTTGAACTTGCGCCTGAGGTCGGCCGTGTCGTTGAACTTCACGAACGTAACGCCCGGCATTACCGGGGCGAAGGGCGCGCGGTATTTGGCGGTGGAGGTGGTGGCTACTGCGCCCATGGTACGGCCATGAAAGGAATTTTCCATGGCGAGGAAGTGTATGCGTTTCTTTTTACCAGCGGCCCCGGCGTAGGCGCGCGCCAGTTTAAGCGCGGCTTCCCAGGCCTCGGCGCCGCTGTTGCTGAAGAAAGCGCGGTCCAGGCCGCTGAGCCTGGTAAGTTCCCGCGCCAGGGCGGATTGGAATGGCGTGTAAAAAAGATTGGAGACATGCACCAGCAACCCGGCCTGTTTGCGTATGGCGCGGGTTATGTCCGGGTGGGCGTAGCCCAGCGCCATTACGCCTATGCCGCTGAGGAAGTCCAGGTAAGCGCGGCCTTTTTCATCGTAGAGATACATCCCCTTGCCGCGGGTAAAGGCTGCGGGGTAGCGGTCGTAAGTCTGCAGCAGGTATTTCTTTTCGGCTTTTTGTATAGCTGACAGGTTCATTAAAGCGTTACCTCCGTGCCGCTTTGTATCCCGCCCGCTTCAAACCCGGGCAGCAGGTCTGCCTGTACGGACGGCAGTATGCGCACGCGCCCTACGCCGCCGGCCAGGGCATCGCGGCAGGCTTGCAGCTTGGGGAGCATGCCGCCCTGTATGACGCCGGCCTTTTCCAGGGCGGGGATCTGTGCCGTGGACAGGCGCGGAAGCACCGCCCCGTCCGCGCCTTTAACCCCGGGCACGTCGGTAAGGAAAACCAGCGCCCCGGCCTTGCAGCCGGCCGCGCAGGCCGCGGCCATCTGGTCGGCGTTAACGTTGTAATATTCATTGTCTGCGCCCAGGGCCAGGCTGCTTATTACAGGAATGCCGCCTTCCTTCCAGAGCGCCAATA
>Ga0156425_1048_pt1 | contig 10800 bp, 10 predicted proteins | sample RifOxyA2_FD_108068 | JGI IMG/M metagenome (GOLD analysis project Ga0156425, IMG submission 108068) | Elusimicrobia bacterium RIFOXYA2_FULL_58_8
CGAAGGCCTCCTGCGTAAGACCGGCTTTGCCCCCGGCGACGAGGTGAGGGTGGAGATCGCCGGTGTGGACACCGCCAAAGGCCAGATAGATCTAACGCTGACCCGCAGCGGGGAAGCGCAGGCGCCGGCAGCGCCCGGCGAGGCCCGCCAGCCCGAAGGCCGCCGCCCCGACGTACGCCGCCTGGGCGCGCGCCCGGCCGAGCGCAAATTCGGAGGGAGAGCCCGCCCGGGAGGCCGCCCGGGCAAAGGCCGCTCCGGCGGCGGCCCCTCAGGCTCCCGCCCGGCAAGAGGCCCCGCCTCCAACTGGAAGCCGCCCCGCGGCAAAAAGAAAAGACGTTAAAAAATAAGCAAACTCCTCTCAGAATAAAGGGGCCGGAGAATCTCGCCGGCTTCTTTCTTTTAGACTTCGGGGGGGCTTATGCGCGGGGCCTGCCGCGGGTCCGGAACGCGGACACGCTCGGCCACACCGTGGCCTCGCTCCTCATTCGGCCTCGGCGCTGCGCAAGCCTCGGCCTCATGAAGGTCCGCTTTTCCGGATCCCGCGTCACCCGCGCAGGCTACCCGTTTAAGAAGCCGGAGGGGCGGGCGGGGGGAACCACGCAAGGGTTCCCTCTCCCGGGTTCTTAGGGGTATCCCCCGCCCGCCCCGACTGAGCATCTCGCGGTATTATGTAAGCGGGTTTATGCGGCGGTGGGGGCCGGTCAGATTCAGGGTACCGCCATGGAAGGCGACGCCTTCTTTGAACATCGGCAGGTATTTCTTCACCTGGGCCAGCCAGGTGTTCCAGTCGTGGGGCCATTCGGGCCCCCAGCGGTCGTACCAGCAGGTTATGCCCTTGGTGCTGATGTGACCCGCCAGGGCCTGCGCCTGGTCGTTGAACGTCTCCCAGGCGCCCAGACCGTGCGCTATAACGATATACCCCTCGCGCAGGCGCTTCAGGGTGGATTCGTGGTTAAGGTTCGGCAGGTAGCTCAGCGGCTCGTTAAAAAAAACGCCCTGGTCGAAGTAACCGCCCAGTTCGCCCTGCATGCGGTAAACCCCGCTCAAGCACAGCGCGGAATCGAAAGCATCCGGGTGCTTCAGAAAAAAATTGGCTGAATGGAAAGCTCCGAAACTGTTGCCCGTCGCCATGTATTTTTCCGTCACATTTAAATTCTGCCTCATAAAAGGAATAACTTCCCTGTTTACGCAGGCTTCATAATGGCCGTGCCGGATGCCTATCCACTCGTCCCGCACCGGCTTATACCAGGACTCATGATCTCGCCCGTCCACGGCCACCACCATAATATCCCCGCTCTCGATATACTCCGCCAAGGCGCCTATCATCCCGTGGTCCTCATAATCGAAGAAACGGCCGCAGGAAGTAGGGAACACCATTACCGGCTTACCGGAAGTCCCGTAGGTTTTAAACTCGAAATCATGCCCGAGGTTATGACTGAAGATCTTGTGGTAATCTATTCGCATAGCGGTCCTGGAACTGCGCACGGCATTAACTTTCATTAATCTTATTAAATTTCTGCGCACAGTTGCGCGCCAGGCCCGAAAAACATAGCCGCCGGACGGCGAGTATGCTAAAATTGAGGAATCAGAAACGAGGAACAGGACCGCAATGAATTTCGTTTTTCTTTCACCGCACTTCCCGCCCAATTATCATCTTTTCTGCCAGCGTTTAAAAGCCGAGGGTTTCACGGTACTCGCCATAGGCGAGCCTGAATTCGGGGAACTCCGCCCGGAACTGCGGGAGGCGCTGGCCTGGTACCACAAAGTGGATAATCTCCACAATTACGAAGAACTCGCCGCCGCCTGTCATTTTTTTACCGGGCGCTTCGGCCCGATAGACCGCCTGGATTCCCTTAATGAGTACTGGCTTGAAACCGAGGCAAAACTGCGCACCGAATTCGGCGTGAAGGGGATACAGACAGACACCATCGCCGATATACGCCGCAAGTCGCGCATGAAAAAAATATTTTCAACAGCGGGCATTGCGCACGCCCGCGGCCGCATGGTCCACACCCCGGCGGACATCCTGGCTTTAGCCAGCGAGACCGGCTGGCCGGTTATAGTGAAACCTGACGACGGCATGGGCGCCGCCTTCACCTACAAACTTGAGAACGCGGCCCAGGCGGACGAGTTTTTTGCCCGCAAACCGGACCGAGAATTCATCGCCGAAGAATTCATAGACGGCGATATCGTTACGTTCGACGGCCTTGCGGACACAGAGGGGAAAATAATTTTCTACACTTCCCATATTTACGGGGAAGGGGTGATGGAGTCGGTCCTGGCCGATTCCCACATTTACTATTATTCCGCGCGGGAGATCCCGGCCGACCTGGAAAAAGCGGGCAGGCGGCTTGTGGATAAGTTCCGGGTCAGGGAAAGATTTTTTCATTTCGAGTTTTTCCGCCGGCGCAACGGCGCACTTTGCGCCCTTGAGGTCAACATCCGTCCGCCAGGCGGGTTCACCCTCGACATGTTTAATTATTCCTGCGACATAGACGTTTACGCGGCCTGGGCGCGGGTCATGACCGGAAAGCCGGCGGCACTGGCCTACAAAAGGAACTATCATTGCTGCTACATCGGGCGGAAATACCGTCTTGCATACAGGCATACCCACCAGGAGATAATCAACCGGCTTGGCCCAATGCTGGTACAATACCAGGAACTGCCGCCCGTGCTGGCCCGCGCCATGGGAGATTGCGGGTACATAGTGCGGGCGCAGAACCAGGACGCCATCATGACCGCCATCAAGTTCATACAGCAATAACCCCGGCGCAGGATACAGAACTTATGACCAAGATTATTTTGACCGCTATCCTGGCCTGCATGTACCTGGTTGGCTGCGCCTCCCCGGCGCCCAGACCGCCAGCGGCGGCAACGCCCGTATCAGAGGTTGACAAACTTACCAGGGACCTGGACAACTCAAACAGCGGCAAGCGCGCCAACGCCGCCTACAGGCTTGGCGAACTTGGCGCCGCGGCAAAAGACGCCGTCCTTGAAATCTCAAATCTGCTGGAGGACCCCAGCGAAGTGGTGCGCGGCTACGCCGCGGACGCGCTGTCAAAGATCGGGCCCCACGCGCATAGTGCCGTGCCGGCCCTGGCCGGCGCGCTTGCCGACCCCAACGAAAACGTGCGGGGCTACTCAGCCAACGCTCTTTCGAAAATCGGCTTCGAAGCCAGGGAAGCCGTACCGGAACTGATAAGATCGCTCAGGGACAGGAACCCCACCGTGCGCGGCTATGCCGCCAACGCCCTAGGGGACATAAGCCTGGGGATCTGGGAGGCCACCCCCGGGCTCACAGTGGAACTGCGGGACACTGACCCTGGAGTGCGCATGCAGGCCGCGCAAAAGATGGGCGAGATAGAGGCCAAAACAAAGCTCATCGTGGCCGGGCTCTCAATGGCCATGCAGGACCGTAACGCAAAAGTCCGCTCCTGCGCGGTAATGGGGCTCGGGAAAACGGGCGCGGCCGCCAAAAGCGCCGTTCCCGGGCTGACCAAAGCGCTGAAGGACCAGGATAAGTGGGTACGGACTTACGCCGCCGAAGCCCTCATAAAAATAGAGCGCGACAGCAGATAGCCCGCCGTTACGGCAAAGCCTTCCGGTAATGCCCTGTTTATTGACAAAAGCGGGGGAAAATCGTTTATAATATAGCCTATGGAACCGGGTTTTTTCATGCGCTGGCTTAACGACATATTGATACTGGGTAACACCCCGTTAGCCTATTTGTCCGCCGCAACAGCTTTTGCCGTAACCTTGTTCCTGTTCCAGACTGGAAAGATATTCGGCATTTCCCGCCTTAAAATGCTGGCCGAAAACACTGCCACGGACCTGGACGACCTTGCGATAGAACTGCTGGAAAAATTCCAGCGGCCGGAATACGTCCTGGCGGCATTTTTCGTGGCGACGCGCTACCTGCAGCTGTCTCCGTTTTTAAACGCCGCCCTCAAGCTGGTGCTGCTCGTGGTGTTCACCTACAGGGCCGTAACGATGCTGCAGCACCTCCTTTCCTACTGGCTTAAAAAAGCAATGGCTGGCCGGGAACTTTCCGGAGAAGCGCAAGATTCCGTAATGCACGGCACCCAGGTAGTACTAAAGGCGCTGGTCTGGGTGGCGGCGGGCCTTTTCATCCTGGACAACCTCGGCGTCAATATCACCACACTTATCGCCGGATTGGGCATAGGCGGCGTGGCCGTGGCGCTGGCGGCGCAGGCCATACTGGGAGACCTTTTCAATTTTTTCGTGATACTGCTGGATAAACCTTTTAAAACCGGGGATTTTATAGTTTTCGACAACATCTCCGGGACCATAGAACATGTCGGGATAAAATCCACCCGCATCCGCAGCATTTCCGGGGAACTTATCGTAGTTTCCAATTCAAAACTGCTTTCCGCCGGGCTGCACAATTACAACCAGATGACCACGCGCAGAGTCCTCTTCAAACTCGGACTTACCTACCAGACGCCCCCGGAAAAGATGCGCCTCGCCACCGCGATAATAAAAGAAGCCATAGTCTCCACCGCCGCCACTAAATTCGACCGCTCGCACCTTGCGGCTTACGCGGATTTTGCGCTGGAATTCGAGACCGTTTATTATGTGACCGACGCGGACTACAATCTTTACACCGCCACGCATGAGGCGATACTGTTTAAGATAGCCGAAGGGTTCCGGGCAGAGGGCATAGAGTTCGCCTATCCTACCCAGACCCTGTTCGTTGAACAGAAAGCGCCCGCAAAACGGGCCTGAAACCTGATAAGGAGAAAAAAACAACATGAAAAAAATAACAATGCTGGGGATGACGCTCGCGTTTTTTGCGACAGGCCTCTACGCGGCCACCATTAAACCCGAAAAGACCACCATAGCGGTCATTAACGGGGAAAAATTGACCGCCGGAGACCTGACAACCAGGCTCTGGTGGCAGAACGCGGGCACCGTACTTTCGGAACTGATAGACGAAAGGCTGCTGCTGCAGGAAGCTGATCGCCTTAAAACAACGGCGGACAAAAAAGAAGTGCAGGACAAGTTCAACGCCCTGGCCGGCAGCATAGACAAGGAGCAGTTCGCGAAAAACCTGAAAGCGGTGGGCTGGACGGAGGGTGACCTGAAAGACCTGCTGACCCGGCAGATCAGAATACGGGACACGGTAGTGGCAGTAAAAAAAGTGGCAGTAACGGAAGAAGAGATGAAAGAATTCTTTAACGCCAACAAAGAAAAACTGGACGCGCCCGAAGCCGTAAAACTGAGCCAGATATACGTTAACACCCAGGCCGAAGCCAATGCCGCGCTTGAATCCCTTACGGTGGGGGCGGACTTCTCCAAACTCTCGGCCCTGAAATCCACGGACGCCAACCTCAGGAAAAACAACGGCAGCCTCGGTTATGTCAACAAGGGCACGCTGCTGCCGGATATAGAAAAAGAAGTCTTCGCCCTCGCCATAGGCAAACCCAGCCGCATCTTCAGCACCGGCAACGGGTTCAGCATCTTCCTGGTAGAAGAGCGCAGAAAAGCCCAGGCGGCCGTGTATGAAAAAATAAAAGACGAGCTGAAGATCCTGATACTCAACCAGGCCATCGCCAAAAGCCTCCCGGAACTCGCCGGCGAACTGCGGCAGAAAGCCAAAATAGAAGTAATACCGTAACCTGACGGCTGTCACAATAAAAGAAGGCGGCTGCCGGTTTTCCGGCAGCCGCCTTCTTTTGTGCCGCGGTCCTTACCCTTAGCCGGCAGTCTCTTCCGCGTCCAATTCTTTTTTATCCTTACCCGTAAACCAGCGCACCAGGAAATACACCACCATGCCCAGCAGTATTATCTGCGAGGCATAAAAATACTTAGCTCCGGAATAGGTATACACGTCGTCAAAGCGCCCGTAAAGCAGGGAGAACCGGGCCATTACGGTATTACCGAAAGCTGCGCCGAAGTAGATCATAAGAAAATAAATACCGACATTCGAAACTTTTTTCAAATGGCCTTTATGCTCCACCGAAAAAAAGAAATAAAAGAGCACGCAGATAGCGCCGCAAGCGACCACCAGAGAATTGAAGATAGCCCACGGGCTCATGGTAGCCAGCATCGAAAACGGCTTGATCGTACCACCTATCTGGCTGATAAAGTCCGTGGAAAGGCCGGCGGGGATGGCCAACCCCGCGCCATACCCCATCATAAAGGTAAAGCCGTAACGGGAAATCCAGGAGATCTTAGGAACAAACTGGGTCAACAGCGAAAGCCCCAGGACAGAAGGGATTATCACCAGCAATTCTCCCTTGGAGACCGGTTCCCATATTTTGGGAATCCAGACATTGGTAACTGAAACCTGGAACAGCCAGCCCATGCCGGCGCCCAGGTAGAGGTGTTCCGCCACCTTGAAAAAAGGATTGTCCTTATACAGGAAACTGAAGAGGAAGATGGTAAGCCCGGTGGCAACCCAGCCGCCCGCTATCATCCAGGATTCAGTCACCACGAAAAGCCCGCAGAACCACACCCAGCCATGCGCCAGCTGCCCCGCTAACATCGCCCACGAATGTGTAAAGAATTCCATTTAAAGTTACCCCTTATAGATACCGTATAAGAATGAGCAGGATGTTGGACGTGAATATCAGGGCCAGCACCAGCAGGTGGGCCAGGTTAAGAGCGTCTATCCCGGAAGTTCCCTTGCCCGGCTGCTTTATCAGAGACTCGTACTCAGCCGCGCCCTTCATGCCGCCTATCAGGCCTTTAAGCTGGTTGGTCTGCAGGTATGGCCCGTAGCCAGGCTGGCTGATGGCTGTTACTCCGCCGGCAACCGGCACGCGGTATTTATCCCCCACATAAGCCACCCAGTAATCCAGGATGGCCGTGCCCGTTACACAGACTATAACGGACATGTCTTTATAGCTTTTTATGCCCTTCAACACCGGCATGTCCCTTACGGGTGTCCCGTTGCGGTCCTTGGAATAAATCCCGTACAAGTCGGAGGACATCTGGGTAAGCACAGCCAGTATGTTGGGCTGGTACGGAAAAATCACATAATCCTGCCCGTCGACTTTGTTGTATTCCCTGGAAACCTTTGCGAACAATTCCTCTATAAGCCCGGTGGAACCGGCTATGTAGGTAACCACGCCCACTTTAAGGTTCCGGCTGAAAGCATGGCGTACCAGCGCGGTGGCCATAGGGTGCAGTTCCGGCCGTGTGGAAGGATCATAGTCCAGCGAGAAAAGCACGAAAGAGCCGGCGGGAAGTTTCTCCAGGTTCTCATAAACCCGCTTGGTAGCGGGGGAGATGGTCTTATTGGGCAGGCCGAGGGGTTTCATTATAGGCACGAACAGCGTGACCGCCAGCAGCAGGAATATCCAGCGCCGGTCTATCTTGAAAAATTTCTGAAGTTGTTCCTTGAGCATATGCCTAATCCTTCCCCATATACTGCTTTTCAATGCCGAAGATTATCTTGAGCGAAGTCACGATGGCGCCTATGGAGATGCCTATCATGATACCGCGTTTGCCAGCCACCGCAGGCACCTGCATGATCCACTCTATAACGTCGTTTACGCCCCGGCCCGTCCAGCCCAGCACCCAATCCCAGATTATCTGGCCCAGCGGGACCTTCCCCAGGATAAGGATGAAGGCCGCTATGAACAACACGAAAGCCTGCAGGGATCTTATCCGAAACGACCTGTACGCTGTGGAAACTATGTAAAAAGCCAGCACCGCGAACATAGTGCCGGAGAGCGAGGTGTAGATGAATTTGTACGACCAGCCCAGCGCCGTAAACCCGGTGTCGGTCATCTGTTTGCCCTGGCTGACCAGGGCGGGCACGACCATGGCCAGAAAGCCTATGAATACGAATATGCTGTAGCCCCAGCCGTCCACCTTTCTCGAGATCTTGTTATAGTGGGAGAAAAACAGGCTGACCAGGCCCAGCAGGAACGCGAAGGCAACCACAATATTTTCCCATTTATTTATGGTCTCTATGTAATTCACCGACATTTTGTGGGGAACATAATAAGACACCAGCGTAAGAACGCCGGTTATGAAGACTATGGCTAAAGGTATCTGTTTTTTTATCAGTTTCATAAATCAATAACCCTTAAAAAGGTCCATGACCACCCGCACCAGGCCATCCCAGCCGAATTTGGCGCCCAGCGACACGAGGATCATCCCGAAAAAGACCGAAACCATGACGACCAGCTTGCCTAAGTCCTGCACTTTAAGGGCGCTGAGGAGCATCGGCTCCTTGGAAAGGTAGGCCCCCGCGGCGTACAGCTCTTCGCCTATCAGCGTGTAGTCGCAGGCGGTAAAGAAGAAGGGCAGCTGGTGCTCCACGTCCGTGCCGGCTATCTGGATGGCGCCCGAAGTGGCTCCGACTTCCGCCAGCAGCAGCGACTCGGCCATGAAGTGCCCCATATAGAAGCAGGCCGCTGGTTTTTCCCGGGAGATCATCCCGTCCACCGAAGCCGCGTAAGAGAACTGGTCGGCGCTGACAAAATGGTTTATGTCATCGCGGTAGGAATCCGGGCGCCCGGCTTCCAGGTAGGACTGCTTGACCACCTCTTTGCAGACGGTCATGACCACGGGATCGTAATGAGGCACCTTTATATGGGAATCGTACTGGGCGACCTTTTTGGACACCTCGCCCAGTATAAAAGCGGAAGCTATGGTGGAAATAGAGCTCATTGAACCGATACCGGGCACATAGAAAATGGGTTTACCCATTTCGGTGGCGCGGCCTATGGCCTCGTCTATGGCGTCAAGGCCGGCTATACGTCGGATAAAGAGGCCTTTGCGCTTTGCGTGCGAGACCGCCCAGAAGAAGACGGTTATAAGGCCCAGCAGTGCGATAAGGTTATTAAGCCGGTCCAGGCGGAACCAGTTACCCTGCGGGGCAATTGTGGCGGGCAGCGACTCGGCTTTGAGCGCGCCCTTCTCAAGAACAGCGGCCTTGCAGGTAAAAACCGCTCCGGGAGGGAAATTCCCGAACAAGTTGTTAAGCTCCACTTTCACGGCGTGCTCGTCTTTAGTCCCATTCCATGCCCAGAACGGCAGGCCGATATCCGCGCCTGTTTTAGCCGCCGCGTCGAACTCGGTCACCTTTACCCAGCCGCCCGCTTCAAGCGAGGAGACATAGATTTCATAGGCAGTGCCGGCGGCGGCAGCCGGGTTTACCGGCCAGCGCAGCAATACGGCTTCCCCGGCGTCGTAAGGCATATCTTCAGCGGTGAACCCTGGCAGCACCGCGGCGGGCCCCGCTTTTTTAGCGGCGGCGCAGACGCTGCCGGACGTAAAAATCACTAAAACAGCGAACAGAAATAGTTTATTTTTTGTCATAACCATTGATAATATACACTTTATCGTATTTTCAGGCAAGGAAAAAGCACCGCCGCAGCCAGGGAGGAAAAAGCACGTTATTCAAGGCTCTTCGCGTACAGGTCATTGAAATAGTTATAGACGCGCGTCTGCGGCGCAGCGGCCTCCCGGCGAACGTCCACTTTATATACGAACAGCAGCCTGAAATCCGCCGCCCCGGTACGGACATCGCTCCACGCCAGGGCCGCATAGCGGTCCCACCAGGCGTTGAACACGCGGATGCTGGCCGCATCCCACTGGAACAGGTGGTAACTCTTATCCAGCCTCATCGCCTCGGCAAGGTTAAGGAAGATGTGCGTGATGCCTGCGGCCGCTATCTTCGCCTGCATGTCCTCCGGAGTGGCGGACGCGCGCGCGAACAGCACCAGCGGGTGGACATCGCTGACGGAGGGGGCGATGAACCGCCGTTCACAGTAGAAACCGCGTGTCTCGCCGGCAAACAGCACCCGGCTGTCCGCAGGAAGCGCGGAATTTATATATTGCATGGCGGGATAATACGGCGAGGGGTAGGTCTGGTGCTGAAGGCTTAAATAAGCCTCCCTGTCCTGCAGGCCGAACACCACCCGCCAACCGTCCTGTGACTGCGCGATTTTATTAAGCCACTGCAGGGTGTAACAGGAAACCACCAGCAGCAATATTTGAAACAGCCACTTTATGGCGCCATTACCGGACCTGGTTATCAGTACGGCAAGAAGGAGGCTCAAAACGGTCAGCCCCTGCAGGAAAAACCGCGGCATGCTGGTAGAAACGCACCACAACAGCCACATCACGGCCACGAACACCGCCATATGCCTGAAAACCGGTTTCTTAAGCCGGAACAGCAAAAGCAGCGGAAGGCAAAGAAGGATGAACGGTCCTATAAAATCCGCGTTACCCATGCCCCCGAAAGTTAAATACCAGGGATGAAAAACGAACTGGCGCAGGTTTTCCCAGTTGGAAAAAGTAGCCGGAAAATTACGGGAGAAACCGTCCGACAGGAGCACGCCCCACTTTACCGGGTCCACCTGCTGGCCGCCGAACAGTTTAACGAAGAAAGGGTATAAGGGGTTTCCGTGGAAAAATATGTTCTTAAGCGGCCAGGGCAAAAACACAAGGCCCGCCGTTACCCCGAAAACAAGGGTTTGTTTCAGGAAGACGCCGGTATCCCCGCGCTCAACTGCCGCAACATGCCTGTACGCCAGAACCCCGAAACCGGCGATTACGGTGAACAAGGCCTGGTACTTGGTCCCGCAGGCCAGCCCGGTGAAAATCCCGGCCAGCAGCAGGGTCCTGTCGAATACGCGCGGCGCCTGCCGCTCTTCCCTGGCGGAAAACAGCAGGAGGGCGTACGCGGCAAGCAGCGTAAACCAGCAGGAGCCTATATCCATGCCCGCGGTAGTCACGTTCATTACGACCATGGGCATGCTCAGGAAGATCACCCCGGCCAGCAGCCCGGCGGTAACGGAAACATAACGCCTGCCCATA
>Ga0156425_1047_pt1 | contig 10757 bp, 6 predicted proteins | sample RifOxyA2_FD_108068 | JGI IMG/M metagenome (GOLD analysis project Ga0156425, IMG submission 108068) | Elusimicrobia bacterium RIFOXYA2_FULL_58_8
CCTGGGTCCTTTTCCTGGCCCTGGCCGCGGTTGGGATTTCCCGACGGGGAATCGGTTGATTCTCCGCCGCTGCGTGTCGACAACTCCCTATGAGGTTCTCGCATTTGTGCTCGCTTTTGCCGGTCAGGGCCTTTGCTATCGCTTCGATATTATATCTATTCCGTCGGAGCAGCGGGATAGCATCTTTGTTTGGAAGGTGGCTGAGAATGATTCTCATCCCGGCTTTGTCGGCGCAGTCGGTCAGGTAATATTTGCAGTCTTTGGCCTTTAAACGCAGTTGTCGACAAAGTGTCGACAACTTAAAGTCATGCTCGTTCATCGGTCTGTTTTTGATGTGATACCAGTAGTCGCGCGGGTTCTTTATGTCGACGGTCCCCGCTATCGCGTCCACTACCGAGTAATACCGCACGCCATTGCGGACGGTGTCGCGTATCCAACTGCGGACAAATGATTTTTCTTCCATGGTCCCCCCTTGTGAGATAAGAGCATGAAACAATCTTAAGACTAGTTTTGCAATGGCCGGCTACAGAGTCGCCAGGATTTTCTTGATACGTTCAACCCGGGCTGCGGTGCCGGCGGGGGAGCGCAGGTTTCCTTCGAGGCTTTCGGTAAATCTATCATCCTGCAGGAATTCCTTGAACTGTCCCACCAGATACTTTTTAACCTTGGCGGGCGCAGTAGATATCTCTTCGGCGATGTGCTCTGCGCCATCGAGAACGGTAATTATGTCTTCCATGTCCGGGCTGGTCAGAAAATCGCCGTGGCCGCGGTCATTGAACGCCTCTAACTTGGAGGCGAGGAAATACGGCAATGAAAAGATGCGAACTTGTTGGCCTCCTGGGAGTGTTATGCTGATGGCCTGCTCATAGCCGTCGGGGTACCAGCTATTCTTAAAATTCAGCACGTCGCCTTCGGTCGGCATGATGTCGGCGGTAAGCCCGCTGTAGCTCCAACGGCAGATCGGCGCCCCCTTCTCTGTGACATGGCGGAAACCGAGGCGCTCCAGTTCTTGCTCTAGTTTATAGTACTGGCCGCGAGTTAGCACCTGTGTCACGCAATCTACATCCTCAGTGGGGCGCACGGTGGAGGCGCCTGGATCTGTCAGGTAAAGCGAAACCGTGCTGCCACCGACAAAGACGACCTTATCCTTGAGGGGTCCGAGGCCTTTTGCGATATGTACCAGCATTTCAAGGCTGTTCATTTGTAGCCATTCCCAAGTCGCGCCTCAAGTTCTTTGATGGCCATGGCCTGCTCGCGGGCGCGGCCTGCTCTGACGGCATCCACCAGCGCCAGTAATTCGTACAGTGCCTTGTCTTTTTCAGCCGCCTGTGGGGCTTTCTCGTAAAGCGGCTCTATGGCTTGCCCGCGTGTTTTGCCGTTCTCATATGGCCAAACATACATATCTTCGGCTGTCGCAATTATCTTTCCAGCCAGTGGGGCGGCTGAATGGGCCGTGGGCAGGCCTCGGGAAACCGGGCCCGGACTGGCCGGGAAGACATATTTTAGGCCGTGCACCAGAAATTCCAGCAAGGCGGTCTTCATAACCTTCTTTTTGGCCGAGTCCATGAAACCAACAGTACGGCAGCGGTTCAGCGAAAAACTGATCTCACCTTGGGATAGGCCTAATGCAGTTACCAGGTCCACGTGGCGCCACTTTCTTCCGCCCAAAGCCACCAGTTTCAGAAGGACGGCGATGTCCTGCGGTTTAATGCCGTTGAATGGTCTCATGCCTATAGCATAGCAGATAATATTACATATTACAATATGTAATATCTGGCATGCAGATTAGTAGGCGTGCCTACTAATTTGTATTCTCATTCGGGAGACACCAGTGGTGGGTTATGCAAAATCAACATCTGAAAGTGAAAATGCATAGCATGGCTGATGCGCTGCTAGAGTAAACGCTAAATCAATTTACTCAATGCATTGAGTAATTTGATGAATCGGAGCTTTTTCAGTTTCTCCCTCTCCCCACGGGGGCGACATAACATTAACAGAAAAGCCCGCCAGGGCGAGCGAACAGCGAGCCTGGGCGGGTTTTTAATAAACCAAGGTGCCCCCGTTTAAATTCTTTCCCCCGGTGGCCATAATTTAAAAATAAGAAAAAAATAAAGGCGGGGATGTACGGCCTGCCCGGCAGGCCGGGAGCGGCCCGGCCAAGGCCCACGTTTATTGGGCCGGCTGGCCGCGCATAGGAGATTGTTATAAGATGCAGCCTACCTTGGGAGCAGAACTGCCGGCGCAGGGCTATGTGCCGGCAGCCTGCGAACCCACTTCCTAGCGGCAAGGAGCAGTGCGGGGCCGCGCTGCGTGGCCACGCCTGCGACGACATCTCGCGGATAAGATCGGCCTACCGCTTCCAAAGACGATAGGGGAGCCGCATAGTGGCCGGCAAGCGCGGCCACCCTGCGGCGAGCGAGCGGAGCGAAGGCGCGAAGTGCCGAGCCCGCGAGCGGCTTCTCGCGGCATCATCGGGCGATCTAGGCGCTAGATCTATAGAGATTTTTTAGGAACCGATACAGAGCAAGGCGGAATCGTCCCCACAGGTCATCCGAATGTAATGATGTGCACAAGTCTGGCGGCCCGGCCCGCAGCGGGCGGCGACGCTGGTTTTTGCATGTTGTCCGGATTGTTCATATTAAATGTCTTATTGAGTATATGCGGTCTATCTGGCGTCGGACAGGGGCGGCTGCTTGCGTGCTACCACGAGCATCTCGAAATCCTCGGTGGTCAGCGTGTCATTGCGGGAGTAGGCCCCCAGCTTGGCTCCGAAGATGTCTATGGTCCCGCAGCCCAGAGTTTTCAGCAGCCAGGTTATCTCGCTGGGGACATAATAGCGTTCATTGCATGCCAGTTCCTTCTTGTTCCCGGAGTCATCTTCTATGACCGTCGTATTATTATCGCGGAAGGTCATCAGGTCGAAGGTATTGCTCCTGTAGGAAGCGCTGCCCTCCCCGGCAGCCTGGGCGCAGAACTTTTCCACCGAATGGTGCAGCGGAAAAAGGCCGTTAAGCGTGGTGAAGATCAACTTCCCGCCGGGCTTGAGCGCCCTGACAGCGCCCTTTAGGATCTCGAAATTCATCTCGTCAGTTTCCATAAGCGGGAACCCGCCCTCGCAGAGCATTATGGCCAGGCCGAATTCCGCTTCGAACGGCAGGGACCGCGCGTCATGCCTGCGGAAATCTATCATTGCCCCCGCCTCTCTGGCTTTCTCCCTTGCCCTCTCAAGTTGTGACTCCGACAGGTCAACGCCGATTACCTTATACCCTCTTTTCGTCAACTCTACGGCATGGCGGCCGGTACCGCAGCCGATATCCAGGATCCTTAAGGACTTGTCGCGTCCACACTCCTCTTCAATAAAATCACACTCGCCCGCTGTCCCCTGCGTAAAGCATTCCGAGTCGTATTTGCGTGCGTAGTTCTCGAACAGGGATTCGTACCATTGTTTCATGTTATTTCCCTATTAACCGGCACGCTGCGCCGGTTATATCTTTTTCAGGATTCGCTCAGGGGCTTGAAAGAAGTCTTCCAGGCTTATGGCTGAGATTCCTGCGTCCGTACGGGTGTTTCCTATGATAAGTCCTGTAGCTTCCTTATTGTGAGCCAGGAAGGCCGTTAAGCCGTCCGGTTGTTTGCCGGCCCTGCCGGACTTAACTTCGATGGCCAGCAGTCTTTTTCCCAGCTTGAAGATATAATCCACTTCGAGGTCCCGCTCGCGCCAGTAGAGCAATTCTCCGCCATTTTGTTCCGCCAGCGGGATAAGGGCCGCGCCCACTGCGTTCTCTACGAGCCGGCCTTTCCATGCGGGGTTGTGTAATTCCTCCCCTCCGGAAGGAAACGTCATGGCGTTAGCCAGGCTGTTATCGCGCAGGATTAGTTTGGGGATGGAGTTGCGCAATCTGATCTTGTTGCCGCTCCAGCGCTGTAGAGTGGCTAACACGTAGGCGGCTGACAATAAGTGCAGGTAATGAGCGATGGTGGTAGTGTTCCCGGCTTCTGAAAGCTGGCCCATCATTTTCTGATAGCTCAATATCTGCGCCGGGTGCGCGCAGGCTACGCCCAGCACTTGACGCAACAGGGCAGGCTTTTGCACAGGAGACATGAGCAGAACGTCTTTCCCTACCACCGTCTCAATTATCGAGTCGCGGACGAACCTGCCCCAGCGGGCGTAATTTTTATTTATCGGAATCGCGCCCGGGTAGCCGCCGAAGAGCAGATAGTCTTCCAGTTTGAGCCCGAAGCACTCCAGGCATTCCGAATACGACCAATGCGGTATTCTGTGCAGTTCGAAACGCCCCGTGAGGCTTTCTGTAAGGCCGCGCTGTACCAGTAACGCCGAAGAGCCGAGTATAAGAACTTTTATATTGGTTTTATGCCGCTTGTCCTCGTCGACCAGCGCTTTCACCTTTTCGCTCCAGCCGGTTATTTTCTGGACCTCGTCCAGGATGAGGAGGACGCAGTTCTTCCCGGTAGCAAGTGTCCTGGCCTTGTTCCAGTATTCTTCTATCCATGCAGTTGAGGGAATAGCCGGTTTATCGGCGGCTTCGTATATTGAGGGGCCGCGCCAATTCTCCTTCAGGTGAAGAGCGAGGGTTGTCTTACCAACCTGCCTAGGGCCGGAAATGACCTGTATCGGGATGGTGCCGTCTTGAAGAGCGCTGTATACGCTGTTATAGTAGGTCTTGCGTACAAATTCTTTAGCCATAATAGGATTTTACCAATGAGGGAATGGCTTGTCAACAAATTACTCAATCGATTGAGTAATTTGCAAAACAGCGGGATAAAACGACTATGGCCAAAGGCTGCGGCAAGCGGCTACTGGCCCTGGTCTCTCGATATTTTCTTTGCGGTTTTCCCACGGGGGCTGCATAACAGCAACAGAAAAGTCCGCCAGGGCAAGCGAACAGCGGGTGGAGCGAAGCGACACAATTCAGCGTTCAGGCCTGGGCGGGTTTGTAAAAAACCAAGGTGCCCCCGTTAAAATTATTTGCCAGCGCATCTGTCTGATTTGGGTAAAAAAAACCGCCGGGCATCCCCGGCGGTTCTTCTTTACTTCAGTTTCGTCTAATTGCAGCCGAAAGTAACATTCTTGCAGAGGTCCGGATTGCCTAACTCGAGGCCGTTAGGGGCCAGTGACGAGAACAACTTTTCTATTTCTCCCAAGTTCAGGTTCAGGCCGGGCAGCCCGAAATTAGGTACGTCCATTCCCACGGACGGAAGCTTCAGCGCGTTGATGCCGGCCTCCAGTTTAAGTTCGTCGGTTTCGAAAACATTCAGGGCCGCCATGTCGGGCAGGCCGAGGCTTATGTCGGCGTCCACCGCGTCAAGGATGGCGTTCAACGCGTTGTTGGCCTGCTTTATAAGTGAATCAACATACCCTCCCAAGCCGAGCCGGCTCAGCACTTCCCAGAGGAAACTGCTCAGCACGCTCTTAATGTTCCCCTCTATGGCGTCGGCGCCATCCATAATGGTCTTGAAGCCTATGGACACTTTGTAAGAAGACATCCCGGTCACCGTAGGGTAGGGGAAACTGAAGGAAAAGCTGCTATTCACCAGTGTGTTAAGCCCCGAGAGATTTTTGCTCAGGCCTTCCACTCGGCCATACAGGGCCTCGATCTGCTTGCGCAGGGAGTCTATCTCGGCAATCTCGGTGCCGAAAGGGTTGAAGAAATCAACAGAAGGCAGCCAGGAGTCCGGGGTATAGATGAGAACCTGTACCACTTTGTCGTAGTCTACCAGTGCCTGGTCCAGTTTGACGGCGTACTTGCTTACATTGGGGTCAGCGCAGGCCCTGGTATCTGCTGGCAGGCGGCCAAGGCAGGTTTCAGCGGCTTGTGCAACGCGGGGGAATTTTTTAACGAAGCCGCTGTTGATGAGGTAGAGCGCTCTGCCGAGCTTCTCCGCCTTGTCTTCCGCTTCGGCCAGCTTCAGGCGCAGGGGTTCTGTTTTGGCCACAATGGCGTCCATCCTTATACGGGCGGCGGTGATCTCCTTTAGCGAAGCTCCGAGCGAGGCTTTTATCTTCCCGGCTTTTTCCCTGGCCTGCGGTATGGCTTCCGCCGCCATCGCTGCTGACTGCAGGGTTTTAGCCGAGGCTTCAAGTTTTCTCAGGTCGGCGTCCAGCGTGGACAGCATCCCCAGCGCCGTGGCCGAAATCCCGAGATAATTTTTAATCGTGTTAATACGTTTTCCCAGAGTGTCCTGGTCCCCGTACAAAGTCTTGCTGTCGTTGAAAATGTTTAGCAGGTCCTGATTTTTAAAAGAGGCCGAGGTCGCGGCTTGCGCGGCGGGGCCGGCCGCTAAAAATACAGCGAACACAGCTGCTGCCGCAGACAACGTAAATAATTTTTTCATTTAATCTCCTTAATTTACCAATACTCATATGCTAGCATATGCGGCTATCCGGGGTTTAATCCCAGCCATTGCGGCGCCCTGGCTTCGGCTCCTCCTTCGCTGCCCAGGACCAGAGATACGGTTTTCATGTATTTACTCTATATCTTTTCCCTTTTCGCAGTTTTGCGCCAGGTTCAGCAGGAACTTGGCCGGCACCAGGGCCCAGTCCGGCCTGGTGCCCAGTTCGAGGGACAGGGAATATGCCGCCCGTTCCGCCAGGAAGATCTTCAGCAGCAGCAGGGCGTCCTCTTCGGGCTGCGGCAGCAGTTGGGAGCCGCGCAGCGCCCCGGAGTAGCCGCGCAGGAACGAGGCCGCGGCGTAGGAGAACCAAATCTCCACCCAGCCCGACAGGGACTGTAACTCTTTCCTGGGAATACCGCCAGGCTGCAGGAAAGGGGCGTGGGCCGCGTAATAGAGGGATAGCAGCATGGAGGCGGCGTCCCTCAGTGGAGAGCGCTTTATTCTGCGTTCTCCGAGCGGTTTATCCAGATCGCCCTCGAAGTCCTTGATGATGAAGTCCTTGCCGGTAAAGAGCGCCTGACCCAGCGAGCAGTTGCCATGTATGCGGATCTTGCCCCCCGAGAACTTCTTGCTGGCCAGTGCGGAAGCCAGTTTAAGCAGTTTAGCCTGTTCGCCGGGAAGCAGGGCCAGCGGCGCCTGCGCCTCCGCCGGGGCGTTCTTGCCGAGTCTGGGCAGCGAAAATAAGACTTTCTTAATGACCGCCGAAACGGACTGGTAGACGGAGCGCAGGTAGAGCCGCGAGATGGGTTCTGGCGCGAATTCCGCCGGTCCCGGGGCCGCCAGGACCGCGTGAATCTCTCCGAGCCGGCGGCCTATCATGGCCGCCATTTCGAAAGAAACGGTGCCTGATACGTCCAGCAGGGGTTGTGGTATCTCCTTTGTTTGCAGCGGCGCCAGGGTCGGCGCCGCGGGCGGCAGGGGGGCGCCTTGCGGCAGCGACTGTACCGCCTCCAGGTACTTGGCGACTTCTCCCGAGACCAGCGCCCAGGCGTCCCCCTGGTTGGGGACGAAAGAACGCAGCACGCCCAGGGAGCCGTAGAAAGCATTCCCCCTCCGCAGCGTGATGGCGCCGTAAGAGGCTGGCGCGCCTTTGAAAGACTTCTCAGAGTTGAAGCGCAGGCCTATTTCATGGTCTGGGTTCACGCCCTCTTCCAGGCGGCGGCAGAAGCGCAGCACGAACCGTGAGCCGTAGGCAATGGTGATGCCGTTCGCGCCGGCCTTAAGCACCTTTGAATCCGCGGGCAGCGGGCTGGTCTCCAGCGCTTGCCGGAACAGTGGCGAGGGCTCGGCCGCAAGCACCCCGGTCCTGGAGCGCAGCTTGCGCTTGCTCAGGAACAGCGACAACAGGTCGGAGTGGAAACCAGGGTCGAGGGTGGCGTCATACACCAGGCCCCTGACGCCCGAGAATTCCAGCCAGGCCACGGCGGCCTCCGGCCATTTCTTAAGGACCTCCGCTGCTGCGTCCGCGGCTACGAAGCGCAGCGGCAGCAGATAGTTTTCGGACAAGCCGTTGGTGTGCCGGGCCTCCAGGACGGCCAGGAGGGCGCCGCCGGGAAAATGGAAATGTTCCGTAATGCGTATCGTGCGCGGGGCAGTAGCGCCGCGGGAGAAAACCCTGCTGCGGCGAACGTAGTCCGCCAAAGCCGGGCCCAGGCGGGCGGCCTCGCCGCCGTCGAGCAGGGCATCCCAGCTGGTGCCGTCGAACCGCAGTTCGGGCAGGCCGGCTTCGGCCTGGGCAGTGGTGGGCGTCTCCTTCCTGAGCCGGAACCAGTAATAATTATGGGAACCCGGCGTCAGCGGGTAGGGCTGCCCGGTTATCCTGGGGAAATCGGCGCCGCTGAAGATCTCAACCGGGGTGTAGCCGGCGTACCGGGAAAGGTCCAGGGCGGCGGCCTGCGAGAAGCGTGACAGGTTGGCGGCGACCAGTATCAGCTCGTCGCCGAGGCAGCGCATGAAAGCGATGACCTTCGGGTTGTCCGAGCGTACGGGCTCGAAGGAGCCGCGGCCGAACGCTTTGAACTCCGCTCGCATGGCGATAACCCGGCGCATCCACCACAGCAGGGAGGAGAGGTTCCCCTCCTGGCTTTCCACGTTTATCGCTTCATAATGATACTCAGGGTCCGTAACCACCGGGAGGAAGAGCTTCTGCGGGTTGCAGCGGGAGAACCCGGCGTTGCGGTCCGGGCTCCATTGCATGGGGGTGCGCACGCCGTTGCGGTCGCCCAGGTAGAAATTGTCGCCCATGCCTATTTCGTCGCCGTAGTAAAGGACCGGGGTCCCGGGGAGCGAGAAGAGCAGGATGTTCATCAGCTCCAGCTTGCGCCTGTTGTTGCCCAGCAGGGGCGCGAGGCGGCGGCGGATACCCAGGTTTATGCGCGCCTTGGCGTCGCGGGCGTACACTTTATACATGTAGTCGCGCTCTTCGTCGGTTACCATCTCTAGCGTCAGCTCGTCGTGATTGCGCAGGAAAACGGCCCACTGGCAGTTTTCCGGTATAGCCGGGGTCTGGTCCAGGATGTCTGTCACCGGGAAGCTGTCTTCCATCCACAGCGACATGAAGAGGCGCGGCATGACCGGGAAGTGGAAGGCCATGTTGCACTCGTCCCCGGCGCCGAAATAGGAGGCGGCGTCTTCCGGCCACTGGTTCGCCTCGCAGAGCAACATGCGGTTTTTGAAGCGCAAGTCCACGTGCGCCCGCAGTTTTTTCAGGAACTCGTGGGTCTTCGGAAGGTTTTCGCAGTTGGTGCCTTCCGTCTCGTAGAGGTAGGGCACCGCGTCAAGGCGCAGCCCGTCCACGCCCAGCCCCAGCCAGAAGTCCACAACCTTGAAGATCTCCTGCTGCACGGCGGGGCTCTCATAGTTCAGGTCCGGCTGGTGGTGGTAGAAACGGTGCCAGTAATAAGCTTTGGCAACCGGGTCCCAGGTCCAGTTGGAGGTTTCGAAATCCTTGAAGATTACGCGGGCGTCGCGGTATTTCTCCGGCGAGTCGCTCCAGACGTAAAAATCGCGGGCGGAAGAGCCGGCCGGGGCGGTGCGGGCTTTCTTGAACCACAGGTGCTGGTCCGAGGTGTGATTAACCACAAGTTCGGTAATGACGCGCAAACCCAGGCGGTGGGCTTCGCGCAGGAACTCCCTGAAATCCGACATGTCCCCGTACTCCGGGTTGATGCCGTAATAGTCGGCGATATCGTAGCCGTCGTCGCGCAGCGGCGAGGGGTAGAACGGCAGCAGCCAGATGGCGGTGGCGCCCAGGCCCTGCAGGTAGGGCAACTTGCCGGTAAGCCCCTTGAAATCCCCTACGCCGTCGCCGCGGCTGTCGCAGAAAGATTTTACGTGGAGTTCGTAAATGACCGCATCCTTGTACCAGAGCAGGTCCTGTTTTTTTTCCGCGGCGTTCGTCATTTATTTGACCTCATGGTTTTAGCTTGTTATCCGATCTTAACTTCTACTTTGTGCTCAGCCTTGTCGTCGGAGAGAGGGACGGCCCGGTCCTCACGCTCCTTACCATCCGCAACTACGGACACGACGTCGCCACCCGGCCCGGAGCGGTCTATGGTTATGTGGTAAAAAGTTTCCCTGTACCGGTAATGCACTTTCAGCGACTTCCAGTCTTCCGGCAGGCACGGCTCGAAGTACAGCCTGTCCACCTTCAGCCGTATCCCGAGCAGGTGCCTGACTATAAGCTGGTACATCCAGGACGCGGAACCGGTATACCAGGTCCAGCCGCCGCGCCCCGCGTTGGGGCCGCCGGCGTACACGTCGCCGGGCATTACATAAGGTTCGACTTTATAAATGGCGCACTTGGCGGGAGTGTCGCCGTGGCGGACCGGGTTTATAAGGCCCAGCAGTTCCCACGCGCGCCGGCTGTCTTTCAGTATCGCGAAAGCAATGACGGACCAGATGGCCGCATGGGTATACTGCCCGCCGTTCTCCCTCACGCCCCGGAGGTAGCCTTTTATATAGCCGGGGTCGCTGGCGCACTTGTCGAACGGGGGTTCGAACAGTTTTATCAGGGCGTTTTTCCTGTCCACCAGCCGGCTGTCTACCTGGACCATGGCCGCCGCGGCCCTTGCGCGGTCCCCCGCTCCGGAGATGACGGCCCAGGCCTGCGGCAACGAGTCGATGCGGCATTCGTCGTTCGACGCCGAGCCGAGAGGTTCCCCGCTGTCGAAATAAGCCCGCTTGTACCACTGGCCGTCCCACGCGCCGGCCTCTATATTGCGGGCTAGCTTTCCGGCCTCCACCAGGCATAGAGCGGAAAAGTCCTTGTCGCCGCGGCTGGCGGCCAGGGCGCCCATGGACTTAAGCACATGGCACAGGAAGAAAGCCAGCCAGACGCTTTC
>Ga0156425_1050_pt4 | contig 10672 bp, 8 predicted proteins | sample RifOxyA2_FD_108068 | JGI IMG/M metagenome (GOLD analysis project Ga0156425, IMG submission 108068) | Elusimicrobia bacterium RIFOXYA2_FULL_58_8
ACTGGCCCGCCGGTATCGGCCGGCGCGAACTTGTCGCCGTATTCGGGCTCCGCGCGGTGGCGGCTTCCTTCGCCGCGGACAGAATAATGAACGGGTATGCATAAACATCACGCGCTGGAGCAAAGAAAGTGGGTCCGTTTGACCAGGGCCTGCAATAACCGCTGTCTCTTCTGCCTGGACTGTGAGACACAGGACGGGTCTTTCGTCCCCTTGCGCGAGGTGGAGGCTGAACTCCGTTCCGGTCTGAAAAAAGGCTGCCGCCGCGTTGTTTTGAGCGGCGGGGAACCCACTTTACACCCGGATTTTGTGGAGATAGTCCGTCTTGCTTCCGGGCTGGGTTATCCGCATGTGCAGGTTATAACCAACGGGAGGATGTTCTGCTACGCGGACCTGCTGGGGAAATCAGTGAAGGCGGGTTTATCCGAGATAACGTTCTCCCTGCATGGTCTGACCGCGGCCAGCCATGATATGCTGGTCGGGGCGCGTGGCGCTTTTGCCCAGACCGTCAGCGCTATTTCCGCGGCGGTGAAAACGCCCGGGCTCATAGTGAGCAGTGATATCGTGGTTAACCGGCAGAACGTGGATGAACTGGCTGATATCATCCGCCTTCTATACGGCCTTGGCGTGCGCGAATACGACTTGTTGCAGATCATGCCTGTGGGGCGTGCCTGGAAATACTGGCGGCGCCTGGGATATGACGCCTTTAAAAAAAAGTCCGCGCTGGATAAAGCTTTGGCCTGGGCTTCCGTGCCGGGGATACACCTGTGGACGAACAGGTTCAGCCCTGCCCGGTTCGAAGGCCGTGAGGAACTTATTCAAAGCCCGGAAAAATTAATGGACGAGATCCTTGGCCGGGCGGAAATGTTCCGTGCTTTCCTGCGCGAAGGCGTGCGCATGGTTTGCGCCGGGGCGCGGTGCCGGTATTGTGTGCTGGAGCTTTTCTGTTCCGACCTCAAGGAACTGCGCGCTAGGGGCCGCCTGGGCCGCAGGCCCGCAGCGCTTTGCCTTGTTCCCGCCCGCCGGGCGGCGCGCGGAGGGGTATCCTCTCATGCCCCCGTTTCCGGCCCGGCGGCCGGAGCGGAGATCTCGGCCCGGGCCGGGCTTAAGGCAATAGGCGCTTTTTTTGTAAAGTGCAGGTATGTTGTAAAAGGCGGCGCCTGCCAGTCCTGCGGCAGGGGGCGGGAATGTGCCGGGGCAGATATACAGTACGTTATACGCCGCGGCTTCAGGGCGCTGTTCCCTTTTTCAGCGGATACAGCGGGGAAACGGAGCAAATGATGGCGACAAGATTGAGTCTTCTTCTGCGCGGCGGGTGTGCCATAACAAGTTCACCTCTCGGTCTGCGCCTGGCGGAAAGTGCCTTGGAGGCCTTTGCCGGATTTGACGGGATGTTGGAAATAAATCTTGCCGGCAGCGGCGGGGACCGTGTTTTCCCCGTCAAAACCGTTAAGGGAGGCCTGTTCAGGCTGATCAGCCTGAAACCGCGGCGCTACAATCTTATGACACGCGGTGAAATTCGCGGATTTTTTGCGGGAGTGGCGCGGTCTCCTGTGAACACGGCCGATGCCGCCTCCGTAAAATGCCGCAGGAACAGCCTGCCGGCTGCGGCGCTGCGGGTTCCTAAAATTCTTGTATTCAGGTCCCTTTTAAACGCGGAATTAGAGGATTCTTCCTGTATTCATCAGGCCAGTTGGTTCCTGGCCTCGGCATTGAAAGCCGGGGGCGCGCGGGTGGTTTTTTCTGATTTGAAACTCACTTTATCCGGAGAAGATTTTGAACGCGGCGAGGAATTGTCCGGCCTGTTGCGCGAGAACGCTGACATCAGCTTCGCCGCACTGACGCTTTCGGAATCGTATTTCAGGGGTGCGGAGAAGCTGGCGCGGTTTATTAAAAAAAAGCTGCCGGCTTGCCGCATAGCGGTAGGCGGCATCATGCCTTCACGGTATCCTTTTAACGTGCTGGCGAATCTGCCGTCAGCCGATATCCTGGTAAGAGGCGACGGGGAAAATATTTTTCCGGAGGCAGTTTCCATCCTTTGCGGTTCAGCGCCCGTGGAAGTTGTCGAACAGAAGCTCATGGGATTGAACGGGTTCGCATACCGCGACTCGTCCCGTATAGTTCTTTCCAGGATAGACGCTTCCAACGCGGAGCGGGAGCTGGATGGCAGCAGGCTTGATTTCGGGATGCTGACCAGGAGGGACGTCGCCGGGGGAGGGACACTGTATCTTTCGCGGGGGTGTATGAACGCCTGCAGTTTCTGCGTTTCACTGAACAAGGGGGGCTATCGGGCCGTTTCCACCGTCAAGGCGAAAGAATGGCTTGCCGCTTACAAGGAGCGGGTCCTGGAATTATTCGGCTCCGAGGCCGGGGCCCCTGCGCGCAGTTTCGGCCTGGGTTTTTACGATGATGATTTTTTTGTGGATAAGGAGTGGGCTTTGGAAATCCTGGGGTTTATGAAAGGGTCCGGGCTTTTTGTGGGATTTTTGCAGGCAGCGGTGAAATCTTTTTTCAGGAAAGGCCGGCTAAACCAGGATTTTTTAAAACGCCTTGACAGTTCGGTTTTCCGTTCCAGGGAAGTTCCTGATAAGAAAAAAACAGACATTTTTATCGGCACAGAAAATTTTTCCGGCAGTGAGTTGAAACGGCTGGGGAAGGGTTATGGCTACAGGGAAATTAAACGCGTGGCGGAAGCCCTGTCGGCCAAGAAAATACGGCAGAGTCATCATTTTATAATGTGCAACGCTTTTACCCGGGCTGTCGACCTGAGAAAAAATATTGCCGCATTGACCGCGCTTAATAAAACCTGTTCTCCGTATTTTGACATTCTCCGCCCGGGGCGGTTGTTCTCTTTTTTTGGCACGCCAAGTTACCGCAGGGCCGTGGCCGCCGGGCTGTCCGGGTTTATAAATGTGAAAGATGTTCTTTCCGTCCGCGGTTTTCCGGAATATGATTACCCCTTGGTGGGGGGAGACAGCCCGGCCGAAAGGGAGGCGGATGCAATGCTTCGGGCGGTCCCATCGCGTCTGCCGTCTATAAAATGAACATCAAAGTTCAGCATCTCAAAAAATTGGCAGATTCCATTCTTGATGATTGCGTGGAAGGGCGGGTTGCCGTCCTGGGGGAATCCTGGGCCTACCGGGCTGCAGGGCGGCGGCCGGCCGGAGCGCTGTGGCCTCCCCCGGAGGGGGGGGGCGGGCCGGTTACCCCGTCGAATTGTCTGGCGCTCGTGGACCGGTGCCTGCTGGAAATATTATGGGAGCATACCAGCCGGAAAAACAGGGGAGTGCGCGCTGCGTACCGGCGGAAACTTGGACTTTGGCTGGCCAGACGATTCAGGTACCGGGAGAAAATCTATAAGAACCTGAAGCCGGACGTCACTGGGAAGAACAGGTTTGTGAATTGGCTTTGCAGCGGTTCTTCCGTGGATCGGCTGGTGCTCCTGCTTACACATTCCTGCCAGTTGCGCTGCGCGTACTGCACTGTCGCCAAATATCCGGCGGACAGCTCTTTTCCTGTTATCAGGCGGGCCTGTGATCTTTTGCTTGACGGCGAACGCAAACAGGTGTACCTGCAGTTTTTCGGCGGCGAACCGCTGTTGCGGTTCGATCTTTTAAAGCGGGCTGTCGAGTATGGCAGGCTTCGCGCCGGGGCGCGCGGGAAGACCATTTCTTTCAGCCTGACGACCAACGGGCTTGCCCTGGACGCGGAGAAGCTTGATTTTCTTGAAAAGAACGGATTTTCAGTGGAGGTAAGTTGTGACGGAGACGAAAAGGAGAACGGCATCAGCAGGCCGGCCCTGGCCGGGGATATCGGGAACGCGCACAAAAGGCTTGTAAGGAACCTGGACGTCCTCAAAAAGCGCAAGATAAAATATAAGGTAATAATGGTCGTTACGCAGGAAAATTTAAGCCGCATGAGGCGCAATTACGGATATCTTTCCGCTGCCGGGCACAAGTCGATACAGGTGAATTATGCCCTGGGAAAACTTTGGCGGAAAGAGTCAACGGCGCGATTCTTTTCGGAAATAACGCGCATTTCCGGAGGGGCGCAAAAACTGGCGCGCTCTCAATTGGTCAATTATACCCCTGACCGCAGGGAGCCGGTGGCCCTTAACTCGGAGTTGTCCTGCGACTGCGACGGGGTTCTTTACCGGGAAACCGGGTTGTGCATAGAACGGGATTTTAAAATCATGAAAGAGCGTTTCCGGGTAGGGTCGGTATTCGACGGGAGAATAGAGCCCCGTATCCTGGGCAACACGCAATTCGACAATTTTTTCATGCTCACGAAGGCGTATGGCCGGTCAAAGCGCCTGTCGGAGATAGTTATGAATAACGTGGGATTTGGCAGGGCACTGGATGCGCTCCGCTTACGTACGGGGAGGTCCGGGTGAAGGCAAAATTCTCCGTTCCGTTCAACGGCGATCTCGCGCTGGTGAAAGAGGCATTGTCTTCCGGGCGGGTCTCGGAAGTGTATTTCGCTTTGCCGGGGCGGCGCTCCGGCGCCAGCGATCATTTCGTTCTTCCCGGCGGTGTCGACGCGGCCTATGGCCCCCTGCTCCCGGCGCTTGCGCGCATCTGCGCCGGGTTCGGGGTCAGGACAAATCTCTTGTGCAACGCTCCCAGCCTGGCGCTTACTCCTTTGACCGGCATCTTTGCTGCGGCGAAGGCGCTGAAGGTGGCCTCCATTACACTGGCGGATCCCCTGTTTATAGATAAATTCAGGCGCGCCTTGCCGGAAGTGGCGCTGCAGGCTTCTGTGATAATGAACCTTCGTTCCGAAGAGCGGGTGCGGCAGATGTTGCGCGCCGGGGTAGGGACGCTTACGCTGGCGGCCGAGGTTAACAGGGATCTGCCCCTGCTGCGCAGGATAAAAAAACTCAAGGCTGAATTTCCGGGATTTAAGGTTAAACTGATGGCGAATTATTACTGCGGCTATGACTGTGTTTTTATGAACGCGCATTACTTAAGCGGCATGTTCGGCGGACGAGGCACATCCGCGGCGGGCGGCGGCTGTTTTTTCCGGGGCGGCGATGCAGCCGAAGGGATCAGGCGTCCTTTCATCCGGCCTGAGGATATCGGCCTTTATGTCAAAGACAGGCTGGCCGACGAGTTTAAGCTGATAGCGAGGTATCAGGCTTCTTCGGTCCTCAGGAAAATATATGCGGCGTATTTCCGGGGTAAATTCGGCGGCGACCTGGGCGAGCTGCTTGGGGGAAAAGCCGGGGATTACGCGAAAAGCCAAATGTGTTATATGGACAACTCCCTTTTTCCGAAGGGTTTTGCCGGGAAAGTGGGAGCTTGCGACAAGAATTGCGCCTCCTGCGGCTATTGCCGCCGGGTTTTCGGGCGTGTTACGGCGGGCAGCCGGAGGCGCAATGAGTAGGCCGCAAAGCGACACCATTTCCGGTAAGCGTGTGGCGGTGGTTACCGTGCCTTTTACTTTCACCGATAAGGTGCCGCGGGAACTCGGGCAGGTGTCCATTGAAACGCTCCGCTTTATAAGTTATCTGAAGGCGTGCCGCAATCAGGTGGTTTTCGTCAACCTGCGGACGGCTGAAAAATTTTTATGGAAGACACGGCGGGCCGGTAGAACTTCCACCGCGAAAATAAAAATGGGCGTATTCTCGAGGTCCCAGGAATTCCTGCGCGCGGAGCTTTCCAGGGGAGCGGTTCCGCAGGAAATACTGCTATGGTGCGATTTTTCTTTTTTTCCTTATACTTTCGACCTTGATGTCATCAGGTCCGTAAGGGAAATCTGCCGTGATGTCTGCCCCGGCTCCAGGGTGAGGGTGGGCGGCGTCTTCTGGGATATTTTTTCTGCGCAAGCGGCTGCCGAGGGATTTGAGGTTTTCAGCGCCGGGGAAGGGGCTGCGGACGCGTATCCGCCGGATTTTTCGGTAGTTTCAGGCGGAGCATACGGGCTTTTTCAGCTGGCGAAAGGCTGCTCCAATAATTGTTCGTTCTGTGTGGCTGGCCGCAGCTGCCCGAGAACTTTTAATAATGCCGGGACACTGCGTTACATGCGCGGCCTGGCCGAGGGCGGCATAAGGGAGTTTTGGAACTGGGATCAAAACGTGATGCTGCGCCCCGCGCATTTTGAGGATTTTGTGGACAGGTACCTGGAGTCCGGCCTTGACGCAACTCTTCATTTCTCGCTGGGATTTCAGCCCAACCTGCTTACTGCCCGGATCGTGAAAAAACTGGGGAGGCTCCGCCTGGGAACGCTGGCCGTCCCTTTTGAAACGGGAACAAGTGAAAGCTGCCGGCTGGCGGGAAAGCCTTACACTATAATTTCACCCGTCAAGCGCGTGTCCGAGATCAACAGGCTCGCGCATAAATCCATAGAGCGCCTGATCTGCCCGTTTATAATTGGTTATCCTCACGATGACTTCCGCTCTATTTTCCGGATCTACCTCTCCATCCTCCGCCTCAGGAGCAGTCCGCTCCCGTTCCCGCTGTGTCTTTTTCCAAATACTCGCGTGTATGCGGAAAATGCCGGCTTGCTGCAGGGGAAAAACATTTCCGAGCTTCACGGGCAACTGTGGCCGCTGGTCCCGGACCGGAAAGTTCCGCAATACCGCAAGCTGCTCCGGTTCCTCGCTATAGACAGCCTTGCGCGCGCTAAAGATAACCTCGGATTATTGTCCGGGGAGATGCTGGCGGCGTTCAGGGAAGAGCTCCGGATAAACGGAGCTTTTGTGGAGATGTGTCTGAACGCCGGTTCCGAGAGCCTGGCGGAACTTGAAAGGGTAGAGAAGAATCTCTTTCATGGCGCTTCCCGCGGGCGGCTGGCGCGGCCCGCCGGGGAGCGGGGCGGCGCGCGGTCCGGTGGTTTTAGCCCGCCGCCGGGCGCATAAGGCGGTTATGAGAAGAAAAACCGGAACCCCTTTACCGCATAATGTTTTCTTTCGCCGTATCGTGCGCGCAATGGCGCTGGCTGCGGGAGCGGGCGCAAGGCCTTCGGCTTGCGGCCCGCTGGCCGGTTTTTTAAAACTGCTCCCGCCCGCCCGCGCGGGCGGACAGCAGACCGCGGATATTTCTTTCTCTTCCGCGGAGCCCGGGGCCGTGCGGTTCAGCGTTAACGATTGCGGGCGCCGCGGAGTTTCTGGAACAAGGATCGGCGCGTGGGCCGCAAAACTTGGCGCCGGGTACGATCTTAAGGCGCTCGCCGGGTTTTTGAAACTTGGCGGATACCTGGGCGCTGATTTTCAGACTACCGCGGCACTGGCATGGGCGGCAGGCAGGGAATTCCCCATACTGAAACTGTATCTGGAGGATTCTCCCGGTATGGCGGGCGCCTTCAGGGATGCCGGGTTCAGGCAACACGTACGGTCGCTTGCCGGATTGGCGGCGCTGGAAATGACGGGCCAGGCGCCGGAGATCCTGGCAATGGACTTCTCTCCGGACGGCGCCACGGAGTTAAAAGCCTATGTCAGGCTCGATTGCCTGCCCGCGGCCGGGACGTGCGGCGCGGGACGGGCGGCAATGCGCCTGTTGAATATGGAACACCGGTGTTTCTATTACGAAATGCTGCGGTTCTCCAGCGGCGGGCGGAAAATTTATAAGGTTTACGAGCCCGGGTGCGCGGTCAACCCCGCTGCAGGCATTCTGGAGATATGCGGGCTTTTCAACCGGCTTGGGATAGCTCAAGGCGCCGGGTTTGCCGCGGTTTACGGCGCAATGGCGCGGCGCGGCGGATTCAGGCTGGTCCCTTCGTTGTGCGGGGTCGGGCTGTCCGCCTGCGGAAAACTGAAAGTGGACGCGTATTTCAGGTTTGCCCGATGATAATGCGCGCCGCCCCTGACCGCCTGGAACTGCATGTTTCCTACGACTGCAGGAACAGGTGCGTGTTCTGCAGCGAGGCTTGCCGGTTGGCCAGGTTCCGCGGCAAAAATCCCACGCAAAGGGAAATAGTGGCAATACTCCGCGCAAAACGCTCGGCCGGATTCAGGCATGTGACTTTTACCGGCGGTGAGCCGTCGCTGTTGCCGTATCTCCCGCGGGTGCTTGCCGCCGCCCGGGCGATGGGCTATCTGACCTGTCTGACCACCAACGGGGAGGCCTTCGCGAACCCGCGTTACGCCGCGCAAAATCTTGCGGCGCTGGATGAGCTGATATTATCCGTGCATGGCGCAGACAGTTCAACGCACGACGCCTTGACGCGCACTCCCGGCAGTTTCGCCCGGACTGCGGCGGCGCTGGCTAACATAAGCGCCCTTGCCGGCGGCCGGTTTTTCCTGATAACAAATACCCTGGCTGTTAAAAGTAATTTCACCCTGCTTCCGGGCGTACTCGACTGGCTGGGCAATTTCGGTGCGGTGAAGCAGTTTTTGGTTTCTTACCCGGCCCCGGAAGGCCGGGCCGCGGCTGATTACGGCAGGCTTGCGCCTGACCTGCGGGAGTTCTCTGAAATGGCGCCGAGGCTGTGCGGGGTAGCCGCCCGGAGAAAAAAGATAATAAGGTTCTTCGGGGTGCCCGCCTGCGCGCTGGGCGCCGCCGCCGGGTATTCCAATGATTTCCACTGGAGCCCGAGGCTTACCGTTGAGCGCGGCCTGCGCGGCGGGGTTTTGGGTTTCAGGGAAGTCCTGTCCGGGGCCCCCGTAAGAAAAAGGTTTTATCCCGCGGCCTGCGCCGGCTGCCGGTTTATGGGTCTGTGCGGTGGGGTGTTCAAACTCTCAGGCTCCGCGCGGCCCGGGTGGCGGGTGACGGCGCGGCAGAATGGCGCGGCAGCTTAGGGCCGCTTGCGCGGCACAAATTCATCCCAGCCGAAAAGTTCCGGGTATTTTTTCCAGGGGCCTTCGCATTTCCCGTAAAAAAAACATTTGCGGCATTTGGCCGCCTTGGCTTTGCCGCGCGTTTTGCGGTATGCCCCGAAGTCGGCAATAACTCCTTCGGCGTCGAAGATCCGCGTGTGAGGGATGATCTCTTCCGCTATACAGTTCTCGTATCCGCTCATGAAGCAATAAGGTATCGCTTCCGTCATAACGCGCAGCCCTTTTGATAATCCCGCCGACAGGGCCTGTTTTACAAAAGGCTCTATTACGGCCATTTTCGGAACAAGCCAGTTCGCGTTCCGCGCGGCGCTGCCGAGTATGTGCACAAAAGCGAACTGCGCCTGGTCGGCGCCCAGTGCGGCTAATAAACGCGCTATAGCGGGCAGGTCCTGCGTGTTGGGCTTGGTGATAACGGTGTTGGTTAATATTTTTATGCCGGCTTTTTTAAGATTGGCCAGGCCCGCGGCCGTTTCCCGGAAGGAGCCGGGAGCGCCTGTCAGGAAATCGTGGATCTTTGCAGAGGAGCCGTGCAATGCCGGGGAGGCTTCCGTAATCCCTGCCGCTGCAAGGGCGCGGCAAAAATCCGCGTAGCGGAACATCCTGCCGTTGCTTTGCAGCTGGATGCTCCTGTAGCCGGTCTTTCTTGCCGTTTTTATTATAGTGAAAAGGTCCGCGTGCAGTGCCGGTTCCCCGCCGGTCAATACGAGGCCGCGCCCTCCCGAGGCATAACCGGCCTCAAGTTCCCTGCGTATGGTTTTAACGTTTTTGGCGCTGAATATCCGGCGCTTCTCCCCCTGGACGCAGAATCTGCACATGTTATTGCAGCCGAAGGAGATCTTTAAATCTATGCGTTTAGCAGGCGTAATATGCTTTTCCATAAGATCGTTAAGGTTTTTCCGTGCAGGGCCAGGGTCAGGAGCGTCCCGGCGGCTATCCAGCCTGCGAATGGCTGTCCGGTCCGGGTGGTGATTATTGAAAGGTCCAGGCCGGGCGCGTCGGAGCGGCTGATGATTATTTTCAGCTGTTCGGCCTGCCGGGCGGTCAACCCGTCCGGGTAGATGCTGCTGAAATTGTCGGAAAAAAAGTCCGGGGCCGCGGTTTTTATTTTTTTGAAATAGTTTTCCGTCAGGATGACGCCCTGGGACAAGGCGTCAAGGGGTATTGTCCGGGACGCATCCTGCCCCATGAGGCCCCGTATCGCCTTGTTGAGCGCAATGAAGGGCAGGCTCCTTGTAAGGCCGAAGGCCGCGCTGACAAGGATTTCCCGGCCCAGCGGATGCAGGGAGCACAGGACGGCGCAAACTCCGGCCGTTCCCAGCGCCAGGTTCCCGCCTGTTTTCAGTAAAGAGGACAGCGCCGGCCAGGCCAGCATCATAAAAGCGAAAAACAGCGTCTCATTTATGTGCAGGCTGCCGGCGTAGCTTTCTTTCAGGAACCTTACGGCGCCGAAAATCGCGGTCAGCAGCAAAAATGACGCGAGCTTGCCGGGTTTTCCGGACGCTGCCGCCAGACTTCGCACTAACTCACCTGCTCCCAGGGCGACGGCGCGGGCCGTCTCCCCCCGGCTTTCCCCGATTAAACGCGTCTTTACGGTGTTTGCGGACTCGAGTAGAAAGACAAAGCCGGCGGGTATGAAGATATTTACCAGCAACGCAAGAAAAAGAATGCCGGGGAAATGCGCCGCGTCCGGTATGATGACAGGTATGGCAAGGGCCGAGAGGATGAAGAGTTTCGCGTCACCGGCCGGCCAGGTACCGGCTTTCCATAATACCACCGCCGCTATAAGTGCCGTCAGGCCATGCTGCAGATACTTCAGGAAATAGGCGGCCGGCAGGTGGGGAACCAGGAACGGGAAATTTACGGATAGCAGTTGATGCGCGGCCGTCTGCAGGGCGAGCA
>Ga0156425_1051_pt2 | contig 10567 bp, 8 predicted proteins | sample RifOxyA2_FD_108068 | JGI IMG/M metagenome (GOLD analysis project Ga0156425, IMG submission 108068) | Elusimicrobia bacterium RIFOXYA2_FULL_58_8
TTTCCGCGTACCGGATGGCGGTGGCGGCCTCCGGGGCAGCGTCAAAAGACCGGGCTATCCAGCCTTTGGCGGAATCCTGCGAGGCCAGCCGGGCCCCGTAAATAGAAGCGCGGAAGGCCCCCCGGAGGGATTCCAGCACGCCGGAGTTAACACCCCGGCCGGCACCGGCCGCCTGGAGCTTTTTGTTAGCGCCCGAGACGCCCGCCAGCGCGCCGCTCTCCTGAAAAGCCACGGCCCGGGCCGGCCCGGAGGTCCGGGAAGCCTGCCCGCTCCCCGGCACCTGCAAAGAGCTCCTGGCCCCCAGCTTTGCAGACATTGAAGCCTGCGCAGGCTCCACACCCAAACCACGCCCGCCCACCCTGACTTCAGCGCCGCCGCCTGCCACACCCATAACCTCCGGCGCCGCCGCGGCCGAGACCACGGATCGCCTGCCGTTATTTTCCCCGGGCACCTGCAGCCTGTCGCCGGCAGGTTCCGGATTAGCCTCCGCCAGCGGCTCTTCTTCGGAAGTGAAAAAATTCTCGTTTTTTGGCACGGCCGAGGCTCCATCGTAAATAGCGCTGTTGGCAGAAAACTGGTCATAACTATCCCCACCCACCAGTTTATGCGCGGACTGGCGCATTGTACCAAGGGCGTAGAACCCGCCGGCCAGCAGGAACAGGAAAAGAAAGGCAAAAGGCAGCCACCAGTAACTTCTATTGCCGCCGCGCGGCGAACTGCCGCCGAAAAGGTCTTTCAGCGACGGGAAAAAACCGGTTTTGGGCCCATTTTTTCCGTCATCCATAGAACCTCTCCCCACCAGCCGCCCCCCGCGCATAAACAAAAAAACATTTTGGTACGGGAACTGGCCTTCAGCCATCCCCGCAGCCAATAACGCCAAAAGCGCCGCAATGTTATAGCAGAGAAAATCGCTGTTTTCAAGGGACACAATGGTGGATACTTGGAGGTGCGCCTCCGGGTGTCTCTGCCGGGGGCTTCCGCAGGCCGACTTGGTCTTGCAGTCAATGGAGGCCGAGGAGGAGGGCGGCCGTGCTGGCCGACCCGACCCCCGGCAGAGACACCCGGAGGCACACCTAACACGTCCCGGGAACAGCTATACGCTAGTTCAGCTTTTCGGCAGGAGGCGCGGCGGCTTGCCGTACTCGGAAAAAATAGCGGCTATTTCGTCGTAATCCAGCTCTTCCCTGGCCAGCAGCTCGCCCGCGCAGCGCTCCACTATCCGCCAGTTCTCCCGGAGCAAAGCCTCGGTGCCGCGCAGCCGGGCGGACAGGATCTCCTGCGTTTCCCGGTTAAGCCGGTCACAAAGCTCGTTGGAACGCTCGGCGGGCGGCAGCGAGGAGATATCGCCCAGCACCCCGCCGTCCCCCATGCCGAAACGCCACACCATGGCGTGGGCTATGCCGGCAGCCGCCCTGAAATCGGATGCTACCCCGGTGGAAGTAACTCCGTATTTTATCTTCTCGGCGGCGTAGCCGCCCAGGTTCAGATCTATATCGGCCAGCAGGGTATTCTTGTCCGGCGCGTGCAGCTCCGCCACGGGCACCGAATGCACCACCCCCATGGCATTGCCGCGGCTTATGATGGACGCCTTAAAAACGTCCTTGGTAGGATGGGTCAGGTAAAGCGCGGCAAGATGCCCCGCCTCGTGGAAAGCCGTCATCTCGCGCTCGCGCGGGGTCATGGTAAGGCGGTGCGCCACCCCCAGCTCTATGCGCTCTATGGCGGAGCTTATATCCTCGTAAGCCACCATGTCGCGCCCGGAGCGGGCGGCTATCAGGGCGGCTTCCTTTACTATATTCTCTATCTCGGCCGGGGTATTATTAACGGCCTTGCGGGCCAGGCGCCCCACCTCCAGGGCCGGGTCGCATTTTATCTTGCCGAAATAGTACGAGAAGATGGCTTCCCGCTCTTCCAGGTTCGGCTTACCTACAAAGATCTTCCTGTCGAACCGGCCGGGCCGCAGCAGCGCGTCGTCGAGTATTTCCTCCAGCGCGTTGGTGGCCGCGAACACCACTATATTCACGTCGGAATCCAGCCCGTCCATCTCCACCAGCAGCTGGTTCTGGGTGCTGTTGGTCTCCGAGCCGCCGCCGAACGCGTCGTGCAGGATGCGCTTACGGCCCACCACCTCTATTTCGTCTATAAAAATTATGCAGGAACCGTGCAGTTGCGCGTATTCCCTGGCCTGCTTGAAAAGCTTGCGCACGCGGCTGGCGCCCACGCCCACGAACACCTCCACGAACTCGGAACCGGAAATAGAGATGAACGGGACGCCCGCCTCCGTCGCCACGGCCTTGGCCAGCATGGTTTTGCCGCAGCCCGGCGGCCCCACCAGCAGCACGCCTTTGAGTATTTTCCCGCCTATGGCCTTTACGCGGGTCCGGTCCTTTATCAGCTGCACCACTTCCCAGGCTTCCCGCTTGGCCTCGCCCAGGCCCATGACGTCCGAGAATTTAACGTTGACGAGGCCCGCGTTAACCTTGTTTTTTTTGAGCGCGCTGAACCCGCCGGCCTGCATGATGTACAAAAACCCCACGAAGATAATGGTGTTAAGCACCATCCAGGGCATGCTGGCCACGTTCATGCTTATGATGTAGCGCCGGGTATTTTCCTCCACCCCGGCCAGGTACCAGACAGGGAAAATCACGGCCACCAGCACCACCGCCGTTACCACCAGCGGCAGCCAGTGCCTGCTTAAGAAGAATTTTAGTTTCAGCCAGAACATATATTCCTTAATAGTCGAGCGCCGGGAATTCCGGCTCAATCTTTTATACCGGGCAGCACGAACTGTATGGGCCGGTCGCGGCTGGGCACGTATTTTATAACCTCCAGCTCCTTGCCGCTGGCGTTCTGGTGATTGCCCGGGTCCACGCAGATGAAGTCGTAACCGTTCATGCAGTCCTGCCCGTACGGCTGGGCGCACACCACCTGCTTGGGATACTTGCACAAGAGCGGGATGTTCTGCGGCGAGGTAGTGATACGCAGCGTTATAACGTTCCACACCTGGGTGCGCTGCACTTCCAGCTTTAAAGCCTTCAGATTAAGGAATTTGGCCACCGCGGGATTATCAAAGCCCATATAACCGCTCACTTTTTCCTCTATATCCTTTTTCAGCGCGTCATCCGGGTAATCGTTGGAATTCAGGTGGGATTCCAGCTGCCAGCGGCGGGCGGCGTAGAAGGAGGCGATCTCGAGCTTCTGCACCAGCACCAGCAGCGCGAAGATCTTGGCCGTAACAAAGACGATAATGAGGAAAACAGGAAAAAGCAGCACCATCTCGGTCATGGCCTGGCCGGGCCGCCGCGCCGCCGCGCGCCGCAAACCGGGGAGCAGCCATTTCCCCGCAGCTATGCTCAGTAGTTCCATACTATGCTATTACCGCTTCCTGATTTTCACCCCGCTGCCTTACGGGTACAGCCTGGTCTGGTATTTCGGCGTGGGGTAGGGCCATACGCAGTTGTTGTTCCCGCCCTTAAGCTGCGGACACTGCGTGGTTATGAGCGCGTGCACGCAGGGGCGCCCCGTCTCCTTGCAGGCCGCAATATCGTTAAAGTTCACTTTAAAATAGTTGCTGGGCGCGTCCCAGCCCTGGGACACATTAAACCCGTTGCCGATCTTCTGCAGGAAGCCGGCCGAGACGGTAGCCAGCTGGAACAAGCCTTTCGGGTCGTGCGTGGTCATATCCATGGGCGGGTTGCTTCTCCCCAGGTAATACGGCGACGGCCAGCCGCCGGTGTGCACCTTGGCGTGGAACTGTATCTTGTGGATATAGTGGCGCATTACGCCGTTGGGCCCTTCTTTGAGCTTATTGGCGTAAAAACCTTCAAGACCGTCCTGTCCGCAGTTCCCCGGATTCCTGACGCATTCCGCCGTACCGGCGTTCAGATAATAAGATTTGCGGAAAAAGTTGAACGTATCAGTAAGCCGGTCAAAAACCGTAAGCTGGGAGGCTTCCACAGACCCCAGCAGACCGTAAACCTGGGCGTAAAACATATACATGTCCGACACCACCGCCCAGGGCACTTTGATGCTGGCGGCCTGGGCATGGGTTGTAAGGTCAAAAACATGGGAAGCCGAATCCGCGAATATTATCGGGGAGGTGGGATTCCCCTTAACGCCCTCGCGCACGGCCACTCCCGGCTTGAACCCGATATTCCACTTGGAATCATTGTCCATAGGCGCCGGGTCGGGGCCGGTACTGTTGTCTGCCAGGTTCCTGGGAAAGGCGCCGGCGTCGTAAAGAATGTCATATTCACAGATCTCTCCGCTGCCGCTGTCATACCCGTAATTATTGGCGGGCGGGCACGAATATTTCTCCTTGAAGATCCTGTACGGGAACGGGCCGTTCACATATGCCGTGCGGTTAAAAAGGTTCGTGTAATCCCCCATCTGTATGAAGGCGGCCGAGTCTACCGCGAACTGCTGCCGTATTTTTTCCCGCGAGATTTTGGTGGTCTCGAAAAGCAGGTAGACGAAGATCAGCAGGGAAGGTATCACCAGGAGCGAGGGCAGCAGTATCTGGCCGCCGCGGCGCGGCCCGAGACCGGCCGGCAGCCCGCCGGCAAAGACTGGTGGCAATTTCATAAAGCTTTTTCCGGTAAAACGCATCTTCCCGTCCGGGCTCCCGGCCCGTACCATGTTTTTATTTGGGCGTCCCCGCCCCTATAATCAGCCCTGCCAGCGTAAAAATACCGCCGAGCAGTTTTTTATGGAACAGTATCACCATTATAACAGCCATGCTGGCGACAACGGCCAGCATAAGCAGGTACTCCACTGTATTCTGGCCCCGGCGGCGCTTAAAAGCCGCAGGCTCAAAGAGCAGGGCCGGCGTGCTTAGCCGCAGAAAGGCCCGCCCGGCGGCCAGGACGCTACAGTTTAAATAAGCTGCCCTCATCCTTGATCCTTGCGGTACCGGATGTCACAGCACCCGGAACACCTATGGCAAGTATACTAAACCGTTGTTGCCATATTATTAAAGAAGCGGCAGGCCTTTAAAGCCAGCCGCTCCCTTTAAACCAGGGCTAAACTTTAAAGCCCGTCAGCCTAGCGTCCGCCTTCTGCGGAAATAAGGCCTTTTTCTATGGCCTTGACCACGGCTTCGGTACGGTTATTTACGCCCAGTTTCTGAAAAACGCTGTTAAGATGGTTCTTTATGGTCTTTACGCTGCAGGTCAGGTCCGCAGCTATCTCCTTGTTGGACTTGCCCTTGCCCAGGAGCGCCATCACCTTTATTTCCGTGGCGGTAAGGGAGTCGGGCGCGCTGTCGTAGCCGGGCGTCCCCATCTGCCGCAGGCCCTGTATAAGCTTGCCCATGATGGGCTGCGGTATCATCACGCCTTCGCTGTTGAAGGTTTTAAGCGCGTGCACCAGCTCGGAAGCCGGGAGCATCTTTGAAAGGTAGCCGTTGGCGCCGGCCTGTATGGCCTCGGTTATATGGGCCTCGTCTTCGTAGCCGGACAATATAAGGACGTTGGTAGCCGGGCATTCCTTGCGGATGATGCGCGTAGCCGACACGCCGTCCATCTGCGGCAGCTTTATATCCATCAGGATCACGTCGGGCTTCAGTTTCCTGGCCATGGCAATGACTTCGGGGCCGTTGGAGGCTTCCCCCACTACCGTAATACCCTTCTCATCCTCCAGGAGGTCTTTAATGCCTTCCCGGAAAAGGGTCTGGTCGTCCGCTATCAGAACCGTCACCGATTTTTTTGCGCCTGCCATATGCTAGCTCCTTGTCACCGCCAGAATAATAACCACCCGCACCACTACTGGTGCCCCTCAAACCCCGGGCCCGCGTCCTTTGCGGGCGCCGCGGCCGGGGATTCCTTAGCGAAAGGGATTATGAACTTGAAAGCCGAGCCCTTGCCCACACCTTCGCTTTCAACCAGTATCTTGCCGTCGTGGCTCTGCACTATTTCCTTGGAGATAGAAAGCCCCAGCCCCAGGCGCCCGTGGGGCGACTTGCCGCCGGCCGGCTGGTAAAAGCTCTGGAAAAGCTTGGGCAGGACCTCCGGGTCTATACCCTCGCCGGTATCCTTTACCGACACGCACACAGCCTCGTCCACAGGGCTGACATACACCACTATCTTGCCGCCGCGCTGCGTATGGCGGATGGCGTTCTCCAGCAGGTTCAGGAGCACCTGGCCTATGCGGCGCCTGTCCGCGCAGACCATCTTGAGGCCGGGAGAGATGTTGGTGGAGACGTCGATATTCTTCTGCTGGGCACGGGCCTTGGGCCCCACCACCATCTCGTCCACCATCTTGTCCATCTCGAAATAGTTCTTCTCCAGGCGGAACTTCCCCTGCTCTATGGAAGCCCAGTCCACCAGGTCGCCTATAAGCCGGGAGATCTGGGTGATGCTCGCGCTGATGAAATCCATTTTCTTCTTCTGGTCGCCGTTGGGCGTGAGGGTGGCGGCCAGCATTTCGAAGCTGATCTGCAGCGTCATCAGCGAGTTGGACAGGTCGTGCGAGGCCATGGACATGAACTTTGACTTCATGTTGTTCAAGCGGTCAAGCTGCCCGTTATTGTGCTTGAGCATGTCTATCAGGCGTTTGTTCTCCTGCTCGAGGTACAGTTTCTCTTCGGCCTTTTTTATGGAGCGGCGCAGGTGGTTGAAGTCGACGGGCTTTATGAGGAAGTCGTAGACCGATTCCTGTATGGCCCGCACCGCCGTATCCAGCGACGCGTGCGCCGTCATCATCAGGATCTGGCTGTCGGTGTTGAGCTTGCGGATGTCTTTTATAACCTCGATGCCGGTCTTGTCGGTGAGGTTGAAGTCCATCAGTATCACATGGAAGAAATCGGAAACCACCATCTTCATGGCCTCGGCGCCGGAGGCGGCCTCGAAGACCTTATACCCTTCCATTTCAAGGAGGTCGCGCAGGGTTTCCCGCAGGTGAGCGTCGTCGTCAACTATTAAAATTTTACTTTCCATAGGCACGGGGATACGGTGCGGCGTCCAAAACGACGCGGGCTGATATATTTATACTTATTTATAAGGGTCAGCACAAGGAGAATCCCGCGCGCGGAGCGCGCCGGGTCAGGCCTGCGCCGGGGAAGGCGGAGGCGGGTTCTTTACCACCGGGATAAAGATCCTGAAACAGGTGCCGCGGCCCACCACGCTGGCAACCTCCACCCTGCCTTTGTGCCGGTCGGCCACTTTCTTTACCACGGCAAGGCCAAGGCCCGTGCCGCGCGCCTTGGTGGTAAAGAATGGCGCGAAGATCTTTTCCAGAGTTTCCTGCGGGATCCCGGGTCCGGTATCCTCCACATCTATACGCACGGTATCCGGCCCCGCCATCTCGCTGCGCACGAACACCTTGCCGCTCTCCGGCATAACCTCTATGCCGTTCTTTATGAGGTTGCGCAAAGCCTGCGTCATTTCGTCCACGTCCATATTGACCACCGGATTTTCCTGGGCAAAAGTCTGATGCAGCTCCACGTGCGGGGGCACGGGATAGGACATGGTAAGGTCTTCCAGGTAGTTGTTCAGATAGACTATTTTGGGGTTGAGTTCGCGGGTGCGCGCAAACCCCAGGATTTCGTCTATAATGCCGTTGGCCTGCCGGATCTCCGACTCTATTATGGCGATGTGCTTTATAACCTTCGGCTCCATGGGCACCGCCGGCGCCGCGGCCGCGGCGGCGTTAAGTTTTGTTTTTATAAAATATATGGAATTGTTTATGACCGCCAGGGGGTTGCGGATCTCGTGGCCCACCACGGAAGCCATCTGCCCGATGGCCGCCAGCCTTTCCTTTTTTATAAGCTCGTCCTGGGCCGACTTCAACTCCCGCGTGCGCGCTTCTACCCGGTGCTCAAGGCTTTTGTTCAGGCGTTCAAGTTCGGTCTTGGCCGACATGATTTCCGCCGTCTTCACCCGCAGCGACTCGCTCATCTGCATGAAAGTGTGGGCGAGGTCGCCTATCTCGTCGTTAGGCATGCTCAGGTCGGGCAGGTAATCAAAATCCCCCTCCCCGAGCTTGATGGCGGCCTCGCGCAGCGCCCGTATAGGCTGCGTGATGACCAGCGAAACCGCGTAGCCCAAAAATAGCACGAAAACGGTAACTATCAGCATCATGCGCCAGGTGCGGCGCAGCATGTCTTCCGACGCCTGGTACGCCACGGACACCGACCGTTGTATATAGACCACCCACCCGAGGTCGGTGACTTCCGCGAAAGCCCCCAGCACCTTTTCACCGGTGGATTCAAGTATCAGCTCCCCGCCCCCGGTCCGGGCGTCGTTCTGCAGGAGGATGCGCAGCACGTCGTCGGGCAATTTGGCGTTGGGCTTGTAAATTTCTTTGGAGTTGGAATGCGCTATCAGGAACCCGTTGGAGTCTATAACGGCCGCCTGCGTCTGGGTAACTTCCGGGAACCCCGTCTTGAGCAGGCTTGAAAGAGCGGTAAGGCTCATTTTGGCGAGCATGGCGCCCACCGGCTGGTTGGTAACGGGGTTCACCACCTGCACGCCCATGGTTATAGCGGGATACGACCCCATGTATTTCTCCAGCCCGCCCACGAATTCCCCCGTCCGCATCACCTTGGCGAACAGCGCGTCGTTGGAGAAATCCCGCATTTTGGTCTCGTGCAGGAAGCGGCCGATGCGCACGGTTTCCTGACCGGAGGCGTCTATCACGGAGATCTCCAGGAACGCGGCGTGCAGCTGCATTATATGGCTCACCAGGCCCTGCTGCCGGGAGACGTTCATCGAAGAAAAATCCTCCAGGTGGGCGGCGTCGAAAAGCACGTTGCGGAAATTTATGATGTAGCTTGAAACGGTGTCGGCAAAGCCGACCGCCAACGATTCCTGGTCGCGGGAAATGGCCCTGTTAAGCGTTACCTGGCTGAGGTTCACCAGGTAATAGCCCACTATCCCCAGCGGCACCAGCGAGACGATCAAAAAAACTATGAGGAACTTGTAAAACAGTTTTCCTCTTTTCTGGGGGGATTCGGTCATAAAAAATCAGACACACAGTTCGCCGCGGGCCATATTCCCGAACAACTCTTCCGCCCGGAACTTACGGCCTGAAGCTTAGGGCGGGGCTCCGGCAACCGCCTATATTATGCAACAGCGCTGTTACGGAAATATGTCGCCGGCGGCCGGCCGTGCCCGGCGTTATTTGCTGTTGCAGCCGGCCCCGGGCTGGCCCGGGGCAGGCACTTTCTCAAAACCGGGAACTTTAACGAGTTCCCCCACCCCTACCAGGAACTGCCTGCCGTTGAGCACGAAAGACGGGGAAGTGGTTATGCCGAGCTGCGACGATACGGCAAAATCCTCGGCCAACATCGCTTTTGCCTCTTCAAACCCCTTTGTAACGGCCGCGGGGTCCACACCCGCGGCACTGGCGGCTTTTTGCCAGTCGGGCGAGTTCACCGAACGGTTGCGTTCGGCAAGATAGCCGCGGAATTTTTCCGGGAAGCGGCGGGCTATAAAAAGCTGGCGGGCGTTCTCCTGCCACTCGGCCTCGCCGTGCAGGCTGGAAAAATCCCAGCCGCCTTTGTCATTCTTCACGGCGGTACCGATAAAATGCAGCTCCACCTTGAGGCCCGGGGGCAGCAGCTTGTTCTTTTCGGCGTCAAAGACGGAAGTCTCCGCCAGAACACCGTAAGGGCACTGGCTCATGACAAACAGTTCGAGAGTGTTTTCGCGGGCCGCGCGCCCGGCGTAAAAACCGCTGCGCTGCCGGTCCTCGTAAACAAGGAACCCGTCTTTTTCCCTGAAGAGGCCGGCCTTGAGCTCGGCCTCCAGGCGGCTTTTAGCCTCCGGGGTGGCGGAAATTATATAAGCGGGCACGAATTCAAGCCAGGGGAATTTAGCGGCGCGTTCAGGCCCCGCATAATCCAGCACGGAAGCCTTTATATCCTCGAAATACTTGTCGAAAACGGCCACAAGGGCGTTATTTTTCTGGATCCCCGAGCTGAGCACGACCCAAAAACCAGGCGGCGGAGCCTTGGGCCGGGGCTTATAGCCGGCCGGGGGAGCCTGGCGCCGGGCGGCGGGCAGGGCGGCGTTAACCGCGTCAAAAAGCGGCATCAGGCGCTGGGCGCCGCCGTAAGGCCGGCCGTCCAGCAGCAGCACGGTGGACGTTACCCCCAGGGCGGCGGCCCTGGCCATGACGGCCGCCAGCTCCGCGGCGCCTTCGGCCGCGGAAAGGCGTTCAAGGTTGTCCGGGTTCACCCCGGCAAAAAGAGCGGAGTCGCGCCAGCCTTCCGCGGAAGGGTTCATTGAACGGGCGCCCAGGTAAGCCGGCACCAGGGAAGGATAGTTTTTTGCAAGCACGGCAAGGCGGCGGGACTCAGCAAACTCCACCTCGCCGCGCCGGGCCGAAAAAGTACCGTCCGCGTTCTTTATAACCAGCGGGTAAACGCGCAACTCAGCCGCCCCAAGGCGCTTGCGGACCATATCCGCCAGGAAGAACAACTGCCAGCCCTCCCCGTCCATGGGTTCAAAGAACAATTCCATACGCCCGGAGCCGTTCACGGCCGGCAGGGCCGGCTTTTTATTTCCGGCGGCCCCGCACAGGCCGGGAAACAGGGGCATCAGCAGGGAAACAAGAAAAGAAACGG
>Ga0156425_1053_pt3 | contig 10503 bp, 3 predicted proteins | sample RifOxyA2_FD_108068 | JGI IMG/M metagenome (GOLD analysis project Ga0156425, IMG submission 108068) | Elusimicrobia bacterium RIFOXYA2_FULL_58_8
TTTTGCCGGTAGTGGAAGCTATCTTGTCCGTGGTGGTGGAATTTACCGCGCCCGCCGATACGGAAAGGCGCGGGCTGAGCTTGAACGCCCCGCTGAAAGAGATCAGCGCGGTGTCCAGGTCGTTGGAAAGGCCGGTGTTGTCTTTGAAAGCGCTGGACTGGTAGCCCAGGTTCAGCGTATGCGCGGCCCAGGGCTGCGTAACAGAAAAATTCATGGTGGTGGTCTGGTTGTCCTGCACCCCGGCCGGCTTGCCTTTGGTGGTATTTGTGATAAGGGAAGTATTAACCAGCGTCTTGCCCAGTATCCGCAGCGTATTAGCGAAGGTAGTCTGCGCCTGCTGCGTGGTGGTCCTGGAAGCATCGGCGTCCAGGTTATCCTCATAACTGTTAAACCCGAAAGTAAAAGTTTCCCAATCCGCCGGGAAAAACCCCACCTCGCCGTCCAGCACCATGCGGTCGGCTATCACGGAGGGACTGGCGAATGAGGCGAACTTCGGATCAATGCGTGAAAGCGCCGTACGCACATTGAACAGCGACCCCTTGTATTTAAGTTCCTGTTTCCAGGCGCTCCCCCCCACCGCGGCTTCACCCGCGTTCATGTCGGCCTTGTAAGTGCTTAGCTGATAATCGCTGTTCCAGCTGAAAGCGCGCAGGAACTTCCATTCGGCGCTAAAGCCGTACACGACGTTCTGCTGGGGCGTCAGGGTATTGGAAGTGGTGGAGATGGTTATGGAATGTTCGTCGTCGCGGCTCAGCACCGCGTTGGCCGCCACTTTAAAGCCGGGCAGCAGCTGCCAGGCGGCTTTAAAGCCGCCGGTAAACCGCGCGAAGCGGCCCGAAGTGGAAGAGCCGGGCTCTTCCGGCGCGACTATGCGGCCGATAAGCGCGGTCAGGGCAAGGCGCCCGCGGGCGCGTTCATAGGAAACGCCACGCATGCCCTGCGCGTCCATGGAAAGAGGCGTCAGCGAAGGCGAGATATCGCCCACGCTGAGGTTGCCCCACGGCGCGTAATAATTCAGCAGGACTATGGACGGGGTTATGGGCCGGTGATAGGTGTGAACGATGTAGGTATTGAACAGGAACGAAGATTGGCGCACCTTGCCCACAAGGTTGGCCGCCGTTACGCCCTGGTGGTTATCCCATCCGTCGCGGCTGGCATTCTTGTAGCTGAAAGTAATATCGCCGCCGATCTTGAAATCCTGCGGAGTCGGCGGCCGCAATTCTTTTTCTATGACCTGGAAACCCTTATAGTCGGTTTCCAATATGCGCTTGCCGTCCTTTATCAGAAATACCCGGTAAAGCAGCCGGCGGCCCTGCATATTTTCTGGCACGGTAAACGGGAGCTGGGAACCATGCGCGGCGCCGGGCGCCACATCTTCAGGGGGTGTTATGGCCGCTGTCTGGGCAATAAATTTACGCGTCTCGCCTTCCAGGGAATAAATCTCCCCGGACCAGTAATAAGTGCCTTTACGCCAGACCTGCCCCCCTGTATTGACTACCAGGGTCTGCAGCCTTACCTCGTCGCCGGCCATCACCGGGTCGGGAGCCGCCACGGTAAACTGCAGGCTTGCCGCGTCCTGCGCCCGGACACTGGCCGTAAAGGCCATAAAACACAATAAAACGCCAAGCAGTAGCCGTGTTCTCATGCAGGATGTTAAATTATATGTATTTTGCGTTAAAGCCGCCATTCAGAAGGTCACCTTATCACCGCGAATTTCTTGATAACGGGTTTTGCGGCCGCACCCGCGTTGTCCTTTATACGCAATATAAACACGTAAACCCCGGAGGCTATCCTCTCCCTGGAGATATCCCAGACTATGGACTTACCGGGAGCCTTGATAACATCGGTGTCGTAGCTGGTAAGCGTTTTCACCAACCGCCCGGCAATATCGAATACCTCCACCTGCGCCGCCGTTATGGTGCCCGCAGGCTCAAAGTGGAAATTCACCAGTGTATTGGCCGGGTTCGGGTACACGAACACGCTGTCCTTGTTCAAAAGGTCGAATTTAGGCGTAAACATAAGGTTTTCGCCGGGCTGCAGTTTTACCGTGGCCATCGCGCTGAAATCCGTGCCGTTATAAACACGCACGCCGTAAGTGCCGGGCAGCAGGTTGCCCACCGCAAAACCGCCGCCGGCGTCCACAAAAGCGGTCCCTATGCGCCGCCCTTTTTTGTAAATTTCCACGAAGGGCTGTGCGGGCTCCGGGCGCACCTCACGCGTGGTATAGCGCGCGCCCGCAGGCATGGTATAACGCTGCGGCATGAAGCCGGCGGGAATAAACCCGGAGATACTGGCCAGCTGGTAGCTGGCGCTCAGCGTAAAATCAACGCCCGCCGCCCCGTTGGGAACCAGCCCCTTGGTGACTGAACTCTCGATATCCTGCGCGGTAAGGACCGCCCGCACCGACAGCACTTCGGAGTTGAGGCCGGAAATAGAATAATTACCGAAATTATCGGTATAATCGCTGCCCTCCACCGCGCCCGTCGCTCCCAGCGCCTCTACCAATACGCCGTTCACGGCCTGCGCGGAGGCGTCTGTAACCCTGCCGGTAAGGCCGCCGGAATTAAGAACACTTGCCACCGCCATGATCTCGGCCGAAGCCTGGGACCAGTTCGGCACGTCGTCAGCGGTCCACAGCGTTACATAGTAGGAAGCCCCGGCCGCCAGGTTAGCTATCAGGGTGGTCTGGGTAGTACCGGCGGTAAGGCCGGACGCCGGAATACTCACCTGCGCTGCGGAGGTGGAAACCACCGCGCCGGCATACGTGGAATAAGCTATCTTGTACGCTCCCGCGGACAGGTAGCCGGCCGTATCGTTATCGCCTACGGTAGTCCAGGAAATTTTTATCACCCCGCGCTGCCCGCTCTCCGAGGGCCAGATGTCTGTGGTCTGCGGCGGCGGGGTGGCGTCAAAGCAGGTGAAGGTGGAGCCGGTTACGCCGAAGCGTCCCTCGTTGGGCGTTACGGCCTGGTCCATGGCGCGCGCGGTAATATAATAGGAAGCCCCGTGCACCAGGTTGTCGCGCAGGTGCGGCGGGAAGGTGTAAGTCCAGTCGGCCGCGTTCACAATGGGGAGCGTAGTAATATCCGTATTCCAGCCCATGGCGCCATCCCACCATTTCCCGGTTGCCGCCGATTTCAGGGCGATATCAACCGCGGACAAACCGGACACGCTGTCCGCCGCGCTGCCGCTGAAGACCGCGCCGGAATAAACGGCCCCGTTCACGGGGGCGAGCACCTGCGTACCCGGGGGCTGCACGTCGTAAGTGAACGTATAAGTGGCGAACGACTGGGAATAATCCCCGGCCGAGTCGGAAGACCTGGCCACAGCCTGGTATTGCCGCCCGCCTACGAGCGGGAGGTTGTTGAAAGTGTAGGTGAAGGCCGGCGGAACGTCTGCGGCGTCAAACCACACGCGCGAACCGCCAGTGAAGGCCGAACCCGTATAATATTTCCCCGCGGTCATATCGAAAAGCGAAATCTCCGTCCCCTGCACCACGTGCCCGTTGGTCTCGGTTGTGTTGCCGGCAACAGCGGTGAAGGTAGACAGGTACGCGGGCAGGCCGGCGGGCGCGGTTATAGCTATCCCCGGGCCGCTAACATTCTTGCCAATGGCGAACACACTCTTGTATACATGCGTGGAGCCGGCGATATCCACCGCCCGGAAACTGAAGTAATTGGCAGGGGCGTTGGCCAGTTGCACAAAGTCATACGAAACTATAGGTTCGTAGAAAGTGGCCCCGGCGGTCAACGCAGGCATGGCAATAGTGGTCCAGCCAATAACTTCGGCGCCAGGATAGTCAACATCCGTACTTACGCTGTACTGGGCACGGTACAGGCCGCTCAGCGCGTCTTCAAAGCGCAGACTGTCAACATCTCCGGGGTATACGGTAAGCAGCCCTGCCGGCGCCACATAATTGGAAATTATAACCGGCGGCGTGGTATCTTTCAATACGGAGAAAGCGTCCATGTACGTAGTGGTGTTGCCCACCCTGTCCACCACCTGCAGCGAAATATAATTGGAAGCGCCCTCCATCATGGCTTCCCATACGCCCTGGGGAATAGTCCAGTCCTGTGTATAAACTCCCTGGTTTATGCCACTCAACGCCGGCGTCCAGGAAGCAAGGGTATCCCAGTTAGCTGTGGAAGATTTTACCTCAAACCGGTCCAGGCCGGAATTGCTGGAGCCCGAATCATCAAAATCCACGTCACAGCCAAAAGTGTTGGTACTGCGCCAGGACACGACCTCGTCCATTACAACATGCACCGTGGGGCTATCAATATCCATGGCCGGGTCGAACGAAGTGAAAACCGGCGGCAGGTCGATAAACCGGGAAGCGCCGCCGGGGGAGGCGTAAACCCTTACCCGGGCATAATAAGTAGTGTTCTGCTGCAGAGCGTCCTGCAAAATCTCATAATACTGCAGGCCGGAAACGTCCTGGACAGTGTTACTGGGCACGTAATTCGTGTTGCTTGAGTATTCCAGCAGGTAAGTAGTCCCCGACGGATTACCGTTGAAGAGCCAATTCAGCGTAGCGCTGGTAACGTATACATCGCTCCACGCGGCGGGGCCGGGGATGGCGGCACAGGTTACAGTGGAACCAATCTGGGAATACGCGCTAGCGAAACCCTGGCTGTTTACAGCCTTGGCACGCACATAATAACTTACCCCGGGCTGCAACCCAGCGAAACTCCAGTTATAGCCGCTCATTAAACCGGAGCTATGCAGATCCAGCGCGAAAGTCTCGTCCGAGGAGGCTTCCAGCACGTACCGGGTAGCGCTTAAAGAATTATAATAGCACGCCTTCGAAGGAGCGCCGCCATCGGAGCCGCCTAAAACATAAAGAGTGCCGCCAAGAGCCGCGCCGGCCGCGAATTGCCGGTTCACTCCCAGCGGGGAATGCGGCAGCCACGGGGCCGCTGCGCCGGCCGCTGCCGCCGCGCTGCTCACAAAAACCGTCATCTGAGCCGTAGAACCGTTATTGCCGCCTATAACATACAGCGCGTTGGCCGCGGCCAGGGTAATGTGCCCGTAGCGCGCGGCGGGCAGTGAAGTATAGTCGGTGTAACTGCCGGAGTTCTCGCCGTCCGTGCCCAATGAGTATACCCAGGCCTGGCTGCGGGCGGACGCCCCGTCCCGGCCCCCTATCACATAAAGGCGGTCAGCCAGGTAAGTCATGGTATGGGCGTAGCGCGGAGCCGGCAAAGTGTAAGTATCATCCCAGGCGGTAATACGGCCGGCCTCGTTGAACCTGGCGGAGAGTATCCCGGCCGAGACACCCCCGGTGGCATAGCCGCCGGAAACATGCAGCCAGTTGCCCGCCGCGGCCGCCGCGTGAAAGTAAAGCGGGTAATCCAGCGCCGCCTCGGGTTCCCAGGCGGACACAACTCCGAGGCTTGAGACATCCGCCGACCAGACCAGGCTGCGTATGGCGCTCTGCGTGCGGCCGCCTATAACATACAGGCGGCCCCGCGCGGCGGCCAGCTGGTGCCCGTACAGGGCCTCCGGCATAAAACCGGCCGGCTGCCAGGCCCCCAGCCCGGACTCCACGGTAAGCTCCGCGCGGTACACGGCGCTCGACGGGGAAATACCGTTGAAGCCGCCGGAAATAAACACATGGGAACCGTAAACCACCGAGGCCTGGCCGTAGCGGGCCGCCGCCAGTTCGTAAGCGGTACTGCCCCAGCCCGGGCCTTGCGCCGGCCAGGGATTTTCAAAAGCGGAAAAAGACAGGTTAAGGGTATTATGCCCTACGTCGTCGAAGCGGAAAGTGCCGGAAGACACCTCTGCCGCCAGGGTAACAGCGGCGGTGGCGGCAAAGGCGGCGTAGTCGCCGTCCATGTAATTTGCCTGCACGAAATTATAAAAACTCGTGTCGGGGTAAAGCCCTTCCACCGGGCGGCCGCTAGCGTCGGTGGAATAATACGCCATATACGGATCGGCCAGTTCCCAGGTGGAAACGAACACATCATAAGTGGTGCCCTGCGGATTAGCCGCGGCCAGCGCCAGCGTATAACTGAAAGTACTCGCTGTATTGTAATCCACCGAGGGGCTGGAAACCATGCGGGAATAAAACCCTGCTTCAAGCTGCATCGTTCCCAGCACAGACTCGCCATAAGCCACGCCCCCCAGAGCGCCATCCACTACTACAGTGCCATAGGACTGCCCTACGGACCCGGCAGAAAATTCCAGGCCGTCGCCCAGCACGGTTATCCCGTTGGCTCCCGTTTTTTCGGCCGCCGCGCCCTGCGTGAGCAGCAGGCATAACACCGCGACGGCGGTAACCTTACATGTCCTCATTAAGTTCCACTAGTAACGTAAAGCCTAAATCTAAGACCTTAAGGCCCTCCACGCACGCATTTCACATAACCAGAGGCGGTTTTCATCAACGACATAATCCCCCCGGTGTTAAAGTTTACAACCACCGCGTTATTAACACTAGGCCGGTATGTAGTCGAGGTCCAGTAAGGCGTGGCCACTCTGGTGGCAGGAAAAGCCACGGAGTTTATAGCAGGAGCATACAGCCCATAATCAACAATGCTCATCAGTTCGCGCACATTGGGCAGGCGCCAGTCGGTATAACCCGCATAGCCGCTGCCAAAGTTCAAGCTTCCTGCGGTAATCCCCGCGCAGGAAGAAAGCGCGGTCTGCCAATTATACATTGTGGCGCTGGAGCTGCTTACCCACATAAGCCCGGTCACATTATCGATAGTGGTACCGTTACCGTTTACGGCAAAGCTGGGAGAGGAAATAGCAGGCTGGTAGGAGGCATCGTCGCCGCTGACGGCACTGTATGGTTTGGTAGAAGTATCCGGCAGACGCCAATCCCCGTAACAGTTCATTCCAGAATTAAAGGAATAACTGAACTGCGCCCGGCATGGCGCCGCCGCGCAGAACAACGAGCAGGAAATAAACAACAAATGCGGGAGGCGGTTCATGGCGGACCCCCTCTCACACACATCACATGATTGATTGTGACTGTAGTCTTGTCCTCACCGCCTACCAGGCTGTCGTAAAAAGACACTGACCAGGCGTAGGTTGGGAGAGTTGGGTTAGTAGTGGAACTCCAATAATAGGCGCTCTGCGCTCCCGGAAAAGCACGCAGGTCTATATAAGGTCCGCCGGAGGCGCCATAATCCAGAATGCTAGCCAGTTCCCGCACATTAGGCAAACGCCAATCACTATATCCGGCGAAATTGGAGTTCTCGCAGATTGACAGCGCAGCGGCCCAGGAAGGAACCGGGTTCCCATTGTTGCTGCCGGTACTCGCCCACATCAGCCCTGTACGATTGTCTACGGTACACATTCCCCCACCCGTCTTATTGTGCAAGGTATAACTCGGCTTGCCGGCAGATGACGTAAAATTAGCGTCCTGGCCGTAAAAAGCAAGGCCTAGTGTGGGGCAACCGATAAGCCCGGTGTCGTTATAGCATACCGTCTGGCTGCTGTCCGGAAAGCCGCAGTTAGCAGAAGTATGCGTAGCAGTACTCACCGCGCCGGCAGCTGGCCAAGCCAGGCACACAGCTAGTACGCCTGCCAAACGGATGCATGCTGGGTTCAACATCATAAAGCCTTTATGAAACCGTCCAGGCGCCATTACCGGCTATTACGGCCCACTTGACCGGGGACACCATCATTAAAACTATTGACGCGTCGGGAGGAGAAACAGCGTCATTATAGATGGTACCAGACAGGCTAGATGCTCCGACATAGTTAGAAGTTGCAGCCTGGATTATAACCTTGCCGGTGCCAAGTTTGACTATGGTTATCGTGGCGCCTATACTGGCGGTATTCGCGCCCGGCAGGGTTATTGTCTGTGTAAATGTATTACTGGATATTAGTATCTTGCCGAAATCGGCGCCGCTAAGGTTCCACGTGGCGCCGGCATTTGTTGCGGATAGGTACATAGAGATCCTGGCTACACCGTTCACGTCCAGCGTGGCTCCCGGATTAAGGGTTCCGATGCCCACTTTCCCGCTTGAAAGCACGGTCAGGGTTCCGCCGCCTACCTGGAACATTTCCTGGGGATTGGTGACACCAATACCTACATTTTTGGAGGACAGGTTGCCGAAGATAGCACCGCCGATGTTCAGGTGGTTGCTTGTGTCTGCGGTCGGCGCATCCGCGTTGTAACCAATCAATATATTGTTCGTGCCGATATCCACCGTATAACCCGCCTTGTGGCCCAGCATTGTGTTGTAGGAACCGTAACTGAGGCCAAAACCGCTCTGATAGCCAAGCAGCGTATTCTCGGTATAAGAAGTGGCCGAAACTCCGGTGCCTGCCTGGTAACCGACTATTGTATTACCGGTACCTGTGCGGTTAAATGTGGCGGCCTGGTAACCTATAACCACGTTGTTAGACCCTGTGGTGTTGTTAACTCCGGCCAAGGCGCCCACAAAGCTATTGTAATTGCCTATAGTGTTGGTAGAGCCGGCTTTTTGCCCCACAAAAGTATTGGAAACGCCGCTGGCATTTATCAGCCCGGCCTGGGAACCGATAAAGGTATTGTTGCCACCGGTATTGAATAGGCCTGCCTTGGAGCCGACAAAGGTGTTTTCACTGCCACTTAACCCTTCGGCCCCGGCCTGGGAACCGAAGAAGGAGTTGCCGCCGGAAGTATTTCTGGAACCGGCCTTATAGCCGAAATAGGCGTTACCAGTCCCCCCCATAGTATTATTGCCGGCCAGATAGCCGACATAAGTTACAGAACTGCTCGTATTCGTATACCCAGCCTTGTAGCCGAGCAACGTGGCAGCCTTGGTATCATCGAAAGTAACGAGTTCCAGTACCTGGAACCGGTTAGTGGGATAAAGTGTGCCAATACCAACATTTCCCCCCCCGTCCACATAAAAGCCGCCGTCGCTGTTAGGCTGGGTGCTGCCGGTAACCAGAAACCCGCCCCGGTTCTTGAACCAGGTGCGGTCCGAAACATTATTATCGGTAATCACACCCGCAGAATCAGCCCAGGTAAAAGCTCCGTTGGCGGTGGAGCTTGAAGCATACCCGCCAGCCCAGGAATAGTCGCCTTTAGCTGCGTTCATCCGCCCGCCTGGCACCGTGGCATAAGCGCCCCCGATCTCATTTGATGCCCCGCCGCCTATAACGCCGTACTGATTCTTAACGACGTTCGCCGTACCACCGCCTATGGCGCCGGCCACGGCGGCGGACTGTATCTTATTGCCGCTTCCTCCTGCCACCGTGCCGTAGGCGGCGTCTATGGTGTGATAAGCGCCGCCGCCGATAACGGTGTTCTCGCCGAATGCATTGTTATAAGTGCCGCCGCCCACAAAAGCGCCGGTGCTGGTAATGTAATTGTAGGCGCCGCCGGCGATAGTGGAAGTGGACCCGGAGATCACGTTATTAATGCCGCCGCCTATAGCGCTGTTTTCAGAGTAGACCCCGATGCGGTTCAGCTTTCCGCCCGCGATAGCGGAATAACCGGCGTAGTCATAAAGGGTGTTTTGAAAGCCGCCCCCAACCACGCCGTAAGACACAAACGGGTTGACATTATTCTGGTATCCACCGGCTATTGTGATGCCGTTGGCGTTTGCGGCGATAATATTCTGCTCGCCGCCGCCTATGGTACTGGAATTTCCAGAAACGGTATTGTTATAGCCGCCGCCCACCACGGAATAATACCCGGACACGGCATGGTTTATACCACCGCCGATAGCCGCATAATCTTGTGAGGCGTTGTTCCCGCGGCCGCCGGCAACGGTGGCATATTGACCCGAAGCCTGGTTGCTCTCGCCTCCGCCCACCACGGCAGAAGTGCCATACACAACGTTATAAGCGCCGCCGGAAATTACGGATTTGGACCCGCCTACTACATTATATGTACCACCGCCCACATAAGCATAAAAACCCGCAGCCTTATTGCGTTCCCCGGCCACTACCGCGGAATGTTCACCTGAAGCGATGTTATAGGATCCGCCGCCGGTAAACGTCATCTGGTTGGTGGAATCGTTGCCGTAACCGCCCACCGCGGTAGAAAAGCTTCCTGAAGACCTGTTGTCATAACCGAACGCCGCCGAATATGCGCCCATGTTGGCGTCATCCCACCGGCTGCCCGCAACACCGCCGGCCCGTATAGCCGCCCGGTTCGGCCACCACATAAACCGCTCTCCGGTGCTTTGGCTTGGTATTGGCGCGCCATTTGCGTACGTTCCGGAAGAAAGCAAACCACCGTCACTCCTAACCGCGAAATACATGCCGGGGTTGCTTATTGTGAACGAACCTACCTGCAGGTCATAATACCCGGTCATAGCGTCCCCGGTCTTCGAAACCCTGCTCAGATCGGTATAGCCGGTAAGTCCCGCGCCGCTGCCGTAAAAAGTCCCGCCAATCACGTCGCCATTGCCGGCCACCGTGAAGACATTGCTGGTGCCGGTGGAAACGGCCAGAATAATGTCGGAACTGCCCGCGGCGCTTGACACCACCAGCGCGTAACCGGGAGTAACCGAGCTTATCCCCAGCCTGCCAGCGAAATAGTTGCGGGAG
>Ga0156425_1051_pt3 | contig 10186 bp, 9 predicted proteins | sample RifOxyA2_FD_108068 | JGI IMG/M metagenome (GOLD analysis project Ga0156425, IMG submission 108068) | Elusimicrobia bacterium RIFOXYA2_FULL_58_8
TATTAAAAGTAGAAAGACGAAGAGCCGCGGCGGCGTTTCCCCGGCTGCCACCCCGCGCGCCGGCAACCGCGCCGGACGCTCCGGCCTACTTCCCTTTCCTGGTCAGCAGTTGGCGTATGCGGATGGACAGTTCCTGGATATCGAAGGGCTTGGTAAGATACTCGTCCGCGCCAAGGCTGAACCCCTGCGTTTTTTCTTCGGCCGACAGGAACCTGCCGGTCATCATTATCAATATGAATTCCTTGGAGAATCTGCGAAGCTCCTGGCAGATCTGGAACCCGGAGGAGTCAGGCAGCTGGATATCCATTATGACCACGTCGGGAATGTTTTTCTTGGCGGAATCGATCCCCGACTTGGCGTTGCCGGCCTCAAAACAGGTAAAGCCCTCCAGGTCCAGCACCTCGGCCAGGCTTTCACGCAGGTGCGTGTCATCGTCGATGATCAGAATTTTTTGTGCGGCCATAATAAAATCCTCCGTAAATTATTTGCCGGGGACCAGCTTGTAGCCCACGCACGGGACAGTATGCACGTAGCGCGCGGATTTCCCCATTTTCGAACGCAGCCTGCGCACATGGACGTCCACCGTGCGCGGCGAACCGAAGTAATTATAGCCCCATACGCGCTCTATCAGGTACGGCCGGGACAGCACGCGGTTGGGCGAGCTCAAGAATACGTACAACAGGTCGAATTCCTTGGCCGTAACCTTGATCTCTTTGCCGCTTATGCACACGGTATAGCTGGACATGTTCAGTTCTATCTCGTTGAGCTTAAGGACCTCGTCCGGCTGTATGCTTACGGTGCGGCGCACCACGGCCCTTATGCGGGCCACGCTCTCGTGCAGGTCCTGGCTGTAGGAAAGGCACTCGTCTGCGCCCAGCTGGAAGAAGGCCAGTTTATACGAGATCTTCGGCGTATCCCGCCCGGAAGGGCCGTGCGGCATAAGGGTCTGGATGGTAAGCCCCGAAGGCATATGGTCAAGGAGGGTGTCCGGGGATTCAAGCATGGCGATCACCGGGATATTTTTATTCTTGGCCCTGAGGTTCTTAATGAACGTCAACCCCTCCTCGTCAGCCAGGTTCTGGCCTATCATCACCATGTCGAAGGATTTTTCCGCGAGCATCCCCAGCACTTCCCTGGACCGGTGCGCCGTAGCTACGGCATACCCCTGCCTGGAAAGCATCTCAAGGATGAGCGAGGCCCTTGAAAGATCTTTTGAGGCGAAAATAATATTAATTTTCACATATTCTCCTGGAAACCGGCGCTAACATAAGCGACCTCCGAGGCCCGAACCCGGCGGGGCAGGCCCCGCTCCGGCCCCGTTTTACTCGTGGTCGTGCACTTCTTCTATATCAAGAGTGAAGCCGCGCAGCCCGAGCACGCTGCTGAAAATATTATAGGCAAAAGCGGCGAAAACCAGCACCGCGGAGGTAATAACGACGTAGAGCAGGGAAAAAAGCCCCACGCTCATCAGCTTTTCCAAAAAGGTCATCGCCGCCAGCTGGGGGTCGGGCACCAGGAAGAACTTCACGGCGCCGCCGAGAAGCGCGAGAACGAACAGGACCAGCGGAACCGAGGACGTGACAAGCGAGCCGATGCTTACATTGCGGACTTCAAGCTTCATTTTTTTGCCTCCATCACAAAAGCCTTCCGGCCGCCTATGGCGGCCTTCCCATTATAATACATAATTTTAAAGGAAAACGGACCCGCAACAGGCCGGAGGCACGCCCTTACGGCCGCGGCGTCCTCTTACATAGAAGGTTTCGGGGAAAAAAGTATCAGCGTGCGGTTGGTCTCCGCGGTCTGACCCACATGCAGTATCCGGACATTGTGGTTCCTGCCCTTGAACACGGCCTCCCCCTCCACCGCCTTATCCGGCATTTCAAAAGCCTGCCCTACAAGGCGCAGCAGCGTCTGCTGCTGGCTGTCCACCACGTCCAGGAGATGGATATTCTTGGCGTCCGCCCCGGAAGCCATTTCAAAATTCGCGTAGAGGATACTATTATTCTCGTCCACCACGATAACGTAATTCGTGGCCGGCACGATCATCCCCAGCAGGCTGCGCCACCAGCGCTGTTCCGCTTCCTTGTAAGTGCGGTCCCGGTTGGAGATCCCGTCCATTTCGGCCTTCATCTTGCCCATAAGCCGCGTGATGGCGGCGCCAAGCTCACCTATCTCGTCGGAGCGTTCGGGGAAACGCAGTTCAAAATTCTTAAGCGACACGCCCTCCACGCTTTCCCGCAGCAGTTCCATGGGAGAAAGCACGTAATGATGCAGGAAAAAATAGAGCGGCAGCCCCAGCAGAAAAAGCACGCCCAGCGCCCCGAAAACGTATTTACGCATGGCCGAACCGATAAGGACCTCGGCGCCGGCCCGGGAGACCAGGATATTGATTATCCCGATGATCTCCCCCCTCACGGAGAACGGGATGGCGATTTCGTAGAATGGTTCGCCGCTGACCTGGCGCACCTTGGGCGCTTTCGACATGTAAGCCTGGTTTATGGCGTCCGTGGGCGGCGGGACCTGGGCCTTATAATCGTCCCAGGTCATGCCCATGAACCGGGATTCCTTATGCCAGCGCACAGTGCCCTGGCGGCTGAGATAGATCACGGAAGTTATGCGCTCGTCCTTGGCGAGCGACATCATAATGTCGTATTCCTCGAAAGTTATCGCCTTGGGGTTATTAAGCAGGCCGTTGCGGATGGTGGGCGCGTATACCTTTACGGTCTCTATCACGTCCTGCTTCAGTTTTTCGTCGAAAGTCCACTTGAAAAGATTGTAGTAAAAGACCCCGCCCAGGACCATTACGTAAACACCTACGCCCAGGAACCAGAAAAGCCATTTCATTGAAAGCCGCATAAATTTGGGAACCTCTGTGAATATTGTACCAGCCGGGGATTAAAGGAAAGTTAACTAAATGTTAAGACTTTAAACGGCTCCGGGCGGCCGCTACGCCGCCCGGTTTCTCCGCCGCGCGCGCCGCGCCGCGGCTGCGCGCGCTACTGGCCTCCGGCCAATATCTGCTCTATACGCTTGAGGCCGGCCAGCGCGTCGGCATTTTCCGGATCCAGCTGCCTGGTAATGGTCCACTCGCTCCGGGCTTTTTCATAATTCGAGTTCTGGAAGTATTTAAGCCCCTCGAGATAATGCTGCTGGGCGGCAAGGCGGTTCTCCGCGCTCACGCCGGCCGCGGGCTTTTTGACCACCTCTTCTACCGTGACCCCCTTACGGGCGGCCTCTTCCTCGGCTTTTTTAAGTTCTTCGGCTTCTTTAGCGCGCCGTTCCTCTTCCTGCCGGGCGCGGCGCGCCGCTTCTTCGGAGCGGCGGCGCTTATCCTCTGCTTCGCGCTTCATCTGCTCGCGCGCCCGGGCGATAAGCTTATCGAGGTACGACAGGTTGGCGGTATACGGTTTCGCTTTGCCCCACTCCCCGATGGCCTCGGTATAACGCCTGGCCCCGTACAGCTTTTTGCCGGAAGCGATATAGCTCCCCTCTATCTCGTTCTTTACCTCCAGCAGCAGCTTATTGGCTTTCGAGTCGCCCGGCTGTATTTCCAGGGCGCGGCGCAGGCCCTCGTAAGCCGCTTTAAGGTCGCCCTGGGCGTACAGCTCCAGCGCGCTTTTAAGCTGGCCGTTGGCCTTCTCCTGGCGCAGCTCGTCCTCTATGCGGGTGATCCACTCTATATTGCGGACATCCTTGGGCCGTATGAGCAGGGCGTTATAAAAATTATCGAGGGCGCCCTTGAGATCGCGCGCCTTATACGCTTCCCCGCCTTTCTGGGTGTAATAGTCCCGCAGGTCGTCCTTCATCTTGGCGTACCAGTACTTGGCCTTGATGTTGTTGGGCGAAAGTTTCACCACCTCCTCCATTTTTTTATGCGCCTCGACTATCCGGCCCTCCGTATAAAGGGAAAGGGCGGCCCGGAAACGGTCCTCCATCATTATTTTCTCGCTGAAGGCGGGGCGCGCGCTGCCGCGCAGCTGGGAGGAAGCCTCGAACAGCATATGCGCGTCGCTGTGATTGGGGTCGATGGAAATTATCTTGGCGGCCAGGCCCCGGGCGTCCTCGTAATTGCCGGAACGGTAATATTCAAAAGCGTTCTCATATACGTTCCCCAGCATGGTCGCCTGTATTTTCGCTTTTTCCAGCTTCACGGTCTCGAAAAATTTTTTCTTTTCCTCGAATTCGTTGAGGCTGCCAAGGCCGGTTTTCTGGAGGTCGAGAAAAAGGGATTCCTCGCTCCTGACCTTCATCCTTTCCTGCGCCGGCGCCTGGGCGGAGAAAGCCGCCAGGAGGATCACGGTTGAAAGCATCTTTATCATAAAAAAACCTCGGCAAACGACCGGGCTAGAACGGCATGCCGCCCATCACCAGGTCCATTATCATGGGCGCGAGCATCAGGACGAACACCACCGGGAAAATGAAGATGAACAGCGGGATAAGCATCTTGGTAGACGCCGCCGCGGCCAGCTTTTCAGCTTTATTAAGGCGGCGGAAGCGCAGGTCGGCCGAATAGTTGCGCAGAAGTTCCACGAGGCTGGTGCCAAGCTCGTCCGACTGGACAATAAGCCCCACAAAGGACCGCACCTCCTGCAGGCCGGTTCGCGTGGAAAGCCGGCGCAGGGCGTCACGCCTGGAATACCCCAGTTGCACCTCGTTTATGGTGCGCTCTATCTCCAGCTCCAGCCCGGTCTTCACCGGGGCTATCTTGACTATCCGGTCGAAGGCCGTCATATAGTCCAGGCCGGACTCTATCATCAGGGCCGCCAGGTCCACGAAAGTGGGGAAATTGCGTATGATATCCTCCTGCCGTTTGCGCACGCGCCCTGCGTAAATACCCGCGTCGGGCAGGATAAAACCCAGCGGGGCGAAGATCAGGGTTAAAAAAGAACCGCTGAGCACGAAAAACACCGCGGGCAGCCCCGCGCCGACCATCATTTTCAGGTGCAGCATTTTCAGCGGATCGGTGCCGGGCGGACGGCCCAGCAGCGTATAGATCTCGTCCAGTTTTTTCTCCTGGCCCAGCTTCCTGGCGAAGAACAGATCGAGTTTATCCCAGAAATTGGTGCTGCCTTCAAGCCGGGAGAAATAAGAGGACTCTTTGCCCTCCATATCGCTGACATCGCCCATAGGGGACAGGGCTTTAACGCGGGGCGTGGCAATGCGCTGGACAGCCGTAAACACCGCGGCCGAACCGGCCACGACAACCAGCATCAGTACGATATTTATAATCTGGTCTTGCATAGATTGTCCGGCCGCCCTGCCTACACCTTTATATTGCCCAGGCTCGCCACGACCTTCATCCCTATAGCCACCCATATCACGCAGAATATCGCGGTGCCCATGCCGATGGGCGAGGTATAAAATTTTATCATGGTCTCGGGCTGGAACATGAACATGACGCTGACCATAATCCAGGGCATGATGCCTACCACTATGGACTGGATCTTCTGCTGGGCGGTCATGGCCTTGGTTTTCTCCTCAAGCTTGGACTCTTCACGGATGTCCACCACTATGCGTTCGAAAACCTTGGTGAGGTTGCCGCCCATCTGGCGCTGCAGCACGATGGCGCGTATCATATAAGACAGCATTTTTGACGTCACGCGGTCTTCCATGACGCCCAGCGCTTTTTCAAAGGTCATGCCCAGCTGGTAATTTTTTATGACCAGGGCGAACTCGTCGGAAATAGGCGGCAGGAGGTCCTTTGACACCATCTCGAACCCCTGCACGATGTCAAGGCCGGAACGCAGACAGTTGGAAAGCAGGATAAGGCCGTCCATAAGCTGCATGTCGATCTTTTTGCCGCGCATTTCCTTCATAAAGGTCAGCGTGAATTCAGGAACGCGCATACCCACCGCCAGCCCCAGCGCGCTCAGGACGGCCCAGGCGATGACGTTCATGGTAAGCAGGCCCATCAGGGAAAAAACCGCCGCGGGGACAAGCATCAGGTACCGCACGTTCACATTTATGAACTGGCGGGAAAAAGCCTCGCTGTATTTTTCCACCTTCGCGGCGTACTCGCCCATCATGGCATTATTCTTTGTGTCGGAGGTAGCCACAAAAATCCGCACCGCCATAAAAATCAGCATCATGCCGAAAATGGTCAGCGCCAGGTTTAACACGCGCGACAAGGCGGATTCCCCGGGCGCAGGCTGGTAAGCGCGCGCCGGATTGAAAAGCATGCGGAAGGCGTCCTGGCTGAGCACCGCCGACGCCGTCACGGCTTCGGCGTAGCGCGGGGAATCGTTGCTCGATATCGCGTCCGCGATGGATTCCATTTCCTTGAGCAGCAGGTTGAGCACGGCCATCATGCTGCGGCCGCGGCCGTCCATGGAGTCGCCCATCACCACGTCCTTGGTGCGCGCGCGGTAAAGACGGTCAAGGGACATCTGGAAACGGATACGGATATCCGCGTATTCCTTGACCAGCAGGCCCGGGGAAATATTGGCGCCGCCCGCCTCGGGCGGGAAAGTCTTGCGTGAGAGCTCCAGGTACTCGTACAATATGGAAACCGGCACCTGCCAGACGGCGGCTTCCGAGATCTCCCCTTCTTCGGGATCGCGCCAGACCTTGCGCTGCACCATCTCCGGCACCTTGGAATCTATCCACTGCGGCATCTTAAAGGTGACGGCCGAGCCCCTGCATTTCGTTTCATAGGAGCGCACCTTCTCATCCTTCTCCGGGGCGAGATAGTAATAAAAAAGCTGCATCTTCACGGCGGCGCAGGAAATTTCCCCCATCTGCTCCCCGGAGAAAACGCCGGCCTCGGCCGGTTTCCCGCCGGACAAGGCCGCTATCAGCATTAACGCCGCCAGTTTTCTCATAGCCGGTTAAATTCTCCGCACTTTAAAGAAGTCTCTTACTTCTGCCCCGCGCGCTGCTTGCGCTGTTCCTCGGTCCAGAACATTTCTATAGGGACGATGATGCCGCGCGTGGCGAAATCCGCGTAAAACTTAGGGGGAGCGCCGGTGGCCGAAAACACCCCGTGGACCTTGCCCGTGCTCAGGTCGATATTGGTCTGGGTAAACTTAAAGATCTCGTGTATGGAGATCTGGTTCTCTTCGCGGCCGGTGATCTCCGTAACGGAGGTTATCTTCCTGGTACCGTCCGAAAAACGGGTAAGCTGCACCACCATGTGCACGGCCGAAGCTATCATTTCGCGCAGCGCCCAGATAGGCAGGTCCGCGCCGGCCATCAGGCACATGGCCTCCAGGCGGGTAAGCCCGTCGCGCGGGGTATTGGCGTGGATGGTGGCCAGCGAGCCTTCATGGCCCGTATTCATGGCCTGCAACATATCCAGGGCCTCGGAACCGCGGACTTCGCCGACCACGATGCGGTCGGGGCGCATACGCAGGCAGTTCTTCACGAGGTCGCGGATAGTAACCTCGCCCTTGCCTTCTACGTTCGGCGGGCGGCTTTCCAGGCGCACCCAGTGGTCCTGCTCCAGCCTGAGTTCGGCTACGTCCTCCACGGTCACTATACGCTCGTCCTCCGGGATATAACTGGATAACATGTTCAGGAAAGTCGTTTTACCGGTACCTGTACCGCCGGAAATTATGATGTCCTTGCGCAGTTTCACGCAGGCTTTAAGGAAGTCAACGCAATCCTGGGAGATGCTGCCTTTTTCCACCAGCATCTTGTCGCTGAGCGGCTTGCTGGAGAAGCGGCGGATGGTGAGCGTGGGGCCGGACACGGCCAGCGGCGCTATGACGGCGTTGACGCGGGAACCGTCTTTCAGGCGGGCGTCCACCAGCGGCACGGATTCGTCGATGCGGCGGCCGAGCGGCGCCACTATGCGCTTCATCACCTGCACTATCTGCTCGTCGTTGCGGAACTTATATTTCGTAAGGGTCAGCTTGCCGGCGCGCTCTATGAACACCTTGTCGGGCGCGTTGACCATGATTTCGGTTACGGCGGGGTCGCGCATCAGCTCTTCCAGCGGGCCGAGCCCCAATATCTCGTCGAGCAGCTCGTTAATGAACTGCACACGCTGCTCCCGGGTCAGCGCCATCGAAGTCTCTTTCTGCAGCAAACCGTTTATAATGGCGTCCACCCGCTTGCGGGTTTCCTGGTTCAGGGCGGCGTCGTCGGTTATCTTCACCCGTTCAGTTTCCAGCGCTGAAACCACGTTGCGGTGGATCTTCACCTTAAGCTCTTCCCAGAAAGGCGGCACGTCGGTGCGCCCCGAGTTGCCCGCGGCGGCCGGACCGGCGGCCGCGGAACCTGAGGCCGCCGGGGCAGGCGCTGTGCCGGAAGATTTCCAGAGCATGCCGGACCCCTGCGTGAACTCGGCGGAGGAAACCCCCGACGACCACTGTTTTTCCGCCGGGACTATTTCCGACACCCGCCCCAGCAGCACGCGCAGCTGGCGCACCCAGTTGGTATTGGGCTGCTCGGCTATCAGGATCTTGTTCTGGTTGGCGCAGCCCGGCATGGCGTCTTCCCACGGCATGTAGGCCAGCACGTCCTTACCCATCTGCTTGAAGAACTTTTCCACTTCCTTGGGCGCGAGCGCCCCGGGCATATCGTAGAGGTTGTCCACCACCTCGAACCGGCTCAGCGGGAAGTGCAGTTCGTTTATTTCCCGGAAGGTGGCCGCCGTGGCGTTCAGGGCCGGGACATTGGAACTGGTGACCCAGAAGACCAGGTCCGAGATGTCAAAAGCGAACACCTGCATGGGGAAATAGGGGTCGACGTCTATAAAGATATCGAAGGTCTGTGACAGGCGCGACAGCAGCGGCAGCAGCACGTCCGGGGACATCTTCGCCACTTCGGAACGCCGCTTGCTGAGCGGCAGCACGCCCACTCCCCATTGCGAAACAGGGATCTTCCCTTTAAGCAGCCCTCCCAGCGCGCCTACAGATTCGCGGCCCAGGGCGCTTATGATCTCCGACATGGAAGGCGGGTTAAGCCCCAGGAGCAGGGCGTGTTCCTGGCGGCACATGGGGTCCAGCGGCAGGATAAGGACATTGCGTTTCTGATAATTGGCCCAGGCCAGCGCCAGGTTCATGGCGACGGACGTTTTCCCCACGCCCTCTTTGGGGCCGGAAAAAGTTATGACTCTGGGGGCAAGGTTGATATCGGCCATAAATTCGGCTAGACGCGGCGGCGGCCGCGCTTACTTTATGATCTCAAAAGTAACGAACAGGAACAGGGAACTCTGCTCTTCCACGATGTCGGCGGAGCTGAACAGCGACCCGATAAGCGGCAGGCTGCCCAGTATGGGCACCCGGTTCCTGGAAATATTGCGGTTGCTCCGTTTCAGGCCGCCGATAACAAGCGTCTCCCCGCTCTTGATCTCCACTTCCGTCTGCACCTGGCGCGTTATCATGGAAGGGATGGTGGTGCCGGAAGCCACCACGGGCTTGGAATAGTCGGGGTTGGACACCTCCAACTGCAGCTGCACGTCCACCGTGTCTTTTTTATCGGTAAGCACTACCGGCAGCACGGTAAGGATGACGCCGAATTTTTTAAACTCGGCCCCCACGCCCTGCGCGTTGGAATAGGGAACCGGGATCTCGCCGCCCACCGTTATGTTGGCCTGCGTGCCGCTCTTGGCCACTATCTTCGGGTTCGACAGCAGCTGCGCCTTGCCTTCGGTTTCAAGCAGTTTCAGCGAGGCTGACAACTGCGTCCTGCGCTCGAAATCCCCCATCGTTATGATACCGGGAACGGTTTTTTCGGAAAAATCAAAGAACTGGTTCCAGGAAAAGCCGCGCGTTTTCTGAATGGAGCCGCTTATTTCCACGATATCGGCGCTGACCGCCACCATCTGGGTGGTTTCAGCCCGGGCTCCGGTGGCCAGGGCCAGCGCGGCCGCGGCAAAGATGATCTTTTTCATAATGATTCCGCCTTATACTGTCTCCAGCTATTTGATAAGCCGCTTGAAAGAAGCTATTTCCATGGGGTGCAGCTCCACGTCCCCAAGGCCGCGCACGACCACGGCCACATCGCCCTGTTTTAAGGAAAGCGAAAGATACTGGGCCTCGTTGGGGTTAAGGGCCAGGCTTAAACCCATTTTGGAGGAAAAGGACTGGTCAGCCGACTCATCTTTGGCCTTGGCCTTGGCCTGGGCGCTGGAAAGACCCTGCCCGAGGTTGGAGCCGACGCCGAGCACCAGCACGTTCTGCAGGATGGTGGCCGTAACTTTTTCCTTACGGTTATCGCCCATCACCGCGTCGAAAGTGAC
>Ga0156425_1030_pt4 | contig 10184 bp, 8 predicted proteins | sample RifOxyA2_FD_108068 | JGI IMG/M metagenome (GOLD analysis project Ga0156425, IMG submission 108068) | Elusimicrobia bacterium RIFOXYA2_FULL_58_8
CCGCTTTTGTCGAGGACGGCCCACCCGGTCCTGTCCAGCCCGGGATCAATGCCAAGGATTTTCATAATAGCACGGCGGAGCGCTGCAGGCGAAAAAAGGGAGCCCTTCACCTGATTGCTTATTTCTCCAGTTTTTCCAGTACGGCGTCGGGGATGTTAAAGTTCGAGTAAACTTTTTGCACATCGTCATGGTCCTCAAGTTCGTCCATAAGGAGCACGACCTGTTCCGCTTTATCTTCCCCGATATTCACTTCGTTCTTGGGAAGCATGGTGATCTCGGCCAGGACTATCGGGACTTTTTTTTCTTCAAGCCTGGCCTTCACGGTTTCGAACGCCGGGGGGGCGGTTATTATTTCGTATTCGTCGGAATCGGGAGGGGAACGGAAATCGTCCGCGCCGACCTCGAGGGCCAGGGACATAAGTTCGTCTTCCTTGGCGTCGGCCTTCTTTACCGAGATATAGCCTTTCTGTTCGAACATCCAGCCGACGGCGCCGGTAGAGCCCATGTTGCCGCCGCGGGAGTCAAGTATTTTGCGGATCTCGCTGGCCGCCCGGTTCTTGTTGTCGGTGGTAACGTTCACTATTATGGCGATGCCGCCTGGACCGTACGCCTCGTAAACTATCTCTTCATAGACGACCCCGGGCTCCTGGCCGGTACCGCGGCGGATGGCGCGTTTGACGTTGTCCAGCGGCATGTTGCACGCCTTTGCGTCTTCCATGGCCTTGCGCAGGCGGGGGTTCTCTTCCGGCTTGCCGCCGCCGGCCTTGGTGGCTATGGTGATTTCCTTGATGATCTTCGTGTAAACTTTACCTTTTTTCCCGTCGGTTATGGCTTTCTTGTGTTTGATCCCGGCCCAATGAGAATGTCCGCCCATAATTACGCTCCTTGAATGGAAAACCAAAATTCCCCGCGGTGTTAACGCTTTATTATGACCGCAGTGAAATAAATTCTATAATAATACGGTCGGTTTAACAACCGCTCCGGGCCGCACGGCGAGCACGGGGAGGATCGGGCGCCCCCTTAGCTCAACTGGATAGAGCGGCTGCCTTCGGAGCAGTAGGTTAGAGGTTCGAATCCTCTAGGGGGCACACGGTCAGTTTGCGCGGGAACGCTCAGGCCGGGGTGGCGAAACGAGGGTATCCCGTAACTTTCTTGTAACGAAACTGCAATCATGCCGCAAACCCTGCTTGTTACAATATGTATATGAATCTCTGCCTTACGGCTTTCCTGGTGCTTATCCTTACGCTTCCCTGCCCGGGCCAGCCGACTGCCGGGGCGAATGCCGCGCAGCAGCGCATAGATCTCGGTAAAAAGGCGCTGGCGGTAGTGGCGGGGCACCTGAAAGACGCGAACTCCGATATCCGCGCCCAGGCCGCAACGGTGCTGGGAGCCGCCGGCAATAAAGCCGCGGCCGGGGTGCTCGGGAAGATGCTGCAGGACCGGGATAAATACGTGCGCATAGCAGCTGCCCACGCCCTTTGGGAACTGGGCAGTACGGCCGGACTTAAGACCATCTACGAAATACTGAAGAACGTTCCGGACGTTAAGGGGGCCGAAAGTTCTCCGCTGGCGGCGCTTAAAATAATTTCCCGGAACAAGATACGCGAAAAAGCGCTGGAAACCCTGGCGGCTATGAGAGGCCCAAAAGCCGCGGAAACGCTGGTCAGGATGAAAGACGACGATTTTGGCCCGATACGGGATACCGCCGCCAGGGAACTGGCCAGGCTGGGGCGCACGGAAGAATTGGCGCGGTTCGTTGACGCCCTGGCTTCGGAGGACGAGGCGCTGCGCTATGAAAGCGCCTCGGCGCTTTCCCGGATATGCGCGGGCGGAGTTACCCAGGGGCTGCTATCCCTGCTTGAGACGGAAAAAGCGGTGAGGGTGCGCCTAGCCGCCCTGGACGCCATTAAATGCGACCCCGGAAAGAAGGCGGCCGCGGCCCAGCTGCTGAAACTGGCCGACGACGCGAATCCCGCCATCAAGTACAAGGCTATAACCGCGCTGGCGGGGATAAAAGACGATACCGTAAAATCAAAGCTGGGCGCCATAGCCGCCGACACCACCGATATCCGCCTGAAGCTTGCCGCTCACAGCGGTCTTATTGCCGCCGGGGCTAAAGGTGATGTGGCCGTGCCGGAAAGGGGCTATGAGGCCATCAGTCCCGAGGTGCGTATTGAAGCGCTTGAGCTGCTTGAAAGTTTTTCACCGGAGGAAGCGCAGCCGCTGCTGACCAGGGCGATAGACGACGAGAACGTCCGGGTTAAACTTACCGCCGCCCGGCAGATTATAACGAGGTTCTCAAAAAAATGACTTTTATAAACCGGAAATTAGGCTGCGCCGCCGCCGCGCTCCTGCTGCTTACCGGCGGCGGGCCGCTGCAGGCGGCCCCTAAAAAAAGCCAGGGCAGGTTTTCTCCGCTGGCGTACTCAATGCGGCAGGTACGCAAAAGCCCGCCCTCTTCGGCACGCAAGGCCTTTGCGCGTTTTTCCTCCAGGCACGGGAAAGACTGGAAAATACGCTACAGTCCGCGCACGGCGCTGCCTGAAGCCATTACCGACGGGAGGACAAGGCGCTATAGCGGCGCCCCCGAGCAGGTGGTGGCGGCTTTCTTCAGTGAAAACAGCGAACTGCTGAAGATAGACCCCGCGCAACTGCAGCTGGCGCTCAAACGGGAAAACCTGGGGCTGACCCACCTGCAATACCAGCAGACTTACCAGGGGCTGCCGGTTGAATTCGCTTATGTCAGGGCGCACGTGACCGCCTCCGGTGAAGTGGCCGGCTACCAGGCGAAATTCGAGCCTGGCATAAACCTGAGCATAGTTCCCGGCATTCCGGCGGAGCAGGCGGAATTGGCGGTTGTTGCCGATCTGGGCGCGCAGCTTAAGATCTCCAGGCGCGAACTTGTGATTTTCCCGGACGAGGAGACCGGCACGCTGAAACTGGCCTGGAAGATACGCGGCAGGACAGGCGGGATCTGGGTGTATTACATAGACGCGCAGACGGGGAGCGTTCTTTTGAAATATGACGACATGCGCCGCTGGTGCGGCACCTCCTACCTAACCGTCGGATCATCTTCCGGCACAGTTTACGAGATATCCCCAATACCCGCTGGCTCCGGTACCGATTGGGCCGCGCCGGTCATAAAACCCCTCAGCGACCAGTATTTCTGGATCGGCGGGACTTCCGTCTACGAGACCACCAACCTGGCGGGAGACTATTGTTCCGACTCCGAGGGGAAAGTTTTCTCCACGTTCAAAGGGCCCTATTTTGCGGTTACCAATTATCGCGGCTTCAGCGCCCATTATGATAACGGCGGCGGTGAGTGGCGCAGCTATACCCACCCGTCATGGACGACGACCCCCAACCCGTACGACAATTCCAGCACTTATCCCTACACGCTAACGTTATCCCCTGCGGTCGACACCGGAAGTGAGGTGCTGGCAAAAATGGTGCCGCGTTTTGCTGCTTTTGGGGCAGGCGCCCTCAACGAAGACGGCGGGATAGACGATGGGGACGGAGTGAGTATTAAAAGCGCCGGGCTTACGGGCAATAATACCGTGGCCCGTTATATCGGCACAAGAGGCGCGTTTTACGGGCCCTCGGTGGAAAGCAATTCCTACACCCTCACGCTGCAAACCGACGAATCAGGGACCGGCGAGGGATTTTCAATACATGAATCAAGCTACATGGTGCTTACGAATGCACCCGGGACGGCGAGCAACGGCACTGCGGCCGCCCCGCTGGGTTCAGTGCTCTGGAGCACCGACACCGTAAACAGCGCTAATTTCTACCTGGACACCAGCCTGGGACATGCCTCCGGCCTGGACGAGGTTAATGTGTTCTATCACCTTAACAAGGCGCGCCGCTATTTCCAGGACTACAACAAGAACCCTTTTGTCGGCGGGACTCCGGCTATCATCGACCTTGATAAGCGGGTACCCGTAATGGTGCACGCCAGCGGCAGGCCGGATGACTATCCCGGCATAGATGATTATGCCATGAGAAATGCTTTTTTTGACCTGGAGAACGAGAACCTGTTTTTCGGGGACGGATTAAAGATAGGCGGGATCTTCCGGTCGTTCGCGCTGGACGGCACCGTAGTGCGCCATGAGTACGCGCACCTTGCCGTACACCGCATCTACCCCATAATAAATTTCGGGGAATTCGGCGCCATAAGCGAGGCCCTGTCTGACTATTTTTCCCTGGCCTCCTTCTGGAGCGAAGGCCACACCAGCCTGGACACCCTGGGCAACTTTCTCGGAAGCGGGCGTCCGCTTTCCGGCCCCGACAAACAAATGCCTGGCGACTGGCAGGGTGAAATTTACAATGACAGCCTGATACTGTCCCAGGCGCTTTATTCCCTGCGCGACGGAGGGTCCCGTTCGCTGGGTACCGTTGGCGGCGCCAGCGTTTTTGCGGGCCGGCCCAGGGCGGATTTTCTGGTCTGGGCCGCGCTCTTCTACCTCCCCGACAGTTTCGCCAATTTCCACCAGGCAATGATAGACGCCTGCAAACACCTGCGCGACGAAGTGGCCCTGGCCGGCGGCTGCACTGACGACCACCTGCTGCGCATTAATAACGCCTTTGCGGCCCACGGGATACCGGGTACGGCCGGCGACGCGTACGAAACAGGGTCCAATTCCGCCCTGTGCGTGAACAATAACGGGCCGGAATGCGCCACCGACCTGGATTTCCTTTCCACCATATCGGCCACCGTACTCCCTGCCGGCGACATTGACTATTACTCCATCCCGGTGCCCGCCGGGAACTTCCGTGCCACGCTTACGCTGCCCCGCGCCGCCCAGGACTATAAAGCCTACGCCCTGTTCCTTTTTGACGAAAACCGGAATTATCTTACCGAAGCAGTGCCGGTACTGAACGAGTGGGGCGGCGTATGCCCCATAGCGGACTGCCGCGCCCGGGACGCCACCGTAACACTGGACTTTCTCAGCACCACCGCGTCAAACCGCTATTACCTGATGGTGGCGGGCGGCCCCACCTATGACTACAGCAACTCGGCGGTCACCTCCACTTCGCCGTACACGCTTACCTTATCCTATCCGGTCAACGGCAGCGCCAGGGTTTTCCTCGGCAACGACTCCACCCCGGACAACGACAAGATAGCTTTCACGGCTTATTATAACAGCTTCCCTATGCTCGCCTCGCCGTCGTCACAAACCGTTACCGGGGCGGAGCAGGTTTTCGAATATGCCCAACTGCGCGACCACAACAACGTAAAGCTGGAAGATACCCGCACGAACCTGGCAGGTTCTTTCCTGCGCCTTGAAAACCCGTCGCTCCCATTTGAGTTAGGCGAGGATGCCGCGGGAAAATACTTTTCGGGCCGGGTGCTTGTGCAGCCGGGATTCGCCGCCCGCTACCCGGGCGCCGGCACCGTCTCACTGGAGATCTTTGGCCGCAACCATATGGGGCATGTGGTTTCCCTGGGCATATCCAACCGTATAAATCTTACGGCCGACAAGGCGGCGGTGGTCAGTTACAACAATAAACTGGGCGCGCCCGGGGCTAAAACTATAGTGAAATACGAACTGCAATCGGCGGGGAACCTCTCCCTCAAGCTCTACACGCAGACAGGCGCGCTGGTGAAGACACTTTACGACGGGCCGGCGTCCGGCAAAGGCACCGTAGACTGGGACGGCACCAATTCAAGCGGGGGCAAAGCCGCCAGTGGAATCTATTTCCTCAGGGCGATAGGGCCCGGGATAAACAAAACGGACAAGATAGCCATAATCAGGTAAGTCGGCGCGGCCGGCGCCGCGCATTGAACAAAGCGGAACAAAACTACGGGCGTATGAAAACGATAGCGGCAGGCATAAAACAGAATTCAACCGGGCCCCGGCAGTCCTGCCGTGACCGCGGTATCGGTTTACCGGGGACCCTGGCGCTTTTTTTGGCCATATTCTTTTTTTCCTGCCCTGTTTTCGCGGACGGCCCCGGTTCGACCGGCGTCCAGGTGCTGAAAACCGACATCAGCCCCCGGGCCATGGGCATGGGCGGCGCTTTTGCTGCCATAGCCGACGACCTGTATTCCATAAATTACAACCCCGCCGGCCTCGGCCAGCTTTATATGCCCGAGGTGTCGGCCATGTATCTTTCCGGTTTTGAGGATTCGGGCCTTAATAACTTCGCCGTGGCCATGCCGTTGCCGCTTACAGGATTTGCCGACCTGGCAAAACCCGCGGTGGGGCTGTCGTTCATGATGGCCGACGCGGGCTCCTTTAACCTGCGCCTGCTTAACGCCAACGGGACCATAACGGAAAGCTCTTACGACGCACAGAAAGACATGGTGGTAGCGCTGGGCTACGGGGAAAAGGTTTATTCCGACGAGCTGAAAATAGAAGGCTACGCCCTGAAGCTGGACCAGTACCTGGGCTTCAACGTTAAATACATCAAATCCACTCTCTTGGAAGATTATACGGCGTCAGCCATAGCTTTTGACGCCGGCTGGCTGGGGATGGCGCCCAACCTGGGGCTTTCCGCGGCCGTATCAATGGCCAATGTGGGCGGCGGGCTCAAGTATTTAAATGAGACAACACGGCTCCCGTCCATACTGCGCATAGGACTTTCTTACCAGCGCCCCACTATAATGGACCAGTCCGTGCTGATCGCGGCGGAAGGCGACTTTTATACCGCCGAGTCGCAAAAAAGTCTGCGCGTAGGGATGGAATACCACTTTGAGCAGTTCTTCAACATGCGGGTAGGATATAAGGCACTGGAAGATAACGGCGGGCTTACCATGGGCCTGGGGGTACGGTATGATGATATGTCCCTCGATTTCGCCACCAGCGCGGGCGGCGAGGTGTACAACACTTCCCAGCTTTCCTTCTCCTACAAATTCAGCGGTATAGTCGTAAAAGAGCACCGCAAGAAGACGGTTTACAAAGACCCCCGGCCGCAGGACAAAACTCCGCAGAAACCCGCCCGGCCCAAGCCCGCGAGCAAGCCCGCCGCGCCCAGGGATAATAAAGACAAATCCGACTTTATCTGGCTGTACTAGCCCGGGCACAGGGTTCGTTCAGCCGCTGAATGGCGCATCTGGAAGGGATGCGTTTTGACCCTTTGCCGGCCTTCCGCCGAAATTGACACCCCCGCGGTTTGTTGATACAATTTAAGAATAGGCTTGGTAGGAGGTTCCAATGAAAAATATATTGATTGCGGCGTTTGCCATGTTTGTTGCCGCCGGCTGCGCGTCGGCGCCGGACAAGGGCACCGTATCCGGTTCAGGCGAGATCGAAAGGGAGTGGCTTGAAGAGGGCGTCACCAAAAATTATATTTTTGCCCGCGGCATGGGTGCGGCCGACCAGACCCTGGAAAACAAGACCCAGCGTATGGCTACTTCGCGCAACGCTTCCATAGTGAACGGCCAGTACAACATGCTTTCTTTCCTTAAAGGCGTAAATCTGGAAGGCGGCATAACCGTGGAGAAAGCCATTGAAACCGATTCCGTGCTTGCCACCAAGATCAACGCCGTTCTTAAAGGCGCCCAGGTGATGCGCACGGAGTGGACGAGTGACGACGGGTGCATCGTGGTCTTAAGGCTGCCAAAAAAAGCCCTTAAAGAAGCGGGCATCAAGCTGGCGGAGTGAGCCAGGGGCGAATGAAGAACTTCCCCCGTATCTTAACGGCAGTCATACTGCTTGCGGCCATCGGTTGTACCGGCGGCCGCAGGAGTTCCGTGAACCCCGCTTATGAGACTGAAGTGGTGGAGGCGGAGGGGATGGCGCCCGTTATAGACAACGATACCGAAGGCGCGAAAAAAACCTCTCTGGCCGAAGCCATGAAGAGCGCGCTGGGCCTGGTGGTGGGCATATATATATCCCAAGACTCGCTGGTGGCCAAATCGGTGCTGATAGACGAAAGCATAACTTCGCAGACCGCAGGATATATAGAGAAATATGAGATTCTTAAAGAGCGCCTGGATGGGGATTTTTACAAGACACGGATACGCGCCCATGTGCGCAAAGAGGATCTGGCGTCCAAACTGCGAAACCTCGAGTCAGAGCCGGAAAAGCTTGGCAACCCTGTTATAGGTTTTGAGATCCTGGAATTCTCTGACGCCAAACCGCTCCAGACAAAATACGCCGAAACGGAGCTGAAGGCCCGTTTTGCGGGCGCCGGCTTCCTTACCGGGGCCAGCGACAAAGCCGACATTATCATCAAGGGCGACGCGGAAACCTCCTTTAACACGCGTGAAGGTTTGGGCGGCTTCATCTCATACCGCGCCGGCATCTCACTGTCCGCAGTTAAGAATGGGTCCCAGGACGCTTTGGCGGCGGTGCAGGAATCTGCCGGTGGCATAGACCTCAACGAAACCGCGGCGGCAAGGGCTTCCATAATATCCGTAGCGAAAAAAGCGGCCGACCCGCTTAAAGAACTGCTGATAAAATCCCTGCGCGAAAAATCAATTGTGCGCGTTAACCTGGCCAAGGTGGCCACCATGAACGACCTGAGCGAGTTCGTTAAGATGCTGCGCAATATCCCCATGGTAAGGGACTCCTGGGTGCGCGGTTACACCGGGGGCCTGGCCACGCTGGATGTGGGAATGCGTAAAGGCGGGGCCTCAGACCTGTCCCAGCTGTTGATGAAGAATATAAAGAAACCGGTAAAGATAAACCGCGCTTCCGCTTACGAATTGGACGCGGAGCTGCAGTAAGACCAGGCGCGGGCAAAAGAAAGCGGCCGAGAACAGGGTTCACGGCCGCTTTCTTTTTTGCCTGAACGCCGTCAGCGTTTTTTAAGTTTCTCAGCGCGCCGCGCTTCAAAGTCCGCCATTTTTTTATTCTGGCGGTTTATGTAGTCGTCTATAAACCCATCGCGTTCCGCCAGCCGCTTGCGCAGGCCTTCAACCCGGCTTTTTAGCTTTTCATAACGCCGCTGTTCAGCCTGCATGGCACGTGAAAAACCCTGTTGCAGCGCTATGCCGGCGGCGCCCGCGCAAGCCTCGTGGCCGGGCAGGAGCTCTTTCCCCTTGCCATCCAGGGAGGAAATATCCACTTTTCCCGCAAAAAGTCCCACCGCCGTCCCCGCTGAAGATACGCTTATAGAAAAGTCGGTCCCCCGGACCGCGCATACCGCGGCTGGCGTCCGCACGGAAAACCGCGAAGTGACAGCGACTTTGAGCTTTGCAGCCATCCAAAGGGTCTTGCCACGCAAGAGGTTGAATGTGTAGGCGCGGGTCTCCGGGGAAACTTTCAGTTCCTCTACCACGGTTTCCGTGCCTGAATCCAGCTTTACAAAGGTGCCGTCCCGGAAAAGTATTTCGCACCAGCCCTTTTCACCGGTGCTGACCCTGTCGCCCTCCGCCAAAGGCAGACCTTTTTTTGCCGGCTGCCACTCGGCGGTGCCGGCCTTCATTACCTGTACTACCGCAAAAGATTCGTACACGCAGCCTAGTTCCCCGGCGAACGCAATAAAGGGAACCATTAACAATCCCGCAAACAGAATAAAAACAGGCATTGAGCACCTCCAGGCGCGATTTGTTTAAATATACAATATATGACAAATATTATAAAATAAGACATGCGTTTCTTCCGTTTCCGTATTGTAAACACCCTGCTGTTTTTCCTGGTCGGCATCCTTATCGGTTTCATTTTCAAGGAGCGGCTCCATCCCGCGCTCAAGTCCACGCCGGTACAACGTTATCAGCCGGAGTTCACCGGGGATTTTGCCGCCCCGGTACAACCGCAGGAGAACTCGTCATGGGAAGAGGATTCCGCCTCACCCGGGGAGAAACCTTTACCCGCCGGGGATAACCCGCGGCAGAAAGACCAGGACGCGCCCCAGGCCGTCCCCGCTGAGGACAGGGAGGAAGGCCCGGAAATATCGCTGGAGCCGGATACCGGCGCTGCCGCCGACCCGGAAATAAAGCCCGCGGCGGTCCTGCAGGCGGACCCTGATCAGTTCTTTAAACGCCCGGCTGTTTATGCCGGCCGCGAAATAGAGATGTCTTTGCAGATGATAACCGCCAGGCGAACCGCCGGGGGCTGGCGTCTGAATTTTGTGCATGTGGGCCCGGAAAAAAAGCTGGACTACCTGTATGTGGACGACGCGGAGGTCCTGGGAGAAAACCCTGACCTGCGCATAGGCTATGTTTACAGGGTAAAATTCCGCTGCAACAAAGGCGACATTGCCGGTGGGAACGTCCTGTCCGCGGTGGAAGCTAC
>Ga0156425_1058_pt1 | contig 9857 bp, 9 predicted proteins | sample RifOxyA2_FD_108068 | JGI IMG/M metagenome (GOLD analysis project Ga0156425, IMG submission 108068) | Elusimicrobia bacterium RIFOXYA2_FULL_58_8
TACGGTATAGGCGAGGCGCCTATTTCCGTGTGTTCCAGCCCCACCAGGCGCGGCTCTTTCGAACTGACCGTGCGCGCCGCCGGCCGCCTGACGAAACATATGCAGGGTATGGGCGTGGGCGACTGGCTGGGCATACGCGGGCCGTTCGGTAAACCTTTCCCGGTGAAGCTGATGACCGGCAACGACTTGCTGTTCGTGGCCGGCGGGCTGGGCATAGCGCCGTTGCGCTCGCTGATCAATTACGTCATCGACAACCGGCGCGAATTCGGTAAGGTGGACATATTGCTGGGCTGCAAGACCCCTACAGATATGCTGTTCGGCTCGGAAATAGCCGGGTGGCAGAAGCGCCTTGACGTTAACTTTTCCTGCACCGTGGACCGCACGGCCCCGGACTGGAAGGGCAACGTGGGCCTTATCACCAGCCTCATTCCCGGAGTGACCATTAATCCCGAGAAGACGTTCGCCGTGGTAGTGGGCCCGCCTATAATGTACAAGTTCGTAATAGCCGAACTCCTTAAGAAGCGCCTGCCGGAGCGTCAGATAATACTGTCGCTGGAGCGGCACATGAAATGCGGCATGGGGAAATGCGGCCACTGCCAGATAGACCACCCCAAAAATTATTACTGCTGCAAAGACGGCCCCACCTTCACCTATGAAGAGGTGAAGGAATCGAAGAAGCTTTAATACGGAGAATAATGATGAAAACAGAGAATAAACCCGTAACTACCGCCGCCAAGCCTAAAGTGGCTTTCTTTGACTTCGCCTCCTGTGAAGGCTGCCAGTTGCAGATCACCAACCTCGGCGAAAGCCTGCTGGATATCCTCGGCGCCATAGACGTGGTGGAGTTCCGCGAGGCTATCAGCGAGAAATGGGACGGCGACTACGACGTCGTCTTTATAGAAGGTTCGATAGGCGACCCGCACGCGGAAGAGCGCCTTAAAAAGATACGCGCCCGCGCCAAGGTGCTCATAGCCTACGGCGCCTGCGCCTGCACCGGCGGCGTTAACGGCATGAAGAACTCCTTCCAGATCGACGAGATACGGGCTAGCGTCTACGGCAAGGATTATAAACTGTTCGCCAGCACGGCCACCAAGGCCGTGCACCAGGTGGTGAAAGTCGACTATTCCATAAACGGCTGCCCCATCTACGCGCCGGAGCTGGTGGAGGTGCTCAAGCACGCCCTGCGCGGCCTGCCCTACACCGTCCCTGATAACCCCGTCTGCTCCGAGTGCAAGCTTAATGAGAACGTGTGTATGTACGAGCGCGGCCTGGCCTGCCTGGGCCCCTGGACCAAGGCCGGCTGCAATTCCTGGTGCGTGAACAACGGCAATATCTGCTACGGCTGCCGCGGCGAGGTGTCCAATCCCGCCAAGAACGCCAATGACGTTATAGGCAAATACAACCTGAAGCCCGAACTTATAAAGGCCAAGTTCGACATGTACAACAAGTGTAAGGAGGCTGACGCCAAATGACCACCGATAACAAAAATCTGAACATTAAAGTCGAATACGTCACCCGCGTGGAAGGCCACGGTAACATAGTGGTGAACGTTAAAGAGGGGAAGATAGAAAAATGCGAGTTCCACGTGGTGGAAACCCCGCGCCTTTTTGAGGGCATGCTGCGCGGGCGCTCCATCTTTGAGGCCCAGCATATAACCTCCCGCATCTGCGGCATCTGCTCCTGCGGCCATTCGCTGGCTTCCATACAGGCGGCGGAAGACGCGCTGGGCGTAGTGCCCACCGAGCAGACTGTAAAGCTCCGCAAGCTGCTGCTCGATTATGAGTTCCTGGACAGCCATATTCTGCACGCGTACCTGCTGGTCGCCCCCGACGTGCTGGGTGTGCCGTCCTTCATTCCGCTGGTCGCCTCGCATAATAAGACCGTGCGCCAGATCCTGCGCCTGAAAAAGGCCGTCAATGACGTCTGCGACATCCTGGTAGGGCGCCATATCCATCCGATCACCGCCATAGTGGGCGGCTGGACCAAGCTGCCGTCGAAGAAAGAGATAGACGCGCAGATAAAGATACTGGAGGACATGGCGGGCGACCTGGGTGAATTGCTGGCGCTGGCCAAGACGCTGACCTTCCCGGACTTCAAGCGCGAGACCGAATTTGTGGCGCTGGTGTCTGACGACGGGGAATACCCGCTGCTCAACGGCGATATCGGCTCCACCGACGGTAAGCGTGTAGGCAAGAAGGATTACCGCCAATCCACCAACGAGTTTATAGACCCGCGCTCTTCGGCTAAGTTCTCGAAGTGGTCCCGCGAAAGCGTGTTTGTGGGCGCGTTGGCCCGCTTCAACCTGAATTCCGACAAGCTGCATCCCGAGGCGAAAGCCCTGGCCAAGGAGCTGGGGTTCAAGCCCGTCTGTTACAATACGTTCATGAACACCGTGGCGCAGGTGATAGAGATAGTGCATTGCTACCACCACGCGCTCGGCATACTTAAGGACTTCAAGAAAAATGGCGTGGACTATGGCCAGCAGTTGACCGTGGGCGTCAACGAGAAAGGCGCTGTGCCCGTGCGCGCCGGCAACGGTGTGGGCTCGGTGGAAGTGCCGCGCGGCATACTGCACCACAACTACGAAACCGACGCGGCCGGCATGATAAAGGCGGCCAACTGTATTATTCCGACCAATCAGAACATCAACAACATAGAACATGACTTCGCGAAGTTCCTGCCCGAGATTATTCACCTGCCCAAGGAAACCATAACCCTGCGGTTGGAGATGATGGTGCGGGCTTACGACCCGTGCATCTCGTGCTCGGCGCATTACCTTGATGTCAAATACGTGGACTGACGAGGTTGGGGCGGCGCTGGCGCCTAAAGGCCGCACGCTCGTAATAACGCTGGGAAGCACTTTAAGGGCCGACGATGGCGTCGGCCCTTATGTTTGCGCCAGGGTGAGGTTCGCCCGCCCGGACCTGCGGCTGCTTGACGCCGGCACCACGCCGGAGAATATAGCGCAGCAGGCCATAGACTGGAAGCCGGACAAAGTCATCCTTATAGACGCGGCCCATTTCGGGGGCAGGGCGGGGGAAGCCCGGGTCATCCCCCTTGAAGCTGTCAACAGGGCTACCGTGCTTTCCACCCACAGCTTCCCGCTGTCGGTGACTTTTTCCATAGTGAAAGAGGATACCGGTGCGGAGCTCGTGGTTGTGGGCGTGCAGGTTAAATCCCTGGAATACGGCGAAGGCCTTTGCCCGGAAGTGGAAGAAACCGCTTCAAAACTGGTTGAATATTTTAATAAGATTACCTAAATATCAAGGTTCAAGGGGAACTAATGTCACTTTTTCAAATCAAGTCTGTTGACAGCATAGTGGCGGAATCGCAGTGCGAAGGCCAGAAGCTTAACCGCGTACTTGGCGGCTTTGACGTTACCATGATAGGTATCGGCGCCATTATCGGCGCCGGCATCTTCGCCATGGTGGGCGCGGCCGCCGTAAAAGGCAACGCGGGCCCTTCCCTCATAATTTCTTTGATAATCACCAGCATTGCCTGCGGCTTCTGCGCGCTGTGCTACGCGGAGCTTGCCGCCATGGTGCCTATAGCGGGCAGCGCCTATACCTACACCTACGCCACCATGGGCGAACTGGTGGCCTGGGTCATAGGCTGGGACCTGATACTTGAATACGCCATAGGCAACGTGGCCGTGGCCATCAGCTGGGCCGGTTATTTTAACGATTTTCTGAAGAGCATTATAGGCGTGGATATCCCTATCTGGCTGCGCATAGATTACAATACTTTCTTTGCCCGCGCGGCGGAGTATGCGGCGGCCGTAACTAACGGCGACGCCGGGGCCATGGCGGCCCTGAAAATGTATGACCCGGCTCTTGTGCCGCATATCCTAGGGATACCTGTGGTTATAAACCTGCTGGCCGTGTCCATCACGGCCGCTCTGACCTGGCTGCTTATAAAGGGCATCAAGGAAAGCACGCGTTTCAATTCCTGGATGGTGGGTATAAAGCTGGCCGTGCTGGCTATTTTCATCGGTTTCGGCTTCTACTACTTCAACCCCGATAACTGGACGCCTTTCGCGCCCGGCGGCTGGACCGGCATACAGGCCGGTGCGGCTTATATCTTTTTCGCCTATATCGGCTTCGACGCCGTGTCTACCGTGGCCGAGGAGACCAAGAACCCGGCCCGGGACATGCCGATAGGAATAATAGGGTCGCTGGTGGTCTGTACCATTATTTACATTTTAGTGGCCGTGGTGCTTACGGGTATGATGCCGTTTACCGAAATGAAACTGAAGATCGCCGAGCCGCTGGTAGCGGGCCTGGAATATAACCACGCCAGCCGCTGGCTTATAGGCCTGGTGTCGCTGGGCGCCGTTGTGGCTACTACCGCCGTGCTGCTGGTGTTCCAGATGGGCCAGCCGCGCATTTTCTTCAGTATGAGCCGCGACGGGCTGCTCCCTAAATACTTTGCCAGGGTGCACCCGGTATATAAGACGCCGCACATAACCACTATCTGGACGGGGATCTTTGTGGGTGTTTTTTCCGCGTTTTTCAGCCTGGAACTGATGGCCGAACTCTGCAATATAGGCACCCTGTTCGCCTTTGTGCTGGTTTGTGTCGGTGTGCTGATACTGCGCCACCGTGAGCCGGACCGGCCGCGGCCTTTCAGGGCCCCGGGCGGGGTGTTTACGCCGCTTTTGGGCATAGGCTTCTGCCTTTACCTTATGATGGGCCTTGGCAAACTTACCTGGCTGAGTTTCCTTGGCTGGCTGGCCGTGGGGCTCGTTATTTATTTCGCCTACGGTTATAGGCATTCAAAGCTGCGCCTGAACGCTGCGGCCTGCAAATAGAAGGAGACCTCATGCTCGATAAAATGAAGCAGCTCTGGGAAATGAAAGCCAAGATGGACGAGATAAAGAAGGAGCTCGACCTGCTGGTGCTTGCCAGCGAGGATAATCTTGTAAAGGTGGAGATCACCGGTTCGCAGGAAATAAAAGCCGTTACCATAAAAGTGGAACTTTCCTCTGTCGATAAGGCGAAGCTCGAAGCTTCGCTGGCCGAAACCGTTAACCGCGCCGTACGCGAAAGCCATAAGGCCGCCGCGCATAAGATGAGCGCGCTGGGGGGGCTGCCGGGCCTGGGCGCCTGAGCCCCGGCTTTATGGCGAAAAACCCGGCTTCCGGCCGGGTTTTTTATTGCCCGCAGGCGATTTTACCGTACACAACACCTGTGAGGTGTTGACAAAAAAGACCGGAAAATATAAAAAATAACAATCTATTCCGTAATTTCGGAGGTTTAATTATGAGATATATCGTATTCGCGCTTTTTGTGCTTTGCCCGCTTTCGGCAACGGCGCAGGGAGTGGGTGAGCTTCAGAAAGCTTTCAACGCGGCCGCTTCCAAAGCCGGTCCGGCGGTGGTAAGCGTGCAGGTAATAAAAGAAGAGACCCAGGCGGTACTGGAACCTGATTACTATTTTGGACATGTTATTCCTTCGGAGAAGCTTTACCGCTATAAAAGCGCCGGAATGGGGTCAGGCGTTATCATTGATCCGCGCGGTTACGTGCTTACCAACCTGCATGTAGTGCAAGACGCGCTGCGTATAAAAGTCGTCACCCAGGATGCCAAAGGTGTGGAAAAGTCCTGGGTCGCCTCCGTGGCTGGCAATGACCCGGCTCTGGACCTGGCACTATTGAAGATAAGGGGCGGCGCTTCCTTTCCCTGGCTGGGCCTTAACGGCGTCTCGTCCCTGCAGATAGGCGATTTTGTGCTGGCGGTGGGATATCCCTTTGGTTTTAAGCAGACGGTAACTTCCGGTATAATTTCCGCGTTGAACGCCAGTATGCCGGTAGAGGGGCGCAAGTATGAAAAACTTATACAGACCGACGCCGCTATCAACCACGGCAATTCCGGCGGCCCGTTACTCAACCTTAAGGGCGAGGTTATAGGCATAAATACCGCCATAGCGTCCCCTACCGGGGTGTTCGCGGGGATGGGCTTCGCCGTCCCTTCGTCCGAGATAAACAAGGTACTTGGCGACCTTATTGCGGGGCGTAAGATCCGGCGCGGCTGGCTGGGGGTCTCCCTGCTCCACCTGGACTCGCTTATGGCTAAACGGCTGGGGCTGGCGCTGCCGGAGGGGGCGATCGTGAATGTTTCTGTGGAAGGCTCCCCGGCTTACAAAGCCGGCATACGGCGCGGGGATATTATACTTGCCTGTGACGGGACAACGATCGAAACCAACGAAGATCTTTTTTATCAGACTTATTCGCGGCGCCCGGGAGACGAAGTGGAAATAGTGTATCTGCGCAGGGGTGTACGGAAAACCATAAAAATAAAACTGGGTGAACGCGGTATGCCTGGTGATCACGCTGTTGATCCGGGCCCCGTACGGGGCAACCCGCAAGCGGGCGCTAAGTTCGTGTGGGAAGGTGTCGGTTTCTCCTACTCCGGTGGTGCGCGTGTGGTTTCCATAGCTAAGGAGTCGCGGCTTGACGGGTATCTCCGTCCCGGAGACACTATACAGGCCGTTAACGGCGCCGAGGTGAAAACACCGGCCCTGATGACGGAAGTTTTTCGCTCGGCAAACCTGGCGGACGGCGTAGTGTTCGACCTGCTGCGTGACGGGGAGTCCACATATCTGAGCGTTCAGTCCCGGTAAGGTGAAACCCTCCGGATATGAGGAACCCGGAGTTTTTGTATAATTGACCCATGCATGAATGGGCGTTGGCGCAATCCGTTATAAAGACCGCGGTGGAGCACGCCGCGGCGGGGCGCCTTAAGAAACTTAAAGAGACCGGTGTGGCTTTCGGTGAGCTGCAGGGGATAGACAAGGAGATCTTTGTCTTCGCCCTGGAAGAGCTGCGCAAACAATTCCCGGCGGCTGCGGCCTGCAGGTTCAGGATAAGCAAAGAACCAGCGGCTTTCCTGTGCAAGGTCTGCGCGCATAAGTTCTCGCTTAAGGCGCTTAGAAAAACCGCCGACGAGGCTGAATTCATCCACTTCATTCCGGAAATGGCGCATACTTTCCTTAAATGCCCCGCCTGCGAAAGCCCGGATTTTGAAATTACCGCCGGGCGCGGCGTTCATATAACCCATATCAAAGGCGACCGATGAACCTCGATCCCCGGCCTTCGGTAATAGAAGAAAGGCTTAAAAATGTAAAGCGCATAATAGCGGTTACGGGCTGGAAAGGCGGGATAGGCAAAAGCGTAACCGCCTCCACGCTGGCCCTGCTGCTGGCCCGGAAGGGCTATAAGACCGGTTTGTTCGACCTGGACTTCGCCGGGGCTTCCGACCACCTGATACTTGGCGCGAAAGGGCTGTTCCCCAAAGAGGAAAAAGGCCTTGAGCCGCCGGTTATCGCGGGCGTAAAATTCATGTCGGTGGTTTTCTTTTCCGCTGATAAAGCCGTGCCGCTGCGCGGGGCCAACGTGTCCGACGCGATAATAGAGCTGCTGGCCATAACGCAGTGGGGGGAACTGGATTTTTTGGTGCTGGACATGCCGCCTGGCATCAACGACGCCGCTCTGGACGTGATACGCTTCATGCGCAAAACGCAGGTGCTGGCCGTTACCACGCCGTCTATGATAGCGCGGAGCGTGCTGCAGCGTTCCCTGGCCCTTTATAAAAAATTAAAGGTCCCGGTGCTGGGCGTGCTGGAAAACATGTCCGCCGTTAAGCGCCCCGCCGCAGGCGCGCTCCGCCTGGACGCCGGCCTGGAAAAAGCCCTGGGCCGTCCGGCCGCCCTGCTTAAAACCGCTTTCGCCCGCGACCTCGCGCTGGCCGCGCCGCGGCTTAACCTCCCTGTCATATAGCCGTGTCCCGACCTGCTGCCGGTGGTCCTGGGGGGTTTGTGGCAGTTTATTTCGGATTCATTCAGGCCTATACGCTGGAATGAACCGCCGGATGCCGCCGCAGCTTTAAGTTAAGGACTCCGGGCGGCGCATATGTTCCAGGGCCGTCTCGCGGGTAATGATCCCCTTGCTGAAAAGGTTCTTGATAGAGATGTCCCTGGAGAGCATCCCGTGCTGCATGCCTGCCAGAATGGCGTCATTGATGGCGTCCAGCTTGTTTTCGCGGATCATCTGGCGCACCGCGGGCGTGGTCACCAGTATCTCGCAGGCTACCACCATCCCTTTCCCGTCGGCGCGCGGTAAAAGTTCCTGCGAAATAACGGCTTCAAGTGTGGAAGCCAGCTGGTCGCGCAGAATCTCCTGCTCGCCCGCGGGCACGGCCGAGACCAGGCGCTGGGCGGTCGTGGAAGCATCGCGGGTATGCAGGGTGGTCAGCACCAGGTGCCCGGTTTCCGCCGCTACCATGGCCGCGTGGATAGAAGCTTCATCGCGCAATTCTCCGATGCAAAGAACGTCCGGGTCCTGGCGGATGGAATCCATGATCCCCATAGCAAAAGAGGGGGTGTCCGCACCCACCTCGCGCTGCACGAATACGGATTTACAGGGTTGATAGATGGTCTCAATGGGGTCTTCGATGGTTATTATCTTGCTGGTCCGGGCCTGATTTATACATTCCATCATGGCCGCCATAGTGGTGCTCTTGCCGCTGCCCGTAGGGCCGGTGATGAAGATAATGCCGGATTTCCGGTTTGCCAGTGTGCTTACCACGGGAGGCAGGTTAAGGGAGGTGAGCGCGTAGACCTTTTGGGGTAGGATGCGTATGCAGGCGCCTACCGTGCCCAGGGACATATAGATGTTGAAGCGGTATCTGCCCTCTCCGATGGTCTGGCCGCAGTTTACACGGTTTTCTTTCTGAAAGATTTCCCTTTGGGTCTCGTTTATGTACGGGGTCAGGAGCCGCAGGATCTCGCCGGAGTTCAGCGCCGGATAAGAAAGCGGCACAATGATGCCGGTCAGGCGCATCATAGGCGGCATGCCGTGGATAAGGTGCAGGTCCGAGGCGCCGCGCGAAGCCACTCCCTGGAGAAGAGCGGCTAAATCATGTGTGCTTGCAGGCATGCCACACGATACCAATTATCCGGAATCAAATCAATAATGCCGTCCGTCCGCGGAGGATATTGGTGCCGCGGGCGCGCATATTTTGGTAATATAGAGTATTGCATGAGGAACGGAGTGAGAATCTCCGGCTGCCCCGCAACGGTAATGCCGCAAGGCTAAGCCCGGTCTAATGCAAACCCCGCCGCATATAGCGGCCGGGATCCGAGGGGGAAAGCGTCCAGGCTCAACCTTCAAGTTGGGCCTTTTAATTTATGGGTAAATCTAAATTCCTGTGCTGCTGCGCGCTGCTGCTGTGCCCGGCCGGTGCCGAGGCCCGCCGCCTCGTTTCACTGATGCCCGCCTATACGGAAATAATATTCGAGCTGGGCGCCGGCGGGGAACTGGTGGGCGTCACGAATTTCTGCAGCTGGCCTTCCTCCGCCGCGGCCATCGAGAAAGCGGGGGATTACCTGCGCCCCAATGTGGAAAAAGTTTACGCGCTTAAGCCCGACCTGGTGTTCGCCGGGGCCTGGGCCGCGGCCTCTTCTTCCAGACAACTGGCCGCGCTGGGTATAAAGGTGGCTGCCCTGCCGGAAGAAAAAAGCGTGGGCGATATTTTTGCCACTATCCGGCGCATAGCCGGGGAGCTCGGGCTCCGCCCGCGGGCCGAACAATTAACGCGCTCCCTGCGGGCCCTGCTGCCGCCCGCAACCGCGCAAAAACCGCTTAAGGTTTATATCGAAGCCGATACCGGGGGCTGGACTGCCGGGGGCAAATCTTTCCTTTCGGACGCCATCCGCCTGGCCGGCGGGGAAAATATTTTCAGCCGTGAAAAAAGGGCCTACTTCCAGGCGTCCTGGGAAGAGGTGCTGCTGCTTGACCCCGCCGCGGTAATACTACTTTCCGGCACAAAAGAAGAGTTCCTTGCCAGGCCCATGGCCGCC
>Ga0156425_1059_pt1 | contig 9849 bp, 6 predicted proteins | sample RifOxyA2_FD_108068 | JGI IMG/M metagenome (GOLD analysis project Ga0156425, IMG submission 108068) | Elusimicrobia bacterium RIFOXYA2_FULL_58_8
TATATTGTTTGTAGGACACAAGGCCGCCGGCAGCCAGCGCCAGTAACGCGGCAAGCAGCAGGGATAAACCCCGGCCGCTGCTTTTCATCAGAATTCCTTCCTTGCCAACAGCCAAAGGGAGGCGAAATAGGCCGCCAGTATCCAGGCGGCGCCGGAAAATATGGCGAGAGGCGTAAGCGCGCAGGAGGCGCCCATGGCGTCACGGGCGTTAAAGAGCTGCAAGTTAGGAATAAGCAGTATTGCGCTTTTCAGAACAATCATTTTTAAGCCAGACACCTGCTCCGCAAGGAAACGCGTTTCGGAAACAAAGTGACCAAGAGTCCACATTATACCGGCAATAACCAGCGTAGAGACAGAAGACGTGGAGAACAGGGAAACGAAGAAAGCGAAAGCCGTGATAACGGCCAGTTTAAGAAAGGAACCGGCCAAAGCCCAGGCATAAGCCTCGGGCAGGGAAAAACCCCTGAAGAGCAGCAGGGCCAGATGCATCCCGCCCATCACGGCCAGCATAAAGGCCGCGGTAAGCATTACCCCTGCCATTTTTCCGCCCAGGTAAATCCAGCGCGGGACCGGCCGGGAAAAAACCAGGTAAATGGTCTTTGTCTCGGCTTCCTTAAGCAGGGTGGAGGAAGCCTGGAACAGAACATAAGCCAGGGCTGTAATTTCCATGAGCGCCAGCCCCAGGTCGGTTAACACCCGCGCTTCCTGCTCCATGGCCATTACGCCGGCCAGCACCGAGGCGTAGATGGCAGTAAAAGCGAATACAGAAAAGCGGGTAAAAAAACGATGCCGGACACTTTCCACGAAAGAATTCGACGCTACAGCCCAGGCGAGAGAGAGGGTCTTCATTATTTAACAGCCTCCACAAATATGGTCTCAAGTCCTCCGGCGGCGGCCTCCCAATCCGCTCTGAGCACTGTCTTTGCCAGGCGGCCGCGCACCATGATAAGGACCCGGCCGCACAGTTTTTCCACTTCGGAAATACTGTGAGAGGAAAGGAAGATCGTACGGCCCTCGGCGCTGAGCCCGGCCAGAAGCTTGCGTATATCGTGGATGGCCAGCGGATCGAGCCCGCTGACAGGCTCGTCCAGCACCAGCATGTCGGGTTTGTGCAGCAGGGCCTGCGCCAGCCCCAGCCGCTGAAGCATTCCCTTGGAAAACTCAGAAATGCGCTTCTCGGCATGCGGCCCGAGCCCTGTGCGCTCCAGAGCTGCGGCAACCGCCAGCGAAAGTCCGCCGCCGGAGAGGCCTGAAAGACGGCCGTAATAGGCCAGGGCCGCTCCGGGTTTTACTTGCGGAGGGAAGTACGGCAGTTCGGGCAGAAAACCGATGCGGGCTTTTGCGGCCTGGCCGGACGGGGACAGACCGAAAACACGAACTTCCCCGGCTGTGGGGAAAAGCAGGCCGGTCAGCAACTTCATTATTGTGGTCTTACCCGCCCCGTTCAGCCCCAGCAGTCCGGTTATTTCACCCGCGGGAATGTCAAAGGAAAGACCCTGTACGGCCTTATTATAAACCGCGCCCATCAGACGGGGACGCGTGTAAATTTTTTCGACTTCCGAAAAAGAAACGGCAATTTCACTCATTAGAAGATGTTCTTATCCTCCCTTTTCTGGCGCTTAACTTCCTCCGCTATATCCTCTATGGGAATTTCGCCCATTTTCAGGAACATGGTATGGAATTTGCGCAAGTCAAAATATTTAGCTTCGGTACGCTCATAATAGCGGCGCATCTCCAGGATACGGTCCAGACCGTACACAAAAGAAAAACCATCGGTGGGCGCAAGCGAGAGTTTAAGCACCTCATCGTAAGCCTGTGTCCTGTTCATAAACAGCTTTTCCTGGAAAAACTGCGCAGCCTCCTCCGGCTTCCATTTCCGCGTATGCAGGGCCGTGTCGGCATAGGCCCTGGCACTGCGCAGAAAGCGGGTATAACACCGCAGGAAACGGGACCAGTAGGAAGAATAAAAACCCATTTCCTCTGCCAGCAGCTCCGCGTAGCAGGCCCACCCGTTGGCCACCACGGGCTGGCGCGAAACCCTCCGTATGCGGGACCGGTTGGAGGAAGCCTCGAAATTACGCAGATGTATTCCAGGCATTATGGAATAAGCCGTAAGCAGTTCCACCTGCGCGTAGTTATAGCCGGACGCAAGGGTTTTTTCCCGGTTCGCCTGGGACGCGGTATCCGGAGGCAGCAGCATAAACAGCTCGGAGACCCTGGTATCATCCAGCGCGAAGGCCGGGGCGTAGTAAACATAAGGAAGAACGGACGCCATAAAATTAGGCATACGCTTTATAAGCAGACGCTGGCGGGGGAATTCCACCACTTTATGTTCGTCGAAATGCTGATAAGCCCGGTCCATTTCGTCCTGGAAAGCTTTAAGGACTTCGCCTTCAGCGGGGTGTTCTTTGGGAAGTTTTTCCAGGACGCCTTTCCAGCCTTTCTCCCTGGCCAGCAGAGCGTCCACGGTGACCGCTTCTTTTTCCAGCTCTTTCAAAGAAGTTTTAAACGCCTTCCTGGCATGGCTGTACGACGCGCCGGGAGCAATATCCAGCGAATGCAGGCGCTCCAGATAAAACCTGTAGAAAGCAGACCCTACGCTCAGGTCCCCGTCTGAAACGGGCAGAATGTCCTTTTCCAGAAAAGCGGCATACCGCGCGAACGCAGCTTTGGCTTGTTCAATGGCGTCATCCACCTGGGTCTTTAAAAGCGGGTCATACTTGCTATACGCCCTGAAAATAGCCACGAAATCCGAAATATAGTTAATGCAGTCCAGGGATTGTTTCATCGCCTGGCGTGTCCACAGTTCCGGCGGCCTGGCAAGATTGCGCTCAGCCTGCTCAAGAATTACCGGAACCTGTTTTAACCGCGCAAGCGCGTTGGCGGCACGGAGATTATAATCCTCATAATCCTTACTCATCATCTGAAAGATGAGGAAGGCCGGTTCCAGGTAATACTGCGGCCTTCTGGCCAGAAGCCCCAGGTTCTCCAATTCGTAGATATCCACTTCCAGGATATGGTCAAGGACTTTATGATCCAGCCTGAACTCCGGATACATTGCAGATTTGTTCACCTGCAGAAGTTTGACACGCAGGTTGCGCAGGGCCTCAAGCTGCTTTGCCACGCGCTCCGGGGTGCGCTGGGTAAGGTAGGAGTCAGCGGAGTGTATGCCGAGGCGCGTCGCACGCTCGGGATCGAAGATCTGCACGGTGGCCAGATACTGTTCAAAAACCTCCGAGAGCCTGGTTTTTTCAAGCGTGCCCTGCATTTCCTCCGTGGTCAGAATATCTTCATACGCCGCCGCGGGCCGGGAGCCGGCAAAAAAAATAACGGCGAGGGCACAGCAGAAAGCTCCTGTTAACAGCTTGCCGGTTTCGAACGGATTTCTCACATTATTCCCCTATCCCGCATATCCGCAAGAGTACGGCTGTCAGGCCCTGACCTTCCTGACCCGGCCGCGTTTCGCCGGGGGGGCGGCGGCCAGCGCTATAGCCAGGACCTCATCCATACGTTCCACCGGCAGCAGACGCATCGCCGTCTGTATTTCCGCTGGAATCTCTTCGAGGTCTTTACGGTTGGCGGCTGGATATAACACGGTATTTATCCCGTCACGGAAAGAAGCTATTATTTTTTCCTTCAGGCCGCCTATAGCAAGCACCCGCCCGGTAAGGGTAAGCTCGCCGGTCATGGCAAGATTGGCCTTTACGGGGCGCCCGGTGAACAGGCTGGCCAGCGCGGCGCCGATGGTTATCCCCGCCGACGGGCCGTCCTTCGGGATGGCCCCCTCGGGGATATGCACGTGGAAATTATGGGTATTAACGAACGCAGCGGACGCAAGCTCCCTCGACCGGATATAGGAGAAAGCGGCCTGGGCGGACTCTTTCATAACATCGCCCAGTTTCCCGGTAAGCGTAAGCGTTCCTTTGCCCGGGAGCGCCACAGCTTCCACGGCAAGCACTTCTCCGCCATTCTCGGTCCAGGCAAGGCCTGTGGCTATGCCCAGGGCGTTATAGGAAGCGAGCGCGGAAACAAATTTAGGCACCCCCAGATATTCACCCAGGTTTTCGGGAGTAACCTCTATGTGTTTCAATTTCTGTTCCACCGTCTTCCTCGCCGCACGCCTGCACATGGACGCGAACTCCCGTTCCAAATTGCGCACGCCGGCCTCGCGGGTGTAACCGCGTATTATTGCGTCAATCCCCTTGTCGTCTATTTTGAGTGAGCCTTCCTTGAGGCCGTGCACTTTAAGCTGGCGCGGGATTATAAATTTCTTGGCTATCTCTATTTTTTCGGTATGGGTATAACCGCTGAAATCTATTATCTCCATGCGGTCGCGCAGGCTGACCGGGATGCCCCACAAAGTGTTGGCGGTGGCGATGAACATTACCTTGGAAATATCGAAAGGCACGTCCAGGAAGTGGTCGTTAAACTCGGTGTTCTGTTCCGGATCCAGCACCTCGAGCAGCGCGGCTGACGGATCGCCGCGCCAATCCATGCCCATTTTGTCGATCTCATCCATCAGAAAAACCGGATTCGCGCTTTTCGCCTTCTTCATGCTCTGCATAAGACGGCCGGGCATGGAGGCCACATAGGTACGCCGGTGCCCGCGTATCTCGGCTTCATCGCGCACGCCGCCCAAAGACATCCGCACGAAATTACGCCCCATAGAGCGGGCTATGGACCTGGCTATGGAAGTTTTTCCTACGCCTGGAGGGCCTACGAAACAAAGTATGGGCCCTTTCAGGTTCTTAGTGAGTTTACAGACGGCAAGATACTCCAGCACCCGCTCCTTGGGTTTTTTCAGCCCGAAGTGGTCCTCGTCGAGTATTTTGCGGGCCTCGGCCAGGTCTATCTGATCTTTGGTCTCAACGCTCCAAGGCAAAGCAGTAAGCCAGTCCAGATAAGTGCGGCTTACCGTGGACTCGGGGGAAAAAGGCATCATTTTCGAAAGCCGCGCCAATTCTTTCTCCGCCGCGGCTTCGGCTTCTTTGGACATCCTGGCGGTCTTGATGCGTTTTTTCAGCTCATCTATTTCCTTGGAGAAATCGTCTTTCTGATGCAGCTCTTTCTGGATGGCCTTCATCTGCTCGTTCAGGTAATATTCTTTTTGCGATTTCTCTATCTGTCCTTTAACGCGGCCATGGATCTTCTGCTCTATATCCAGTATCTCCACTTCCTTGGCGAGCAGCTTGATAAGTTTTTCAAGGCGCGCAGAGACGTCCTCGGTTTCAAGCACGTCCTGGCGGTCAGCCAGGCTGAAAACGGAATTTGCGGCTATGGTATCGGCGAATTTACCGGGATCCTCCTGCTGCTGCAGGAAAGCCGTGGAATCCAGCGCTACGCGGGTCCCGAGCTTCACATAAGTTTCGAACACTTCGGCGGCATGGCGCATGAGGGCGGTAAGCTCCGGCCCCCTTTCTTCGGTTTCTACGGGGTATTCCACCTCCGCGGACAGGAACGCCTGGGTACCGTCCAGGGCAAGCCTGGCCACGCGCACGCGTTTTTTACCCTCGAGGAAAACCCGCATTGTGCCATCGGGCATTTTGAGCGACTGCGAGATAGCGCTGACAACCCCGTACGCGTACAGGTCTTCGGGAGCGGGGTCATTTACGCCCGGTTTCTTCTGCGCCAGGGACAGGATCAGCTTGCCGGCGGCCAGGCCCGCTTCTATGGCGGCCACGGACTTCGGCCGGTCCACGGACAGCGGCAATGCCATGTGCGGGAACATCACCACGTCGCGTATCGCTATCGCGGGCAGTACCGCAGGGTAGGCAGACTCACTTGTTGTTTTTTCTTGCATGTGAAAATAACTCCGGCGCTTTCAAAAGGTATCAGTTCTTGCGGAACTCAAGCACACCGTCTATAATCCCGTATTCCTTGGCCTCTTTGGCGGAAAGGTAGAAATTCCTCTCCATGTCGGCCCGCACCTTTTCCGGCTTCTGGCCGGTATGCTTGGCCATGATATTCGTAAGCCGGGTCTTGCTTTCCTGCATCTCGCGGCTTTCAATTTCTATATCGGTGGCCTGCCCGGAGATCCCTCCGCCCCAGATAAGCGGCTGGTGTATCATCACGCGGGCGTTGGGCAGCGCGTAGCGCTTGCCCTTTGTACCGGCGGCCAGCAGCACGGCGCCGAAACTCATGGCCATACCCATGCAGATGGTGGAGATGGGCGCCTTGATGTACTGCATAGTATCATAGACGGCGAGGCCCGCGGTGACCATGCCGCCGGGGGAATTGATATACAGGTTTATTTCCTTTTCGGGATCCTCAGCGTCAAGGTACAGCAGCTGGGCGATTACGGTATTGGCGGAAGCCGTGGAAACCGCGCCTTCAGGGTCGCCGAAAAAAATGATCCGGTCTTTAAGCAGGCGAGAAAAGATGTCGTAGGACACCATCGAACCCTGGTTCCATTTTTCAAGAATTGTAGGTATTATCATTATTCCTCCGTCTGATTTATGCTTTCTCTTCCTTAATAACTGCCTTTTCCTTAACAAGGGCCATGGTCTTGTTCTCTACCATCGAAGCCCTTATGTATTCTTTGCGGTTCTCAAAAAGTTCACGGCCCTTCGCTTTTTCAGCCTCCGTATTCAGCCGGCCGGTAACTTTTTCAAGCTCCGCGGCCAGTTCGGCGTCAGTGGCCTCTATTTTCTCTTTCTTGGCTATGTGGTGAAGTATATAGGTAAGGGACAGGTTGCGCTCCGCTACGGGTTTAAGGCGTTCCAACAGCGCCTCCTCCTGTATTTCCTGCTGCGCGGGTGCGCGTTTTTTATAAAGTTCAACAAGTTCTTTGGCCTCTTCCTTCACGAGCGTAGGAGGCAGCGCCAGTGGATTGCTCTTTATCAGCGCGTCCTCAAGCTGGGCGAAAAGGTCCTTTTCGGTCTTCTCCGCCGCGTTATGTTCAAGGAGCTTGCGCACGTTCGCCTTCAATTCCTCCACGGTCTTGACGCCGGCTTCCTTAAAGAAGTTTTCATCCATTTCCGGCACCACTTTCTCTTTTATTTCGAGAACGGTAACCTTAAAAACCATTTTTTTATCGCCGAAAGGCGCGTTAAATTCACGCGTTTCACCCTTTTTCGCCCCTATCACGGCCTCCGCCAGGCCGGCTATGGTCTGGGAGCTTGAAAGGTCCACTATCTCTCCCTTAACATCACCGCCCTGCACCTTCGCCCCGTTCTCCCAGGTCTCATAATCCACTATAACGAAATGCTTTTTTTCCGCCGCCGCGCCTTCAGGAGCGGCATTGAGATAAGCATTGTATTCCCTGACCTGGCTTATATACTTATCCACATCGGCATCCTCAATTTTTTTCGTTTTCCGCACGGCGGCGATCTTCTCGTAGCCGCGGGGCTCCAGGGTGGGGGAACATTCGAACTCCAGCTCGAAGTAAAGCGAACGTTCCGGCTCATAGCTCATATTCTTCATGAGTGGCTGGGTAACGGGGGCCAGGGACGCGGCCTTGATGATTTCCGGCAGGGCCGCCTTAGCAGCCAATTCAAGGACCTCGTCCTTGACCATTGAAGGAAATTGTTCCCGGATCATGACCAACGGCACCTTGCCGACGCGGAAACCGGGCAGGCTTACCACGCTTTGCAGGCGCACCAGCGCGGACTGGGATGCCCCGGCGACATCCGCCTGATCAAGCTTTACGGCATAGATCTGCACACAACCTTCCTGTTTTATTTTTTTTATATTATCCCCGAACTTTAACGAAAGTTTCATGATGTGCTCCCGGTTTTAATCTGCTGCCGCATAACCGCCAGGGCCGTGCGCGGGGACGGTTTTCCTGCCGAGACGGGGACTCGAACCCCGATGGGTGTGACCCCACATGGTCCTAAGCCATGCGCGTCTACCAGTTCCGCCATCTCGGCAAAAAGCGCCCGCCAGTTGCGCTGCCCGTCGGTATCAAAGAAGCGTAGCCGGCAAAAATCAAATCCTGCTTGGTTTGGAATTTTCCTGTCTGCCGGCGGCTGAATCGTAAAAAAAAATGGGCCATACGGGATTCGAACCTGTAACCTTACGCTTAAGAGGCGTCTGCTCTACCGTTGAGCTAATGGCCCGTCGCATTTATTATACATAAACCTGAAAAAAATTCAAAACCGGCGGCGTAGGGCCCGGTGTCCGGGGCCGGCCGCGGCACCGCACGGACTTGTTACGGCGAACGACTAATTGCTACATTACTTGCAAATGAAAAGCACTATAATAACGCCGTTGATATTATGCGTCTGCGCACTGACCGCGGCCGCTCCCGCGCTTAACGCGCAGGAAAATATATCCAAAATATACTCCGATGCAATGGCCCAGTGGCTGGACGGCCGTCCTGAAGACGCCGCCGGCGCATTAAAGTACGTGGCCTACCGTTCCTCTGATCCCGCCATCGCCGTTGCCGCTCTGAAAGACCTGGTGGTACTCCTGGCAGAAGGCGGGAAGAACAGTGAGGCCCTGCCTTACCTTGTAAAAGGGGAAATACTCAGCCCCGAAGATTTTTACATGCCGTTCGAAAAAGGCTGGAACCTCCTCAGCCTGGAAAAATACCAGGATGCCCGCGCCGCTTTTCAAAAAGCCCAGACCCTCACGGCGGACCAGGGTCTGTCCAGCCAGGCCGGCTTCGGCATGGCGCTGGCGGAGGCAAAACTTTCCGGCCCGGCCCAGGCCCTGGAACACCTGCGCTCCATTTACACACGGTATCCATACCTGTTTTCCCCTGCAGCCCAGATGATAAGTTTTTACCTTGAAAAGACAAAGAAACGGCCCCAGGCGCTTAATTTCATCAAGGAATCCTTAAGTTCCGACCCGCGCAATATCCAGGCCGAGATAGATCTGGCGCGCCTTTATGATAAAACGGAATTTTACATGGCGGCCTGGCAAACCTACTACACGCTTTACGACCTGGACCCCGAAGAAAAGGTTTTTGCCGATAAAACGACAAAGCTGGTTAAACATATAAAAGGAAAAACCGAAAATCTTCTGTACTGGGCCCGCATGGGCTGGCCGGTACACACGGGGCCGGTAGAGCAGGGATCCGGGCCCAAGTTAAAACTCGGGCTTTACGCAGATAAAACCGGGGTTCCGGCACTGGTCAAAAGCTTCACCTTCATATCCAATTCCGATTTCGATATTATGGACGCACGTCTGGGCCTGCTTGTCGCGGGAAAACGCAACATGCAGTGGACCATCGCCTATAACGAAATTAACCGCCTGTATGACATACGCGACAGCCAGGGTTCGGCTGCCCGCACCACGGCCAACAGCGTGCGCATAGTAACGAAAATTCCCGGCGGGGTCCTACTGCTAAAAAGCCCGGAACTGCTGCCGGGAGTGCACGGTATCAACCGCAGCGACAAGGAAGTGGCGGGAGAACTGCTGGTATTGGCTCGTGAAAAAGGGTTCTGGCTGATTAATGAAACACCGGTCGAACCGCTGGTCAGCGCCACGAGCGCTTCCCTGGCTAACAGGTTCAAACTGCCAGAATTGCTGAAAGCCATGGCCGTGACTATCCGCACGCGCCTCACCTACCTGGCGGCTTCGGCGCGCCATGACAGCCGGGAATACAATATCTGCGACTCCGCCCACTGCATGGCCTTCCCGGGCCTGCAGGCAGAGAACGAAGTTTCAGCCGAGGCCGCAAGGGCCACCCGCGGCGAGATACTTCACCTTAACGATTCCATGGCTCCGGCGAATTTCCACCGCGCATGCGGCGGGCTGACCCGCAGCGGGGCCAACGACAACGGCAAGCCGGCAGCCCGGCCCACCCCGTTCGGAATTTATGCCCGCGGAGTTGAAGGTCCACCCGACGCGTTATTGTGCCTGGCCGACGACAAGACTGAAAGTTCGGATGTCATCTGGACACTT
>Ga0156425_1005_pt7 | contig 9431 bp, 7 predicted proteins | sample RifOxyA2_FD_108068 | JGI IMG/M metagenome (GOLD analysis project Ga0156425, IMG submission 108068) | Elusimicrobia bacterium RIFOXYA2_FULL_58_8
CGCGGCCATTTTCATAATACTGCGGCAGGCTTTTTCCATGGTCAAAGATGTCAGTATCGGACAGCTGCCCGCCAGTTCTCGTTCAATCCTGGCCGCTCCTGCGCCTATGGTCAGCACCGCTTTTACTTTTGCGCGCAGCAGGGCGCGCAGGGGCGCATAAGGAGTGCCTTTGTCCAGGCCGCCCATTATAAGCCAGGTCGATCTGTGTTCCGGCATGGCTCTAAGCGCCGTCACCGTGGAATCCACATTGGTCGCTTTCGAGTCGTTTATGAATTTTATCCCCCGCACGGCAGCCACGGGCTCAAGCCTGTGCTCCACTCCGGTAAAAGCGGCGAAAGCCGCTCTTATGTGGGCCGGCGCCGCGCCCGAGGCCAGCGCCATAAGTCCGGCGCACATGGCGTTCTCAAGATTATGCGTTCCCGGCAGAGCGGGCGGCCGCGTGGAGAACGAAACTTTAGCCGTTTTAAAATGTATCTTCCCTCCGCTGGTCCAGGCGTTCAAAGCCTTTAGTCTGCGGCCAGCGGCAAAGAAAAGTTTTTTTGAGGGGCATTGCCTGGCAAGCCTGACGCATCGGGCGTCCAGGTAATTAAAAACGCAGGTGTCCTGCGCCGACTGGAATTTGAAGACCCGCGCTTTTGCCCCTATGTAGGCGGCCATGCTGCCGTGATGGTCGAGGTGGTCCGGGGTTATGTTGAGCAGGCCGGAAACCCGGGGCTTTACCCATGAACTGTCCTCCAACTGGTAGCTGGACACTTCCATTACCAGCGCGTCGCCTTTGCGGGCCCCGGCCGCCAGTTCTGCGACGGGGATGCCGACATTCCCGCATACCAGCGCCCGGCCGGTTTTGCCAAGGGCCAGCCGCATTATGTCCCCCAGTAACATAGTTGTAGTGGTTTTGCCATTTGTGCCGGTAACGGCCAGCAGGGGTGCGCCCCCCGAGAAGGCCAGTGCCACCTCGATCTCGCTAAAAACAGGAATCTTTTTCCTCTTTAACGCGATTATGAGTTTATTGGAGTGCGCTACTCCGGGACTTTTAACTCCGAACGCGCAATCAAAAGCCGCGCCGGTGTGTCCGCCGGTTTCTACCGTAACCTGGCGGCGCAGGCATTTAAGGCTTGCGGCTACGGCGCCCGCCGTTTTTTCTTCGGTGAGCAGAACTTTAAAACCATGTTCAGCAAGCAGGTTGGCGCAGGCAACGCCTGATTTGCCGGCGCCTACGACCAGGGCCTTTTTTTCTTTGAATTTTTCAGGGATGAACATTGAGTCTGCTGCCTTTCCGGCTGGTTAGCGTATCTTTAACGAGGATAAGGCCAGCAGCATCAGCATGATCCCGGCTATCCAGAAACGTACGGTAACCTTGGATTCCGCAATGCCCTTAAGCTCGAAGTGGTGATGGATAGGCGCCATTAGAAAAACGCGTTTTTTATTGCGTAATTTATAGGATCCCATCTGGATAATGACCGACAGCGTTTCCATTAAAAAAATACCGCCAGCTACCGGCAGCAGCAGTTCCTGCTTTGTGGCAATAGCCGCAACGCCGATGGTCCCTCCCAGAAAAAGAGAACTGGTATCGCCCATGAAGACTTCCGCAGGGTGCGCGTTGAACCACAAAAAACCCAGGCAGGAACCTATCATGGCGGATAAAAACACCGTCATTTCCCCGGCCCCCTCCACATAAATTATTTTAAAGTAGGAAGCCAGTTTCATGTTCCCGGCCGAATAGGCCAGGATCGCGAAGGTAAGGGCCGAAAATACTATGGTGCCCGCGGCCAGCCCGTCCAGCCCGTCCGTAAGGTTTACGGCGTTGGAGGACCCTATGATTATTATCATAGCCAGGGCGGCGTATATGAAGCCGAGGTTGACGTAGAATTCCTTGGTGTAGGGAATGGAGAGAAAGTTTGCGTAGGCCGGATTGGGCGGGTTAGCCGCAAGATACGCGGTTACCGCCACGGCGGCAAATAATTGCAGCGAGAATTTAAAAGCGGAAGACGCGCCGCGCGGGTTTTTCTTTACGAGCTTGGTGTAGTCGTCCATCCAGCCGGCGAAGGCCAGGACCAGCGTGGTGAACATAAGCAGCAGTATGAAGCGGTTGTCCATGCGGGCCCAGAGGAGGGTGGAAATAAGCAGCGTAAGAAAAATAAGGAGGCCGCCCATGGTGGTGGTGCCATGTTTTGCCAGGTGGGTCTGGGGACCGTCGGCGCGCTGGACCTGTCCAATCTTATAGGAGCGGAGTTTCGCTATGAGCCAGGGGCCCGCCAAGAGACTCAGGAGGAAAGAGGTCATTACCGCCCCGCCCGCCCTGAAGGTTATGTACTGGAAAACGTTAAGCGGGCTGAACAGGTCCCGGAAATAGTGCGCGTAATAGAGCATGTAATCCTTTTTATCAAGTCACCCGCTTTATTCTAATATTTTTTCATCCCCGTTGTCCGCTGCCGTCCGCTTGGCGGCCCATTAAAGCGTCTGGGGCCTGTAGGGCCTGCAATGCTCAGGCGCAGCGGACGGGGCGTTCGTAGTATTAGTATGTGGACAAAGACAAATCCAAAGCTCCAACTGGATTTTCGTGTATTTCCCGGTCTTTTACATGAACTATGGGAAAAATACGAATATCGTTCCTTCTCCGGCACCACCTGGCGGGATGAAATGGTGAAAGCTGGTGTTTACTCGAAACAATAGGCCTGGCGCTACGGTGTGTGTTCTTTTACCTGGAGAGGAGCATGGCTAAGGCAGCCTTGGTGAACTTCACCCTGTCAAAAGATAGTTTTGTGGGCTGTGCCGTGGCGCCATGGTCCGCGCCCGGTATTTTTATGTAAGCGGCTCCCGGCATGACGGCGCTATCCAGAGGGACCAGACCGTCGTTGACCAGGCCCCGCTTGAGCATAAAATTACGCAGCATCTTGAGTCCCGTATCCCGCGTGCCCTTCGGTGCCGGGTCCATCCAGGTGGCTACTGAAATAAATGGCGTCGTAGCGGCCAGTTGTTCTATGGCGGCGGAATTCTGCCGCATGTAAATTTCCCGTTCGGCAGTGGTAAGGTTAAGAAGCGAGTCCAGGCTGCCTCCCAGTTTAGTCAGTATTCTGTTCAGGAAGCGGCCTACTTTTGTGTTCGAGACAACCTTATCCGCTACCGGAGTGCCCATGAAAGGAACCTGCAGCATCAGCACTCCGCGGACTTTGTTTACCAGAGCTTTGTCCGTCAGCAGGGCTTCTAGTACATCCAGCCCGGCTTTGCTGGAGCCTATGATAATGACCGGTTTCTTCGACGCCCTGATGGCAGCCGTGATTCCCACGGCGTTGACCTGTATTGAGGACTCCGTCTGCAGTTCAAGGCGTTCAAAATCTACCCCCAGGCTTTTCAGGAGCGCCATATGTTCCTCGTAGCGAGGTTTGGTTTTAGAGGAGCAAAAAATCCCGACTAATGGCAGCTTGGTCTTGTCTACGTTCGAGAAAAGTCCCGGCACAAAAAGTACTTTGTATTCCTTAAGTTCCTTTACCAGTTCTTCGGTTAAAACCGTATCGGCGGCCGCCAGGGCGGTCTGGTATTCTGCTGTTACATCAGTGCCGTAAACCCCTTGGGGAGGCTGTTGAGGCGCGGACGGTGCCACAGCGGGTGTGCCGGCGGGTATAGTGGGTATAGCGGTGTCAAAATAAAAGTTAAGCGGAGCGGCAAAGACTGGCCGCAGGCCGGTTAAGGTCAGGGTGCAGAGAAGAATAAGCGCTGAAGGAGTATTGTTTCGTGTCATAGCAAGTTCCCCGGGCATTTCGCTTTCCCGCTATCCCCGCAAGTAGAGTATAGCGTGCGGAACCGGGTTCGGCAAGTTCCGGTAGACCTAATAGCGGCGTGGGTACTGTTCCTGGTCCTGGAGTGCCGCTAACGGAGGCCGTCCAGGATACGCTCGAATTTCATGGAGCGGGAGGCTTTGATGAGGAAAGAACCGCGGCCGGCGGAGATAAGCTCACGCGCCTGGGGTATCCAGGCGTCCGGGTTTTGCGCGTAGGCAAGGTTTTTGCCCCCGGCCCGGAGAAAGGCGTCGGCCGCGGCCTGCATTTCCGGGCCGGCCAGGAAAACTTTCTCCGCTCCCATGTGGGCCAGGGCAGCCCCCAGATCCGTGTGGTAGTGCGATGAAAATCTGCCGAGTTCCTTCATGTCGCCCAGCATAAGATACAGCGGCCGCGGCCGGCCGGTCATTTCCTTCAGCGCCGAAGCCACTGATTGAGGGTTGGAATTATAGGCGTCCAGTATTACGGTGGAGCCGTTTATCTCCAGTTCCTCCAGGCGCATAGGCGCCGGGGTGTAGTGTTCCAGACCTTTGCGTATGACGGTGAAGTCCAGTCCGGCCGCCAGCGCGGCTCCGGCCGCGGCCGCCGCATTATAGTAATTGTGCCCGCCGGAGTGCGGCAGGTTAATGTCCAGGACCATGCCGGCGTATTCGATCCTGAGTTTTTCTCCCTCAAGTATGCGCAGGTCCGCTGCCGGATCCCTGCCAAAGGTGAGTTTTGGGAATTTACGTCCGTTAAGGCGGGAGAGATACTGGTCGTCGTGATTGTAGACAAGGACTCCGCCGGGGGCCAGGCAGCGTGCGAGTTCGGTCTTAGTCTCAAAAATGGTTTCCATATCACCGAAATGTTCCAGGTGCGACGGGCCGATATTCGTTATAATGCCGCAAGTGGGGCGGGCGGCTTCTCCTATCTCCAGTATGTCACCTTTGCGTGAAGCGCCCAGTTCGAAAACCCCGAACCGGTGCTCCGGCGTAAGTTCCAGCAGGGAAAGCGGCAGCCCGAACTGGTTGTTCAGGTTTCCGGGGTTGGAGCAGGTTTCCCCTGCGGCGGAGAAAATGCTTTTCAGCATTTCTTTGGTAGTGCTTTTACCGTTGGACCCTGTTATGGCCGTGACCGGTATCCGGAAGCGCTGCCTGTGCCAGGCGGCCAGGGCCTGCAGGGCTTTAAGCGTGTCCGCTACCGCAATTACCGAGGAAGGCAGCTCTCCTGCCCCAGCAACCGCGTCCTGTCTTGCCAGCAGTCCCGAGAGGCGGGGCATGGCCTTGGATATAAAATCATGGGCGTCGTAGGAGGCTCCCTTAAGGGCCCAGAAAAAAGCGCCCGGCTCAAGTTTGCGCGTGTCGGTGACAAAGGTGTTGAACGGGGTCTCCTGTTGTCCCCGAAGGAGCGTTCCTTTTACCGCTCCGGCCAGCTGCCCGATATTGATCTGAAGGTTCATAACTTCGGCTCCCCGGTTCCCGTCTCCCGCAGCTTTTCCCTTATGGCTTCAGCGGCGGTTTCCCTGTCGCTGAAATTCACGGTGCGGTCCCCGAGTATCTGGTATGTTTCATGGCCCTTGCCGGCGATCAGGATTATATCGCCTTTTCCGGCCAGGGTCACGGCTTTCGTTATGGCGGCTTTCCTGTCCGGTATAACTTCGTAGTTGGTAAATTTCCCGGCAATGCCTCTTTCTATATCGGAGAAAATCTGATCCGGGGCTTCTGTGCGCGGATTATCGCTGGTTACTATGGCCTGGTCGCTCAGGGCGCAGGAGACGGCTCCCATGGGCGCGCGCTTGGTGCGGTCCCTGTCGCCGCCGCAGCCGAATACGGTGATAATGCGTTTATGCGGCATCAGCGCAAGGCTTGAAAGAACGTTTTCCAGCGCCGCGCCGGTATGGGCGTAATCCACAAAGACCGTAAAGTCCTGACCCGCCGCCACGCGCTCAAGGCGGCCCGGCACATTAGCCAGCGCCTGGACGCCGTTGACGGCGTCCCGTGGAGGTATTCCCGCTGTCACGGCTGCGGCTATGGCCGCCAGCGCGTTGTAGACGTTGTGCCGGCCCAGCAGGTTCAGGGTTACAGGCACTGTCTCTTTTGCGGTTTTAAGGGTAAAGCGTGTGTTCTGCGCGAGTATCTCCACGCTGCCGGCCCTGAAATCCGAAGAATTATCTATCCCGTAAGTTATCGTGTGAACTTTGCCCTTAAGGCGCTTAAGGAGCCAGGCGGCGCGTTCGTCGTCGGTGTTTATAACCGCGTATTTGTTTTTCTTGTCCGAACCTTCCAACAGGTCGAAGAGACGGGCTTTCGCCTGAAAATAAGTTTCCCTGTCCTTGTGGAAATCAAGGTGGTCGCTTTGGAGGTTGGTGAATATGGCGCAGTCAAACTGCACGTCTTCGACGCGGCCCAGAGCCAGCGCGTGTGAGGAAACCTCCATTACTGCGGTAAGCGCGTCGGCGGCCGCCATTTGAGCAAGCAGCTCCTGCAGGGTGTGGGCCAGCGGCGTGGTGTTGGCCGCCGGAGCCAGTATGCGGCCATCCACCCTGTAATCTATGGTGCCGATAATGCCCGGCCTGGCGCCTACCAGCCTGAGTATGTTCTCAAGCAGGTAAGCGGTGGTGGTCTTGCCTTTGGTCCCGGTTATGCCGAAAATTCTTATCTTGCGGGACGGGTGCCCATAAAAGTTGGCGGCTGCCTTTGAAAGCGCCGTCTGCAGGTCTGCCGTTTTCAGGAAAACAGCCTTTGGAAAGGCGGCGTGCAGTTCCGCGGGGGTGTCAACTGCGGAAATTATGGCTGCCGCGCCGTTTTCAAGGGCCTGGCGCACAAAGTTGTAGCCGTCGGTTTTGGTGCCGGGCAAGGCGAAAAAAATAGCTCCTGGGACGGTCTGCCTGGAATCGTTGGTGATTGCGGAAATGTCGATGTCGGGCGTCCCTTGGCGCGCGGAGATCCCTGTATTCTCAAGCAGAAGGTGTAGCAGCATCCTGCCTACATGATAGAAAATTTCAGCCCGCTATTGTTCAATCTGAAATGGGAACGGCAGTACGCGGTTTTGTGGCCCTGGCGGAAACAGGCGTATCCGCCTTTATCCCTTTAAGCGTAATTATCTTGGAGGCAATTTCCCTGAAGACCGGCGCCGCGGATTCCCCCCCGTAGGTCAGCCTTCGGGGATTGTCTATAACCACCAGGATTGTGTAAAGCGGCTCGCTGAAAGGAAAAAAACCGCAGAACGAAGCGACATTTTTCCCGGTAAGGTATTTTCCCGTGGCGGGATCTATTTTTTTGGAGGTGCCGGTTTTGCCTGCTATGGAGTACCCGGGTATCGCCGCGTTCTGCCCGGTGCCTTTTTCAACCACCGCGCGAAGCATGCTCTTTACGCGCAGGGACGTTGAGCGCGAAACCGCCTGCCGGACCATGGCGGGCTTGTTAATGAAGATCTCGGTACCGTCGAATTCCGTTACGCTGTCTACAAGGCGCGGCTCGTAAAGGGCGCCTCCGTTGGCCAGCGCGGAATACGCGGTTATTACCTGTACCGGCGTTGCGGCCATGCCGTGGCCGTAGGAGCCGACCGCCAGGTCCAACGCGGTATAGCGTTCCAGCGGCTTCAGGATGCCAGCGGATTCGCCATAAAAACCAAGTCCGGCCTTGGAACCGAAGCCGAAGGATTTGGTGTAAAGATAAAAATCTTTCAGTCCCAGTTTCAGCCCGATCTTCGCGGTGCCGATATTCGAGGAACGTTCCATGACCCCGGACAAGGAAAGCGTTTTTTCCGGTTCATGGTCGTGCAGCGTTACCTGCTTGTTAAATTTCCATGCGCCGTTTTCACAAAAAAAACTGTTCTTTTCATTTACCACATCTTTTTCCAGGGCCGCCGCCAGGGTGATGGCTTTAAAAGTGGAGCCAGGCTCGTATACCCACTCGACCGGCTGTATCTTTCCCAGGTCCTCGGGCCAGGTCGCCATAGCCAGCAGGCGCCCGGTCGAGGGCTCCTGTACCAGAGCCATGCCCAGTTCGGCCCCCGTTTTTTCTACCATGGCCTTTACGGATTCCTGGGCGAAATACTGGATGTCCCGGTCAAGGGTAAGATGGAGGTCACGCGGATGGGCTTCTTTTTCCGTTTTTTCCTGGAAAATTATCCGGCCGGAGGCGTCACGTATCATTTCCCTGCTGGAGGTTTTCCCGGTCAACACTTTGTCATAAAGCAGTTCCGTGCCGGTAAGTCCCCTGTCCGAACCTACGAGTCCGATTACATTGCGGGCCAGGTTCCCAGAAGGATAATACCGGCTTTGATGCGCTTCCAGGATGACGCCTTTTATCTTCAACGCGGTAACCGCGTCAAATTCCGCCTGGCCCAGGTTCTTCTTTACCGGAACAAAATTCTTTGCGCGCCGGAATTTAGCTTTAAAATCCGGCGGCAGTTTAAGGGTGCGGGTTAGCGCGGCCGCGGCGTTTTCAAGGGCCGCGTCCTGGTCTTTTTTCCCTTTCAGGCCTTTTATCAGGTCATTTTTAAAAAGCTGGAGGTTCCAGGTTACTATGGATTCGGCCAGCAGGTCGCCGCCTGGGCAGAAAATGCGCCCCCTGGGGCCGGTCTCCGAGACTGTCCGGCTGAAAGATCTTGCCGCCATAACGGCCAGTTTTTCGTGGCGTACCGTCTGCAGCCAGAAAAGGCGGCCCGCGATGAACACGACAGGGAGGCCGGCTAAGATGGCGCAGGCGGTAATTCTGGTTTTTAATGTTCTGGCTGTCATGTGCCGGGTTATCGGGTAAAGGCAGGTCCGCTGTCCGAATCATCCCCTCTGTTCCCGGGCGGTCGCAGGGCGGGAAGGCCTACCAGGTGAGTTTTGCCAGCCAGTCCTTGGCCGGATTTGTCTGTCCGGGAGCGCCGGCGAGCAGCACTACGGCGCCAGGTTCCGGGTATACCATGCCGAGCTTTATGGCTTCATTCTCCAGTTTTTCCGGAGACAGCGCTGTCTGGATCTCTTTTTTCAGGTAGGTATTGGAACTTTCAAGGTCTTTTATATCGCGGCGTATGTTTTCAATGGTGTAGCCAAGTTTAACCACCTGCACGTTTTCCCAGGCAAAGAGGAAAAGTACCGCGCAGGCGGCGCTAACTGCAGCAATATTCGTGTTTCGTGTTTTTTTTAACATAATGGCCGTCTTCGAGGTTATTCCATGCTGAACATTTCTATGCGCCGTATGCCGTGTTTTTCCCATAGGTAGAATATCTTGGTCGGGCACAGGGAAGATTTCAGCCCGTTTAATTTCGTCCTTACGGCCCTTCCCGAGAGCAGTTTATTAAACCTTGTTCCTGTCTTAAGTATGTTTTCCGGATACATGGCGCCTCCTTGTTTTCACTGATACGGCACGTTCACTACAGTTTCTCTATGACGCGCAGTTTAGCGCTACGGGCCCGCTTGTTCGCCAGGATTTCAGCTTCTCCCGGTTTTACCGGTTTTCTCGTTACAAGGTTCCAGCCGCCCATGCTGGCCATAAGGCGGAAAGTCTCTTTAACTATGCGGTCTTCAAGTGAATGGAAGGTTATGATGCCCATCCTGGCCCCCGGTTTCAGCAGCGGCATCATTTTCTGTATTCCGCGGGTAAGGTTGTCGAATTCGTAATTTACGGCCACCCTTAACGCTAAGAATGTTTTTGTGGCGGGGTGAGTTTTTTCCCCCCGCGC
>Ga0156425_1044_pt3 | contig 9354 bp, 13 predicted proteins | sample RifOxyA2_FD_108068 | JGI IMG/M metagenome (GOLD analysis project Ga0156425, IMG submission 108068) | Elusimicrobia bacterium RIFOXYA2_FULL_58_8
CCGCCACAAAGGACATCATGATAGAAAAATTCACAGGCATTGAGCCGGAGGTCGCGTCCGGGGCCTGGCTGCACCCCTCCGCCTGCGTTATAGGCAGGGTTAAGATCGCCGAACAGGTTTCCGTGTGGCCGGGCGCTGTTCTGCGCGGGGATGTGGACCGTATAGAAATAGGCCGCGGCACCAACATACAGGATCTGGCCGTTCTGCATCCTAACCTGGATAAACCGGTGCTTATCGGAGAGGGCGTTACCGTGGGGCATTCGGCCATAATACACGGCTCCATGGTGGGCTCGCATTGTCTTGTCGGCATGGGGGCGATAGTAATGGATTGCGAAATAGGCGAATTCTGTATTGTGGCCGCGGGAGCTGTGGTCACGCCCGGCGCCAGGATCCCCGCCCGGAGCATGGTGATGGGGACTCCGGGGAAGGTGAAAAGGGAATTGACCGAAGATGAGTGCGCCGCGCTGTTGAGATCGGAAAAAGAATATATCCGGCTGGCCGGCTGTTATTGCTCAAAGGTGGAGGCATGAGCGGGCAGAAAATAGTAATGATAGAAGACAGTAAAGCCGCTTCCACGGTGCTTAAAGAAGTGCTGGCAGCGGAGGGCTATACCGTTCTTCATGCCGCCGACGGCGTGGCCGGGCTTGCCCTTGCCCGGCGTGAAAAGCCGGACCTTGTCCTGCTGGATCTCCTGCTGCCCAAGCTCAACGGTTATGATGTCTGCAACGCGCTTATGCGCGATAATCTGACCCGGCATATCCCCATATTGATAATTTCCACCCTGGATAACCCCGAAAGCGTTGAAAAGGCAAAGCTATGCGGCGCGCGAAACTTCCTGAAAAAACCTTACCAGCTGGACGATCTGCTCCGGGAAATAAAACGGTTGCTGCCCCCTCGGTCATAACGATATACCGGCGTTTGCTCAGGGCTTTTGGTCCGCAGGGCTGGTGGCCCGTGACCCCGGCAGGTAAAACAGCCCCCGTGTACGCTCCCGGCTTCTACGGCCGCCTTACGGAAAATAATATATTTGAAATTTGCGCCGGCGCGATTCTCACCCAGAACACGGCCTGGAAAAACGTGGAACAGGCTTTGCGCGCCCTTAAAAAATCGGAAAAATTGTCGCTCGGAAAAATCGCTGTCTGCCCGCTGCCCGCCCTGGCGGCCCTTATACGCTCCAGCGGGTATCATAACCAGAAAGCGGCCAGGCTTAAGGAGCTAGCCAGACGGATAATGAGGGAACATCCTGAAGGTTTAGCCGCGTGGTTCGCGCAAGCGCCCGGTAGTGACCTCAGGGCCGAACTGCTGTCTTTTAAGGGTGTGGGGCCGGAGACCGCAGATTCTATAGCGTTGTACGCGGCCCGCAAACCGGTTTTTGTTATTGACGCCTATACCCGGAGGATCGCCGGCCGCCTGGGGCTGGCCGGCGGGCTTGACTATGCGGGCTGGCAGGCGTTTTTTGAACGCAGTCTGCCGCGCAATATGAAAATGTATAATGAATATCACGCCCTGCTGGTTAAACTTGGAAAGGATTTCTGCAGGAAGAACAGGCCGGCCTGCTCCGGCTGCCCGCTGAACGCTGTTTGCGCGAAACTATATCATGATGAATATTGAAAAAATAGAAGCATTGTTGGATAACGGCCAGTTCGCGAAAGCGCGCGCGGCGCTCAACTCGCTAAAAACGGGAGCCGCGCCGGGCCGGAGATCTTTTCTCAAGGGCGAGGCCTTGCGGGGTCTTGGCTTTTTCGGCGAGGCGCTTAAAGAATACGCCGCGGTCCGCAGGGCCGCCCGCGGCGACGCTGAACTTGAACTCAGGGCGTTCCTTGGCGAGGCCCGCTGCAACAGGGCGCTGGGCAACAATAAAGCCACCCTTTTTTCGGCCGGGAAAGCCCTTATGCTTTCAAAAAAGTTGGACCTGGACCGTGCGGACGCCGGGCTTGAATGGGCGCTGGCCTTGCGACTGGCGGGCCGGCTGGCCGAGGCGGCGCCCCTGCTTGAAAAAGCGCTTAAGGGATATGAAAAAGCCGGGGATCCGGCGGCCTGCGCTTTTTCCTTGTGGGCGCTGGGCGGGCTTTACCGCCTGCAGGGGCGTTACGCCGAAGGCATTAAGGCTTTTGAACGCTCCCTTAAACTGGCGAAAAAGGCCGGTGATGACGCCGCAGCGGGCTACGCGTTATTCGGCCTGGGCGGCATATTACGGGTGGCCGGCTTTATGGGCAGGGCGCTGGACTGTTATGTGCGGGCGCGCGGGCAATTTTCGCGTACGGACGACACCTTCGCAAAAGCCTACGCGGAATGCGGCACCGCTAATGTCTTGAGGCAGCTGGGACGTCTTGAAGAAGCTTTTTCCGGTTATGTCCGCGCGCATAAGCTCTATTCCGGCCTGGCGGATTGGGCGGACCTGGGCTTTGTGGAGTGGGGGATGGGGGAAATACGGAAAAGGAACGGGCAGTTCGCGGCGGCGCTGAAGCATTACCGCAAAGCTGGAAAGCTGTTCAAGGGACGCTCGGAGCCTCGCGGGGAAGCGCTTACCCTGCTGTCACTGGCGGCGCTTTATTTTTTAACCGGCAAAACAGCGCAAGCGGAACGCCGGCACAATGCGGCATTGAAATTTATACGCAGCCACAACATGCACACCCACCTGGAAACTTTCACTTAAACAAAAACAGTATCTTTCTCACTCTACATGCGGTAACAGGCTGGTTGCGGGTAAAACCCTTAAAACATTTAAAGCGTGAGATATGTATTCCGGCGCCTAGCGGAGTTGCCTGGAGGTGTCCCTTGCGCACCCGTTGCGGAAGGGAGGCTCCAGCCGCGGCGGCTGGAGGGAAACCACGCAAGGGTTTCCTCTGCCGGGTGAGCAGGGGAGACCTCCAGGCAACTCCGCACAGTAAAGTGTTTTTTTTGTCTTTTACAGCTTGAAGTCCCAGCCTAGGTAGAGCTCTCTTGCCTTGGGGTCATTAAGAAGGGTGTTGGCGTCGCCTTCTATCAGGATCTGGCCTTTGTATATCAGGTAGGAACGGTCGGTAATTGAAAGCGTCTCTCGCACATTGTGGTCCGTTATGAGCACACCGATGCCCTTGGCCTTAAGGTGAAGGATTATCTTTTTAAGCTCGCTGACCGTAATCGGGTCAATGCCCACAAAAGGCTCGTCGAGCAGTATGATCTTCGGGTCGTTTATCATCACGCGGGCCACTTCAAGCCGGCGTTTCTCGCCTCCTGATAAAGACCACGCTTTCTGTTCCCGGAGGGGCAGCAGGCCGAATTCTCCCAGGAGGGAGTCGACCCTTGCGGTTATAACTTTCCTGTCCTTAACCGTGCGTTCAAGTATGGCCTCAAGGTTCTGCGCTACCGTAAGCCCCCGAAAAACCGTAGGCTCCTGCGCCAGGTAGCCGATACCATTGCGGGCCCGCTGGTACATTGGTTCTTGGGTGGCGTCGCGTCCGTCAATCAACACGCGGCCCGAGTCCGGGGACAGGAAGCCCACCATCATATGAAAGGTGGTTGTTTTTCCGGCGCCGTTCGGGCCCAGCAGGCCGCAAACTTCCCCGGAATTTATATACAGGGAGATGCCGTTTACCACCGGCCGCCGGCTGAATGATTTTTCAAGCAGGTCTGATTCAAGTCTCATAACGCGCAGTACAAAGTGCCGGCCCGGGGCTAAAGTTTTTTCATGCCGCCGCTGTCCGCCGCCGGAAGGGGGTCTTTTGTCCAGCCGGCCACCCTATTATAGAACTTTATATCCCGGCTGTCCCTGAAGAATTTAATGCTCTCGGCGGCGATAGCGAAGTCATAACCTTCCCGTTTGCCTACGGCTAAAGGGGACGTGCCAGGGGGGGCCGCCGCCAAGTCGGTAGAGTTGTACAGGAGAAAAGTATTCTGCCTGTTGTCGTATTGGCCCTGTTCGGAGAAAAGCTCCAGGTTCTCCGTGGCCAGGGAAAAAAAGCCGGTAAAGTACATCAGGCCGGTCTTATTCTCGGCTTTTGCCCTGTCGGACAGGCCGTTGAGAACCCTGCCGTCCGCGCCGCGGTATTTCATCCGTATCTGCTGGGCGCCGCGTTCCAGGTAGACCTCTTCTACGGCTTCCAGATAACGGGCCCGGGTGGAACTCATTTCCACCTGGGATAAGTCCGCTAAAAGCCGCAGCGCATATACGGACCCGTTCAGGTCCCAGGCGCTGCGGCCGCGGTCGTAAACGGCATTGTCGGCTTTAAGGGTGTAGCGGGGGTTGCGGAAGGAAACGTTGCCCGTAAACGTCTCAATGTCATTGGTCCTGTCCATTTTCCACTTGTCGCTTTTTACTACGGAGCCCATCATGAAATCCGGATCTTTCTGGGCGCGGCAAACCCCGGGCAGGGATAACGCCAGCAGCAGTGTCAGGGAAGTGAACTTCATTTGTCCGCCATGCGGGTTTCCTGCTGCGTGATCTCTATTTCCGAGAGGTCCGGGTTGGCGGTAAACCCGCGGCCGGTTATTTTGGTTTTCCCTTTGTGAATGATAACAGGCTCCGGCGTCCAGATCTTATTCCTGGCCGAACTGTAGAAAAGGCGCGCAGTTGCCAGGCGCATGCCGTCCTTTACCGCGTTAACGCGCACGTCGCCCGTAAGCTCAGCTTCCTTTTTGTACATGAACATCTCGCCCTGCAGGGAGGTTATTTCCGAGGAAAGTTTGTTCCCGTCAAAAAATTTCACGGCCGGGGCGGTAAAAAAAATACGGCCTTTTTTTTCATCCATACGGGCGCTGGCCGCTTTCAGACTCCAGCGCGCTGCGCCAGAACCGGTTTCTGCTATGGACAGGTTTTCGATGAGGCTTGCCCTGTCCGCCTGCAGGGTGTCGGAGGGCTGTGCGCAGGCGCAGAGCGCCGCCGCAAGGGGGAGGAAGGTCAGCCGCTTCAAAGCAGGCCTTCCTTCAGAAGGTCGCGTTCGTCGATTATGCCGACGGGGCGACAGGTGCGGGTGTCGGTGACCGGGAGGTTATCTATCTGTTTTTCCGCTATAATCCGGGCCGCTTCCATGGCCATGGTCTCCGGGTGGACGGTCAGCGGGGAGCGCGTCATCAGCGCGGAGATCGGGGTGTTCAGCCCCGCGCGGCCTTTCTGCAGGCAGCGGCGGAGGTCGCCGTCGGTAAAGTACCCGGTGAGCCTGGCACCGCGGCCTACCACGGAAACCGCCCCGGCTTTTGTGACGGTCATTATTTTAAGGGCCGTGGCAAGCGTCTCCGTCTCTTTTACCACCGGGTTCTGCCTGCCTTTGCGCATCAGGTCCCCGACTTTAATGTTGAGCAGTTTCCCCAGGTTTCCACCGGGATGCAGGCGCGCGAAGCGGCTTTTATCGAAACCGTTTATGGCCATAAGGCTGACGGCCAGGGCGTCGCCCAACGCCAGCATGGCGGTAGTGGAGGAAGTCGGCACTATCCCGTGCGGACAGGCTTCGGAAGCTACGCGCAGGCGCAGTACGATATCGGCGCTGCGCGCCAGGCGGGAGGCCGTGTTGTTGGTTATGGCGATAACGGGCAGTCCCTGCTTTTTCAGTATCGGAACAAGCTTGGCTGTTTCTTCCGTTTCTCCTGAATAGGAGAGCGCGATGGCTACATCGTCGGCAGCTATCATTCCCAAATCCCCGTGCAGGGACTCTACCGGGTGCAGGTAGACACTCCTGGTGCCGGTTGAAGACAGGGTGGCCGCTATCTTGCGGGCTATAAGTCCGGATTTTCCTATGCCCAGCAGTACGGTTTTTCCGGTGCGGCCCTCTATCAGCCGTACTGCCCTCACGAAGGCTGCGTCGAGCGTTTTAAACAGCCCGCGCACGGCCTGGCTTTCCGCCGCTATCACCCCGCGCGCGGCCTTAAGGATTACGGCGTCTTTGGCGGTCATTGGGGCGGAACCTTGTGCGGATTCAGCCAGGGGGTCATTTCAGGGGGGATCTGCCTCTGGTCGTAGGGCGGCGGCAGCTTGCTCAGCGCGAAACTTATCACAAAGAAAGCCGCTATGAGCGTAAGGTATATCCAGGAAAGGGTTTTTAAGTGCCATTTCCAGTCCGGGAACCAAACCGGCGGCAGGGTAAGGTCCGTTCCGCATTTTTTACAGAACTTAAGCGTTGGTCTGTTTTCCTGTGAACAATTCAAACATTTCATATGTTATCCTAAAAGTCCGCTGCCAGCCTGTCTATGCCGTTAAGCGTTTTTACCATGCTTTTTACGCGATCAAGTTTGAGTGAATTGGGGCCGTCCGACAGCGCTTTATCCGGATCGGGGTGTGCCTCAAAAAACACGCCCGCTATTTTAATGGCGGCCGCCGCCCTGGCCAGGGGGAAGACGAACTTCCTGTCCCCGCCCGTCACCCCGCCAGGAGCGCCCGGTCTTTGCACGGAATGAGTGCAATCGAAGATCACCGGGTAACCAAAGCCTTTCATTATCTCAAGGGCGCGCATGTCCACGACCAGGTTCCCGTAACCGAAAGAGGAACCGCGCTCCGTTAGCATGATACCCGCCGCACCCCTGCTTTCAAGCTTTTTCACGATACTTTCCGCTTCCCAAGGCGAGAGGAACTGACCTTTCTTTACATTCACGGCCCGCCCGGTATCCGCGCAGGCGAACAACAGGTCCGTCTGCCGGCACAGGAACGCAGGCACCTGAAGGATATCGGCCGCTTCCGCCACGCGCGCGGCCTGCGACGGGTCGTGCACGTCTATTACCAGCGGCAGGTCAAGGCGGTTTTTCAGCTCTTTCAGGAAGGACAACGCGGCTTCCATCCCGATGCCACGGAAAGAGTTGTGCGAGGTGCGGTTCGCTTTGTCGAAGGAGGCTTTAAGCACAAAAGGCGTCTTAAGGGAGGTGAATATCTTTTTCAGCGCCGCCGCCGCCGCCGCATAGGCGCGCGTGGATTCTATTACGCAGGGACCGGCTATGTAAGCCAGCGGTCCGTCGTTGGCGAATACCGCTTTATTTACTCTGACTTTTTTCTGGCTGGCCACATTCTCTCCTTATGCCAGGGCGGTATGCCCGTCAGCCCCGCTGTTGAGCGTTAGTTCCCGCCGCCGCCACGAAACTGAAAAAAAGCGGATGGGGCAATAAAGGCCTTGATTTGAATTCCGGATGAAACTGTACCCCGATGAACCAGGGATGGTCTTTTATTTCTATTATTTCAGGCAGTTTCAGCTTTCCGTTCAGCCCGCTTACGATGAAACCTTTTTTAGCGTACCGGGGGGCGTATTTCGCGTTGAATTCATAACGGTGGCGATGCCGCTCAGAGATGTCCGCGGCGCCGTAGACCTTGTGCGCCAGCGTTGCGGACCTGATGTGGCACGGCCACGCGCCCAGGCGCATGGTGCCGCCTTTGTCCCTGACGCCTTTCTGGGCCAGCATCAGGTCAACCACCGGATGCGGGGTTTTGGCGTTGAATTCCGAAGAGTGCGCGGCGCGCAGGCCCAGTACGTTGCGGGCGAATTCTATGGTGGCGCACTGCATGCCAAGGCAGATCCCGAGGAAAGGCAGCCGGTTCTCACGCGCGTACCGTATGGCTTCTATCTTGCCCTCTATGCCCCGGTCTCCGAACCCGCCCGGCACTATCAGTCCGTTGGCCCTGGCCAGGCGTGTCTTAAAATCCTTTTCCTCAACGTCTACATAATCCAGCTCGGCTTTTACGCCATTGGCTATGGCCCCGTGCTGTATGGCCTCTACCAGGGATTTGTACGAGTCCTTGAGCTTGGTGTATTTGCCGGCTATGGCTATGCGCACCGGGCGGGAGGTCTCCGCGCGTTTGAGCCGCTGGACGAAATCCGTCCACTCGTCGAAATCCCACCTGTCGCTGCGCAGGCGCAGCAGCATCATTATCTGCTCGTCGAGACCCTGTTTTTTGAGGATAAACGGCACGTCGTAAATGGAGGGTGAGTCGGGCGCGTCTATGACGGCTTCTTTCGGCACGCTGGTGAACAGGGCTATCTTGTTCTTGATGTCCCTGGCCAGGGGCTTCTCCGCGCGGCAGACTATGATATCCGGGTCGATGCCTATTTCGCGCAGTTTGTTCACGGAATGCTGCGTGGGCTTGGTTTTAAGCTCATCAGAGGCGGTAAGGTAGGGCACCAGGGTTACGTGCAGGTAAAGCACGTCGTTACGGGTGCGGTCTGGGCGCATCTGGCGCGCAGCCTCAAGAAAAGGAAGGCTTTCTATGTCTCCTACCGTGCCGCCTATTTCGATGATAGCTATGTCAAAACCTTCAGCCGCTTTCACAAAACGACGCTTGATCTCGTCGGTGATGTGCGGGATAACCTGGACCGTCTGCCCGAGGTAGTTGCCTTCGCGCTCCCTGGCTATTACCGTCTGATATATCTGCCCGGCGGTCATGTTGTTGGCGCGGGCGGTGTCGATGCCCAGGAAGCGCTCGTAATAGCCCAGGTCCAGGTCCGTCTCGGCCCCGTCTTCGGTGACGAATACTTCCCCGTGCTGGAAAGGGGTCATGGTGCCGGCGTCCACATTTATGTACGGGTCGCACTTTACTATGGTAACGGAGAGGCCGTGCGCTTTAAGCAGGCGCCCTATGGAAGCGGCGGTTATTCCCTTGCCCAGGGAACTTACTACGCCGCCGGTCACGAAAATGTATCGGGTCATCGGGTCCTTTGCCTGGCTGCTTTAAGAAAACGTTCAGCGGCCGCAATGTCGCCCGGCACGTCTATCGCGGGGCCCGGCGCCGGCACCTGCGCTACGGCGATGCCCATGCCGTGTTCAAGCGCGCGCAGCTGTTCAAGGCGCTCCAGCCTTTCAAGCGGGCTGGGTTTAAGTTTAACGAACCTTTCAAGCGCCTCCCGGCGGTAGATGTAAAAACCGCAATGCTTGTATTAGGGCGCGTCTTTAAGATTTGACAGCGCGTGATGGAAAGGTACGGAGCAACGGGAAAAATAAAGCGCGCGCCCGGCCTGGTTCATGGCCACTTTAACGCAGTTCTCGTTTAAAACGTCCCGCCGGTCCGTTATACGCGAACAGGCCGTGCCTATGGCGCAATCGGGGGAAACCTTCAGCTTCTTAAGCGCCTTTGCCAGCGTTGCGGGGGACATGAAGGGTTCATCGCCCTGGAAATTTACAACAAACCGGTCCCTGGCCGTGCGCGCGGCTTCGTATACCCTGTCGGTGCCTGACTGGCAGCGGGGGCTTGTCAGCACCGCGCGCGCGCCTATGGAGCGGGCAAAAGCAAGGACTTTGACATGTTCTGTGGCGATCAGTACGTCCCCCAGGCGCGCCTTAAGCGCGGCTTCCCAGCACCATTGCAGTACCGGCTTGCCCGCTATGGGCGCAAGCACTTTGCCGGGGAACCGCCGGGACCCGTAGCGGGCCGGTATTACTATCAAACAGTCTTTAGCCATGATT
>Ga0156425_1040_pt2 | contig 9328 bp, 5 predicted proteins | sample RifOxyA2_FD_108068 | JGI IMG/M metagenome (GOLD analysis project Ga0156425, IMG submission 108068) | Elusimicrobia bacterium RIFOXYA2_FULL_58_8
CAACGCCTGGCTGGGCCTGGTGGTGGGCCTTGCCATGATGATCAATATGCTGGTCGCGGGCGCGGCCGGGGCGCTCATCCCCCTGCTCATGAAGCGCGCGGGGTACGATCCCGCCCACTCCTCCGGCATATTCCTTACCACGGTAACCGATGTCATAGGCTTCTTTTCCTTCCTGGGCCTGGCGTGGTTGCTGCAGGGGAAACTGATGTGACCGGCGCCGCGTTAAAAGCAGAATTCAAAAAAGCGGCCAACCCCGCAAAGGCCGTCCTGCTGGCGCGTTTCTTTAAAACCGGGAAGGGGGAGTATGCCGCAGGGGACAGATTCCTCGGGCTTACGGTACCCCAAACGCGCCTGCTGGCGAAAAAACACCAAAACCTTTCACACGCCGGGCTAGCCCGCCTGCTGCGCTCACCCTGGCATGAAGAGCGGCTCTGCGCGCTTTTAATGCTGGTAAAGAACTTCCTCCGGGGCGGGGAAGAAAACAAAGAAAAGATCTACAAGCTTTACCTGGCCAACACGCGGAATATCAATAATTGGGACCTGGTGGACCTGAGCGCGCCGCAGATAGTGGGAGGCTGGCTGGCGGACAAGGATAAACGGCCGCTTTTTAAGTTGGCGAAATCCGGACTCTTGTGGGAACGCCGCATAGCCATGATAGCCTGCTTTACTTTCATCAGAAGCGGGCACAGCTCCACGGCGCTGGCCGTGGCCCGCGGGTTATTGGGGGATAAGCATGACCTCATGCACAAGGCAGTTGGCTGGATGCTCCGGGAAACGGGAAAGCGCTGCTCCCGGAAGCTCCTGCTGGCCTTCCTTAAAAAAAATTACGCGCGCCTGCCCCGCACGGCCCTGCGCTACGCCATAGAACATTTTCCGGAAAAAACAAGAAAGGAATTACTGGCGGGGAAGTTCCGCTGACACCGGCGCTAGCACTTGTAATGTTTGAACATTTCCGTTACGAACAGCAGCTGCGCCGCGTGCGTGGTGGCGTGCCTGGGCAGGGCCACCTTAACCCTGGAGCGGTACTCGTCAAGACGCTGGCTTAAGACCGCGGCCGCGTCCTTTTCCATAGCCTTCATCTTACCAAGGTCCAGCACCAGCTTGACCTTGGTTTCCTTAAGGTAAGCGCGCAGCTCTTCGGCCAGCTTCTCGCCCTGGCAACCGTCCAGCGCGCCCTCAAGGCGCACCCGCAGCTGGTTGCGGCGCCCGTCGTATTCCTCCACCAGCACCGAAAGTTTATACGGCACGTTGTAGGCGGCTATGCGCTGCGCCAGCCACTCGCGGCTGAACTTGGCCGGCGGCAGGCGCCAGGCGGCGCGCGTAAGCGCCGGGTGCTGGAACAAATTAAAACGCAGCTTGAACGAAGTCCACAACGCCGCCAGCACCGCGGCGCCGGAAAGCAGGTTCTCGACGAACGACGGCCGCCCCAGCGCGGCATATATCTTTTTCTTAAGGCGGTACACGCCGGCCCGGGCATGCAGCGTGGGGCCGAACAGCTCCCCCGCAAGGAAAACCGGGTACCCTTTGCGCAGTTCTGCGGCGTAACGCAGCGCCTTGGCGCGCAGGAAAGCGCTGGAAGAATCTTTATGCTTCAGGTAGCCGGTAAGCATGGTCTCCGCCACCCGGTAGATGGAAGGGCCGAGCTGCCGGAAGTCGGTCTTAAAACAATATTCCTGCGCGCTCTCTATCTCCCCGGCGGTCATGCGCGGATGTTCCAGCAAAGATTTAAACCCGCTGGCCCATTTCCAGTAGCGGGCCGGGTTAACCGCGTATTCCTGGCGCAGCAGGCCGCCGGCCTTAACCTTGTCGTAAAGGGGGGTGCCGGGGTTCGGGTTGTAGATCATGAACTGGCACAGGTCGGGCTTCATTGCCATCAGCTTCGCGTGTTCGGCCCGTATTATTTCCGGGGTCTGGTAGTCGAAACCCACTATCATGGAAGCCAGTATCATTATGCCGTTCTCTTTAAGGCCGCGGAAGATCTCCTCCGCCGCTTTCCCGGAGCGTTTATCGTAGCCGGAGCGCTCTCCCTCATAGCCTATCCAGACGCCATCCACACCCATTTCCAGCAGTTCCTGCGGGGTGTAAAGGCTGAGGGCCTTTATACTGGCGAAAACAAAGATGGAAAGCGGCCTGCCGCCGGCTACCACCAGGTCGCGAAACTCCAGCGCGCGCGGGCGGTCCAGCAGAAATTCCTCGTCGAGGATGGTGAACTGCGCGGCGGAATTAACGCTCACGTGGCGCGCCACCACCTCGTATATCTGGGCGCCGGTCTCAAGCAGGCGCAGGTGCTGGCGCTTGAAAAAATGGGAGGTAGAACAGAAGTCGCAGCCGTTGGGGCAGCCCAGCCCGGCGAAGATCATCCCGGTATAGGAAACCGTTTTGGAGAATATCTGCATGTGGCTTTCCACGAACGGGTGCTTGTGCCTGGCCAGCGGCTGCTGGCCGAACAGGGCGCGCATAAAGGCAACGCCCTCCCCGCGGCAGATATGGTCGCCGAAAGGCTGCAGCGCCTCGTCGGGCAGCACCGTACCGAAACCGCCAAGTATTATCCTGGAGCCGGGCGAATGCTTGCGCACCAGCCGCGACAGCTCCTTCATACGGTGATAGGTTACCATTATAAAGGAAATACCCACAAAATCGTAGCCTTTCTTAAGTTCGTTTATCAGCTCCCGCTTTGAGGGATAATGCAGCACTACGGTGGGGTTTTCCAGGTTTTCCGCCAGGTAATCCAAAGAAAACTGGCGGTGCACGGCGCGCGGGCTGAACATCCCCTGCGCGCGGGTCACCTGCGCGTGCAGCAGCTCATAACCCACGCTTTCGGCGTCGCCGTAGGCGGGGCCGATGGGGCGCATAACGCTGGTGAGTAAAAGGCGCGGTTGTTTAACTTCGGTCACGTTCAGCTCCGGGAACAGGGAGAATACGCTTATTCTACCAAATCCCGGGGCGGTCAGGTAACGCGGCCGCCGGCGCGCGCGGCCAGCAGCTCGCGGTAATATTCCAGGGTGCGGGCGCCCATTATGCCGGCGGTAAAACCGGCGCGCACTCCGGCCACTGAATTTCTGGAAAACAGCTCGCGCAACCCGGTGTCGCCCAGCACCTTTTCCAGGCAGGCCGCCAGGGCGGCGGCGTTGCCCGGCGCAAAAAGCAGGCCGTTCACACCGTCCTTCACTATCTCGCAATTGCCGGAAATGTCGCTGGCGACGGCCGGCACCCCCATGGCCAGTGATTCCCTTATGCTGCCGCTCAGCGCCTCGCCTTTCACCGCGGCGTTCACGCTTACCGCCGCCACGCTGAGCAGGCTGTCCACGTCGTCGCGCAAACCCAGGAAACGGGCTTTTTCAGGCGGCAGCTGCTCCCCAGCATAAAGGGCTTTAAGCGCCGCCGCGTCCGTCCTGCTCCCCGCAAAAACCAGCAGGAAATTAACTCCGCGCGCATAAAGTATCCTGGCCGCCTTCAGCAGTACATGCTGGCCCTTATGCGCGCTGAAGTTGCCAACAAGCATTATCACCGGAAGCCCCGGGGGAATGCGCAGTTCTTTTGTAATAGCGGGGTCCGGCGGGCGGGGGGAGAACCTTGCGGTGTCCGTACCGCTGTAGATAGTGCGCACGCGCTCCGGGCTGACACCGTACGCGGTAAGGATCCCCCGCACAGACTGCGCCACGGCTATTACGCCGTCTATAAGCCGGCTGGTGTATTTAAGTTTGGCGAAAAAACCCGTAACAATGGGGTGGGAAACGCGCCGCGTGAACACGAAAACCGGCTTATGCCGCGCCAGGAATTTCGCGATAAGCCCCATAGCATGCGCTTTCGGGTGATGCGCCTGCATAACGTCGGGCCGGCGCTCGTCCAGGATCCGGGCCAGGGCAAAGGCGGTCTTCATATCATAGTCGCGCCGGGGCCGGAAATGGAGCACCTCAAAAAATTCAGCCGCGGCTTTCCTGCCCAGATCCCCGTCGGCGGGGCAGGCAAAGATATTAAGGCAGCCCCTGGCGCGCAGCTCGCGCGCCAGCAATAACGCCTGCGCCGCGCCTCCGGACCAACCGTGGCTTTCTGTAATATGCAGTATCGTAAGTTTTTCAACCATCAGTTACACGCGGGAAAGACCTACAAGGCATAGGCCTAAAAACCCGGCCCGGCTGGGCCCTTATTAGCCTTGCCAAAGCACCATGCGTCTGGTAGATTATAGTATATAGCACCCAGCACGGAGAAAAGCCGAATGAAGAAGACGATACTGCTATTCAGCGCCTGCCTGGCAGCCCAAACCGCGGGCGCGGCCCAATTTGAAGCCCTTGACCTGGAGAAAATAAACCGGGAGACCGCCGGCATCCCGGTCCCCGCCGCCAGGCAGGGAAATTATTACCTGGATCCCAACTCCTACGACCCGCTGCTCATGGGCCGCGGCGGCCAGGGCCAGAAGATAAACGTTATCGGCGGCTCCATCGAAATCCCCGGAATGGACGGCACCCTGGATTTCGCGCGCAAATACCGGCAGGCCGTTTACAGCGTGCATGACCTGCAGAGCGACGTAGCCCTTACCGTTTACACCAAGGGCATAGCAAAAACACTGTTCAATATAATAATCGGCGCCATCAATAGCGGCGGGGACACCGGCGGCGGCACCTACTCAAACAATACAGTGGTGCAGGACGACCCCGCCCTGCAGCCCCATATGCCTACCGAAGCCGAAATAATGGCGCAGGATATTCCGGAGGAGGAAAAAGAACGCATGCTGGTACAGCTGCGCAATTCCAGGCTTACAATGGACGGGCGCATAAACCCGTTTAAGGTGGACGAGATGGTAAAGATGCTGCTGCAGATAATGAAAGAAGAATCCGCCAACGGCATAACCCCCAAGCTTGGCACGCCGCATACCTGGAGCCCGCAGTTCATTGAGTACTGCAAAAAGAACGGAGAGATCATACCGCTGGGCTTCACAAAACTCCTGGTGGCGCTGGCCTCCGGTGTAACGTCCCGCCATTTCAAGACCGGCCAGGAAGAAGCGCTCATAAATTATGTGCTTGCGCAGCCCGACAAAAGCGTAACCATGGACCAGTTGTTCCGGGCCAGCTACCGCTTAAACAAAGGCGAGTTCTACCTTACAATACTCACCAATCTCAACATTCTCTCGGATTACTGGCGTCACCCCCAGCGCGACCAGCTGGCCGTCACCCGCAAACTGGCGGTTATCTCCAACTTCTACCAGGGCAAAGGCGACAAATACGGCGCCTGGTACCACTTCCAGGGCATAATGCTGTACGGCTATGTGCGCGGCGGCCTGCGCGCCTGGCTGGTAGGAGGCATTGAAACGGCCGGCTCACACATACTCAGCGGCGCCAACGATCAGAACGAGCAGCAGGAAGACTATGTTAACGCCACCGGCGGCAAGGTGGGGGCCAGGATAGCCAAGGCCATGGAAAGAAAAGAATATGTGACCTTCCGGCCGGACCGCAACTACTGCAACCCGGACGTCTACCTTAACCTTAACGAGGATTTCCGCGACAGGATCGAGTTCGTTGAAAGCAGGGACTTCAAAACACGGCTCGACGAGAACAGAATGTGGCTGACCAGTCTTACCCGCGACTACCTGGACTGCCATGTGGAAATAATGTACAACGACGCTACCGGCAAGCTGAACTCGCAGAACCTGGTAAAACAGGACCATGTGGATTTCCGCAAGGGGAAAAACGTCCCCCTGCTGGTTACAGCTTTTGAAGAGCTGACGCTTGCCCGCGCCTTTATAAGCGGCTGCCTGGCCGCGGCCCCGGTACAGAAGGACGCCGCGCCCGCAACGAAACAGAATTTTTTTGTGGACGCCGCCGCGCGGCAGTGACACCGCTGAATAACCGTGGATAATTTCACTTTCTACAACCCCGTAAAAATACTCTTCGGCGGGGGAACAATAACGCGAACCGGCGCCGAAGCCGCGCGCTACGGCAAAAAAGCGCTGTTCGTTTACGGCCGCGGCAGCATAAAAAAGAACGGGGTTTACTCCGCCATAACCAGCAGCCTTAAAGCCGCCGGCGTTTCCGTTACCGAACATAAAGGCGTAAAGCCGAACCCGGTCATAGCCCATGTGCGAGCGGGCATCCGCAAGGCCCGGCTGGCGCGCTGCACCGTTATAGTGGCCGCGGGCGGCGGCTCCGTGCTGGACGCCGCAAAGGCCATAGCGGCCGGCGTAAAATACGGCGGCGATGCCTGGGATTTTTTTTCCGGCAAGGCTGAAATAAAGCGGACCCTGCCTATAATAGCCGTGCCCACCCTGCCGGCGGCCGGTTCGGAAATGAATTCCGGCTTTGTGATCACCAACCCGGCCGAACGGCGCAAGGAAGTAACCCATTGCGACGCGAGTTTTCCCAAGGTGGCCATAATGGACCCCGCTGTTACGGCCACCCTGCCGCCCAGACAGACGGCGTACGGCGCGGTGGACGCGCTAAGCCACCTGCTGGAGGCTTATTTCACCGCCGCAACGCCGGCCGCGCGCGTTACCGACGAGCTGGTTGAAGGGCTGGCCCGCTCCGTGATAATTTCCACCCGCGCCATACTGCGCCGCCCGGCCGACTATAACGCCCGGGCGTCCATGATGTGGGCCGCGGCCCTGGCGGCCAACGGCCTGGGGGTCTGCGGCTACCGGGGAGCTGAATTTTTATATCACGCCATAGAACACTCGCTCAGCGCCCTGTACGATATCCCCCACGGCGCGGGGCTGGCAATAATAATACCCGCATGCCTGCGGCACCAGTTAAAAGCGCTGGGGCCGGCCCGCCTGGCCGGCTTTGGTAAAAAAGTACTGGGAACCGGGGGGGGGGAAACGGAGACCGACGCCGCCCTGCGGGCTATCAAAGGTTTTGAAAAGCTGTTCTCGGAGTTCGGCGCGCCTGCACGCCTGGCGCAAGCGGGCATACCCGCAAAAGACATCCCCGGCATAGCCGCGCACGCCGCAACAACCACCGCCAGGTGGGGGATAAACTGCACCCAGGCGGAAATAGAGAAGATCCTGCGCGCCGCGGCCTAGGCCGCCTTCCCCAGCACATAATCCAGGTAAGTGCCGTAAATTTTCACCGCCCGGTCCGCCGAGCGGAAAACAGGCAGCCCCAACGCCTGCGCGTAAGCGCAGTAAGGTTCAAACTTCGAGCCGCAGGCCACGCAGAAAATAAGCGGCTTGCGCGCGGCCCGCGCGTCTTCGGCCACCCCCTTCAGGAAAGACTTTTCCAGATCGTCCGGCCAGGCGCCGCCTTTGGGCAGCGTGTTCATCATCACGGTAAGCGGGATCATAGCCACCAGCGCCCCCGAGAATTCGTCCGAGGCCAGGGCCGTCCTTACTATACCGCCTATGGCGGCGTCCGGCGCCATGGGGGTTATATCCAGCGGGTTCTTGGCGTCAACTATGGAATCCAGCCGGAACTCATTCAAGATCCGGGTCATTTCCTTGGCTACACCTTCGCCCATATTAGCTGTAACGCGGCTGGTTACGCCGTCGGCCATGCCGGCCGCCTCAAACCCGGCGTTGGAGATAAAGAACGTATTGCCGTGCTTGATGCAGGAATCGGCGAAAGAACAGGCCATGGCGGCCAAATCGTTAAAATCGTCGAAGGTTTCGGCCACCAGCGCCCCGGCGTTCTCCATTATAAGGCGCGTAACCAGGTAGTCACCGGCTATGGAGGCCGTATGCCCCATAACCGCCTTCTGCCCCACGGCGGTACGGCCGGCCTTGTACAGTATCACCTGCTTGCCTTTGGCGCGGGCTTTGGCTATAAACCTGGCCAGCGCCAGGCCGTCGCCGAGCTTGAAGCCCTCCATATAAACCAGTATCACCTTCAGGCCGTCCTCGTCGGCAAGGCGCCCCACGTAGTCCGGCACGGTAATATCCTGCTGGTTGCCCACGGTAACGCAGTAAGCCGGCTTGAGCCAGGGCATCTTGCTGATGGTAGAGATCACAAAAGCGCCGCTCTGGCTTACAAAGGCCGTGCGCGCGTTGTAGGGGTTCACGCCCAGCGGGTGTTCCAGCTTATATTCCGGGATGAAAAAAGTGTTCAGCTTCACATCGTTAAGCACTATGCCCATGGAATTGCCGCCGCTGAGCGCGAAGTCCGGGTTCTTCTCCCGGCCGCGCAGCAGCGCCTCCACTACGGCACGCCCCATATCCTCGGAACCGGCTTTCTCGCCCATGCCGCCGGAAATAAGCACCACGCCGTTAACTTTGCCGGAACCCCCGGCCTCGGCCAGCACGCGCGGCACTTCGGGCGACGGCACGGCTACCACGTACATGTCAACTTTCTCCGGCAAAGCCGCGGGGGAGGCGAAACACTTCACCCCGTCTATTTCGGCCACGCCTTCTTTTATTATGTAGGTCCGGTCCCTGGGGAAGCCGGCCTTGGCCATGTTGTTGAGTATGATGCGGGCCATGTTCATTTTCTTCTCGCTTACCCCCACCACGGCGGCGCTGCGCGTGTGCAGCAGCGAGTCCACCCCTTTGGCGGAAGGTTTGGGGCGCGCGGTGTCCCTGCGCGCCGATCTAAAGCGCAGTACGCCGTCCAGCGCGGTAAACCGTCCCCCGCATACGGCCAGCGGGTTTATCTCTAACTCCTCTATAGCCCAGGGAGAGGGGCCGCCGTCGCGGAAATGGCGCATTATATGGGCAAAGCCCTCCAGCCACTTAAAGATCTCGCCGTCTTGGGCCAGGCGGCGGCCGCCGCGCACTTCCCCTGCGCAATAGCGCCACACCCAGTTGCCCTTCAGGAATTTGTCCCAGGCTTCCCTGTTCGGCGCCAGCTCCACCGGGATGATAGACGGGGACAAGCCCGGCCGCAGCGCCCGCGTAAGCGCCTCGGCGTTGGTACCGCCGGGGCCCAGCGTAATTACGGGGCCAAAAGCGTCGTCGGAGCGGGCGCCCAGCAGCAGCTCCTCGCCCAGGGCAAAAGGGGAATGCGGCACGAATTCCACCGCCATGAAACCTTCGGCGTCGGAAAATTTTCCGGCCAGCGCCTTCAGGGCTTCCGCCACGGCTGCCGTGGTTTTATCCAGCACTTTCACGCCGCCGGCCTCGGTCTTGTGCAGGGTGCGCGAAGACACCAGTTTGAGCACCACTTTTTCCCCCGGCATGGCGGAGCAGATCTCCCGCGCGGCCTCCGCGGCTTTCAGGCCGGCGGCCGGGTAAACCGCGCAGCGCGGCGCCTCAAGGCCGGCCAGCGCAAGGAATTCGTAGACTTCGGGCTCGCTCAGGCTGGAACGCTTTTCCGCGCCTGCACGGTCCAGTATTTTCTCCGCGGCTTCAAAATTTCCCATAATGCGGTCCTTTACTTTATTTTCTTCACCCGCACCCTGCGCGCGA
>Ga0156425_1028_pt1 | contig 9272 bp, 7 predicted proteins | sample RifOxyA2_FD_108068 | JGI IMG/M metagenome (GOLD analysis project Ga0156425, IMG submission 108068) | Elusimicrobia bacterium RIFOXYA2_FULL_58_8
AGCGGCAGGCCGTGGGAGCTGCCGGATGGCCGCGGCTATGCGCCGGAGCCCCTGGCCGACACCGATCTGCGCACAGCGGTGCTGCGGGTTAAGCAGGATATTGAAAAGCTGGCCGCTGATGAAAAGTGAGGCTGCTTGTGCGCTGTCGGCAGTTGTTGCGCTGTCCGGGCTGCGGCCAGCCTGAGCACGGTAAAGCTGTAATCACCGCGGCGTCAATAAATAAAGCGGCCCGGGAGGTTCTCTCCCGGGCCGCTTTGTCTGTGGCGACGTTTTAATCGCGCCATACCCCGTCGCTCCAAGTCACGAATTCGTCCCACTGCGAAGCCCGCGAGAGGGCCAGGTCGGCGTACCGGGTCTCGTGGATGTCGGCCACTCCGGCGGGGATAGTCTTAGCCTTCATGGTCATGTTGATGGCTATGCCGCCCACTTTGCCGTAGTCGTAGCCGTTCTCTGAGTCGGAGTTAAGTCCCACGCTGCGCAGTACCAGCTGCGTTTTTATGTAATTCATCAAAGCAGTGGCGGCCTGTTTCGCGGTCTGAGAGGCGGCATTGGCGCCGGTTATGGCCGCGAAATCGTAAAGGTCCACATAGGGAGCTATCAGTTTTTTCTTGTCCTGCTCCGGGGAGAGGCTGGAAAATCGCACGGCGGAATCTATGGCTTTTTTCACCGCGGCGGTCTCATTGTTGGCGATAACGGCGCCGGAGAAAGCGTCGAGGTAAGCGGGCAGGCCGTTAAGGGCCTGGGGGCGCACGGTGGAGAGTGTGGCGCCGATATTGCCGAAGGGCACGGTCACAGGTCCGATGTTCATGCCGCCTGCCATGAACTGGCGGTACCAGCCGGTCATGAAATCGCTTAGCTGCTCGTTGGTGAAAGCGGGGTTGGCGTTCATGAAACCGAGAAGTTTTTCGTAGTCGAAGCCCTGGGCCAGCATGGTCTCTTCGGAGGCCAGTATCAGGCCGGTATGGTCTTTGACCTCATAGCCGACCTCCGCCATCTGCATCAGGCAGGCGTTCATGGCGAACACGTCCACGTAGCCGGCAGCTTTTAGTATTTCTCCCAACTGCCTGGTGCGCACATAATTTTTAGTTTCGTCATCGAAAAGAATGCCTTTCTCGGAGGAGCCGGTGCCGGAGTTGCTCAGGTTCTGGTTGGGGTCTATCCAGCCCAGACCGTGGTTCCAGATCACCAGCATGTAATGCTTCGCGGGGAAAGCGGCCTTGGACCAGTTCACGAATTCTATTACGCGCCTGTAGTCGCCCATGTCGGCGTCCGGGTATTCGCCGTAAACTTTCTCGCCACTATTAAGCAGGCCGTCTTTCTGTATGTACAGGCGGCGGGCGCCTTTGCCCTTTATACCGTGTTCCACCAGCACGTTCACCTTGTCTGTGGAGCCTACCTTCTTCATCTCTTTAATATCTTTTTCGGCGAATTTGCCTACCAGGCCCAGCAGTTGGCTGTCGCTCAGGTTGTTCTTGGCGTTCATGAAAACCATTACGGTCCATTCTTTAACGGTGTTAGGCCGGGGTTTTGGCGGTTTTGTGAAATCGAAGATGCTCTTATCGGCGCCGGCGGCTTGGATATCGGCAGCGTTCAGGCCGTTCAGGCTGAAGTCATTCGCGCTCAGGATAGAGGTTCCGGTAAACACGAAAGAGAAGGCCGCGGACAGCAATTTCATTGACTTGTTCATGGGTGTCTCCTCGCTATGCCTGGCTGCATTTACAGTTTAGCGGCTGGACCCGCTTTAAAACAGAGGCGAAAGGCCCGCAAAATCCCGTTTTGGGGCCTATAGTGGCTTGGGCCCTCCGTGGTTTATATATATTTTGATACAATGATATGGATTCGCGCACACACCCGGAGGCGGTTATGTCAAAAGCCCCTGTATTCTCATTTTCTCCCGGTCAGATAAGCGGCCTGGCTGAAAGCGTTATAAAAGAGCTTGAAGAAAAGCTCCGGGTACTGGCCAATATTCCCGGGCCCCGGCGCAATTTCCGCAACACCATGCTTGCTTTTGAGCATGCCGTCAGCGGTTTCGGGGAGGCGGTTCAGATTCCCATAGCGCTGGCTTATGTTTCCAACAACGAGGATCTGCGCAAGGCCGCCCAGGAGCTGGAACTCAGAATCGGCCAGTACTCGGTAGACCTGTTCACCCGGGAAGACCTTTTCTCGGCGCTGAGCGAATACGCGGCCAGGGGTGAAAAACTGGACATTGTGGATGCCCGCCTGCTGGAAAAAACGCTGCTGGATTTCAAGCGCAACGGCCTGGGCCTGGAGCCCCGCGCCCGCAACCGGGTAAAGAAGCTGATGAAGGAGCTCATCGGCATAGAACTGAAATTTTCCCAGAACCTGCGCGAAGTAAACGACGCGCTGGAGGTGTCCGAAGAGGAGTTGAAAGGCCTGCCGGAGGATTTCAGGGCGCGCCTGAAAAAAACGCCGGCCGGAAAATACCTGGTGACCATGAATTACCCGGATTACCTGCCGTTCATGGATACCGCCGACAACGGTGACGCCCGCCGCCGGCTGGAGCGCATGTTCAATAACCGTTGCGTGCCCGCGAACATCGAGCTGATGGAGACCGCCCTGGCTATGAGGCGCAAAATCTCGAAACTGCTGGGCTATCCGTCTTTCGCCGATTATGTGCTGGCGGACCGCATGGCCGCCAGCAGCGAAAACGTTTTTTCTTTCCTGGAGCGCACCCGCCTCAAGCTGAAGAAGAAGGGCAGGAAGGAACTGCGGGGGCTGCTCAAGCTTAAAGGCGGCATGGAAAAGGACGTCCATGCCTGGGAATGGCGTTATTACACCAACCTGCTCAGGAAAACCAAATATTCCATCGACCATGAGAAAATAAAGGAATATTTCCCCCTGGAAACCGTGGTAAAGGGCATGTTCGAGGTTTTCGGGGAAGTCTTTGGCGCCAGGTTCGCATCGGCCCCGCTGGAAACCTGGCATAAGGACGTGCGCGCTTACGAGGTGAAAAATACCGACGGCAGCGTGGCTGCCTATTTCTATTTCGACCTGTTCCCCCGGGAGGGCAAGTACAAGCACGCCGCCTGCTTCGGCCTGCGTCACGGGCGGGAACTTGAGGACGGCTCCTACGAACGGCCGGCGGCCGCCATCGTAGCCAATTTCCCCGCGCCGTCGGGGGAGAACCGGGCGCTGCTCAAGTTCGACGACGTTGTGACCCTGTTCCACGAATTCGGGCACGTCACGCACAATATTTTCACCAGGGCGAAGTATGGGAAATTCTCCGGCACCAGCGTGTCGCGCGATTTCGTGGAAGTCCCTTCCAAAATGCTGGAGAACTGGGCGTATGATCCCGCGGTGCTGCGGCGCATCTCCGGGCATTACATGAATCCCTCCGAGAAATTGCCGGAAAAACTTATAAAAAAACTTATCGACGCCAAGAACATGGATTCCGGCTTGGGCTACCTCCGGCAGATCTTCCTGAGCGTACTGGACCTGCGCTACCACACGGCGCGCGGCAAAGTTGATACTACCAGGGTCTATGGGAAACTGCGCAAAAAAATATCCCTTATCGCGCTGAGCCCGGAGAATTACCCGCAGGCGAATTTCGGGCACCTGATGGGGGGGTATGAAGCCGGCTATTACAGCTACCTTTGGTCCGAGGTTATAGCCATGGACCTGTTCGGCGCTTTCGAGGCCGCCGGGATCATGAACCCCGGAATGGGCGCGAAATACCGGGAGCTGATACTGGCGCCCGGCCGCAGCTATGACGAAGCGGAGCAGGTCGGGAAATTCTTGGGCCGCCCTGCCGCGGAAGACGCGTTCCTGAAAAGCATAGGGGTCGTTTAAGCCGGCTTTGCGCCCGCGGCCGCGGCCAGGACGGGGCGCTGGAAGTACTGCAGAAACGCCGCGGTCATTTTTATTATGAAAGCGAAACTCTCCATTCTCGCGGGATTGCTGGTCGGCGCGGGGCTGTTTTTTCTGGCATTCCGGAATATAAATTTCAGGAACATGCTTGAGGTCTGCCGCGGGGCAAATCCCGTGTTCCTTATACCGCTTTTTTTTACGCTGGTCGTGGAACTTTTTTTCAGAGGCCTGAAGTGGAAATTCCTGCTGGACCCTGTCCGGCCGGTGCGAATTTGGGACGCTTTCCGCCTTGAAGCTATAGGCCTGGCGCTGAATAATATCCTGCCGCTGCGCCTGGGTGAAATAGTGCGCGGCACTTCCGGCGCCAGGCTCTTCGATATCCCGGTAATGACGGTTTTTGCCACCATACTGGTGGAGCGGGCGCTGGATACCATAGTCCTGGTAATGCTGGTGTTCGCGGCGGTCTTCTTGGGCGGCCTTACGGGCGGGTTGCTGGACCGCGGGATATATTTGTGGCCTGTGGTGGCGGCCCTGGCCGGCGCCGTGGGCGTTCTTGTTTTTATAGATGAGATTATCGCCCATCATTTCTTCGCCTCTTTTTTTGACAAGTTTCCGCGGGTTAAAAAAGTGCTTGGCCACCTGGCTTTGGGTGTGCGCGCATTTCATTCTTTCAAAGGCAGCGCGCTCATATTGGCCACCGCGGCCGCGCAATGGCTGATGGACGCCCTGGTCTTTTACTGGATGGCGAAAGCGTTCGCCATAGGGCATGTAGTTGGGCTGGCCAAGAGCGTGGTGCTTGTTTTTACCGCCGCTGTGGCCTGTTCCGTCCCCGGGATGCCGGGGTATTTTGGCAATCTTGAGGCGACCATCTCCGGGGTGGTGTCTTCCTGGGGCGTGCCCGCGGAGACCAGTCTTGCCTATGCCGCGTACGGGCATCTCGCCGGCTATCTTATCGTGACGGGCATTGGCCTGGTTTTCGCCTACCAGATGGGGCACTCGCTGGGTAAAATCTGGGCACAGTTCGGCGGTGAAAAGAAAACCGGCGGCGCCTGAGCCCCGCGGTCTGCCGGTATATTCCTAATGGACAGAAAAATAAGATCGGTTCTGATGGTAAGTCAGACTTTTTTTCCGGTCCTCGGAGGGGCCGAAAAACAGGCTTTTGAACTTTCCAAGGCATTGGTGAAGAAAGGCTTGAAGGTCGCGGTCATAACGCGCCGCACCGGTGGTTTGCCCGCGCGGGAAACGTTGGAGGGCGTGGACATCGAGAGATTCAGTACCTTCGGTTCGGGCGCTGTGGATTCCGTGGTTTTCATGATAAAAGTTTTTTTTTACATGCTGGCCCGCCGCGCGGAATACGAGGTGGCGCATGTTCACCTGGCATCCTCCCACGCGGTCGCGGCGGTGCTGGCGGGCCGGTTGACCGGAAAAAAAATAGTGATAAAACTCGGCCGCGGTCGCGGCCTGGATGAACTTACCCTTTCGCAGCGCACTATGGCGGGGCGATTGAAACTTAAATTCTTTTCCCTCTCCGGACCGGAGATTCTGGTGCTGAGCAGGGAAGCGTTTGCCTGGCTTGAAAACAGCCCCGAATTCCAGGGGCTTAAACCGCGCCTGTTCCGCAACGGAGTGGACACCGGCCGCTATACCCCGCCGCTATACCAGGAGAAAATAGCCGCCAAGGCCGCGGTAGGCCTGGAAAACGACACCGTGTTCCTGGCGGTGGGGCGCCTGGTGCCGGAAAAAAGAATGCGGGAACTGGTGGAGTTATGGGCGGAGGTACTGGCCGGGGGCGGCACGCAGCCCCGGATCCGCCTGATCATAGTGGGCAGCGGGCCGGAAGAAAAAATATTGAAAGACGCCGTGCGCAAGCTTGACCTGGGGCAAAGCGTCGTGCTGGCCGGTCCCAAAGGCGACCTGCTGCCTTACTACAGGGCCGCTGACGTGTTCATCCTGCCGTCGCTTACCGAGGGGATGTCCAATTCCATGCTTGAGGCGATGGCCTGCGGAGTGGCTATCATGGCCGGCCGCGTGGACGGGGCCAGGGATGTTATCTCCGAAGGAGAAAGCGGTTTTCTGTTTGACCCGCTCAATTCCGGGGAAATAAAAGAATGCCTGCGGCGGTACGCGGCCGACCCCGGCCTGGCTTTAAGGATGGGCGAAAAGGCCCGCGCCACTGTAGTGGCGGGCTATTCCATGGCGCGTGTGGCCGACGAGATTTTAGAGATATACGGGCAAAAATAAGTAACCTGGAATCGGATAATTATGTGCGGGATCTGCGGAATTTATAACTATGGTTCGGGCCTGCCGGTAACGCGGGAGGACCTTAAAGCCGTAAATGACCGGCTCGTTCATCGCGGGCCCGATGCCGAGGGTTTCTATACACGGGAGAATATCGGCCTGGCCATGCGCCGGCTTTCCATTATAGACCTTTCAACCGGTGCCCAGCCCATTTCCAACGAGAGTGGCTCGGCCTGGATAGTCTTTAACGGGGAAATTTACAACTTTCAGGAATTGCGCTCGGAACTGCTGTCCAGGGGGCATAAGTTCACTACAAAATCCGACACGGAAACCATACTTCACCTTTATGAGGAGAAGGGAACGGATTTTCCCAAGTACCTCCGCGGGATGTTCGCCGTCGCCATCTGGGACGTGAACAGCAGGCGCCTGGTTCTGGCGCGGGACCGCATCGGCAAGAAACCGTTGTTTTATGCGATTACGCCTTACCGCCTGGCATTTGCCTCGGAACTGCGCGCACTGAGGGCCGTTAAGGATCTGCCGGCGGAGATAAACCCTGCCGCGATAGACGCGTACCTTACCCTGCAGTATATCCCGAGCCCTTTGAGCGTGTTCAAGGGGATAAGCAAGCTGGAACCTGCCTCTGTGCTCGTTTTTGAGAACGGCCGGGTGAGCGTTTCTAAATACTGGGACCTCCCGGTTGGCGGGCCCAAGTTGTCGGGAGCGGACACGGGAGAGCTGAAAGAACGGCTTTGTGCGGAGCTTTCCGAGGCCGTGCGGATACGGCTTATGTCAGAGGTCCCGCTGGGTGCGTTCCTGTCGGGCGGTATAGATTCATCGATCGTGACCGCTCTTATGGCGCGGCATTCCGACGTCCCGGTAAAAACTTTTTCCATAGGGTTCAAAGAAGAAAAATTCTCGGAGCTCGGCTACGCGCGGCAGGTAGCGGAGATGTACGGCACCCGGCATACCGAATTCGTGGTGGAAGCTGCAATGTCGGACATGCTTGAAACGCTGGCCGGGAATTATGGTGAACCATACGCCGACCCCAGCGCCCTGCCGTCTTATTTCGTGTCGCGCGAAACGCGCAGGCATGTTACTGTGGCCCTCAACGGCGATGGCGGTGACGAGGCTTTCGGCGGCTATCTGCGTTACGCCGCCATGAAGGCGGAGCGCCTTGTGGCGGGTGTCCCGTCCTGCCTGAAGGCGGCTGCGCTCGCAGGTATCGGCGGCTTTCCGAAGACGGCGCCGTTCGATTTTTTCTGGCGCCTGGAAAAATTCCTTAAAGTTTCGCTGATGCCGGACATGGAGAGCCGCTATCTTTCTGCCATGTCATTTTTTAATCCGGCGGAAGCGTCCGGGCTTTACAGCACCAGCTTCCTGAACCTGCTGGGCAGGGATAAGGGTTACGCGCTCCGTTATCTTTCGGGATTCTTTGCGCAAACCCCCGGAGACGACCTGGTTAACAGGTTGATTTATACGGACCTGCGGTCTTACCTGCCGGAATGCCTGATGACCAAGATGGATATCGCCTCCATGGCCAATTCTCTGGAGGCGCGGTCCCCCTTCCTGGACCACAAGGTCCTTGAATTCGGCTTCAGCCTGCCGGGGAATTTGAAACTGAAGGGATTGAGCGGCACCAAGTGGATTCTGAAGGAAACTTTCAAGGATATGCTGCCGCCGGATATTTACAGGCGCGGCAAGATGGGTTTCGGCGTGCCTCTGGGCCCCTGGTTCCGGGGGGAATTGAAAGATTACTGGGCCGGGGTCTGCCTTTCGCATAAAGCCCTGAGGCGCGGTTACTTCAAGAGCGAAGAGCTCTTCCGCCTCTGGGATGAACACCAGGGCGGGCGGCTGGATCATGGCTATAAGCTGTGGGCGCTGATGATGCTGGAGCTGTGGCACAGGCAGTTCGCCGACGATTACAAAGTCGGTTAAAGCATTTTTGCGACAAGGCTGCCATGCGGCCGCCCGTGTTTTAGTCCCGGGCCCGCGCCGGGGCCAGGGCCCGGAACGTGTTTGAAAAATGAAAATAGTCCTCATTGAGCCCGACATCCCGTGGAACGCCGGCAATATCGGGCGCACCTGCGTGGCCACCGGCACTGAGCTGGTTTTTGTGGGCAAGATGGGTTTTAGCCTGAGCGATAAGGCGATACGCCGCTCGGGTCTGGATTACTGGCAGTTCCTGAAATACGCGGTTTTCCCGGATCTGTACTCGTTTCTCTGTTCCCTGCCTGAAAATCCGTCATTGCTCTTCTTTTCCACCCGCGGCGCGGCCACCCACTGGCAGGCGCCGTACAGGGAGGATTCCTGTCTTATTTTCGGGGCCGAAACGGCCGGCTTTCCAGAATGGATATATGAGAAGTACGCCGACAAGCTTTACCGCATTCCCATGTGCTCTGACCGTGTGCGCTCCATAAATCTTTCCACCGCGGCAGGAATAGTCCTGTACGAGGCGCTCAGGCAGGTCAGGCCGGGCGGGTTCCCGGGGTGAATGCGGGTTGATATTTCGGGAAATTAATATTTTGATATAATGCAATCAGGCGGTTAGGCCGGCTATCGCTGATTTTATGACGGAAAAATGGCGTCGAACCCAAAAAGTATTTAAACTTGGCGAACTGGCCGTGGTTATAAGAAAACTCAAGGCCAGGGGGAATAAAGTGGTCATGTGTCACGGTTGTTTCGACCTGATGCACCCGGGCCATATTCAACATTTTCAGGCCGCGAAAGAAATGGGGGATATCTTAGTTGTTACGGTGACCCCTGATAAATTCGTGAACAAGGGCCCCGGCCGGCCGGTTTTTACGGCTGGGCTGCGGGCCGCCAGCGTGGCGGCGCTGGAATGTGTGGATTTTGCGGCTATAAACAAATGGTCCTCCCCGGTTGAAACAATAAAACTTCTCAGGCCCGATATTTACGTTAAAGGCCAGGAATACGAAACGGATCCCCGCAGGATGAAGGAACTGGTGAAGGACCTTGCCGCGGTAAAGGCCGCCGGAGCGAAAATGGCGTTTACGCATGAGAAGGTGTATTCCTCCACCAAATTGATTAATACCTATTATAAGAAATTTATGAAATTCAGCAACAAGATAAAGACAATGAAGGAAATGGCCGGCATCCTGCGGGCCCTGAAAAAAGCCGGCAAAAAGACCGTCTTAAGCTATGGTGTGTTCGACATTATCCACCCCGGCATTATCAAGCACCTGCGG
>Ga0156425_1062_pt2 | contig 9220 bp, 7 predicted proteins | sample RifOxyA2_FD_108068 | JGI IMG/M metagenome (GOLD analysis project Ga0156425, IMG submission 108068) | Elusimicrobia bacterium RIFOXYA2_FULL_58_8
TTAGTTTTACCGCGTCAGTGGGAATGGAGACGGAACCTACTATCTTGCCGTCCTCGTTCTGGATGACGGCGGTGGCTTTCTTTACCGTTTCGGAGAGCTCGGCGGAGCCCGTCTGCGTTATTTCGCCGGAAAGGGTGCCTTTGTTCTCCGGCATTATTTCCTTGGCCATGGAAACCACCTGGTTCTCCAGTTGTGACAGGTCGAAGATCTTCTTGCCGGACAGCTGGGACAGCGGCTGGCCGGAAATGGTTTCGGCCTGGGGGTTCATCATCAAAATGTTGCCGTTCTTGTCTACCACCACCACACCTTCCGCCATGCTGGTCATTACGGACTCGGTGCGGACCATGTCGTTCTCTATTTTCTTCTTTTCCCGGCGCACTGTTTCCACCGCCCGTTCCACTTCCGAAGCCAGCTGCTCTTTGAATTTGTTGGTGAGGATATTCATTATGCTCTGGCGCTCGTCTGGGTTAGCGGTGGCCAGGTTCACTACGGTCGACAAAGCGCTCTCGATGCCCTGCCCGGAGATCTGTTCGCTGACCTTATGTTCAGGTGCGCCCGGGGCCGCCGCGGCTCCCGCGTCAAAACCCGGGGTCGCCTGTGGCTGTCTTGCCTGTGGCGCGGTTTGGTCCACTTTGGCGTAGATGTCTTCGTTAAGCGCTATCTTTTCCACGCCGCGTTCCTTCAGGAAGGCGCCGCCGTCCCCTTTGTGTGACTGCATCTGGCAGAGCGCCAGCAGGTCCGTTCCCGCCGCACCCTGCCGGAAAGTGATGGTCCGCAGCCGGAAGCGCGCAAAAAGATTTTTTATCGAATTGGGCAATTTGTCCGCGGTCAGCAGTGGGGCGCCGTTGGCCAGCAGCTTGTCCGTGGCCAGCGTTATGGAAAAATCTGCGTTATCCGCGGAATGGATGCGCCCGAGCAGGGCCTCGCCTTCCAGCAGCGCCTGTTTCACCTGGGGGTGGTCCGGTTTGTAAAGGTTTATCTGCACCAGGGCCCGTGTGAAAATCTTAAGGAATTCCAGCCAAAGGGTTCTGCCGTCTTGTGTTTCGGTCATAAGCGTACTATGTTCTTCCTTTTAAAGCCGCGGGTGGCGTTGCGGGTGTCGAACACCAGGCGCGCTTTAACCGCAAGTTCCCTGTAGTCAATGCAGGAGTGCGGGGTTATTATGAGCACGCAATCATAGGCCCTGATGTTCTTAAGCGCGCGGACGGCGTTGCGGTGTGTTGTGGCCCCGATCTTCATAGCGGGCACATAAGGGTCGTAATATTCCACGCGGGCTCCAGTTTTTTTAAGCAGCATGAACACGTCTTTGGCGGGTGATTCGCGCGGGTCTGAAATATCGGGTTTATAGGTCATGCCCAGTAGCAGCAGACGCGCGCCTTTGAGGTGTTGCCCGCGCCGGTTAAGTGTTTCACCCAGCCGCGTAACCACATGTTCAGGCATGGAGGCGTTTATGACCCCCGCCAGTTCTATGAAACGCGGTTCAAAGTTCAGGGTTTTCATCTTCCAGCCCAGGTAATGCGGGTCCAGAGGGATGCAGTGGCCGCCAATGCCGGGGCCGGGGTAAAACGGCATGAACCCGAATGGTTTCGAGGCCGCCGCGCTGATCACTTCCCAGATATCCAGCCCGAGCTTGTTGCACATCAAAGACATTTCGTTTATCATGCCGATGTTCACCGCGCGGAAGGTGTTTTCAAGCAGTTTTACCAGTTCGGCGGTTTCGGTGTTGGAAACCTCTATAACTTTGTCTATGGCGGCCGCGTAAAGCATGCCGGCGAGCCTTGTGCAGGCGGGGGTAATGCCTCCAACCACCTTCGGGGTATTCCTGATGCCGTAGTTCGTGTTGCCCGGGTCAACGCGCTCGGGGGAGAAGGCCAGGTAAAAATCCCGGCCCGCTTTCAGGCCGGCCGCCTCCAGCAGGGGTTTTACAAGATCTTTGGTGGTGCCGGGATAGGTGGTGCTCTCAAGCACTATAAGCTGTCCCTTGCGCAGGCGGCGCGCTATTTCGCGCGCCGCGCGCACTATATAGGAAACGTCCGGGTCCTTGCTTTTCCTGAGCGGGGTGGGCACGCATACTATTATTGCGTCCATCTTTTTCAGGCCGGAGAAATTTAGCGTTGCCTTGAGCTTTCCGGTACGGGAAAATTCCCGCACTTCCGCCTGCGGCACGTCCGCAATATAAGAGCGGCCTTTTGAAATAGCCGAGACTTTAGCCTTATCCACTTCAAAGCCGGTGGTTTCAAAACCGCTGCGGGCGAATTCTGCCGCCAGGGGCAGGCCCACATAGCCAAGGCCGATAACGCCCACGCGCGCGCGGCCCTCACCGATAAGTTTTTTCAGGTTTACCATAACCTCGCCTTTCCCCGTACGCCGAAATTATACAAAAAAATAGTTTCCGGTCCGGTCTTTCTTTGGCGGACACATTAATAATATAATTTAATGTCAACTATGGAATGGATACTGCAGCTCCCCGTGCTTGTTTTCTCCGTGATCTTTCACGAGTTCGCCCATGGCTATGTGGCCAACAGCCGGGGTGACGATACCGCGTACCTTTCCGGCCGGCTTACCTTCAACCCCCTGCCGCACATAGACCCCGTGGGGACGGTGCTGCTGCCCGCGGCCTGCGCCTTGATGGGGCTGCCCGCTATCGGCTGGGCCAAACCGGTGCCGGTAAACCCGTACCGCATGCGTAATCCGCGCTCCGACATGGCGGCGGTGGCGTTCAGCGGCCCGCTTTCCAATATCCTGCTGGTAGTTGCGGCCGCCCTGGCGTTCAAGCTTATCATGCTGCTGGGTTTTCCCGGCGGCGACCTGGCGCTGACCCTGCTGAGGATAATATCCTTTGCCATTATCATCAACCTGGCGCTGGCCCTGTTCAACCTTATCCCTGTTTTCCCGCTGGATGGCAGCCAGATAATGCTGGGGCTGCTGAAAGGGCGCTGGCTCGAGTTGTATGAGCGGCATCTCCCTTACGGGATGTATATAATCTTCGGCCTTGTCCTTACGGGGCTGGTTAAATACCTGATACTGCCGCCGTTGGCCGTGGCTATTTCCGTGTTGGCTTATATGGGCGTATATGTGGGGTTGTGAGGGCCGTGGCTATGGAAAACGCTAAAAAACCTGTGGTTGTTTCCGGAATGCGGCCCACCGGGCGCCTGCATCTTGGCAATTACTGGGGCGCGCTCAGGAACTGGGTGGAGCTGCAGGATAAGTACGAGTGCTGGTTCTTTGTGGCCGACTGGCACGCGCTCACCACCGCGCAGGAAGAGACCGCCGGGCTGCGCGAGAACGCCCGCCTGATGGTGGCCGACTGGCTGGCCGCCGGGCTGGACCCGGCCAAATGCGTGATCTTCCGCCAATCCGACATAAAGGTTCACGCCGAGCTTTACATGCTGCTGGGCATGATGACCCCGGTGAGCTGGCTGCTCAGGAACCCCACTTTCAAGGAACAGCTGCAGGAACTTTATAAAGCCAAATATAAAGGCCAGGAAGACAAGATGAAGAAGGCCGAAGGCGTGGTGAAACAGCTTGCCGAGGCGCATGGCCACGATGCTGACGCCCTGGCCCTGCATTCCGATATGGCCACCTACGGCTTTTTGGGCTATCCCGTGCTGCAGGCCGCCGACATCCTGATGTACGGCGCGCAGTACGTGCCCGTAGGGAAAGACCAGCTGCCGCACCTGGAGCTTACACGCGAAATAGCCAGAAAATTCAATCATATGGTAAGGCAGGACATCCTGCGCGAGCCCGGCCCGCTGCTTACCGCGGCGCCCATGGTGCCGGGGCTGGACGGCAGGAAAATGTCCAAGTCCTACGGCAACGCTGTGGAGCTTGGCGAAGAGCCTGCCGCTCTTGAAAAAAAGATCAAGCGTATGTACACCGACCCGGCCAAGCTGAAGCTGGACGATAAAGGGCACCCGGAGGGCTGTGTGGTGTTCGCATTCCATAAACTTTATAATCCGGCCTGGGCCGCGCGCGAAACCGAGTGCCGCGGCGGGGCCATAGGCTGCGGCGCCTGCAAAAAACAGCTTTGCGAACTGATGGCCGGCCCGATGGCCGGGCTGCGCTCGCGCCGGGCGCCTTTCGAGGCCGCCCCGGACCGCGCGGAAGCCCTGCTGGCCGAAGGCGGTAAAAAAGCGGCCGCCGCCGCCGAACTCCTGATGGGCCGGGTAAGGTCCGCATTGAAACTGTAAACCATGGAAAACAAGAACGAGATAGACATCCACCTGGAGAATTTCGAAGGCCCGCTGGACCTTCTGATGCACCTCATCCGCAAGAGCAATCTGGACATCTATGATATCCCGATTTCCCAGATAACCGCCGAGTACCTGGGTTACCTGGAAGTGATGAAGACCCTAAACCTGGACGTGGCGGGGGAGTTCCTTGTGATGGCCGCCACCCTGATGCAGATAAAAGCCAAGATGCTGCTGCCGGCCCCCGAAAAGCCGGAGGGTGAAGAGGGCCCGGACCCGCGCAGCGGGCTGGTATCGATGCTGGAGGAATACCAGCGCTACAAAGAGGCTTCCAAGGAGATCGGCGGGCGCTTCGCCAGGTATAAGGACGCTTTCTACCGCGGTTCCCCGGTGTTCTCCAGCGACGATAAATACCTGGACCTGGACCTTTCCGCCCTGCTGGACGCGGTGAAAAAAGCTTTTGACCGGACCGAGCCGTCCCGGGAAGTAGAGACCGACCAGTTCCCCATAGAATCGCGCGTGAAGAAGATACTGGCGCTGCTGGAGGGCCGCGAGTGGCTGCTGCTGGACGATGTGTTCGCATCCGAGACCAGGCGCCTGGGCGTTATCACCTGTTTTATGGCCCTGCTTGAGCTTGTAAAACAGCGTCACATACTGATCTCCCAGGACGACGCTTACGGGGAGGTGCGGCTATACCGCTCCCCGTCCGCGCCGGTCCCTGCCCCGTCCCAAGACGGGTTGTTTTGATTTAATACAGCCGAGAGGTGCAATATGGAAGACGCGGAACTTAAAAAAGTGCTTGAGACCCTGCTGTTCATAACCGACGCGCCGCTGCCGGTGAGCCGGCTTGCCCAGCTTTGCGAGATAAAGAATACCGAGCGGCTGAATACGGCGCTGGCGGAGCTTAAGGCTGCCTATGACGCCGAGGGGCGCGCCCTGCAGCTGATGCAGGTGGCCGGCGGGTGGCAGCTGGCCACCAGGCCGGAATACGGTTTGTGGGTGCGCAAACTTTTTCATAACAAGATGACGGTGCGCCTCACCCAGGCCGCGCTGGAAACGCTTTGTATAATAGCTTACAAACAGCCGCTAACCCGCGCCGAAGTGGAGGCTATCCGCGGGGTAGAGGTAATAGGGCCGCTTGAGACGCTTACCCAGCGCAAACTGGTAACCGTGGTGGGCCGGCGCGAGAGCATAGGGCGCCCCATCCTTTACGGCACCACCAGCGAGTTCCTGCGCCAGTTCGGCCTTAACTCCCTGGACGACATGCCCAAGCTTGAAAGTTTTAATATAGAGAACGTCGCCGCCGCCGCCCAGTCTACCGCCGTGGAGATGATAGAGCAGGAAGCTGTGCCGGAGGGCGCGCCGGGGACGGAACTGGAAGAGCGGCCGGTCCCGCCGGCCGGCGAATCCGACGGGGAACCAGCGGCGGAAGCGCTCGCGGCCGAGCTGCCCGCAGGTGAAACCGGGGAGAAGTCTTTGTAGGAACTGTCGAGCCCGGCTGTTTACCGGTAAAATTTGTTCCGTGCCCGTTATCGTCCGCTTGTTCATTATGCCTGAAATCCGCAAAGATCCAGTTTTTGGCCGCTGGGTTATAATAGCTTCGGAGCGCGGCCTGCGCCCCAACGAATTCCGCGTGCCGGCCGGCGCCGCCGGGGGGAAGTATGACTGCCCGTTCTGCGCCGGTAATGAGGGAAATACGCCGCCTACTATTTACTCCCTGCCGGCGGAAGGGGGCGGGTGGCGCCTGCGCGTAGTGCGCAATAAGTACCCGGCGCTGGAGGCCGGCGGTTCTTCGGAAAACCGGCACGAAGGCATCTATGACCGGATGGACGGCCTGGGAATACATGAGGTCGTAATTGAAACACCGGAACACGGCCTTCGCCTGGAAGACATGCCGGCGGTTGCCGTGGCCGACGTGGTTAAAACGTTCGTGCGGCGCGTTAAGGAACTGCGCAAAGACCGGGGCATAAAGTATGTGATGATATTCAAGAACCATGGCCGCAACGCCGGGGCGAGCCTGCTGCACCCGCACTCGCAGATAGTGGGCATGCCCATGGCGCCCCTGCGCGTGATCCAGGAAATAGACGGCGCCGCCCAGTATTTCAGGGAGCATGGCACCTGCGTGTTCTGCGACGTGGTGAAAACAGAGGCCGCCTTTAAAAAACGCGTGGTGGCGGAGAACGCGGATTTCCTGGCCGTCACCCCTTACGCCAGCCGGTTCTCTTTTGAGACCTGGATACTGCCCAGGGAACATTCCAGCCATTTCGAGAATACTACGGATAGCGCGGCTCTGGCGCTGGCACAAACGCTTAAGACCGTTCTCGGGAAGCTTTCCGTCTCCCTGGCGGACCTTTCCTATAACCTAATCTTCCATACCATGCCGGTGCAGGATGGCGCCGCCGGGCATTACCACTGGCATATAGAAATAATGCCCAAGCTCAGCCATGTGGCGGGGTTCGAATGGGGCACGGGGTTCTATATAAATACCGTGTCGCCCGAGGACGCCGCGGAAATTCTTAACTCCGGCAAAAAATACAAGCTTTAGTTTTTACGGAGTTGCGCCGAAGGAGAGATCATGAAGGTCCTTATTGCCGTAAGCGAGGCGTTCCCTTTCTGCAAAACCGGCGGCCTGGGCGATGTGTCCGGGGCGCTTGCGCAGGTTTTTTCCCGCGCTGAAAATACCGAGGTCGTGCTCTTCCTGCCCCGCTACCGCAACGTGGGAGGCGGGGCCTTTTCGCCCAAAGCCGCCGGCGGCAGCTTCCTGGTGCCAGTGGGCGGCCGCCTTGAGACCGCCACCATGAGCCGCGTGCAGTGGGGGAAGGTCGCCGTGTATTTTATAGAGAACCCGAAGTATTTCGACCGGCCCGGCATGTACCGCTCCACTGCCGGAGATTATGATGATAACGATGAGCGTTTTGTTTTCTTTTCGCGCGCGGTGCTGGAAGGCGCGAAGTTCATAGGTTTTAAGCCGGACGTCATCCACTGCCATGACTGGCAGACCGGCCTGATCCCCGCGTACCTGCGGACGATTTACCGCATAGATTCCTTCTACGCCAAAACAGCCTCGGTGTTCACCATACATAATATCGCGTACCAGGGAATGTTCCCCAGGGAGACTATGGTGAAGGCCGGCCTGTCCTGGCAGGATTTTACCCCGGAAAAACTTGAATTCTACGGCGGTCTTAATTTTATGAAGGCGGCCCTGGTATTTGCCGACCTGGTAACCACGGTCAGTCCCACCTACGCCAGCGAAATACAGTACCGCCCGGAATTCGGGCACGGGCTGGAGGGCGTGCTTAAGGCGCGCAGCGCCGACATGTTCGGGATACTCAACGGCATAGACGAGGAGATCTGGGACCCCGCCACGGATACCTTTCTGGAGCGCGGGTACGAGCTGCAGAATTTTCAGCGCGGTAAAGCCGCGGCCAAACAGGCCTTGCAGCATGAGCTCGGGCTTGATGAGAACAAGGACCTGATACTGGCCGGGGTGGTGAGCCGCCTGGATCACCAGAAGGGACTTGATATCCTTTTGAACGTCGCGCCGGAATTCCTGGATAAGGTGCAGTTCGTGGTGCTGGGCCTCGGCGACCCAGGGCTGTCCGACGCGCTGGCCGCGCTGGCCGCCGCCAACCCGCGCAGCGTGGCTTTCAGGTCCGGCTTTGACGAATCTTTGGCGCACCGGATCTACGGCGGCTCGGATGTTTTTGTGATGCCTTCGCGTTTTGAGCCATGCGGCCTGCCGCAGATGATAGCCATGCGCTATGGCGCGCTGCCGCTGGTTACCCGCACCGGCGGCCTTAAAGATACCGTGTTTTATAATGGCGAGCCTAAGGATTCCAACGGTTTCGCTATAGACAGCGCGGATGACGGGCAATTCAGGTCCGTGCTGGGGCACATTGTTTCCCTGTACGGCTGGCGGGAGAACTGGAACATGATGGTGCGCAACGCCATGCGCGGGGATTATTCCTGGACCAAATCCGCCGAGGCCTACCTGAAACTGTTCAGCGTCGCGGCCCAGCGCAGGCAGCTTTAACACATTAAGGGTGTAATAATAACCAGGGGGCATGCCATGAAAGTCGTCCTTTACACGAATGAGTATCCGCCGAACATCTACGGCGGCGCCGGGGTGGCGGTGGAATATCTCACGCGCGAGCTTTCCCTGCTGATGGACGTTGAGGTGCGCTGTTTCGGCGACCAGAAAGTGAAACTCCCCCATCTCCAGGTTTCGGGTTACCAGCCTTGGGCGGGGCTGGCCCAAGACGCGGACAAGGGGTTTGGCAAGGCGCTGGAAGCGGTAAGCGTTAACCTTCAGTTCTGCAAGAATAATACGGCCGACATCGTGCACTGCCATACCTGGTACGCCAACCTTGGCGGGTTCTTCGCCAAGCTTTTATACAAGGTTCCCTTTGTCATGACCACCCACTCGCTTGAGCCGCACCGCCCGTGGAAGCGCGAACAGCTGGGCGGCGCGTATGACCTGAGCAGCTGGATAGAGGAGAACGCGGTGAAGGCCGCCGACGCCGTTATCGCCGTTTCCCACGGCATGAAAGAGGACATTCTGTCCTGCTACGACGTGCCGGCCTCCAAGATACATGTCATACACAACGGTATAGACCTGGCGGAATACAGCAGGAGCCCTGCCACCGCCGCCCGCCGCAAATGGGGGATAAACCCGGCAAAACCATATGTTCTTTTTGTGGGGCGTATTACCAGGCAGAAAGGCATCATCCACCTGGTAAACGCCATTCCGCACATCGACCCCGAGGCGCAGGTGGTGCTCTGCGCCGGCGCGCCGGACACTAAAGAGATAGCTGCCGAAATGGAGGCCGGTGTGGCCAGGCTGCGGAAAATCCGCAAGAACGTTCTCTGGATACGCGGCATGCTGCCCAAGAAAGAAGTGATAGAGCTTTACAGCCATGCCGCGGTATTCTGTTGCCCGTCTATCTACGAGCCTTTCGGGATAATCAATGTTGAGGCCATGGCCTGCGGAGCCCCGGTGGTAGCTTCCGCGGTAGGCGGTATTCTGGAAG
>Ga0156425_1109_pt2 | contig 9108 bp, 10 predicted proteins | sample RifOxyA2_FD_108068 | JGI IMG/M metagenome (GOLD analysis project Ga0156425, IMG submission 108068) | Elusimicrobia bacterium RIFOXYA2_FULL_58_8
GATTAATTTTCTTTAACTGCCTGGGGCAGTTCGTAGAGGTTTATCTTTTTATTGGTATCGCTGAAGTATCTCAGCGCCCAGGCGCTGGGGAAGAAAATCACCGGGTTTTTTGCCGCGTCCGCGCCAAGCCTTATATTGTCTCCGAGGTGGATATCTCCGCTTGAGAGGGCTTCCGCGCCTGCCGCGTCCAGCCAGCGCATGAATCTCCAGGGACAAGCTTCCAGGCGCGATTCCACCCCGTATTCGGCTTCCAGCCGGTATTGTGTAACCTCGAACTGCAGCGGTCCCACCGCGGCCAGCAGGGCGTAGGCGGCCGGGCCGTCTTTTACGGTCAGCTGCTGCACCACGCCTTCAAGGATCAGCTGTTCAAGGCCGGTCTTGAATGATTTGGATTTTGAGGGAACCGGGTTGTAGAGGTACGTGAAACATTCCGGGGGGAAGCGTGGGATCTCGTCGAAAACTATGGCTGGGTTCTCTGTAAGCGTGTCGCCTATCTGGAATTCCTGGTGCCCCACCAGGCCCACAATGTCGCCGGGCCAGGCCTCGTTTACGGTTTCCCGCTCCTGGCCGAACAGTTTATTGGAATTGGAAAGGCGGATGCTCCTGCCGGTGCGCGAATGGTGCACGTTCATGTCGCGCGTGAATTTGCCTGAGCAGACGCGCACAAAGGCCACCTTGTCGCGGTGGCGCGGGTTCATGTTGCCCTGTATCTTGAAAATGAAGCCCGAGAATGCCGGCAGGTCGGGGTTGATGACGCCTATGGAGGCTTCCCGCGGGCCAGGCGGCGCAGAGTGCTCCACAAAACCTTCCAGCATAAGCTGTATGCCGAAGTTGTTCACCGCGCTGCCGAAGAATACCGGGGTGGTTTCGCCGGCCAGAACTTCCGCGGCCGAATATTCCGTGCCGGCCCCGTCCAGCATGCCCACCTCTTCTGTAAAATTCCTGTAGCTGACGGCGTCCAGCCTGTCTTTTATATGGCGGTCGTTGATGTCGGCCACCTCAACGGGGGCCTTGTAGGCGCCGCCGGGGGTGCGCTCGAACATGTGGGCCTGCCGGGTAAGACGGTCGTAGACGCCGCGGAAATCGGGGCCGTTGCCCATGGGCCAGTTCACCGGGAAGGGCTTGAGGCCCAGCACTTTTTCCAGCTCGTCAATAAGTTCAAGCGGCTCGCGCGACGGCCGGTCCAGCTTGTTCATGAAAGTGAAAATAGGAATGTGGCGGCGGCGGCAGACCTCGAACAGCTTCAGCGTCTGGCTCTCTATGCCCTTGCCGGCGTCTATTACCATTATGGCGGCGTCCACGGCGGTGAGTACGCGGTAAGTGTCTTCTGAAAAGTCCTTATGGCCCGGCGTGTCCAGCAAATTTATGCGGTATTGGCCGTAATCGAACTGCAGTACGGTGGAACTGATGGAGATGCCGCGCTTCTTTTCCAGCTCCATCCAGTCGGAGGCCGTGGCGCGCTGGTTCTTGCGCGCGGTGACGGTGCCGGCCAGGTGCAGGGCGCCGCCGTAAAGCAGGAATTTCTCGGTAAGCGTGGTCTTGCCCGCGTCGGGATGCGAAATTATAGCGAAAGTACGCCGCCTGAGTATTTCGTTCATGAGGTAATACTAGGTTACCTTTTTTGGCGGGCAAGTTAAAGTTGCCCCGTTGTGGCAGGCAGGGACCGGGCAAGGGGGCAGCGGGGCTTCACGGAAGGCGAGGCTTGCGTAGCGCCGAGCCTGAGTGAGGAGGGGCGGCCACGGTGTGGCCGACCCCGTCCCCGATGCTCCCTTGCCCGGTCCCTGCCTGCGGGCGTTCTGCGGACAGGAGCTCGCGTTTGCGTTGACTTATTTCTCCAGCATGAATGGATATCTGTAATTATGCGGGGGGGAGAAGTTCTCTTTCACGGTGCGCAGGGAGGTCCAGCGCATCATGTTCACCAGGGAACCCGCCTTGTCGTTGGTGCCGGACGCCCGGGCTCCGCCAAAAGGCTGCTGGCCCACTACCGCGCCGGTGGGTTTGTCGTTTATGTAGAAGTTGCCGGCGGCGTTGCGCAGGATGTCTTCCGCTTGCAGGACCGCCGCGCGGTCCTGCGCGAAAATGGCGCCGGTCAGCGCGTAGGGGGAGGTGGCGTCGCATAGGCGCAGCGTTTCTTCGAACTTGTCGTCTCCATAAATGTAGACGGTCATCACCGGTCCGAAAATCTCCTCTTCCATGGTCTTGAAATGCGGGTTGGCGGTTTCTATGAGTGTCGGCTGTATAAAATAACCCTCCGAATCGTCGCAGCCGCCGCCTGTGATTATCTTCGCGTCGGGCGCGGCTTTCGCGAAGTCTATGTATTCTTTTATATTCTTAAAGGCGGCCTTGTCTATGACCGCGTTGCAGAAGTTGGTGAAGTCCTCCGCCGGGCCCATCTTGACGCTTTCTATCTGTGCTATGAGGTCGTTCTTAATGGTGTTCCAGACCGAATGGGGGATGTAGGCGCGGCTGGCGGCGGAACACTTCTGCCCCTGGTATTCGTAGGCGCCGCGCACTATGGCGCATTTCAGTGCCTCCGGGTCGCATGATTCGTGGGCGAAGATAAAGTCTTTGCCTCCTGTTTCACCTACTACGCGCGGGTAGCCGCGGTACTTGCTGAAATTGTTCGTGATAGCGCGCCACATGCCGTTAAAAACTTTGGTGGAGCCGGTGAAATGCAGGCCCATAAGGTCACTGCTGTCTATGACAGGGGCGCCGACTTCGGCGCCGGAGCCCGGCAGCATGTTGATGGCGCCATCGGGCAGGCCGGCCGCCTGCCACAGTTTCATGAGGAAATAAGCGGAATAGACCGCGCTGGAGGCCGGCTTCCAGATCACGGTATTGCCCATTATCGCCGGGGCTGTGGGTAAATTCCCCGCTATGGAGGTGAAGTTGAAGGGCGTCACTGCGAATACGAAACCTTCCAGCGGCCGGTAATCCACGTAGTTCCAGTTGCCGGAAGGCGACAGCGGCTGCTGGTTATAGATCTGTTCGGCATACCAGGTATTGAAGCGGTAGAAATCCACCAGCTCGCAGGCGGAATCTATTTCCGCCTGGTAGGGGTTCTTTGACTGGCCCAGCATCGTAGCGGCGTTAAGGGTTTGCCGCCAGGTTGTGGCCAGCAGTTCTCCGGCTTTAAGGAAGACGGCGGCGCGGGCGTGCCAAGGCATGCGGCCCCAGGTTTCGCGTGCGGCGGCCGCCGCCCGCACTGCCATCGCCACTTCCTTCGGGCCGGCTTTGTGGTAGCGTCCTATTACCTTCTTATGCTCATGGGGTACCGCAATGTCGGCGGTGCGGCTGGTGCGCACCTCCCTGCCGCCGATGATGAGCGGAATGTCTATCACCTGGCCGCGCAGTTCGGAGAGCTTGTTCTTGAGTTCCGCCCGCTCGCGGGTGCCGGGGGCGTAGCTGAGCAGCGGTTCATTTACTGGCTCGGGTATCTGGAAAATTGTGTTCATGCGGTTCTCCTGCTGAAAGTGCGCTCTCAATGGTAACAATTGGCGAGATATTAGTATAATTCATAGTATTCATGGTAAATATGAATATAATTCAATAATGACGCTTGACCTGCACCAGCTTAAAGCCTTCTTTGCCGTGGCGCAGACGCTCAACTATACCGAGGCGTCGCGGCGGCTGTACGTCACCCAGAGCGCGGTGAGCCATGCCGTGGCGAAGCTGGCCCGCAGCGCAAAGGCCGAGCTTCTCAAGAAGAGCGGCAGGAAGCTGGCCCTGACCGAGGCGGGCAAGATCCTCTACGGGGCCTGTGAGGCCGTGTTCTACGAGCTGGAGAAGGCGCAAGAGGAAATATCTGCGGCAGGCAATACAGGCGCGGGTGTCATAAGGCTGGGCGCCACGGTGGAGTTCGGCACTACGCTGCTGATAAAATATATGAAAAATTTCATGCGCAGCAACCCGCGGATCCACGTGGATTTCAACTTCAGTCACGAACTTCTACGGCCGCTGCTCAACGATGAGCTGGATATCGTGATCGACTGCCGCGATCACCGGGCAGAAGGTATAGGAAAAACACCTCTTTTCCGTGAAGAGTACGCGGTCATCGCTTCTCGCGAATATGTAAGCAGGCATAAAATACGCCGGCCCGCGGATCTTTCCGCCTGCAGCGTCCTGTCCATGGATAAGGCCGGGCAATGGTGGGGGAATTTCCTCAATGCCCTGCCCGCGGCCGGGCGCCCGGAGCTGCTTCAGGTTACCGAGCTTAACCATATCCGCGCCATAATAAACGCCGCTATAGAAGGCCTGGGGGTGGGTTTTGTGCCGAAGTACTGCGTGCTAAAGGAATTAAAGGCCCGAAACCTGGTTGAGGTTTTTCCGCATTTGAAACTGCTGGATGATAATTTTTACGTTTATCAGAAAGCAGGCAGGGCCGGGCTTGAAAGGCACCGCAGCTTGCTGTCTTACCTGAAAAACATGAAAACCGCCCACTTGGAAAGGGCCTGAATGCTGATAACCACCGAAGCCCGCTGCACCGGCAAGGCCGTGGTGGCAGCTAAATCCCCGCTTACCGGTTTCTACGGCGATGGCAATCTGGGGACGCACGTTTCAAGCCAGCTGCGCAAGGCAGGCTATGCTGCCATGATAATAGCAGGGAAGGCTGCGCCGGCGGCAGGCCCGGCATAGGCGCCGTGATGGGCTCCAAAATGCTCAAAGCCATAGTGGTGAAGGGTACTAAACAGATCCCCCGGGCCAACCCGGAAGAGATGCGCGCGCTGGGGGCCGGGGACCTGAAAAAAGTGCGGGACCTCGACCAGAAAAGCGGCTGGTCAAAACAAAGCACCAATGCGGTGCTGGCCTGGTGCAACAAAGTCGAAAAGTGCGCGAAACTCAGCTGATGACGGTAACGGTCAAACTTATCGGCCCGCTTATCTATGAGGGCGGGTTCAGCGAGAAGGCGCTGGCGCTGACCCGGCCCGGCCTGGGCAGATGCAGGGATATGCTATAAATCGGAAAAAGGAATAAAGTATGGCTCAATTGGATAAACTGATAGAGAAAATACAGCTTAACCAGGAAATACTCCTGGAGTCCGGCAAGACTCCCATGCTTCGGACGGAAAACGGCGCGACGCCGCTTTTTACCCAGCAGCTCTCCGCCACGCAGCTGACGAGCCTGATACAGGAGATAGCTCCGATGCCCACAAAGGCGGACATCGGCCAGCAGAAAACGGTTAGTTTTGAATATACTGCCGGTGTAAAAACCGTGGTAGTGGCGTATGCTTCGCAGGGCGACCAGGCGACGGCCAGGATAAGCATGGCCGCGGCCCCGGCGTGCGCGCCGGTGCCGGCCGCGGGGGTGCCCGGGTACGAGCCCGGGATAAATGCGCTGCTGCGCAAGATGTTCAGGCTGGGAGCGTCCGACCTGCACCTTACGTCCTGCCAGCATCCCATGGTGCGCGTTAACGGGGACATGAAGGATGTTTTCGAGGAGCCCGTGGTCAAGCCGGACAGGATGACCGCGCTGCTGACGGAGATATTGCCGGCCCACAACGCCGCGCAGTTCGAAGAGTCCCGCGATACGGACTTCGCCTACGAGATCCCCGGCCTTGCGCGTTTCCGCGTTAATGTTTTTATGGACAGGTACGGCATGGGGGCGGTTTTCCGGCAGGTCCCTATGGAGATAGTTACCGCCGAGAAATTGGGGCTCTCCAAGGAGATGCTGGAACTCTGTTTTCTTTCCAAAGGCCTGGTTCTGGTCACAGGGCCTACGGGTTCCGGCAAATCCACTACCCTGTGCGCCCTGGTGGACTATATCAACCGCCACCGCAAGGCGCACATAATAACCATCGAGGACCCTATCGAGTTCGTTCACCAGAAGAAGAACTGTCTTATCAACCAGCGCGAGGTGCACGTGCACACCCGGTCATTTTCCAACGCGCTGCGCGCCGCGCTGCGCGAGGATCCCGATATCGTGCTGGTGGGTGAAATGCGCGACCTGGAGACCATCTCCATCGCCATCGAAACCGCGGAAACCGGCCACCTGGTTTTCGGCACGCTGCATACCACTACCGCGGCCAGCACGGTGGACCGCATAATTGACCAGTTCCCGGCCGACCGTCAGGCGCAGATACGCACCATGCTCTCCACCTCGCTCAAGGGCGTTATAGCCCAGACGCTGTGCAAAAAGACCGGCGGCGGCCGGGTGGCCGCCATGGAGGTGATGTTCGTTAACAGCGCTGTTTCCAACCTTATCAGGGAAGGGAAGATCTACCAGATTCCTTCCATTATGCAGACCGGGCGGAAACTCGGGATGACGCTTATGAACGACTCCTTGTTCAAGCATGTGGTGGATAAGGCTATTTCGCCAGAGGAAGCCTACATTAAAGCCATAGATAAGCAGGGGCTGGTGGAGATGCTCAAAACCAGGGGTATTACCGTGAACCTCAAAGGCCTGGGGGATTAACGCGGGCGCCGCATCCGGCGTAAATGAAAACCGGAGGGGGGGCCCTCCGGTTTTTTTACGGGTTTTTGCGGGATGTCAGCGGAAGTGGTCCCGGAGCATGCGGACCAGGCCTTCGGTGGCTTTTTCCGGTATCTCCTCGCCTTCCCAGTTTATCGAGAAATGCGCGTTGCGCTGGGTGGGTTTTACATAGGTCTCGTACATGGGTATAACCGTGGCCAGGATCTGGTGCCTGGTGTCTTCTATGGTGCGGCTTCTTTCCGTTATGTCGCGCTGTACGCGGCGCAGCACCGCCGTTACCATGCCGGTGGAGACGAAGATCTTGTAGTCGCACAACGGCAGCAGGCCCGGGAAATACAGGGTATAAAGTCCTTCCACGATTATCAATTGCGTGGGCTTGCACAGGACTGTCTCTTTTTCCCTGGTGTGCCGCTTGAAATCGTAAATAGGCTGCTCTATCTCTTTGCCGGCGCACAGGTCCTTGATATGTTTCAGGGCCAGTGTGGAATCTATCGCGTCGGGGTGGTCGAAGTTATAGACCTTCCGTTCGTCGAAACTCAGGTGCCCCAGCGGCCGGTAATAATTGTCCAGCGAAAAGATCTGCCCGGTAATGCCTATCTTGCCGCACGCCGCCGTCAATTTACTGGCCAGGGTAGTTTTGCCCGAGCCGGACCCGCCCGCTATGCCCACCAGGAACCTGGTTTTTTTTGTTGAATCCATCATTGGTTTAGCCTTTTATCGGTGTTGCCCGGTCAGTCAATGTATAAGCAGACGTAAGCGGTATCTTCCGTCACTTTCAGTTGGAACTTCTGGTTTGCCTCCACGGTGAAAGTGGCGCCTTTCGGAAAATCCTTCCAGGCCGTTTCTCCCGGCAGTTTTACCGTGAGTTGACCGCTGGTCACCGTCATTATTTCTTTTTTGGCCGTGCCGAACTCATAGTCGCCGGGAGCCATTACCCCGGTGGTGGCCGCCCCGGTGGCCGCCGTGAAAGCTATGGATTTAACTTTGCCGCCGAAATATTCATTGGTTTTGAACATCTTAGTGTCTCCGTTTAAGTCTCATCAGAAGTTCAATGGCCAGGTTGGCCTGCATGTTGGCTACTATGGCTACGCGCGGCGCCATGGGGCTTATTCCCGGGGCGGGTTCGGATATGCCGTCGCCGCAGATATAGAGATTTCCCATTTTCCGGGTGCGCAGTTTTGAGTTTTTGCCGTAGCCTGCCAGGCCTGAGGCCGCTATCAGGGGCTTGGCCGGGTGAAGTTTCAGCCAGGCGTTGATAAGCATTCCCTTTTCTCCGGCTTTATCGAAGGCTTCCAGCAGAATATCGGCCGCGCCGAAGATGCGGTCGATATTCGCGGGAGTGATTTTTGTGTTATGGGCTACGCACTCGGTGAAGGGGGCCATCTGGCGGAGGCTGGCGCGCAGCGCGGCGGCCTTGCGCAGGCCGATCTGTTTTACAGTGTATTGCTGGCGGTTGAGGTTTGAGGGTTCCACCCTGTCGAAATCCGCTATTATCAGGCGGCCCACCCCGGCGCGGGCCAGCGTGATGGCGGCGTTGGACCCCAGGCCGCCGGCCCCGGCTATGGCGACGGTACAGCCGCGCAGGACAGCCAGCACCTGCGGTTCGTGACGGGAGAATATCGCTCGCTCGAGTTTTGGCACTGCCGGCTCCAGCCTTCGCCCTGCTTTGTGCTGTTAAACCGTGGTTAATGTCCGCAGCAGCCGTTGCACTTATGAGCGCCTGGGTTCATGGGGCAGGCTTCGCCTTCGGAGGAACCGCTTTTTTTAAGGCCGGGGATGTCGTCTGAGACCTTTACCACTTTCCCAAGCTTTTTGTCGTAGACATAGCGCCCGGTCTTGGTTTCTTTTTTTTCAGTTTCTTTATTGTCGGACATAGCTCAGTGTGAGGGTTGCGTAAATCTGGTGCGCCCACCTGGAATCGAACCAGGATAACCAGCTTCGCAGGCTGGGACTCTATCCGTTGAGATATGGGCGCCTTTAAAGTCCGCTGGCCGGGAGCCGGAAACCGTGAGTCCCGCGGGCAGACTTACACCGAGAGACAATTTTATAATTATTGGAGGGGCAGGACAAGGGAAAAGAACTTCCCGCTCTCCGCCGGGATACGGCGTCCGGCGCCAGGGCGCCAGGGAGGGCGGCCTATACTCCGAGGAGTTTTTTCCACCAGGCGCGGCTTTCGGGTTTCGCGTCCGGCACCTGTTCGAATACCGGCTGGTCGGCCTGCCCGCGGAACACCGGCATATTCACGCGGAAGGTGGAGCCGCTGCCCGGCGCGCTGTCCAGTGTTATTTTTCCGCCTTGCATTACCACCATCGCTTTGGTAATGGCGAGGCCGAGCCCCGTGCCTCCCACTTTTTCGCCGGCGGCTACCTGAGCGAATTTTTCGAATATTTTCACATGGTCCTCTTTCTTTATGCCGCAGCCGGTATCCTTCACGGAAAAGCAGGCGAAATTAGCCATGGCGTCCTTGCCGGCGCCGGCGGAGACTTCTATAGAGCCGCCCTGGGGCGTGAACTTTATAGCGTTGGAGATAAGGTTTATCAGCACCTGTACGGTGCGGCGTTTGTCTGCGTAGATATAGGGAGTCTCCAGCTCCGTTTTCGCTTCCAGGTTTATGCCTTTCGAGGTCGCCCAGGCCCGCATCGCCTCAACGGCCTCCTTGGTAATGTAGTCGGTGGAGAC
>Ga0156425_1066_pt1 | contig 8964 bp, 6 predicted proteins | sample RifOxyA2_FD_108068 | JGI IMG/M metagenome (GOLD analysis project Ga0156425, IMG submission 108068) | Elusimicrobia bacterium RIFOXYA2_FULL_58_8
TCCCCATGGCCGCAAATTCAAAGCTGTGCAGATGGGCGGCCCTTCGGGCGGCTGCCTGCCTGGTAACCTGCTGGATACTCCCATCGACTATGATTCTCTTAACGCCACCGGCGCCATAATGGGCTCCGGCGGCATGGTAGTGATGGATGACAGCACCTGCATGGTGGACGTGGCGCGCTTCTTCCTTAAATTCACGCAGAACGAATCCTGCGGGAAATGCACTTTCTGCCGCGTGGGAACAAAACGGATGCTGGAGATACTGGAGCGCATCTGCGCGGGGAATGGGAAACCCGCCGACCTGGATACTCTGCGTGAACTTGGAGAGAGTATAAAGCAGTCTTCATTGTGCGGGCTGGGCCAGACCGCCCCCAACCCCGTACTGACCACAATACGCTACTTTGAAGAAGAGTACAAGGCGCATATCCTGCACAAGAACTGCCCGGCCGGTGTCTGTAAAGCGCTCATTCATTACACCATAAACTCCAATTGCACAGGCTGTACGCTTTGCGCGCGCCGCTGCCCCGTTGCGGCCATAAGCGGCAGCCTTAAAAAATCGCACAGCATAGACGCGGCCAAGTGTACCCGCTGCGGCGTTTGCCGGGACGTCTGCCGCTTCAAAGCCGTAGACGTTATCCCCGGCCCCGTTCCCGCGGAAAGGCGGCCGTCATGAAAAAAATTTCCATAACTCTTAACGGCCTGAGCGTAACAGCCGCGCCCGGCGCCCCCCTGCTGGAGATAGCGGCCGCACACAGTGTGGAAATCCCCACCCTCTGCAACGACCCACGTCTCCCCCCTTACGCCTCCTGCTTTATCTGCATAGTGGAAGTGGAAGGCCGCAGGGGCATGGCGCCCGCCTGCGCCACCCGCGCCGAGGACGGCATGGTGGTGCGCACAAATACCGACAATATCCGCAAGCTACGCAAGCTCGGCCTTGAACTGCTGCTGTCCAACCATCATGGCGACTGCGTTGCCCCCTGCAACATGGTCTGCCCGGCCGGCATAGATATCCGCACCTATCTTTCAGAAACCGCGCGCGGCAACTTTTCCGACGCGCTGCGCATAATAAAAGAGCGCAACCCTTTCCCGTCCGTCTGCGGGCGCATCTGTCCGCACCCATGCGAAGACCACTGCCGCCGCAAGCTGGTGGATGAGGCGGTTGCAATAAACCAGGTAAAGCGGTTCGTTTCCGACAGGGACCGCTGTGCCGCGGACGCCTGGAAACCGGAACTGGCGCCGAAAAACGGGAAAAAGGCGGCCGTAATAGGCGCCGGCCCGGGCGGTATGAGTGCGGCCCATTACCTGGCCGTGCTGGGCTACAGTGTTACAATCTTCGAGGCCATGGAGAAAGCGGGCGGGATGCTGCGCTATGGGGTGCCGGATTACCGGCTGCCCCCGCTGGTAATAGACGCTGAAATAGAGCAGATACTCGCGCTGGGCGTTGAACTGCGCACCGGCCAGGCCTGGGGTAAGAATTTCCACCTGGACGGCCTGCGCAAGGAAGGTTTTTCCGCCATAGTGGTGGCCATAGGCGCGTGGTCCGGCCAGGCCATGGGCGTGGAGGGCGAGGCCCGCGACGGGGTCTGGTCCGGCATAGCGCTGCTTGAAAAAGCCAACAAAGGCGAAACACCCGCGTTGGGCGACCGCGTTGCCGTGGTGGGCGGCGGTAATACCGCCATAGACTGCGCCCGCACCGCGCTGCGCCTGGGCGCTAAAGAAGTTTCCATAGTTTACCGCCGCAGCCGCGCCGAAATGCCGGCCAACCCGGAGGAGATACTGGAGGCCGAAGAGGAAGGCGTTAAGATGCGTTTCCTTACCGCCCCCATGAGCTTTTCCGGTTCCGGCAAGCTGATAAGCATGCACTGCGTTACCATGCGCCTGGGCACCGCCGACGCCAGCGGCCGCCGCAGGCCCGAAACGGTGCCCGGTTCCAAGACGGATATGGTAGTGGATTCGGTTATAGCCGCCATAGGGCAGAAAGTGCGCTGGGACGGCTTCAACGCGGACGGCCTTACGCTTACAAAATGGGGCACACCCGAGGCCGACCCCGTAACGCTGCGTTCCGTAAGCCACCCGGACGTCTTCGTGTGCGGTGACTGCCTTACCGGGCCGGCTACGGCCATAGAAGCCATAGCGGGCGGCCGCAAGGCCGCGCTGTCCGCCCACGCGCAGTTAAGCGGCCTGCCCCAGGACCTTTCTCCCCACCCGTTCAATATCCGCAAAGGGGCGCTGAAAGACCTTTCCCCTGCGGACTACGCGCAGTACCCCAAAATGCCGCGCGCCAAAATACCGCAGTTGGACGCTTTCAGCCGCGCGCGCACCTGCAGCGAGGTTTCGCATACGCTGGCCGAGCGCGAAGCGCTTGAAGAAGCCCGCCGCTGCCTGCTGTGCGGCTGCCAGGAAGTGGACACCTGTCTCCTGCGCCGCTATTCAGAGCAGTACGGCGCCAAAGGCGAACTTTACCCCGGGGAAAAGACCGCCGGCACCAAAATGCCCAGGCATCCTTTTATAGACCGGGACCACCAGAAATGCATATTGTGCGGGCGCTGCGTGCGCGTCTGTGCCGAACTGCAGGGTTCCGGGGCCATAGGCCTGGCGGGCCGCGGTTTCGTTACGGAAGTAACTTCTGCCTGGAGTTCGCGGCTGCCCGAATACGCCTGCAAATCCTGCGGACAGTGCGTCGCGGCCTGTCCCGCCGGCGCCCTTTCGGCTAAATTCAAAGGTGTAAATGTGCCAGCCTGGCGCGCCGCCAAAGCAAGCGCCGTGTGCCCCTACTGCGGCGTCGGCTGCGTGCTTGATTTTTCCGTGGCCGACGGCAAAATACAAAGGCTGGACAACAAGTTCAGCGGCAAGGCCGCCAACGCCATGGTCTGCGCGCGCGCCTTCAGCGGTTTTGACCTGCTGGAAACCGGCGCCCGCCTGAAAGAACCCATGATAAAAGAAAATGGCGCCTGGCGTACGGTTAAATGGGACGAAGCCATGAAAGTCGCTTCTCAGGGGCTTAAACAGAATTCCGGAAAAACCGCGGCGGTGCTGGGTTCCCCGCGCCTGTCCAATGAAGCGCATTACCTGCTGCAGAAAATAGGCCGCGCGGCGCTGGGGACCAATAACCTCGGCGGCCCCGGCATAGGCGGGGAGCTGGACACGGCCGCGCGCGCTTTAGGCTTTAACGCCTCCACCGCGGCGCTGGAAGACATTTACAAGGCGGACCTGATAGTAACGGTCATCCCGGACATGGAAGCACGCTATCCGTCCATAGCCGCCGCGCTAAGGGAAGCCGCGGGCAAAGGAGCCAGGGTTCATGCGTTCGAGGCCGGCCTCGACCCGGCCGCCGCAGCCCGCATAGGGGCGGAGCTGCAGCCGGCGCAGCGCCCGTTGATAATAACGGAGCCCGCGCTTATCGCCGGCGGTGAATTGGCGGTCCTCACTAACCTGCTGGTGTTTAAAGGCAAACCTGAAGGCCTGCTGCTGCTGCGCGCGGGCTCCAATGCGCAGGGCGCCATAGACCAGGGCCTGGACGGCTGCTGGCTGCCCGGCCACCTGCCCGTAACAAATACAGCGGCCCGCGCGGCGCTTGAAACACTCTGGGGCTGTAAACTGCCAGATACCGCGGGTCTTAGCGGCCCCGGCATTATTGACCTGGCCCTCTCCGGAGGGATAAAAACCCTTTTATCCTGGGGAGATGCGGGCCTGGACGGGCTTGCCCTTGGAGACGCGTTCGTCGTGGCCGGCGAATGGACCATCCCGTCAAAACTTCATCCGGCCGGAGTGGTTTTTCCCGCGGCGCTGTTCGCGGAGGATACCGGAAGCTTTACCTCCTTCGACAGAAAGATCCAGCAGGCGCAGGGCTGGCGGCCCAAGGGCGCGCCGCAGCCTAATTGGCGGATACTGGCGGACCTGGCAAAACACCTCGGACTTAAAGGCTGCGAGGACCTTGCGTGCCTGCGCCAGGAGATCAGCTCCGCTAACCGGCTCTACGGCAAGTCGGGCTGGGAAGCCTGGGAAGGCCCGGTAAACCTGTATGCCTGGACGGGAGAACTTTCCCCCGTCCTGCTTTCCCCGGAAAAGGAAAAACCTCCCCGTAAGGGTGTCAGCTCTGTAAGCGACATGCCGGATAAATTCATACAGGCAAGGCTTGCTGAAGTGGCGTTCATGCCTGAGAAAAATAACGGAAAATAAGAGTTATGCGTCCCACCAGGCTGTATTTAAATTTTCCACGCCTGCTGCAGCACATAACATTAACTTCGTATTAGTGTTTTGCGCTTTCAAGTGTATTTAAGGTAATATTACCCTATGAAAATACCTGCACATATGGCTTTTCTTGCTGTTGCCTTGCTTGTTCTGTCTGGATGCGCTGCCAATGAAGTTATTCTCCGGCATGTGCCGCAAGAGGGACAGAAATACCGCGTAGCCATAATGACTTTTAAAGACGCTCCAGGTTATCCTGGAACTGGCCAGATTGCGCGTGACACACTTTCCACGCATATCCTTAACGTCAGGCGTTACGATGTTGTCGACAGAGAAGCGTTAGACCTTCTTCTTAAAGAGCAGCAACTCACGACAACTGGCATTACTGACCAAAGTCAGGCAATGAAAATCGGCAAGTTGCTGGGTGTGGACGGTATAGTTGTCGGCTCGGTTACGGAATTCCGCAAACGTGGATTTATGCGCACTGCAATTGTCGCGATTGATGCCAGGCTTATAAGCGTTCAGACAGGAGAGGTGCAGTGGACTACACGCCGGCGCGTTGCTCGCAGCGGCTTCAGATCTTTTTTATCTATTATGTACTGGCCTTTATTATTCTTGCCATCCCCCACCGAAACCCAACTGATTGACAAGGCTAACCGCAGCATGTGCAGTTCGCTGCAAGATGCCATTGAAAAGAATACTCCTCAATACGGCAGATAATGTCGGCCACACCGTCAGGCGCGCAGTTCGGTTATCTGGTCTAAGATCTCTATCCGCTGCTCCTGGGTTTCGGTCAGCACCAGGTAGGCGTAATCACCCATAACCTTGCTGTCCATGGGCATGTGGAAAACTATCCTGCCTGCGTGGCGGGCCAGCAGTTCCTCGTGCGACAGCCGGTACGGCCGGTTGAATACCCGGGCCGCGTAGGCGCACACTTTGTCGCCCGGCAGTTTAACGTCCAGCTTTTCCCCGGCGCACATCCTGGCGTAAAGGTCCCAGCAGTCTATGCCCTTGGAGTGGTTTATCATGTCCACGGTAAGTACGCCCGGAGGGCGGGCGTTTATCTCCAGGCCGTAACAGGCGCCGCCCTGCTTGAAGAATTCTATATGGAAGAAATTCTTTTTTAAACCAAAGGCCTTCAGGGCCGCCATGCCGGCCGCTTTCAGGTCGGCGGGTATTTCGTGAAGGCGCAGGTTATGGTAGCTGAGCGGGTTGCCCTCCACCACTTCAAGAATGCCGTCGTTATAGTGATGGCAGGTAAAGAAAACCGGTTTCCCGGCCGTGTCGGTAAAGCCGTCGAAAGAATACAGCTCCCGGCCCGGGCCGCTTATGAATTTTTCCGTATAGTAGGGGAACGCGGGGTTGCGGTCGCGGAAGAAAGCCTCCGCCTCAGCCCGGGTCCTTATGCGGCGGGTATCGGAAGCGCCCACCCCACGGTCGGGTTTAACTATTATGTCCCGCCCGCAGCGCTCGAAAAAAGCGAGCAGGGCTTTGAGGTCGGTAACCATTTCCCCATCCACTACGGCCACCCCGGCCTGGCGGAACCGCTGCTTCATCAGCGACTTCCTTACCAGGCTGGCCAGCTCGGCGGGCTTAAGGCCGGGGATGCCCAGGTCCTGGCGCAGCGCCGCGTCCAGCGGCAGCCACCATTCGTTAAAAGATTCCAGGTAAGCGGCGGGGCCGTGCGTCTCCGTTAAATGCCGTACTGTGGCCAACAGCTCTGAATATTTATCGCAGGCAAGTTCTTCGTTGCCGCAATAGCAGGCCAGGTCGGCGCGGGAGTAATGCGCCAGGTCTGCCCTGAGCGCGCCGTCCAGGCTGCCCCAGTCCGCGTCGCCCACGCCCAGCACGTTAAAGCCGCGAGCTTTGAGCCTGTTGGCAAAAAAGCGCAGGCGCGGAGGATATTGAGGCGAAAGCATAATGAAGTTGTTCATAAATCCAGGCACGGTTAGCCGCTACAGCAGCCTTATCCCGGCTTTAGCACATTCGGCGCGCACGTCCTGCGGCCACACGCTTGCGTGCACCTCGCCTATGTGCAGTTTTTTAAGGAAAAGCATGCAGAGCCTTGACTGGCCTATACCGCCGCCGATGGTAAGGGGCAGCCGGTTATTCAACAGCCTTTTATGCCAGAAAAGGTTTTTCCTTTTGAGCGCGTGCCGCACTTTAAGCTGACGCAGCAGCGCCGCCCGGTCCACCCGTATGCCCATGGAACTTATCTCAAGGGCTGTCTGCAAAGGCTGATACCAGACAAAAATATCCCCGTTCAGACCTTTCCTCCGGCCGCCGGTAGGCGTGGTCCAGTCGTCATAATCTGGCGCGCGGCCATCGTGCGGCTGGCCGCCGGCCAGCGCGCCGCCTATGCCTATTATAAATACGGCCCCGTATTTTTTTGCGGCCTGGTATTCCCTTTCGCGCGGCTCCAGCGCCGGATATTGGCCGGCCAGGTCTTCCGAGTGTATAAAGGTTATGGCGGCTGGCAACTGCGGACGGATAGCCGGGTATTTGGCGTGCACCGCGTGTTCGGTGGCTTTCATGGCGGCATATATTTTCCTCACCGCCACTTTGAGAAAAGGCAGGCCGCGCTGTTTGCGGGTTATTATTTTTTCCCAGTCCCACTGGTCCACATAAACGGAATGAATATTATCCAGGCGCTCTTCGTCCGGCCGGATGGCGTTCATGTCGGTGTACAGCCCTTCCCCGGCGCGGAACTTGTAGTCGGCCAGCACCATGCGCTTCCATTTTGCCAGCGAGAATACCACCTCGGCGGCGGACTTATCGTGCTTTATGGAGAATGATACTTTCCTTTCGCTGCCGTTCAGGTCGTCGTTGACGCCGGAACCGCCCCTTACGAACAGCGGCGCCGAAACCCGCTCCAGGCGCAGCGCCCGGGCCAGGTTCACCTGGAAACTGTCTTTAATGAATTTTATGGCCCTTTCGGTTTCCCTGAGGGATAAGATAGATTTGTATTTCATAGCAGTACCGGTACCGCGCTAACTACTGTCCGCATATATTTTAGCAAATGAGAGCGGAATACCGGGCCGCGCAAATCCGGCAAAAACAGGAGCGCCGCGCAGGAATGCGCGGCGCTCCCGGTGGGACCAAGTGTAAACCGAAGCTTATTTCCGCATGGCGATACGGTATAACACCACACCCATGAACATGAACAGGCCGGCGCCCAGCAGCTGGTAGCCGCCCCCGCCCAGCAGGGTTTTAAGGGCATGTTCGAAGCGCAGGGAAGCCATGAAGTCCGGCGCCCATACCGTGGCTATGGCCACTATCACGCCGAACAGCGCGCCGCCCGCCACCAGCCCGGTGGCGAACAAACTGCCTTTGCCGAGCTCCGCGTCTTCCGCGCCCTCGCCTTTGCGCTCGCGCACAAAATCAGCAATGCCTTTTATGGCGCCGCCCACGAAGATGGGCAGCGTGGTGGAAAGCGGCAGGTACAGGCCCACCGCGAAAGACAGGGCCTTTACGCCGCACAGTTCCATTACTATGGAGATGAACGCCCCCACTATGACGAACTGCCAGTCCAGGTTGAAGGAGAGCAGCCCCTTGATGAGCGTGGCCATAAGCGTGCCCTGGGGCGCGGGATATTTATCCGTCCCTATAGCATGCTGTATACCCTGCGCCAGCATGTCGGCGGTAGGCGTGTCCAGTATCTGTACCGTCCAGCCTATCACGGCCGCTGAAACCACGGCGCCTATGAACAGCGCTATCTGCTGGTATTTGGGAGTCGCGCCCACAATATAGCCCGTCTTCAGGTCCTGCGATGTGGCCCCGGCGTTGGCCGCGGCTATGCAGATCATTCCTCCTACCACCAGCGCCATAGGTTCGTACACCATGCCCGTCCAGCCCACGGCTATAAAGATAAGCGCCGTGCCCATAAGGGTGGCAATGGTCATGCCGGATATAGGGTTGGACGAGGAACCTATTATGCCTACTATGCGGCTGGAGACGGTAACGAAGAAAAAGCCGAAAACAATTATCAGGCCGCCCAGCATCAGCTTGCTGATAACCGAGTTGCCGGGGATCATTGGCAGTATGGCTATAAGCGTTACAAGCCCTATGGAGCCGCCTATCACGGTCATGAACGACAGGTCGTTCTCGGTGCGGGCAATGGAAGCGCCGCTTTTCCTGTTCTTAAGGGAAGCGATGCTTCCTTTAAAAGAGCTGATAATGGTGGGCAAGGTCTTCAGCAGCGTTATGAACCCGCCGGCCGCCACCGCGCCCGCCCCTATCTGGCGCACATACGCCCGGTAAACCGCGGCTGCGGTATCCGCGAACTGGTGCGTTACGGGGTCCCAGCCGCCCGGCCCGCCGGCGGTAAGGATGTCTTTAAGGTAGCCCAGCTTCACAAGCTGTTCGGCTATAACCGTGCCGGGCACCAGGGTGGCAAGCAGCGGTATAAGTCCCAGCCAGGCAAGGACGCCGCCTGCAACAAGGACACCGGCTATCCGGGGACCCACTATATAGCCCACACCCAGGTATTCGGGCGTTATTTCGCCGTTTATAGTGGCGGAAGGGAAATATTTATTGGTTTGCATCGTAACCCACGCGGGGGATTCGGCTATAACGCCGAATATTTTCTGCAGGGTAGCGTAGATAAAGGCAAAGCCCAGGCCCTGGTACGCGGTCTTGGAAAAATCCCCGCCCTTTTCGCCCGCTATAAGCACCGACGCGCAAGCCGTGCCTTCGGGGTAGGGCAGGGTATCGTGCTCCTGCACTATAAGCGACCGGCGCAGCGGTATCATCATCAGGGTGCCCAGGATGCCGCCGAAC
>Ga0156425_1046_pt8 | contig 8882 bp, 7 predicted proteins | sample RifOxyA2_FD_108068 | JGI IMG/M metagenome (GOLD analysis project Ga0156425, IMG submission 108068) | Elusimicrobia bacterium RIFOXYA2_FULL_58_8
TCGCTATCTTTTTTTTGTTGATCAGCACCTCACCGCTTTTCTCGACCTTCAGGGCCTGCTTCTGCCCGTCGCTGAGGTCGAAATTATCCGGCACGTTCTTGAACAGCAGTATCCCCATGGCCTTAAGCGTGTTTTTCTTTTCCCAGCTGAGGCGGGGGATATCGTAAATAGAATGTTCCGGCACCCCTTTCCAGCAATGCGCGCGGAATTCGCAGTCGGCAGGGTGGGAACAATGCTTACCGATCCCCACTTCCGGCGCGGCCGGGGAGGCAAGCGCCTCCTGCAGCCGCTCAAGGTCCGGGCCCACCCCGGGCAGCAGGGCGCCGACCTCTTGCGTAATGTCCTCACAGGTAAAGAACTTTTTAGCGTCTATGGGGCCGTCCTTCACAAAGGTATTGTCTATATGCATCAGCAGCGTATTGCGGATAGTAAGCCCGGCGCCCTCCAGCACATAGCGCTGCACGGCCACGTCCTGCACGTGTTCGTCCTTCACCTCGGTGGAGCCCTTGGCTTCCATTAAGTCCCAGGAGCCGTCCTTGTTATGTTTTAAAATATCGCACCGCACCAGCACCTTGTTAAAAACGAAAGCGCCTTCCAGTATAACCCCGGCCCCGGCCGCCACAAGCGCGGCCGTGCGCTTAATGGCCTGCGGCAGCTGCGCGGGGTCCATGTCCACCAGCACGCCGTACCCGTAATATTCCCGCGCCAGCGCGCCTATGGCGTTGCCCTCGTCGAACACCTGCTGCTGTTCGGGCCCCGCGGGGGGGATAAGGGCCCGCTTGTTATTATAAAGCCACAGCCTTTTATAAGGCACTGCAGCCCCATCATGAATTGTGATTTTGAAATGCGTTTAGCCATAACACCTCTTTTTGAGTTACAGATAGTATAGCAGACCAGCCCGACAGCGTAGTGTCGGGTTATTTTGAGGAATAAAATACCCGTGGACGGCTTAATTTATTAAAATTTACTTTCAGGCAGAAAGTCCCGGCGGACGGAGGCGAGCCATGTATAAATTCCCGGAAGGGCTGTACAGCGACGTACGCGTTGAAAAAGTGCGCAACACCCTTATTCAATACCTGAAAGGCGAGCTGCGCGAAATGCGCGAGCGCGACACCGCCGGCGCCTTTGTGCGCGTTTACGACGGCCAGCGCTGGTATTATTCCTCCATCACCGCGTTGGACAAGGTGCAGGAGGAACTGGACCGCCTGGCAAAACTGGCCAAACCGTCAAAAACCATAGCGGAAAACAGCTTAGTAAAGAATATGGCCGCCGGCAGCGGCGGGCAGCATAAATTTAAAGGCAAGGACCTGCGCGCCCTGCCGCTGGCGGAAAAGAACTCCTTCCTTACAGCCTTCTTTCCGGCCGTAACCGCCCAAACGGCCATCGCCATGTGGTCGGCCATGTACACGGACACCCTGACCCACCGGGAACTTTACAATTCCAAAGGGGCGCAATCGGTTTGCGAGCAGCAGCTTTGCGGCGTTCGCCTGGGCATGACATTCACCGAGGGCGGCCACACTTTCACCGAAGGCGCCACCAAAGCCGGGGGGGAATTTTGCGAGCTTGCGGATTTCGGGCGGGAACTGGACAAGCGCATTGCGCAGGCCCTGGAGTTCCTACGCAATTCCGTGCGGGTAAAGCCGGGCAAGTACACGGTGGTGCTGTCGCCGCTGGCCGCCGGCGTTTTTGCCCACGAGTCGTTCGGCCATAAAAGCGAGGCCGACTTCATGCTGGGCGACGCCGCCATGCTGAAAGAATGGCACATGGGCCGGCAACTGGGCCCCGAATTCCTGCACATTTCCGACGACGGCGCCTGCGCCGGCAGCGGTTTCACCCCTTTCGACGACGAGGGCAATCCCGCCAGGAAAACAACCCTGATAAAGAACGGCCGCCTGGCCGGGCGCCTGCACAGCGCCGCAACGGCCGCCGCGCTGGACGAGGCGCCCACCGGCAACGCGCGCGCCATAAGCTTTGAGTTCGAACCCATTGTGCGTATGACCACCACGCATTTTGAGGCTGGCAATATAGCTAAAGAAGAACTGTTCGCCGGCGTAAAGGACGGCCTGTTCATAGACACCATAAAACACGGCTCCGGCATGAGCACCTTCACCATAGCGCCTTCGCTGGCGTACTTCATAAAGGACGGAAAAATAGCCGGCCCGGCGCAGATCTCGGTAATTTCCGGCAGCGTGTTCGACACCTTCGGCCTGATAGACGCCATCTCCGACAAAGTGGAACTGCTCTCCTTCGTTGGAGGGGGCTGCGGCAAAATGGAGCAGTACCCGCTGCCGGTGGGCTTTGGCGGGCCGTATGTACGCGTGCGCGAAATGGCGGTATTGTGAGAACCTTATGATAAACGAAACCTATACCCTTATAAAAGATGAAGTTTCCGTAAAGGTCTCCGCCTCGGCGCCGGAATCACTGCGCGCCAAGCGCATAAAGCGCACGGGCGTAAGGGTTTACCGGGATGGCTGCATAGGGATCTCAGGCTATATGGGCGAAGAAGGGGGGCCTGAAGCCCGCAAACGCGCCGAAGCCGCGCTGGCTTATAAAATATCTTATCCCGGCCAGCCTTCGGCCAACATGAAGCGCGCGGTAAAGTTCGGCGGCAAACCTTTTACCCCGCAAGCGCTGGACGCCGAAGTAGCGGCCATACTGGCCGCCCTGCGCCGGGACTTTCCGCAGTTCGTGTTCTCTTCACCCTTCATAAAGACGGGAACCCACACCGAAGCGCTTTCCAACAGCGCCGGCCTGGACCTGCTTTCCGCCATTACCCTGCATGAGTTCGTGTTCATATACAAGCTTGCCTCTTCCTCCAGCATAATGGACGGCTGGTTCTCCTACGCCGGGCCCGGGTACGACAGGGCGGCCTTCCTTGCTTACGGCGCCGAGGTGCTTGGCGCGCACCTGCGCACAGTGCCGCTGCCGGCGGAAGGCAGACTGCCGGTGTTCTTCGACGATTCCGAACAGCTTGTAAAGCAGATATTCATGCGCGAACTTGGCGGCATGACCTTCGGCTCGGGCGGGTCGCTGTTCTCGGGCAAGACGGGGCAGAAACTTTTTAACGAAGGATTCACCCTGTATAACAGCCGGGAACAGGACCATATGCCCTTCTTCGACGCCGAGGGCGTATGCGGCGAAGGCTTTAACTATGTTGAAAACGGCGTGCTGCGCGCGCCTTTTGCCGACAAGAAAACCGCGGCCAAATTCGGCTTTACGCCCAGCGGCGGCGCCACGGCGGAATATGACGGCACGCCCTGCACCTCCTCCGGCGTGATGCGGATAAAAAGCCAGACCAGGACCATAAAGGAAATGCAGGGCGGGGAGCCCGCCATCTTCGTTGCCATGGCCAGCGGCGGCGATTTCACCAGCGAAGGCGGCTTCGGCACGCCGGCACAGGTGGCGTTCCTGCTTAAAGACGGCAAGCTGGTGGGCCGGCTGCCGGAACTGCAGCTGTCTTCAACCGTATACGATATGTACGGCAAGGACTTCCTGGGTGTCTCCAGCGATAAAATAATGCCGCTTTCCAGCAACCGCTGGCTGGGGTTTATGCTGGACGTCCGCAAAACATAAAAAATGAAGATCATAGTACACCGCGGCGCGCGGGAAACGGGGGGTAACTGCATTGAAGTGGTTTCCGGGAAATCCAGGATACTGCTGGATTACGGCGTCCCCGCGGGCGCCGCGCCGGAAGACGCCGTACTGGACATCCGCGGGCTTTACAACAACAAAGTTTCGCACCCCATACTGGCGCTATTGCTCTCCCACACGCACCTGGCCCATTACGGCGCGCTCTTGGCCAAACCCATAAACCCCGGCATAAAAGTCTTTATGACCGAGATAATGGAAGACATGACGCGCATAAACGCCAAGATGCCGCGCGCTTACGTAAAGCTAAGCGAAAATATCCACTATTTCCGCAAGGGCCACAAATTCATAGTGGGCCGCTTCGTAATAACGCCGTACCTGATGGACCACACGGCGGCGGAAGCCTTCGCCTTCTTAATAGAGTCGGAAGGGAAAAGGGTGATCTATACCGGCGACTTCCGGGCGCACGGCAACAAAGCCGCCGCTTTCAAACAGTTCCTGGCCGCGAACATGGGCCCCATAGACGCGCTTATAACCGCGGGCACGCAAGCCGGCATTGAAAAGGGCCCCGGCGAGCAGGAAATTATGGAGCACCTGGAGCCCCTGGTAAAAGACACGCAGGGCGCGGTATATTTCATGTGCGCCGGGCAGGACATAGGCCTGCTGGCAAGCCTGGCCGCCCTGGCCAAGAATACCAGGCGCTACCTGGTGGTGGACGGCTACACGGTGCTGGTACTGGAACGGCTTAAAGCCCTGGCGCTTAAACAGGGCGTGGAGCTTAAGGTGCCCGGCCTGGACACGGAATACCTGCGCATTATAAGGAACGCCGCCACGCAGCGCGTGTACCAGCTTACGGAATACGCCGAAACCTTCCGGCGCATGCGCCCCCTTATGTACGGCTGGGACTGGGTGAACGCCAACCTGCGCAGACTTATTATCCCCGTGCGCGCCAATTCCCAGCTGTGGGTGGACGAGCAGGTAAAAGACCTCGGGCACGCCGCCTTTGTATATTCCGAATGGGAAAGCTACCAGGACGAGCCCGGCATGCGGGAAACGCTTGAGTGGTTTAAAGCGCAGAACATGGCGGCTATACCACTGCCGTCCTCCGGCCACGCTTATTTTTTAACCATCCGCAAACTGGTGGAAAACAAAAAGCCGCGCTATATAATTCCGGTAAACACCGCGCACGCCGATAAATTCACCGCCACCTTCGGCAAACGCGCCCGCGTGCTGCAGAACGGCGAAGAATTCACCCTGGACTAACGGCGCACATCCTCCTGACAAAAAACCCGGCCAGCGCGCCGGGTTTTAGCTTTCCAACCCGACAAGCCTGTGACGGGTTGCCCTGCTACGCTATTTATACAAAACAGGAGAATTTATGAAGACGCCCAGATTACTGGCCGGCAGCTCCGGCAGTGTAATTCTTTATAGCGAAAAAAGCCATAAGATCCGCCTTGAAGTGCAACTCGAAAAAGATACGGTATGGCTTAACCTGAACGACATCGCGGACCTGTTTGGAACAAGTAAACAGGCGATAAGTTATCACTTCACCCGGATCTTCAAAGGATTGGAACTTAAGCGCAAAGCAACTGTCAAAGAAATTTTGACAGTTCAAAAAGAGGGGTCCAGAAGTATCCAGAGAAAACTTGAATATTATAACCTCGACGCCATAATCTCAGTAGGCTACCGTGTAAACTCCAGGCGCGCCACACAGTTCCGCATCTGGGCAACCGACATCCTGCGCCGCAACCTTATTGATGGCTACACCATAAACAAGAAGCTGCTTATAGCCAAAGAAGAAAAGCTCCTGGCTTTTCAGCGCGCCATCAAGCTGATAGAAATAGTAAAAGACCGCAAGCCGCTGGAATACAAAGAAGCCATGGGGCTCCTGGACATTATCCGCGACTACAGCCGCGCCCTGGGCCTGCTGGACGCTTATGACAACAACTGCATGGCGGTTAAAGGCGTCAGCGCCGGTTCCGGCTTCCGCCTTACTTACAAACTGGCCTGCCAGGCCGTAACCCAGCTGCAAGCAGGCGCCCGCAGTTCACCACTCTTCGGCCTGGCAAAGGATAAATCCTTCGCCAGTTCTGTGGCTGCTATTTATCAGACTTTCTCGGGCAGGGAACTGTATGCCAGCGCTGAAGAAAAAGCCGCCCACCTGTTGTATTTTATAGTTAAGAACCATTCCTTTGTGGACGGCAATAAACGCATAGCCGCCGCCCTCTTCCTGTGGTTCCTTGAAAAGAACCGCCTGCTTTACCGCGCCAACGGCGCAAAGCGGCTGGCCGACAATGCCCTGGTGGCCCTGACCCTTATGATAGCTGAAAGCGCTCCGACCGACAGAGACCTGATTGTGCGCCTTGTAGTAAACCTGATAAACAAAGAAAACCAGTAACTGCTCAAAAAAACAGGGAGGGAAAATGGAAACCAGGGATACGGGCACACTGCGGTTGGAATTCCCCACGCAAACCCTTAAAGTGGGGAAAAGCTCCCTCGAGGAATACATAATCCCGGACGACAGGAAAGGGGAAGTACTGCGGCGGCTGTACCCATTCATGCCGGTGCCGGCCCTTACCGCCTACATGCTGGACATCCACGAGGAAAAGCTGTTCCGGGTGGGGGAATTCCGCGCGCTGCGCGGCGGCGCCATGGACTGGCTGGTAAGCCCGTATTTCCCCGCCAGCGGCGCCACCGTGCTGGACTGGCTTGAGCCCGACGAGGAAGAACTGGCACGGCTTTTGTATAATTATCAGCAGCCATGACAAAACACGCAAAAGTCACAAGCATTTTCAACTTCACCGTACTGGTAGCCGCCCTGGGGTATTTCGTCGACATGTTCGACCTGCTGCTTTTTCCCATAGTGCGCCAGCCTTCCCTTACCGCGCTGGGCGTGGCCGCGCAGGACCAGATACGCGTGGGCGCCTACCTGCTTAACTGGCAGATGGCAGGGATGCTGCTGGGCGGCATACTGTGGGGCATACTGGGAGATAAAAAAGGCCGCCTGTCCACCCTGTTCGGCAGCATAGCGCTTTACTCCGTGGCCAATATAGCCAACGCCTACGTGCAAAGCATCCCCGCCTACGCCCTGTGGCGCTTTTTGGCGGGCCTGGGCCTGGCGGGGGAACTGGGCGCCGCGGTAACGCTGGTAAGCGAAATACTGCCCCGCGAACTACGCGGCTACGGCACCGCGCTGGTAGCCGGCGTGGGCGTGTTCGGCACCGTTACAGCCGCGCTGGTGGGCAAATACATACCCTGGCGCCACGCCTACCTGCTGGGCGGCCTGCTGGGCATAGCCCTGCTGTTTTTGCGTGCCGGCATACGGGAAAGCCTGCTGTACAGCAACCTTTCGCACGCCGGCATCAAGCGGGGGGATTTCTTCAGCCTGTTCACCAATAAAGAGCGCCTGCTGCGCTACCTGCGCTGCATCCTTATAGGCCTGCCAATGTGGTTCGTGGTGGGGATACTGGTGATCTTTATACCCGAGTTCGCGCCTATCCTGGAAGTTAGCGGCAAGCTGGACCCTGCCATAGCCGTGGCCTGCTGCTACAGCGGCATTACCGTGGGCAGCCTGCTGTCTGGGTTCCTAAGCCAGATGTGGGGCACGCGCACCAAGGTTATAGGCCTGTTCATGGGCATGGCTTTCATCGGTATGGCGGTGTTGCTGCTGGGCCGCGGCTTTACGCCTTTAGCCATGTACGCCGTTATGACCTGGCTGGGCCTGGCCTCGGGCTACTGGGCCGTGTTCGTAACCGTGGCGGCGGAACAGTTCGGCACCAATTTGCGCTCCACCGTAGCCACCACCGTACCCAACTTCGTGCGCGGCTCGGTGGTGCTTATCACCAACAGCTTCCTGCTGCTTAAAACCTCTATGGGCATGCTGCCCGGCGCGTGGATAGTGGGCCTGGCCTGCTTCGCCCTGGCCGTAACCAGCCTTGCGGGCTTAAAAGACACCCACGGCCGCGACCTTGATTTTGTGGAATAACACCCGGCCCCCCTTAGCCACAGGGCATTTATGGCGCAAACCATACAACTTAAGTGCGGCACTTTCAACCTCACCCGCCTGCTGGGCAAAGGCAAATCCGGCCATTCCTGGCTGATAGAGAACGGCCCCCTGCAGTACGTGCTTAAGCGCATGCACAATGAACCCTGCGCCTATTACCAGTTCGGCGACAAACTGGCCGCCGAACTGGCCGCCTACCAGCGCCTGCAGCCCCTTATTAACCTGCCGCGCCTGGTAGAACACAGCGCGGAGGGGAAATACCTGGTAAAAGAATATATCCCCGGCCCGCCGGTTTCCGAACTGGCCGCCCAAGGCGCCGTGCCGCCGGGAGCCTTTGCGCAGCTTTTCCGCTGGTGCCGCGCCCTCTACCCGGCCGGCATCAACCTGGACTATTTCCCGGCCAACTTCGTCTGCACCGGCAAAGAATTATTCTACGTGGACTACGAGCTGAACCCCTACAGCGAGGAATGGAACTTCGAAAACTGGGGCCTCTACTACTGGCTTAACGCCGCCGGCATGCGCCAGTTCCTCTCCACCGGCGACCACCTTGCCATAAACCTTCCCGGCAACAAAGGCAAACCTATAACAGCACCCTTCACCACCCTGGCGCAGGAAACCATAACTAAATACCGCCAATAATACCCTTAACCAGCTACCTTGATTTTGTGGAATAAGCCAGGCGCCTTTTTGGCGGGCCTGCCTCAGAAGTCCCGGAATTTCGCCATGTCGCAGGCTTTTTCCTGCCGCATGGCGGCGGGGCAGACCTGGAAGGACGGGGGACCGGCCTCAACCCAGTATTTCTCGCCCAGCTTCCCCAGCACCGCTATATAATCCGCCAGGGTTACCACCCAGCAATGGGCAGTGCGGTCCTTATTGAACAGGTACAGGTTGCCGTTAAAGTTTTTGCAGCCGAAGATCACCAGGTCATTATAGTTCACGTCCGTACCGTCCGGGTTGGAAGCGCCGGCAAAGTCCAGGTTTTCACCGGCAGCCGCAAGGTTAAGCCCAAGGCCGGGGCCGCCCGCAACTTTATCCAGGTAATCGTCCTTCCAGCCCCCTACAGACGGGGAAGCGTCAGCAAGGGTGCCAAGGAGCTCAAGGGCCTCTTTCCAGTCCTTGTCCCCGGGGTAACCCTGCGGCGCGCTGAAAGTGATGTAATAGCGCTGCACGTATTTGTGCAGCACGCCCTGCACGCGCAAGCTGGCCGGCAACCCGCCCGCGCAGCGGGTGCAGCTGGCGGATAATTCCCTGTTCGAATATTTCCGCTCTACGGGCGCCGCACAGGGGCGCG
>Ga0156425_1068_pt5 | contig 8783 bp, 10 predicted proteins | sample RifOxyA2_FD_108068 | JGI IMG/M metagenome (GOLD analysis project Ga0156425, IMG submission 108068) | Elusimicrobia bacterium RIFOXYA2_FULL_58_8
AAGCGGTTACAATGCGCTTGGCCAGTTCCTCGCATTTCGCGTACTCGGTTATCACTATAAAGTCGTCGCCGCCTATGTGGCCTATGAAATCCTGCGAATTCTCGTTCTGGATGGTGAGCTTTACCAGCAGGTTGGCGCTGGCTTTCAGTATCCTGTCGCCGGCTTCGAAGCCGTAAGTGTCGTTGTAGGCCTTGAAGTTATTAAGGTCCAGGTAGAGAACGGCGAACTTGGAGCCTTTCTGTATTTCCCGTTCCACCCGGGCCTGTATGGAGGGGTTGCCGGGGAGTTTTGAAAGCGGGTTGGTGTCCAGCACCTGCTTGTTGCGCTTCAAGATCATGCGGATGCGCGCCACCAGCTCGTCGGTGTCTACGGGCTTTATAAGGTAATCGTCTATACCCATGCTCAGGCCCTTCAGCTTGGTCTGTTTGTCGCTGTAGGCCGTGCATATAATTATGGGGATATGCGCGAACAGGGGGTTGTTCTTCAGGTCCTGCGCCACGGACAGCCCGTCCTTGCGGGGCATGCTGTAGTCCAGCACTATAATGTCGGGGTGGGACTCGAACACGGCCCGGAGGGCCTCTATCCCGTCGTTGGCGGTAACCACTTCAAAGCCGGAGGCTTCTATCATTTCCTTCATCAGCAGCAACAGCTCCGTCTGGTCGTCGGCCAGCAGCACGCGCGGGCGCGCCGGTTTGGGCGGCTCGCCGCCGGCGGCGGGCGCCGGGTAGCTGGCAGTCTGGTCTTCAATGAGCTTAAGCAGGAGGTCCCGCGGTATCTCTTTGGCCACTATTTCGGGCAGCCCGGTCATTACGCCGCGCTCCTGGTAGTTGTCCAGGCGCAGCGCGCTCAGTATTATTATGGGGATGGCGGCCGTCGCGGCCTCGTCCTGCATTTCGCCCATTACGCCAAACCCGTCCTTGCGCGGCATCATCAGGTCCAGCAGCAGGGCGTCGGGTTTTTCCGCGCGCAGGGCGGTCATTATCTCCAGGGGGTTGGTGACCGCTACGGCCCTGTAGTTATTGGCTTCCAGGAACATTTTTATCAGGTCGGAAAATTCCGTGTCGTCGTCGGCTATCATTACGGTCAGCGGTTTTTCCGGCGACGGTTTGCCGGCGGCTTTCTGCAGGGCGGCTTTAAGAGCTTCGAAATCCACGGGTTTGGTAAGGTAGCCGCTCACTGTGGGCGAGGGGCCGGTGACGATCTCGGTTATAGGCGTGCGGGAAACCACTATAATCTTCTGGTTCTCGGTGAAAGGGTTCTTTTTGATGTCGGCCAGCAGTTCCAGCGGGTTGAACTCCTGTATGAGGACGTTAAGCAGTACCAGGTCCGGTTTCCAGGCCTGGATGTCGGCCAGCGCCTGCTGGTGGCCGGCGGCGGCCCTGACCGCGTAGCCATGTTCCGCCAGGAAAGCGTCAAGTTCGGCTGCGGTGGAGGCGTCAGTCTCCACTAAAAGTATCTTTATTTTTGCCGGCTCGGCCATGCTTTGATTTTATCATTATATTCGCCGCCGCAACATCCGGGCCGCCCTCGGGAAACTTAAAAAGGTAAAATAGCGCTATGCGCCCCGCCGGACAATACGCAGACAGCTGGAAATACGCCCAGATAGGCCTGGAGCTCGCGGCCGGCGTGCTGTTGGGCTTTTGGGGCGGCTACTGGCTGGATAAAAAACTGGGAACGCTGCCGTGGCTGACTCTGGCAGGGGCGGCCTCCGGGCTGACCGCCGGCTTTTACCTGGTGGCCGTGCAGCTTTTTCCCGAAGGGGAGGGAAAACGGTGATCCATACTTTAACCGGGGGGCTGGTTTGCGGCGCGGCACTGGGCGCCCTTAGCGGCTGGGCCTCGCGGCTGGCGCTGAAAAAGGTGCTCAGGTCCGCGGATAGTGTTTTTTACTCGGTTTTTGTGGCTGGGTTTTTCTGCCGCCTGGCGCTGCTGGCCGCGGCCGTTTGTCTGCTTCGCCATGAAAAATATACAATTATAATTGCGTTCGCAGTTACTTTCGTGCTGTTACAGATGTTTTTTGAGGCGTTCCCGCTGAAACATGGACCTGAAACTAATACTTGAGCACCACATAGTGGATAAGGTCTGGGCGTGGTTAGCCTTGGGCCCGCTCAGGCTTCCCTTCTCAAAGCACCTGCTGATGATGGGCATCACCTCGCTCATTCTCCTGGTAGTATTCCCGCTCCTGATCCGCAGCCGCTCCACCGCGCTGGCCCCGTTCCGTGCCATGCTGGAGATGACGGTGCTGTTCCTGCGCGACGAGATAGTTGTGCCCAACCTCGGGCACAAGGGCGCCGCGTACACCGGCTATTTTTCAACCCTGTTCTTCTTCATCCTGATAATGAACCTTCTGGGCCTGGTGCCCTATGGCGCCAGCGCCACCGGCAACCTGGCCGTCACGGCGGGCCTGGCGCTTACCACCTTCGCGCTCATCAACTTCTCCGGCATTAAAGAGCAGGGGCTTATCGGTTATTTTGCGCACCTGGTGCCCAAGGGCGTGCCGGCTTGGTTGTATCCGCTGATGTTCCCTATAGAGGTAATGGGCATCTTCATAAAGACCTTCGCCCTCTGCATCCGGCTGTTCGCCAATATGATAGCCGGGCATATAGTAATACTCGTCTTCATCTGTTTTATTTTCATCTTCGGCGCCTTCGGTACGGCGTTCGGGTTTTTGGTGGCGCCGGTTTCGGTGGGCCTGGTGCTGTTTACGCTGCTGCTGGAACTGCTGGTGGCTTTCCTGCAGGCGTATATTTTTGTGACGCTGACGGCTATCTTTACCGGCGCGGCCATGCACCCGCATTAAAATTTAGAGCGGTTTTGAATATTATACGGAGGTAGTAACAATGAACGACTTGACATTCCTCGGACTCGGCTACATAGGCGCCGGCATAGGCGCGGGACTTACCCTTATAGGCGCTGGTCTCGGCATAGGCAAGCTGGCCGCCGCCGCACTCGAAGGCACCGCCCGCCAGCCCGAAGCCGGCCCCGCGCTGCGCACCACCATGATCATTGCCGCCGCCCTGATAGAAGGCCTCGGCTTCCTGGCGCTGGTCATCTGCTTCTTCGCCGTAATGAACCTGGCCATGCCCAAGGGTGAAACCGCCCCGGCCGCCGCGCAGATCGAAGCGCATAAATAGCGGGCAGGATGGCCGGGAGGCTGGCGCGGCCGGGTTGTGTCCGCAGGTGAAGTTCCCGGCTGCCGCAGCTCCCCGACCGCATACTTTCGGGACTGGAGTTTACCATGGAAGCATTGATTAGGCCTGAATTTGGCCTGATGTTCTGGACGATACTCTGCTTTGGCCTGCTGGTGCTGCTGCTGTCCAAGACGGCCTGGCGGCCGCTGCTGCAGGCGGTGGAAGAGCGCGAGCGCGCCATAAAGCATGACCGCCGCTCCGCCGAAAATGCCCGCGCGGAAGCGGAGAAGATAAAAGCCGAACTGGAAGCCGGCCTGGCCGAACTGAAGGCCGGGATACAGGCCCGCATGGACGAGGCCCGGCTCCTGGCGGAAAAGGATAAGGACCTTCTTATAGAGGAAGCGCGCCGCAGCGCCGCCGTGATAGTGGAATCTTCCCGGCGGGAAATAGAGGCCCAGAAGGCCGAGGCCGTCCGCGAGCTGCGCGGCAAAGTGGCGGAGCTTTCCATAATGACCGCCGAGCGGATATTAATGAAGCAGCTGGACCACCGGGCCAACACGGACCTGGCGTCCAAATATCTGGCCGAGCTCGAAAAAGAGCGGCCCGATCTCAAGCTGGAGAATTGATGGATTCGAGCGCCAGGATACTCGCCAAGCGTTACGCCCGGGCCTATATGGACCTGGACGACAAGGTTTTTGGCGCCACCCTGGACGCCGCGGCTAACGCCCGGCTGGATGGCCTGCGCGGCATCTTTGCTGCCGCAAAACCGCACCTTAAGGTGCTCACCCACCCTGCGGTGAACGGCGGCGTAAAGCTGGAGGTGCTGGGCAGGGTACTCGGCGCCGGCTTTACCGGCCCGGCGGCGGATTTTTCCGCGCTGTTGGTGCGGCAGAACAGGTTCGCCCTGTTCGGGGAAATAATGCGGGAATGCCTGCGCCTCTACGACGATTTCTGCGGCGTGGTAAGCGCCGAGGTGCATAGCCGCTACGCCCTCTCGGCCGGCGAAATAGGCAGGATAGATAAATTGCTGTGCGAAGTTACCGGCAGGAAAATAAGGCTGGAGCAGATAATTTCAGAGCGGGTTATAGGCGGTTTTGAGATAAAGGTGGGGGACGCACTGATAGACGCCACCGTGCGTGGCAGCCTGGCGGCGCTTAAGGCCGGGATTCTCCGCTAGACGCGGATCTGGTACAAAGGATTCTATGATACGACCGGAAGAAATTACTGAAATCATAAAAGGGCGCATCGAAAAATTTATCCCCGAAGCGCAGCTCAGCGAGACCGGCCAGGTGCTGCAGGTGGGCGACGGCATAGCCCGCGTGTACGGCCTGAACAGCGCCGTGGTAGGAGAGTTAATCTCTTTTGAGGGCGGAGTGGCGGGTATGGTGCTCAATATCGAGCGCGAGAACGTGGGCGCCGTGGTGCTGGGTTCGGATACGCTTATAAAAGAAGGCGACCGCGTAAAGCGCACCGGCCGTGTGCTGGAGGTCCCCGTGGGCCCCGAACTTATAGGCCGCGTGGTGGACGCGCTCGGCAACCCCATAGACGGCAAAGGCCCGCTGAACGCCAAAAAAAAGCGTCCGGTAGAGGTTATCGCCCCGGGTGTGGTAGAGCGCCAGCCGGTTAAGGAGCCGCTGCAGACCGGGCTGAAGGCCATCGACGCCATGATCCCCATAGGCCGGGGCCAGCGCGAACTTATAATAGGCGACCGCCAGACCGGCAAGACCGCCGTGGCGCTGGACGCCATCATCAACCAGAAGAACGAGCCCGCGGAGAAGCGGCCCATCTGTATTTACGTGGCCATCGGCCAGAAGGAGTCCACCGTGGCCCGCGTGGCGAAGATCCTGGAAGAGAACGGGGCCATGGAATATTCCATAATTGTGGCGGCCTCGGCGGCCCAGCCCGCCTCCATGCTGTACCTGGCGCCGTATACCGGCTGCGCCATAGGCGAGGAATTTATGTGGCAGGGCAAACACGCCCTGGTGATCTACGACGACCTTTCAAAACACGCGCAGGCCTACCGCCAGATGTCTTTGCTGCTGCGGCGCCCGCCCGGCCGCGAGGCCTACCCGGGCGACGTGTTTTACCTCCACTCCAGGCTGCTTGAGCGCGCCTGCAAAATGTGCGACAAGCACGGCGCCGGTTCGCTTACGGCCCTGCCCATAATAGAAACGCAGGCCAGCGACGTGACGGCTTACATCCCCACCAACGTCATCTCCATAACCGATGGCCAGATCTACCTGGAATCCAGCCTGTTCCACTCGGGCCAGCGGCCCGCCGTCAACGTGGGAATTTCGGTGTCGCGCGTGGGCGGCAGCGCGCAGGTTAAGGCCATGCGCCAGGTGGCGGGCAAACTCCGCCTGGACCTGGCCCAGTATAATGAGCTGGCCGCCTTCGCCCAGTTCGGCTCCGACCTGGACAAGACCAGCACGGACCAGCTGAAGCGCGGCCAGCGCATGGTGGAACTGCTCAAGCAGGACCAGTACTGCCCCATGCCTGTGGAGGACCAGGTGGCCGTGCTGTTCGCCGGCACCCGCGGTTATCTGGACGATGTGGAGCTGGAAAAAGTGCGCGCTTTCGAAACCGCCCTTGTGAAGTTCCTGCGCAGCTCCTACGCCAACCTTATGGCCGATATCGCGGAAAAGAAGCAGTTGGCGCCGGAACTGGAGCAGCGTCTGGCGGATTCTATAACTGAATTCAAAAAGAAATTCATCTAAGGCGGGATCTAATGAAAAAATATCTTATAACCGGCGGAGCGGGTTTTATAGGGTCCAACCTGGCTTTTGCCCTGGCAGAGGAGCGCAAGGCCGGGGTGGTCGTCCTGGATAATTTTTCCTCCGGGAACTACAAAAACCTCATGGCCTTTACCGGTGATATCATTGCCGACGACATACAAAGCCGGGCCTGGTTCGGCAAGGTGGGGGCCGTGGACGCCGTTTTTCATGAAGCCGCCATAACCGACACCACGGTTACCGACCAGCGCAAGATGATGGAAATAAACGTGGACGGTTTCCGCAACGTGCTGGAGTTCGCGCTTCAGGCCGGGGTCAAGCGCGTGGTTTACGCCTCTTCCGCCGGGGTTTACGGCAACGGGCATTGCCCCATGAAAGAGGACCAGACCCCTACCCCGGAGAACGTTTACGGGTTCTCCAAGGCTATAATGGATAACGTGGCGCGCGAGTTCGCGGCCCGGCACAAAGATATGACGCTAGTCGGGCTGCGCTATTTCAACGTTTACGGCCCCCGGGAATATTACAAGGGCCATGCCGCCAGCATGATGTTCCAGCTTTACCACCAGATGAAGGCGGGCAAGCGGCCGCGCATCTTTAAGTTCGGGGAACAGGTGCGGGATTTCGTGTACGTAAAAGACATCGTGCGCGGGAACCTTAACGCGCTGGACGCGGAAAGGTCCGGCGTCTGCAACCTGGGCAGCGGCAACCCCGGCAATTTTAACGAGGTGGTGGAAGCGCTGAACAAGGCCATGGGGCTGGACCTCGCGCCGGAATATTTCGACAACCCGTACTCTTTCTACCAGAATAAGACCCAGGCGGATTTCCGCCAGGCCAAGGCGCTGCTCAACTACAGGCCGCAGTGGAACCTCGCCGACGGGATAGCGGATTACGTGAAAATAATGGGAGAGACGAAAATCTAAACCGATGGCATCATTGCGCGACATCCGGAAGCACATTTCTTCCGTTAAAAGCATAAAACAGATAACCTACGCCATGAAGATGGTGGCGGCCGCGCGCATAAAAAAAGCGCAGGGCTCCATCCTGGCGGCGCGCCCTTTTGCCGTGGAGATGGACCGCCTGATAGCGGACCTTTACCGGGAGCTGGGGGAAGAAGATCTTTCGGGGACTCCGGCGCGGGAACTTTTTGAGGAGCGCCCCGCCGGCGGGCCCCTGTGCCTGGTGCTGGTTACCGCCGATAAGGGGCTTTGCGGGTCTTTTAACACAAATCTTTTAAAAGCCGCGGCCGCCTGGCTCAAAGAAAACCGCGGCAGGAAGATCTGCGTGATGGCGGTAGGCCGCAAGGGGCGGGATTTTCTCCGGCGCCTTAAAGGCCTGGACCTGGAGATAAAGCACGAGCTGATAGGCGTTTTCCCCAAGGCGGGCTACGTTCACGCCCAGCTGCTGGCTGACGCCATAATAACCCTTTACCATGCCGTCCCCGTTCAAAGCGTTACCCTTATCTACAACGAATTCAAGTCCATGATGGCCCAGCGCATAGTGACGGACCGGCTGCTGCCCCTCAAGAGCCACATCAGCGGCGCCGCGGCGGTGCGCCCCGGCGGGGGAGATTTCTCTTTTGAGCCGGATAAGAAGGAACTGCTGTCCGCGCTGTTGCCGCGCCACCTTACGGCGCAGCTGTACCGGACGCTGCTGGAATCGCAGGCGGCCGAGCTGGCGGCGCGCATGAACGCCATGGAGTCCGCCTCCAAGAACGCCACGGAGCTGATAGAGGGCCTCACTTTAAAGATGAACAAGACGCGCCAGGCGATGATAACCACCGAGCTCAACGAGATAGTGAGCGGCTCGGAAGCGCTGGGCGGATAATTTCGAAGGAGCTACCATGAATATCGGAAAAATCGTGCAGATAGTAGGGCCGGTGCTGGACATAGAGTTCCGGCAGGGCCAGCTGCCCAGGATACTCAATGCCCTGAAGATAAAATATAAGGAAGACGGGCAGGATAAGACCCTTGTGGCCGAAGTGGCCCAGCACCTGGGCGACAATACCGTGCGCGCCATCACCCTGGGGCCCACTACGGGCCTGGGCAAAGGTATAGAGGTTTCCGATACCGGCGCGCCGCTTACCGTTCCCGTGGGCGCGGGCTGCCTGGGCCGCCTGATGGACGTGCTGGGCGAGCCCAAAGACTACCGCGGCCCCATAGACACCAAAGAATTCCTGCCCATACACCGCGATCCCCCGCCGCTGACCGAGCAGAAGACCGTCCCTGAAATTTTTGAGACCGGGATAAAGGTGATAGACCTGCTGGCGCCTTTCATGAAGGGCGGCAAGGTGGGTTTGTTCGGCGGCGCCGGCGTGGGCAAGACCGTGGTCATAATGGAGCTTATCAATAACGTCGCGCGCGAACATCACGGCTGTTCCGTGTTCGGCGGCATAGGCGAGCGCAGCCGCGAGGGCAACGACCTCTGGCTGGAGATGCAGGAAGCCAAGCTTTCCGACGGGTCCACCGTGCTCTCCAAGACCGCGCTGGTGTACGGTCAGATGAACGAACCCCCCGGCGCCCGCGCGCGCGTGGGCCTGACCGCCCTCACCCAGGCCGAGTATTTCCGCGACGTGAAAGGCCAGGACGTGCTGCTGTTTTTGGACAACGTGTTCCGCTACGTGCTGGCCAACGCCGAGGTTTCTGCCCTGCTGGGGCGCATGCCGTCGGCCGTGGGTTACCAGCCCACGCTGACCACCGAAATCGGCGCCCTCGAAGAGCGCATCACCTCCACCAGCAAGGGGTCCATTACCTCCATCCAGGCCGTCTATGTGCCCGCCGACGACCTTACCGACCCGGGCGTTGCCAATGTGTTCACCCACCTGGACGCCACCGTGGTGCTGTCGCGCTCCATTTCAGAGCTGGGCATTTACCCCGCCGTGGACCCGCTGGATTCCACCTCCCGCATACTGGACCCGCGCGTGC
>Ga0156425_1009_pt2 | contig 8762 bp, 9 predicted proteins | sample RifOxyA2_FD_108068 | JGI IMG/M metagenome (GOLD analysis project Ga0156425, IMG submission 108068) | Elusimicrobia bacterium RIFOXYA2_FULL_58_8
CCCACTTCGGCCATCGCCTTCATTACCGGGCCGTTCACTATGTCCAGCGGGGACAGTTTAAGGAGCAGCGCGGCTACCGCCTCTTCTATGCCGGACCGGGAACCGTTAAGCACCGCCAGGCGCAGTTTTTCTTCCGGCGGCGCGTCCTGCCGGGCGGCTACCGCATCAGGCTTCTTCACATCGCGGTAGCGCGCGGCAAAAGCCTGGGCGGCGTCCGGTGTGCGGGCAAATACAAGGTCTTCGGCCAGGGTGCGCTCCTCCGGAGTTATTGAAACATAGCGTTTCAGCTTTTCAATGTTGACTATGGCCACGTCCAGGCCGGCCTTGACCGCGTGGTGCAGGAAAACCGAGTTCAACACCTCGCGCGAGGCCGGCGGCAGGCCGAAAGAAACATTGCTCACACCCAGAACGGTTTTTACTCCGGGAAATTCTTTTTTTATTTGTTCAATAGCCTTTATGGTCTCCTGCGCGGTCCGCGCATGTTCGCCGCCCACGGCCACCGGGAAAACCAGTGTGTCAAATATTATATCTTCCGCCCTGAGCCCGCACTCCCCGGTAAGGAAGGCGTAAGCCCGGCGCGCTATGGCCACTTTGCGCTGCGCGTCAAGCGGCAGTCCGTGCTCTTTGTCCTCGTCTATGCAGCCGAACACCAGCTTGGCGCCGTAGGTTTTAACCAGTTCCGCGGCGGCGCGCGGTTTTGCCGGGCCAAACTCGAAGTTGACTGAATTCAGAACGGCCTTGCCGGGAACGGTTTTAAGAACCTCCTCCATCACGGCCAGATCCGTAGTGTCGGTCATTACCGGCAGGCGCACGGCGCGCGCCAGCTTTGGCATGAAGGTTTTAACGTCGGAGAGCTCGTCCCTTTCCGGGTTAGCCAGGCAGACGTCCAGTATGTGCGCGCCCGCGGCGGCCTGCGCCTTGGCCAGGAGCAGCGCCCCGTCCCAATCGTCAGCGGCCACCATGTCCCGGAATTTTTTGGAACCGATGGAATTATTGCGCTCCCCCGCCATCACGGGCGGCTCTATTTCGTCGTAAAAAAGAGCCTCCACCCCGGAAACCACCCAGGGGGCGGCGGCGCGGGGCCGGCGAGGTTTTACGCCTGCTACGGCTTCGGCGAGGGCTTTTATATGCTCCGGGGCGGTGCCGCAGCAGCCGCCGGCCGCGTTGAGCAGGCCTTTCTTCGCGTAATCGGCCATCACGGCCGCGAACTTTTCCGGGGTTTGCCGGTAAAGGCCGTTCTCATCCGGCAGCCCGGCGTTGGGCATTGCGAAAACGGGGAACCGGGCGCGGACGGCCAGGCGCTCCAGGCGCAGGCCCAGCCCTTCCGGCCCGGTGGAGCAGTTAAACCCCAACGCGGCCAAAGGAAAATGCTCCACTGCTGCATAAAACGCTTCTGTATCATGCCCGGACAGCAGTTTATTGCGCTCGTCCATGGTGGCGGAAACTATTACCGGCAGTTCCCTGCCGGCTTTTTTAAAGGCCAGCCGTACCGCGGCCAGGCCGGCTTTGAGGTTTAAGATGTCGTGCGCCGTTTCCAGCAGCAGGACATCCGCGCCGCCGTCCACCAGCGCGGAAAGCTGCTCCAGGTAAATATCGCGCAATTCGTCGAAGCTGAGGCCGCCGGTAACGAACAGGGCTTTATTGGTGGGGCCAACCGAAGCCGCTACATACCGGCGCCGGCCGGGAGTGGAAAACTTTACGGCGGCGGCTTTGGCAAGGGCGACGGAGGCCAGGTTAAACTCGCGCACGCGCGCGGAGAGGCCGTATTCGGCAAGGACGGCCGCGTTGGCCCCGAAGGTGTTGGTTTCTATGAAATCCGCTCCGGCGGCCAGGTAGTCCTCATGTATCCTGGTCACTATCTCCGGTTTCGAGACCGACAATATCTCGTTAAGACCTTCGTGGCCGGCATAGTCGGCGTCTTTCAGGTTAAAGCCCTGGAGATAAGTCCCCATGGCCCCGTCGAAAACCGGGATCCTGTCCGCCAGTAATTTTTTTATCTCGTCGTTAGTGGTCATAATTTATCCTAAAAAAAAACACCTTGCCGACAAACCCGCGAAATGTCCGGTCGGGGCGGCCCGGGGTGTGGGCCCTGCGGGCGCGGGTCTCGCACACCGTGCTCACCCTCATCACTCGGCCGCCGCGCTTACGCAAGCGGCGTACTAGTTGTGTCGTTCGCTTTGCGAACTCCACCCCGTGAAGGCCCGCCGGGCCCACACCCCGGGCCACCCCTCCGCGGTCTTTTACCGCCGCTAAAACTGCCCGAACAACTCGAACGCGTTTGCGGTCGTCTTTTGGGCCGCATCCTCCAGACTTACTCCAAACTCCGCGGCCACCCTGGCGGCTATTTCGGGAATGAAAGACGGATCATTCCTTTTACCCCGGGCGCTCTGCGGGGGCAGGTACGGGCAATCGGTCTCGAGCACTATATTTTCAAGGCCGGCTTTTTTAATAGTGTCGCGCAGGCCATGGTTGTTTTTGTAAGTGAACGTGCCGTTCACCCCCAGTGCGAGGCCGAGGTCCAGACCGGCCCGGGCATCCGCCCAGCTGCCGGAAAAACAGTGCAGCACGCCGCGGAATTTCCGGGCCGGCCGATAATCCCACCGCTCAAGCGAGGCCAGCAGGTCCGCGTAAGCGTTCTGGCCCGGTTGTTTGCCGTTGCGGGCGTGAAACACGGCCGGCTTCGCGAATTTGGCGCATAGCGGCAGCTGGGACCCCAGCAGCGCCAGCTGTTCTTCCCTGGTGCCGGCATCCCACCAGTAGTCAATGCCCGCCTCCCCCAGCGCCACGGCGCACGGCAGGCTCATGAAACTTGCCAGTTCCGGCAGCATTGAAAGGGAAAAAGTTTTACCGTATTCGGGATGCACCCCGAAAGCGCAGGCGACCCTGCCGGGATAGGCCGCGGCCAGCCGCACACCCTGCGCCCATTCACCTGGCGCGCAGGCAATCTCCACCACTTTCCCCACCCCGGCCGCGAAAATATTATCCATAACTGCGGGCCGCTCCGCGTCAAAAGCCGGGTCGTTCAGGTGCGCATGCGTATCCACGAAAAGCATTCACATATTAAACCATTTCACCCGCCTGTTGCGGAATCTCGCGCGTTCTTTTCGTATAATTATCCTTGATTATGACAGAACAGGCTATTATCTACACAGCGCTGGCGTTATTTGCCGTATGGCTGGCCAGGCTCACCGCGCATTATCTGCGGCGGAGCGGCGGCGACGCAATGCCCACGACCGGCAGCCGGCTGGCAGAGCTGGGGATAACCGCGCCGCTGCGGGATTTTTACCGCCTTGCCGTATTGATAGAGGAAGAAGGGCGGGACTTTTACCTGAGACTTGCGGCGCAGGCGTTAAACCCGGACACCCGGAAACTGTGTTCAAGCCTGGCGGAGGAAGAGGCGGTTCATAAGAACCTGTTCCAGGACCAGTTGAACCGCTGGCGCTCCCTGCCGGCGAACCCCGCGCAATGGCACGTTTTCCTGGAGCAGGCGAAACAAGCCGGCATCTTTGAGGATTTCCCTGGCGATAAAGCCGCTGAAGAGGAAATGGCCCGGTTCGCTATACGCCAGGAAAGAAAAACCGCGGAATTTTACGGGCACTTCGAGACCGCTTTCCCCGACGCCTGGCGCACCGCCAGGATGCGCGAACTGGTTGAGGAAGAGCGCAGCCATGAAAACCGGCTCCGGGCGGCATATCCGCAGGTCTCCTGAAGGCCCCCACAGATCAGCGCAATACAACAAAAGACCTGGGCGCCATTTTCAAACGGAACCCTTTTCCCAAAGCCGCCAATTTAACACCGCAGTTTATTACGGGTTCTACTGCCTCTCCAAGCGCAGCCTTGCCGCAGACGACTTCCCCGACGGAGGCGGAGTTGTTAATAAAACACACGATCTGTTTTCCCCCCGGCAGAAAACGCCTGAAGGCAAGGATACTCCCATCGCAGTATTCTTTAATGAACGCGAATTTTCCGTCCCTGATAACCCGGCTGCCGCGGCGCAGCGCCGCCAGCCGCCTGTAGAGCTCAAGCAGGCCCGTATCCCATAATTTTTTATTGCCCCAGGGCATACCGCGCCTTGAACCATGGTCGCATGTGCCCTCAAGGCCTATTTCCTCGCCATAATAGATGTTTATGGCACCGGGGAACAGGAAGCTGAAAACTACGGCCAGTTTGACGCGGGCCTTATCTTGCCCGTAAGTATCCGCCATCCGGTCTGTGTCATGGCTGGACATCATATTCATCTGCACCAGGTTCACCGCGGGCCGATAGCGCGCCAGCAGTTTCTCTATGGCGGCCATGAACGCGCCCTGGTTTATGCGGCCAAGGCGGCGGCCCGCGTAGGAATGTGTAAGCCGGACCTTTTCCCCGCCAAAATAGGAAATGCAGCTGGCGCTGAGCCCGTAATTCATAACCGCGTCGAACTGGTCCCCCTTCAGCCAGCGCTCGGCCGGGCCCCAGATCTCGCCGGTTATATAACAGCCGGGGTTTATTTTTTTACACACCCGGCGGAATTCCCGCCAGAAAGCGTCGTCTTTTATCTCATACGGCACATCCAGGCGCCAGCCGTCTATGCCGCGCTTCAGCCAGAAAGCGGCCACCTCCATTATAAAACTGCGCACCTGCGGGTTCGCTGTATTGAATTTGGGCAGGGCGGGCAGGTTCCACCAGCAGTGGTAGTTTGGTTTTTCCGCGGCTGACAGGTTGTAGGCTTTAACCGGGTAGCCGCGCACATGCCACCAGTCTTTATACGGCGACGCCTCGCCGTTCTCCAGCAGGTGGTTAAACTGAAAAAAACCGCGGCTGGCGTGATTGAATACGCCGTCAAGGATAACCTTTATCCCGTGCCTGTGGGCCGCGGCGAGCAGGGAATCAAAGGCGCCGTTCCCGCCCAGCACGGGGTCCACGGAAAAATAATCATGCGTATGATAGCGATGGTTGGCAGCCGAAGTGAAGACGGGGTTCAGGTAGATGGCGTCCACGCCCAGGCCGCGCAGGTAGCCCAGTTTTTCCTCCACCCCTTTAAGATTTCCACCTTTGAACCCGTGCGGGGTTTCCGCGCTCTCCCACTTCTCGAAAACCTCGCCGACTCCCGGCACGACGGCCCTGGCAAAACGGTCGGGAAACACCTGGTAGATCACCGCGCCTTTTACCCAGCCGATATCTTTCATAATACAGATGTCCTGATTAGTCCCCGGCTTCCGCGTCGGGGATATCCGCCACAACCTTTTTCCGGCCGGAGGCCGCCCAGGTAAGGTAGGAGTGCATGAAGGAGTCCAGGTCTCCGTCCATTACGGTCTGGATCTGCGAAGTCTCATGGCCGGTACGCAGGTCTTTTACCAGCTGGTAGGGCATAAAAACATACGAGCGTATCTGGTGGCCCCAGCCGATGGCCCCTTTCGCGTCGTAACGGCGCTCCATTTCCGAGCGTTTCTTGTCCATTTCCACTTCATACAGGCGGGCCTTTAGCATCGTCATCGCCGTTTCGCGGTTCTGGTGCTGGCTGCGCTCTATCTGACAGGCCACCACTATGCCGGACGGGATATGCGTAAGGCGCACCGCGGTCTCCACCTTGTTCACGTTCTGGCCGCCCGCGCCGCCGGAGCGGAAGGTGTCGAGCTTGATGTCCTTGTCTTCCACCTTTATCTCTATATTGTCGTCGATATCGGCCAGAACGTCTATGGAGGCGAAAGAGGTATGGCGGCGTTTATTTGAATCGAAAGGCGAAATGCGCACCAGCCGGTGCACGCCTATCTCGCTCTTAAGGTAGCCGTAGGCGTACTTGCCCCGTATGAACGCCGTTACGCCGCGCACACCCGCCTCCTCACCCTGCAGCATGTCCGTTATGGAGAAAGGGAACCCCTTGGCCTGCGCCCAGCGGGTATACATGCGCAGCAGCATCTGCGCCCAATCGCAGGCTTCGGTGCCGCCGGCCCCGGCGTGAATGCTTAAAATAGCGTCGCACTTATCCAGCTCGCCGGAAAGTTTCAGCTCAAAATCAAGAACGTCCAGTCTTTTAGCCACGTTTTCGAGCCCGGCCATTATCACCGGCAGCTCCGCGGCGTCGCCGGCGTCGCAAGCAAGCTCGAAATGCACCTTAAAATCTTCCATTTCACGGGCCACGCTATCGAGCATATCCACGCTTTTTTTAAGGTCGTTAAGGTCCTTCAAATGCGCCTGGGCTTTTTGCGTATCTTCCCAGAAGCCGTCGGAACCGGACTGCGCTTCTTTTTCCCTGAGCGCGGCGCGCTTGGCCTCAAGGCCGAACAGCCGGGCCGAGTCGGAGAAAAAAGCCTCCAGTTCGGCCAGCTTGTTGGCGACATCCTTGATTTCCAGCGTTCCTGCCATATTATTATTTTACAATACTTGCGCAGGCGCCGTATCGCGCCATACCCGGCAGGCGGCGCGGGCCGGGCCCGGCCCCGCACGGCGGCTCACCTTTGTTTTAGACTGTTATTTTAATAGAATTTACCTGTGACGAACCGGCTTCTGGAAATACGCGGAAAAATAGACACGCTCGACAGGCGGATCGGCCGCCTGCTCGCGCGCCGCTTCGCGCTGGCCATGCCGCTCAGGCTCCTTAAGAATAAAGTCTCGGACCCGGCACGGGAAAAACAGGTGCTCGCCAATGCCGCCGCGGGCGCCGGCAAGCCGGCTTTCCGCGGGGCGGTAAGGGCCGTTTTCACGGAAGTGATCCGCCAATCAAAAAAACTGCAGGCTTGCGGGCAATAATGCTTATACATCTTACCAGGACGATTTCCCGCCAGGACAGACAGGAACTCCTGAGGCGCGTAGCCCTGCTGCTGCCCGGCGCCCGCGCGCGCAGCTCGGCCGCCGGCCTCACCGTTACTGGTTTTTTTCCGGCCAAAGCCGCCGACGCCGTCCCCCTGCTGGAAAACCTCCCCGCCGTGCTTAACATAGAGCTGGCCGTTCAGGAACTCTGCCCGCTGGCCACGAATGCCGCCGCCCGCAAAAGTTTCAGCAAACCCCTGGATTTCAGCGGCGGTTTCATTTTTATCGCCGGCCCGTGCGCCGTGGAGGGCGAAGCGTCTTACCTGGCCTCGGCAATGGCGCTTAAAGCCGCGGGCGCCAGCGCCCTGCGCGCGCCGCTCTTCAAGCCCCGGTCATCACCCTACGCTTTTCAGGGCATAGGCTTTGCGGGGCTCAAGATCATCGCCCGGGCAAAAAAGATCTCCGGGCTCCCGCTGGTTACCGAAACCACGGATCCCAGGCAGATAGCCAGGCTGGCCCCTGTCTGCGACATGCTGCAGATAGGCGCCCGCAACATGCGCAACTACGAACTCCTTAAAGAGGCCGGACGCTCCGGCCTCCCCGTGCTGCTTAAGCGCGCCATGCGCGCCACGCTGAAAGAATGGCTGCTGTCCGCGGAATACCTGCTTAAGCACGGGACGCGCGACCTGGCGCTCTGTGAACGCGGCGACTCGGTTTTTTCCGCCGACAATACCGGCCTGGATTTCGCCATAATGCGCGCCGCTAAAAAAACAACCGGCCTGCCCGTGCTTGCCGACCCCAGCCATTCCTCGCGCGAGCGCACCCTGGCCGCGGCCCTGGCTCTTAAAGCCGCCGCAGCCGGAGCCGACGGGCTGCTTATAGAGGCGAGCGTAGACCCGCGCGGCGCAAGGGTTGACGGCCGCCAGACTTTGACCGTGGAAAAATTTTCCAAAATTGTCGGCGCCATCCTGTGCAAAAAAACAAAATAATACGGGCCGGCCTCCTGGGCGGCCGGCTTTCCCGCTCCCTCTCCCCCGAGGTCTTCGGCGTTTTCGCGCGTCAGACCGGGACTGAAATACGCTACTCACTGCGTGAAACGGAAGCTTCCGGCTTGAGCGCGGTTATTGCCGGGGCCAGGGGCGAAGGCTGGAGCGGCTTCAACGTTACCTTCCCGCACAAGCGCGCCGTATTACCCATGCTCGCGCTGACGGACCCAGCGGCCAAGGCCGCCGGCGCAGTTAACGCGGTACGCTTCGGCAGGGCCGGCCTTGAGGGCCTGAATACCGACGCCCGCGCCCTGCTGCAGGCTTTCGAGGGGCACGGCGTCACCGTTCAGGGGAAAACCGCGGTAGTTTTCGGCGCCGGAGGCGCCGCCGGCGCCGCAGGCTGGGCGCTGGGCCGTTCCAGAGCGGCCTCGGTGACCATATTGGCTAGAGACCAGGAACAGGCCCTTGCCCTCGCCTTGCGCCTGTCTGAATGTTTTACCGAAACCCGTTTTACCACGGGAACTTTCGCCGCCCCGGCAGGCCTGCCCGATATAGCGGTGAACGCTACGCCCCTGGGGATGTACACGCCGGAGCCTGTCCCTTTTACTCCGGCGGCGGGCTGCGTATGCGTGGATTTTGCCTACACGCCTGGCGGCACGGCGTTCATCCGTGCGGCCCTGGCGGCAGGGACCGGCTGCATTGACGGACTGGAACTGCTCGTAGCGCAAGCGGCGCTGTCGCTGAAATTCTGGACCGGCCTGCCTGCGGGAGATATTGTAAAATTTACCCGTGAGGCCCTTGGCCTTCTTTTGGAAAGAAAGGAACCTTAAATGCTTCGATATTTAACCGCCGGAGAGTCCCACGGGGAAACACTGACAGGGATCCTTGAGGGATTCCCCGCCGGAGTGCCCGTTACGGCCGCTCATATTGCCACCCAGCTAAAACGCCGGCGGCTGGCCCCCGGCCGCGGCCCGCGGCAGGCGCACGAAGCCGACGCTTTCGCCGTAACGGCCGGCCTTCACAAGGGGATGACCACAGGCGCCCCCATAG
>Ga0156425_1051_pt1 | contig 8711 bp, 3 predicted proteins | sample RifOxyA2_FD_108068 | JGI IMG/M metagenome (GOLD analysis project Ga0156425, IMG submission 108068) | Elusimicrobia bacterium RIFOXYA2_FULL_58_8
CCTTGTTGGCATAAGTGCTGTCCGGATTATTTACACTGTCGTTGGCCCAGGTATAGACGAAGAAAGTGTCCGTAGTACCGGGCAGCAGGTCATAGAAAGTTGAAGAAATACCGAGGCTCCAGTTCTTTACCCCGGTGCCGGGCGCCACCATCATAGTGCTTACGCTTACCGTCCCGGTCCACCCGTCGGCCTCCGAATCCCACCACAAATTATCGCTCTTGCGCTTGATGGCGGCGTACACAAAGCCGTCCAGCCCCGACGCGGTGCAGGTGGAGGCGCTGCTCTGGTCCGCCGCCGTGCCGGCTATGGCCGTCAGGCGGGCGGCCATAGCTCCGCCGGCGGTGGTAACGCGGGTCTCCGGCGCCGACACGTCGTAATTGAAACTTGCGCTGCGCTCCACGCTGTTGCCGGCCTGGTCCACGGTGCGCACGGTCAGGTCGTAGTTCTGGCTGTCGCGCCAGGCTATACCGTTTATTGACCAGCCGCATTCCACACCGCCGTCCGCAAGGGCGCAGTTGCCGCCGGTCTTCACCCACACCTCTCCGGCCTGCCAGGTGGTACCGGTCCAGTACGTGTTGCCATATTTCAGTTTATAGGTGACCGTGCTTACCCCGGCCTCGCCCGCGGCGTCGAAGGCCGTGCCGGAGATATAGGTTAAAGCGGACCCCGCGTTATTCGGGCTGGTAACAACGGGAGTACTGATGCTCAGGCTGGGAGCGTATTTATCGTATTTAAAGTAGCGCACATATTTCGGCGTATCCCCAAGGTCGGTATTGCCGCCGGTCTGGCATTGTCCCGCTGTGCTGAGCGGACCCCAGGGGCAATTGGATTTGTGCTGGTTGCCGGCTTTATCCTTGGCGTAGATCTCTACGCGGTACAGGTCCCCGGTATCGAACTGCGTCAGGGCCATATCATACGACCAGTTTACGCTGTCGCTGATGCTTTCCTTCAATATCCACGCGGTAGCGTCATCGTCGTAGTCGAATTTACTCAAAGTGTTGGGGTTCAGGTATTTGTCGGCGGTTTTGTCGTAAACGCGCATGTATACCTGGCGCTTGTCCAGCGAGTCGGAAACATTGTCGACCACAGCACCGCTGGCGATGGTTACTGTATTCAACCAGCCCGCACCGGCTTCCATTGTGGAAAGGCCTATAACCCAGGAATGCGCGGTAACCGTAGGAGCCGTGACATCGTAGAGAAAGGTATGGCTGGACACATAAGGCGGGAAATACCGGAGCAGATTCCCGGCGGTATTTTCCGCACGTACGTACAGGCGGTATTTTCCACCGTCCACCCAGGTGGGGCTTGAGATGGTTGTCGCGCCGGTAAAGGTGAGCGTCATGGCCGTCTGGCCGTCTACAGCCGTATCCGGCGTAAAGAACATGTCCGGACTGCCGCCCTGCTCGGCGTTGGTGGACTGCCAGACCGCATGGGGGAAAACCGGGGGATCCGAGGTCCCCACCGCCCAGGCTTTGCCGTTCCAGTAATTGCCGTTATTGTCCAGGAACGCCGTCCACACCTGGTTTATGCGCCCGCCCTGCGGGTCCAGGCTGAAAGACAGCGAACTCTGCGCGTTTTTGGCGCTGCCGGAAACCGGGTCGAAACCGGAAATAGTGGGGGTGCTGTAGCGGTATTCGAAAGACATTTTCAGCTGCGCGGAATTTTCGATATTGACCGCGGAAGCCGGGTTATTAACAAGGTCGCGGCCCCAGCTGTAAATATTGAAGGTATCGGTACCCTTAAGCAGGTCGTAAAAGGTGCTGGAAAGCGAAAGGTTCCAGACTTTTATAGCGCTGACGCCGGTGGGCGTAACCGTCATGGTGCTGACGTTCGCGGCATCGGTCCAGGTGCTGCCGTTCCAGGTGAAATTATCCGACAGCCGCTTTATTTTTACATAGAAAGCGGTCAGGTCCAGGCCGGAAGGCGTGGTGGTGGCGGCATACACCTCGTCGACAATGGTACCGGTGATGGCGGACAGGCGGGTGGTGTACAGGCCGCCCGGAGTGGTAACTTTCGACTCGGGAGCGTCGGTATCGTAGGTAAACGTAACAGCCCTGGTATCGGACACATTGCCCGCGCGGTCAACAGCACGCACACTGAAGGTATAAGCCTGGCCGCTGGCCCAACTGAAGCCGGCCACCGCGGGCCAGTTTATAAGCCAGTTGCCGGAAGCAGCCACCGTGGTAGTAACCCAGACCTGCGAGGCGCCCCAGGCGGAGCCGTTCCAGTATTTTGACCCATCGGCATATTGCAGGGAATAAGACACGCCGGCAATGCCGGAATAGCCGATATCCGTAGCCGAGCCGGAACTGTAATTGAGCGCACCCGCGCCTATATAATTGGGCGCCATATCAGTGGGTGAAGAAATAACCACGGAGGGCGCCTTGTTGTCGAATTTAAAGTAGCGGATATACTTCGCCTTGCCGTCAGTGGCGCTGCCGGTGCGGCAGGCGGATTGGTCGGAAGGGAAGGAGACCGTAGCGGTGGAAGGGCAGTTAGCGTACTCCATGTTGCCGGCGCCGTCCGTTCCGTATATCTCTATCTTATACCGGTTGCCGGATACGAACTGCGCGTTGACGAGCGGATACTCCCAGTAGTCCGTCTTCCCGGCCATCTCGTACCAGGCGGCGTTCTTATCGGTGATGTCGAACTTTATGGCGGTATTAGGGTTAAGGTATTTCTGCGCGTCCAGGTCGTAAGTCCTGGCGCGGATTATGCGCTGGCTGGTATTGCTCTGCACATTATCGGCCACCGCGCCGCTGGAAAGCACGGCTGAGACCCAGCCATTATCAGAGCCCCAGATATCAGTATGCGTTGAAAGGCCCACTATGCCGCTGTACGCGGTTACCGTAGGGATAGTTACGTCATAAATGAACCTGTAACCTATATACGGGGGAACCGAAAGATTGTTCAGCGGGCGGGCGTCGCTTTTAGCGCCGAGCTCCGCCTCCGTTTCCGAGGTGCCCACCTGCTGCAGGGAGTCGGAAGAAACCACCGCTATGTAATATTCCCTGCCGTCCTTCCACTCGGGGATAATAACTCCGGTAGCCGCGCTGCTGCTAAGGTACAGCGGGCGGGAAAGCGGCAGCTGGGTAGCCCACTCCATAGCCGGGCTGGCGCCCGTCCCGGTGGTTACCCACACCTCGCCGGCGGTAGTGCTCCAGCCCCAGCCGCTGCCGGCCGGGCCGCTGGCGTCGTTGGCGGCGCAGGCGCCATTGGCCGCGGAAGTCATGGTATTACACCAGGAACGCCAGGTACTGGTGGAAACGTCGTCCAGGTAAAGATTACCGGCCGGGTTGGTGGACATAATAAGCAGCCAGGCCTTTCTTGAACCCGACCCCGTGCCACTCTGGCCCAGACCGTCGTTTATGGTTATAGACAGGGGATAGGCCGAGGCCTGGTTGGACCCGGCGCGCGCAACGGGCCTGGTAATGCTCACCTCCGGAGCCTTGCTGTCTTTCAGGACGATGATCTTTGCCGATTCCGGACCGCCGGTGTTCACTGAAGGACCGTCCGAGGTGCGGCCCCTGGCCGAGAGTTCGTACTGGCCGTCCTCCGGGCTGAAGGCGTACGACCACGGCGCGGAAGAAGCCAGGCTGAAAAACGCGGTTTCCTCATCGTACAAAGCTGACATAAACTGGCCGTAAGAGTGCCCCCAATAAGCCCCGTCGGAACGCTTTATTTTCAACTGGGTGGTATAGTCGGGAGGGTTGGAGTTCGCCTGCCCTGACAGAGGGAAAAAACTCATAGTCCCGCTTATCACCGAAAAGCCGCTAATATCCCCGGCCGGCGGGGACGTAACCAGCGCGGAAGACATGGTCACATAAAAAGTGGAGGTGTAAACGCCGTATTGGGCAGGATTTGTGCCGGTGGGGCTCGTGGGGTTTACGACCCGGATATCATACGGCAGCCCCTGTGGTGAAGCAACGGCGGAAGTCGAAATTTTCATGCGGGCCGTAAAGGTGCTCTCGGAACCGTCCAACGGGATATTTAACGCGTCGGCCTGGTATATCTCCCCGGTAAGCTGGCCGCCCACCACTACACCCAGTTTAGCGGTACCGCCGCCTACGCCGCTCCAGTTCATAAGGTTCTTGGCAACTACCTGGATATCCCGGTAATACCCGGCCGTGGCGGAGTTATTGGGGAAGCCTGAGCCTGAAGTGCGGCCATCGCCCGGGTCCACGTCGTACACGCGCTTGATAACCGGTTTAGGGATGGTAATGGTGACCGCCTGCGTAGAAGCGCGCATATCTTCGTTGCGTATTATCAGGGTGTAAGGCCCGCCGGTAAAGTTGACAGAAGGATTTATGACCACCGAAAGCGTGATATGCTGGGCGTCTGTAAGCGTAACGGGAGTTACCGTCACATCGGTTTGCGCCAGGCCTCCGGCGGTCAGCAGAAAAGCTTCCGGCATCCTGTTCGTCAGTTCCGGTATCCTCTTAAAATTCGTGCCGGTGACCAACAGGTCGTACACATTGGTACTGAAAGGCGCGTTGGTCGGGGAAGAGGCTATGGAAATTATGGTGGGGGCGCTCTGCGTTGAAGTGGGGATAAAATCAAAATTCACGCCCTTTACGTCATCCTCGTAAACGCAGGCGAGGGGCGACGGCTGCTGGGCGGTGGAGGGCAGTATGGCATAGTCGCCGCTGCGCCACTTGGTGTCGAAGGTCCAGCCATTGGTGTCGCTCAGGGCCGGCACTGGGGCCAGAGTAACGTTGGTGCGAGCATTGACGGTGCGCAGGACGTTGCCGTCGGTGGAAGTCCAGACCGCGTAGATCTTGTCCAGGCCGTCCACCGGGGACCTCACCAGGGAGATGGAAGGGTTCCACAATGCGTCCAGGTTGGGGCCGCTGCCCGTATCGTCCAGCAGCAGCGCCGCGTTCCAGGCGCCGGAGCCTGTCCTTTTCCTGTAATACAGGTCGCCGGTGGCGTCCACATAGACCAGGTGGACTATTTCAGTACCGGGCTCGCTGACCATAGCCCAGCCCTGGCCCTTAACGTTATTGTCAGTATTGGTATCGCCTATGTCTATGGATAATTCCCAGGTCCTGGCGCCGGCATCAGTTCGCCTTTCTATAGTAAGGTACGGCGCGGAAACGACAGAAGTTGTATTATTCATGTCCGAACGGTAGGCGACTACCAAGCCGCCCGCATTACCCACTTCCACCATGGTGGCGAAAGTGTTTTCCGGGATAGGACTGTCTGTGCGGTTGGTGCCGTTGTCGGAATTGCCGATATCCGTGCCGTCGCCGGAATCTATCTGATTGGCGCCGCTGATGGTCATATTCACATCGCCGGCAAAACCGAACATGGTAAGTGTGGAATTCTTGCCGCCGGTAATCGCGCTCACCGTATTGGCCGTACCGTATTTTTTAAGCAAAATACTGCCGGGCATGTTGGGATAAACCAGGGTGGTGCCGCCGTTAGGCGACCGCGTCTGGGGATCGCCGAAACTTATAGAGTCGGCGTCGCTCAGCACGCCGCGTATAACGTGAAGGGCGGTGTTGCCGGGAGCTGGAGGGCAGACCACATAAACCTCGTGACGGGAAGGTTCCTGGAACATGCTGCAATAGCCGCTTACCTGGCTGTCAGCAAAAATAGGCTGCTCCGCGCCGAAAACGCCGTTCTTGTAGGACTTGTAAACGAAGTTCGAATCGGCGCCCGTATAAAAGAACCAGTACCGGTCATAATCCCGCTGGTAGGCCACTTTTCTTGTACCTGGATACCGGGTCTTGCCATTATCGGACACCTGAAGTTCATAGGAGAAAGTTTGTAAAGGCAGCAAGGCAGCGAGGAAGGCCGCATAAACAGCGCCTCCCCTTATGAATTTGCCCAAAACCCGCAGGATTGCGCTCCGGACGGGCTCACCTTTTAACGCGCAAAAACGGGCAAGGGCGGATTCAAATCCGCCTTTAGCACCGTTATTTTGCGCTTTTGCCATCATAAAGTGTTCAGGGTTGCTTTCTGGCCTCTAGTATAGCCGCCGCTCTCTGTGCCGCTCTTTCAAGAGCCGGCGCTTTAGGGCTCTTCAGCGCTTTCAACCCCCCAACCACCTTTTTATCGCCTATTTTTACCAGCGCCTGCACGGCGGCCTGGCGGATGTTTACATCTTCGGCTTCGTCGGCGGCCTTTGCCAGCAGGGCGTCAACCACATTCCTGCCCCTGAAATTAGCCAGGGCCTCGGCGGCTTTCCAGCGGGTATCGATATTTGCGTGGCCAAGCAGAGCGATAAGCCTGCCGGCGGCGCGGTTGTCTTTGAGCAGGCCCATGCCCTCTAGGGCGTGCAGGCGGGCATTGTCATCGGCGCCGTCCAACGCTTCGGAGAGGGCCGGGTAGGCGGCGGCATCTCCCTCTTGGGCCAGGCCCCTGGCGGCTACGGCCTGCACGCGCGCGTCTTTGTCCGCAAGCAGTTCTTTTAGCCGTACGCGCTTTTCCGGATCTTTGCCGCCCGCTATCTGAACGGCAGCCTGCGCCCGTTTTTCCGGGTCCGCGTCTTTAGCGTCGAACTCGATAACGGCAAATACGGGGGCTTGTTTTACCGCGGCAGGAACAGCTACAGCCGGCGCCGCAACCGCGGCAGGAGTCTTAACAGCGGGCTTTTTGGCGGCCAAAGACTTCACAGGCAGAGCGAAAAGCGCCAGCGCGCAAAGAAAGAGCGCGGCGGCGGCAGGGATTTTTTCTAGTTTCAGTACCATCATTTTTTTAAACGAAACGGCAAAAGACAGCCCGGCAGGCGCGCGCGCGTCTACCAAGGTGCTTATTATAATCATTATATTATAATACAAATTGGATATTGCGGGAAAGTTAAATATCGATAAAACCGCTGTTTCGCGCGTGCGGAAACCCAAAAAACCACAAACAGACAATAAAAAAGCCGCTACGGCACAAGCCGCTGCGGCAACATACAGCAATAAAGAGCGGAAAAACCGCTTTTTCATAGCATCTTCGGCAGCCTGGCAGGCCAGTTTGGCCCCTCAGCTTTGCGCCGCCGGCTTAAGCCGGCTTTGCTATTGTCGGATAACAACCCAAAAAAAACGCCCCGCTCACCTGGGACACACACCGCGCCGTACACCGCACCGCGTCTGTCTGCGACCGCGCCGCAACCGCACCTGCACCTACCAAGCCAGATGAGCGGGGCACCACACTACCTCACGGTTATAGTATAGCAGATTTCCCGCGTCTGTCAAGGCCCACCTATTGACAAGTCAAGGGACTTTAAAAACCTTAAGGAGCACAGGGTCAGAACTGGCCAACGCCGCCGGGAACTCCCGGAAAACCCCGCCCTCTTTATCCGCCGCACCCGGCCCGTCGGTGGGCCCCAGAATAATGTCCGGGGCCAGCCCCTTGCCCTCCAAATCCAGGCCGGCGGGCGTAAGCAGCCGGGCTACCGTAAGCCGCAGGGCCGCGCCGCCCTTAAGGCGGAATCCCCTGGTGGCCGATACACTGCCGGCCGTAACCCCGCCCACAATGGAAGCCCCGCCCCACTCGCGCAGGGCCGCGGCAAAAATTTCCGCCCGGGAAATGGTTTTACCATCCACCAGGATAACCGGTTTAAGCCCGGCGTAGGGCCCGGGTCCGCCGGCGGAAAAAACCTTGCTGTACCCGGCATGGCGGGAAACGGCCCTGAAAACCGGCCCCGCGCACGGGGCAAAAAGAGCCAGCGAAGAGGAAAGCTCCTCCAGCGAGCCGCCATAATTACCGCGCAGGTCTATTATGATCCGCGCCGCACCGCGGTCAAGCAGGTCGTTCATTTCAGCCTTCAGCCGCGGAGTGGTATTGCGGGAAAAATTAACGATACGCAGGTAGCCGGCGCGCGAACCAGGGATATTAAAACCCCACACCGTGGGCATACCGCCCAGGCTCCGCTTAAGAGTTGAATTGATGGCGCCGCCGAGGCGCTTTTCACCCTTAACCCTGAAAGCCCCGCCCGCGGAACCGTAAAGCGCCGCAGCCAGCTCCGGGTCGGCCAGGTCCGCCACAGTCTGGCCGTCCAAAGAGCTTATAACATCGCCGGCCCTTATCCCTTCCGCCTCGGCCGGGGAGCCGGGAAAAACCCGCACCGCCACGGCCGCGGCGCCGCCGCGCCACAGCACCAGGCCCGCGCCGGCCTTCCCGCCGCCGAAAGAACCGGATTGCGGACGCTCTCCGGGCGGGAAAAAAAGAGCGTAGGGGTCGAAGGAAGAAAGCGCCGCGGCCCCGGAGGCGCGCAGGCTTTCTTCCAAGCGCGCAAGATCGCATTCGGCGTAGCTGTGCCGGTCAAAAACCATAACTATTTCCGCCGGGTCAGCCTGGCCTTTGCCGCAGCCCGACAAAAGCAGAGCAAGCACTGCCGGCAGCACACGGGACATTTATCCTCCAGAAGTTAAAACACAGTGCGGCAGACCCCGTTTTTACGTACAACCGGGGGAACCGAAAGGGATGGAAAATCCGCCTGTGTTGTCAGTGCAGCCCACCTGTCTGCCATCCGAATCAAAAACAGTCTGAAAACCGTCCGAAGGACCGTAAGTTGTATAACCAAACTCGTCCGTCACGCCCACATCCTGCTTCGCTTGGGGGTCTGAAAGTGAAGTTATGCCGCCGCCGTCCTCCGCCTCTTTCTCCTTCAGGCCGGGCTCGGGGGTAAACCCCTTGAACAGGGAATTCATCATGCCGGGCAGCAGTTTAGCGGCCAATTCGTCTTTAGCGTCTTTTTTCTCCTCGCCGGAAGGGTC
>Ga0156425_1060_pt1 | contig 8593 bp, 5 predicted proteins | sample RifOxyA2_FD_108068 | JGI IMG/M metagenome (GOLD analysis project Ga0156425, IMG submission 108068) | Elusimicrobia bacterium RIFOXYA2_FULL_58_8
GTCCCCGTTCTTGAGGCCGGCTTTAGGGGTTTTTTTCCCGTTAACGAAAGTGCCGTTAGTTGAGTTAAGATCTTCTACGAACCAGCCGCCGCCAGCTTCGTAGAATTTGCAATGATGCCCCGATACCGCGGCGTTGTCAAGAGGGATATCATTGTCGGGCTTCCGGCCAAGGGTAATGACGGGCTTGGCCAGCGGGATTTCCTTGATAAAGGCGGATTCAAACTTAAGCATTAATTTAAGCATAAGATTTTTTTACCATATCCTTCAGTGTCTCTTTGAGCGTTTTGGCTTTAACTGTCCCTATTATGAGGGTGATGTTGTCAGGGCCGCCGTTGGCGTTGGCGGCGGCCACAAGTAGGCCGCACGCCTGTCCGTCGTCGGGCTGCAGCTTGAGCGTCTCCAGTATTTCCTGTTCTTTTACGGCCTTGAAGAGGCCGTCGGTGCACAGAAGCAGCCTGTCCTCCTGTGCAAGCTCGGTTTCGATCAAGTCTACGGCCGGTGCTTTCTGGGTGCCCAGCGCCCGGGTAAGGATGTTTTGCAGCGGGGAGACTTCCGCCTGTTCTTTTGTGAGGAGACCGCTGCGCACATGTTCCATTACAAGCGAATGGTCCTCTGTTATCTGTTTCAGCTTGCCGTCGTGCAGCAGGTACGCGCGGGAATCGCCTATGTGCGCCAGGCAGATGCGTGGGCTTCTGAAGAGGGCGGCTGTCAGGGTGGTGCCCATGCCCTTGTTGCTGGTGCCGGAATTGCCGGCTTCAAAAATTACGGAGTTGGCCAGCTGGACGGCAAAGCCCAGCTGGTTGGTCTCAAGGCAGAACTTATCCGTGTAAGGCTTGGGTTTGAGGCCGGTGCGCGACATGGATTCAAACTTGTCTCGCGTTACTTTTACCCCCAGGGAACTTGCGACTTCCCCGGAACTGTGCCCGCCCATGCCGTCGGCCACTATAGCAAGCCCGATCTCCGGGGCAAGCAGGTAGCTGTCTTCGTTATTGGTGCGCACTTTGCCCGCATCCGAGGCGGCGCTGAATTCTATTTTTAGGCTCATTTTTTCTCATCCTCCGGGTAGATAAGAGGGAATGTGTTTTCAAGGTCCGCGCCTTCGGTCCGCGGCTTCGGGGCCGGGCGCGCGGCGGGTTTAGGCTGCGCAACCGGCGGCGTGTCGGGTGGCTTTACAGGCGGCGCGGCGGGAGCGGCGGCCGGGGCAGGCGCCGGGGATACCTTTAATGTCATTTCAAGGCCCGCTCTGGGCGGAAGTTCTATTCCGAGAGGCGGCTGTGACGGGGTGGCCTGCGGTGCGGCGGTTGGCGCCGGAGCCGGCTTTGGGGCAGGGAGGGGCGCCGCCGCGGGCTTTATCTGTGCTGCCGGCTGCACCACCGCGGTAGCCGGCTTTGGCGCGGGCTGGGCGGGCCGGGGCGCCGCCGCGGGTTTTACCTGGGCTGCCGGTACCGGTTTTAGCGCGGGCTGGGCCGCCGTGGCAGGCTTGGGTTGTGCCGCAGGTTGCGGAGTTTGTAGCGGTTTTGGCGTCGGTTGCGAAGCCTGGGACTGGGCAGGCTGCGCCGCGGGCGGAACTGACTGCGCCGTGATAAGGGGTCGCTTTTCAAGTACGGCGCGCAGGTCCGCGGCCATTTCGGCCCCGTTCTGGTAGCGCTCTTCCGGATTTTTCTTCAGGGCTTTGTCGATTACGGGCAAAATTTCCCTGGGCAGGTCGGGCCTGTATATAACCGGGTCCGGCCAGGGGTCAGAGGAGATCTGGAAGAACAGTGTGCCTATCGCTTCGCCCCCCTTCCAGGGCCTCTCCCCGGTCAGCATTTCGTAAGTCATCACGCCGAGCGAGAAGATGTCCGCGCGGCCGTCCACTTTCTTTCCGGAGATCTGCTCGGGGCTCATATAGAAAGGCGTGCCCATAACCGTGCCTGTGGCGGTCTTTGAGGATTCCGTTATGCGCGCAATGCCGAAGTCTGTAACCCGCAGGGTGCCGTCCTCCAGCAGCATGATGTTGGCGGGCTTAATGTCGCGGTGGACTACGCCGTTCTTATGCGCGTAGTCCAGCGCGTCGGCCGTCCTGGCCATATAGTCCAGTACTTTATCCACCGGGAGCAGGTTGTCTTTGGAGGCCCATTTTTTCAGGTCGTCGCCTTTCAGCAGTTCCATGGCCAGGTAGGCTATGTCCTGCTCTTCTCCGGCGTCGAACATTTTCACTATGTTCGGGTGAGAAAGGTTGCCGGCGGCCTGCGCTTCCCTGAAGAAGCGTTCCTTCTGGTCCTTAAGGGCTTTTTCGTCTATGCCCTCTTCGAAGCGCATGGTCTTGATCGCTACGGTCCGGTTTATTTTCGGGTCCCGGCCCAGGTAAACTATCCCCATGGCGCCCTTGCCAAGTTCTTTGGTTATCTCGTAGCGGCCCAGTGTGGGGGTTGCAGAGGAACCGCCTACAAGCATGGTGGCATCTCCGGATTTTGCTGCGCCCAGGCCTCCGCCGCCGAATACCGCTCCGTCGGAAGCTTTTTTCAGCATGTCTATCTTGCTTACTATGTCCTTGTAATTGGCGTCTACCTGCCCTATGTGTTCGTATACCGCCGCGGCTTTGTTGAACTGACGCTTGCGTTCGAAGTCCAACGCGAGATTGTAAAGAGTATCCTTCATATTGTCGTCAACCGGGCACATGCGGAGTTTCTCAAAAGCCAGGTCCAGCATGCCCTGTCCCTGGAAGGAAAGGCCAAGCATCTTGTTGGTCTCGATCTGGGAAACTTCAATGAGCTCTTTCCTTTTTTCGGTGCTGAAGAAACGTTTTGTGACAACGAAAATGTAACCGGTAATCAGCAAAGCGGAGGGATACATCATTTTCAGCCAAAGGCCCTTTGAGGTGAAAAGAAATATTCCTGACCCGATCAGCGCGACCAATGTCCCCCCCGCTACAAAAGCCCCAGACCCCGCTTTAAGGCGCGGCAGCAGGAAAGCAGTAAATATGCCGGCCAGCAGTATCAGGCCCAGCTCGGCCGGGAAAGCCCAGTCGGGGCGCGCTATGAAGCGCCCGGAAAGTATGTTCTCCGCCACGTTGGCCGTGAAATCCACGGCGGGCATGGAGGCTTCGGTCGGGGTTACGTAAAGACTGCCCACGCCCTGCGCGGTTATCCCTATTAGTACTATCTTGTCCTTAAAAGCTTCCGGTACTATTTTATCGTTGATGACGTCGTAAAAAGAATAGTATTTAAAAGCTTTGCCGCGGTTGAAGGCTACAAGGGCCGCGGATGTGGCGTCCAGCGGCATGCTGTTTTTTCCGAAAACGGCGGCTGCGCCGGGTGTAAGGTTAACGCCCCCGGGCGGGAGTCCAAGGCGCACGCGGACCACTTCAGCGGCGAATGACGGGTAAAAATTCTGGCCATAGGGGATGAAGGGCGTTTCCTTGCGGACGGCGCCGTCCAGGTCGCTGAAAACGTTTACATGGCCGGCGCCCGCGGCCGCTTCTCCCAACTGGGACAGCGGCGCCGTCAGTTCGGTCCCTTCCTCGGATACGTCTACCGGGCCCGACCCGTGAGAGATGGCCGGGGCGAATTTTTTCAGCCAATCCGGTTCCGGTTTCGGTTTCGAGGCGGGAACCCCGGTGCCGAAGTAAAGCGGCAGTACCACATTTCCGGCGGCCGCGCAGGCCGCCACGAGTTTGGAGTCGTTGTCCGATTCTTTCCTGGCTGCTTCAAGTATGCGCAGGAATTCGGAATCTTTACCCGTTTCCCGGATTTTTTTCGCGGCCACCAATTCCATATAGCGGGTTTTAATAAAATCGGCCATCCCGGCCTCACCGCTTTTTTCCGGTTCGGAAAAAAGTATATTCAGGCCGATAACGGCGGGTTTTGCCGTTTCGGAGGAAAGAAGCACCAGCATCTCCGCTATTTTGGCGCGTGACCAGGGCCAGCGGCCTATTTTAGATATGCTGTCGTCATTGATCTCGATTATGGCCACTTCATTTTTCTGCGGCTGGCTGGCGCTCAGGCGGGCGCGGAAGTCGTAGAATTTAAGTTCGGCGGTTTCTATCCCGGTCTGGGTGAAGTAAAAGAAAAGCGACGCAAGTGTGAGGCCTAAGCCCCACAGAATATTTGAAAAAACGAATTTACGCACTTTGTTCTCCTTAAGGCTGTTAGAAAAATTCCGTTTCACGGTAAACAGCCAGCAGTTCCTCTATGAAGCAGATGTTAATCATCAGCGCCAGAAACAGGGCGATGAAAACTATTCCCGCGGATTCGGCGAGGGCGGCGTTTAGCTTTTTGCTCAGCGCGGTGTAGTATTCCAGGCGTGCCTGGCTGCGCAGCGTATTGGTTTCCGCCTGCTTTATTTCCTGCGGGGGTGCGGGTTTTTTTTCTACCGGCCGGCCGTCCACATCGTAAACTACTTCGGCCTGGGCCGCTGCCAGGGCATGGTGGTAGTCTTCCCTGTTCCGCGCGTTGGCGAGGTTGACGGTTTCAGCATCGGAGCGCACCTTTTCCTGCGTGATTATTTCCACCTGCGGGTTGGTGAACATTGAAAATATCATCAGGTTTGCCGCCAGGAAGAAAAATGGCGGATTAAAGAAAAGGGAAAACTCACGCTGCACGATAGCGGCCGCAAGGCCGGCGGCCGCCAGCACTCCGGCCGCAGCCAGCCAGCTGTCCGCCGGAGTTGCAGGCAGGCCGGCCTTGAAATAGACGTAGGTGAGGGCCAGGCCGCCGATATAAGCCGCGATGGCCAGTAATTTAGCGAATACATTGGCGCGGAAAACTATTTTAGAAGCCGCCAGGTACAGGAAGAACGCGTAGATAAGGGTGGCGGTGTCCGAGGCGATGTTGGCCATGCCTATGGTGACCGCCAGGAAGCCTTTGGTTGCCGTATCCGCGCCTTCCGGCGCCGGGATGTATGCCCCTCCCGCATAGGCCGCCGCGGCCGCGGCCAGTGCTAACAAGGTGTAGAGCGGGGTGAATTTCAGGGGTTTCATGGACAGCGCCCAGGCAAAAAGCGCGAGGCCGAAAACAGCAAAGATGCCGGTAACTATAGGATTAGATGCCAGCGGGTTGGAAAGGGAGCCTGAGATCGTTCCCGAGGCGCCGGCGAGTATGAAGCAGCCGACGGCGCCAAGCGTAAGGGCAAAATGAGTCAGTGTTTTTACGGCGTTGTGGAGCATTGCCAGCTGCATTGCGGGTTTGCGTACGGGCGCCGGCTGCTCTTTTTTTTGCTCCAGGGTCTGTGACTTTATAGGGGAGGTTTCGTCGCTGGTGTTATCGACCGGGAGAGGGCCGGCCATTTCCAGGGGTTTGTTCCCGGGCGGCGGCGGTGGCTGCATGGACGCGGCCAGGATGCGTGCGGTCAGTTCCGGCATATCGAAGGTTTTTTCGGTAGAAGTTTGTGAAACGTTCAGCTCGCCTGAATTGTACTTGCGCAGTTCCAGCGCCACATCTTCCGCTTTCTGATACCGCTCTTCCGGTTTCTTGCGCATGAGGCGTTCTATTACGCGCGCGGCCCAAAGCGGGATGTCAGGATTTATCAGCAGGGGATTGGGTGCCGGCTCGCTGATGTGCTTATGGATCACTTCGATGGAGGTTTTTCCGTCGAAAGGATATTTTCCTGTCAGTATGTGGAAATAGGTCGCGCCCGCGGAATAAAGATCCGCGCGGTTATCCACCTTGCCGGAAAGGCATTGTTCCGGGGACATGAAGTACGCGGTGCCTATCATTTCCCCGGCTATGGTCAGCTGTTTTTCCTCATTCAGGCTGCGGGCCAGGCCGAAATCCACTATATGCGGTATACCTGCGGAGTCCACAAGTATGTTCGAGGGTTTGATGTCCCGATGGATTATGCTTTTTGAGTGGGCGTGTGCCAGCCCGTCCAGTATTCCGGCCATAAGCCCGGTGGCTTCGGGTACCGGTAATGGGCCTCTTTGTTCCACCAAATCCTGCAGGCTTTTCCCTTCCACATAGGACATTACAATGAAGTACGAGCCGTTCTCCTGGCCGAAGTTGTAGATATGTACGATATTCGGATGTTCGAGTTTGGCGGCGGAGCGGGCCTCGCGCAGAAAAAAATCTATGTTGCGCTGGTCCCTGGCGAGCTCGGGCGAGAGCAGTTTTACGCAGACAATTTTGTCCAGGGCTTCATGTCGGGCCTTGTAGACCGTGCCCATGCCGCCTTGTCCAAGTTTGTCGCTTATCGTGCAGCCGGAGAATACCGTGCCGCGGAAGTCGGTTTCAGTCATCAGATTCTTCTGTCCCGTACGAAAATGCTGCCGCGCCTGGAGGGTATTTCCTTGGCGTAACGCTTAAGTTCGGCCGCGCTTTCTACTATCTTGGCGTAGTGTTTCTGGGTTTTTGGCGCGACTATCGCTACGGTCAGTGACATTAACGGGAAATCCCGTGTCTTGTTCTTCCTGTCCATAGTGGTTATGTAGCCGCGGCGCTGATCTTCTTCGTTGTAAAAAGACGGGATCACGCTGTCGAATTTTTCCGTAATGGCTTTTGCCACCGCTTCGCAGGTTTCCGGAGAGGTTATCAGTATGAAGTCGTCGCCACCCACGTGTCCCACAAAATAGTCACTGCCGCCGGCCGTTTTGGCTTCTTCGGCAAGCAGCAGGGAGATGCGCTTGATAACGTCGTCTCCTTTCGCATAGCCGTAAACGTCGTTGTAGGCCTTGAAGTTGTCGGCGTCAACGTAGCAGAACGCGAAGGGTTCTTCATCGGCCAAACGCCGCAGGACTTCCTCTTCGATAGCCGGGCTGCCCGGCAGGCGGGTGAGAGGGTTGAGGGCGGTGTCCGCGTTTTTGCGTTTGATGAGACGGTTCACCCGGGCGCGGAGTTCGCGCACGTCGAAAGGCTTGGTTATAAAATCGTCGGCGCCCAGTTCTATGGAGGTAACTTTCGCTTCGGTCTCGGAAACTCCGCTTAATATTATTATGGGGATGTCGCGGGTGTCCGGGACCTCCCGGACATGCTTGCAGAGGGCATAGCCGTCTATTCCCGGCATGCGCAGGTCCAGCAGAATTATGTCGGGCTTGTTGTCGCGCAGGAAAGCCATAACTTCCCCGCTGTCGGCCAGCGCGGTAACGATATAATTGTTTTTTTTAAGTACGGCTGATATCAGCAGCCCTACATTAGGATCGTCATCCACAACTAAAACTTTCTTTCCCGACAATTTGCCCCCCGATAGCGCTTCCCGGCCGCTGCCGGCTAAAACCCGGCATCCCGCGGCAATAATTATAAAATATAATATATAGCAATGCAATGGCGTTATTCCCGGTGGAGAAGCGCTGATAGGCGCAAGTTGTTCGTGCCGGCTGTATGTAACTTGTGTTACACTTGCCTATTGACAACCGTCAGGCTTGGTGCTAGAATAAAATTGTCAGGGCTGCCTCCCTCACCTACCCCCCCAATAGGCAGCCCTGCCTTATTTGGTACGGATTTATGGGTAGAAATCTTAAAATAATATTCCTCTGTGCCCTGTCTCTGGTCCTTATTTTAACGGTTATCTTCGCTGTTTTTATGCGGGCGGAGCGCGCGCGTGAGGACCGGCTTGACTGGCGCGCCCTGGCCCGCGTTGCCGAGGAAAAAACCCCGGGTATGGCTATTGCCATGGTGGACAAGCGGCTGGCCGTGCACCCCCGGGATTCCTTGCTTTACTACTATAGGGCCAGGCTCTATTATGAGGCCGGTTCTGCCAAAGAAGCTCTGGCCGACGCGGAGCGCGCAATCAGCCTCGGCTACGCGCAGGAAATATCGCACTTGCTTAAGGCGCTGGTGTACGGGCATCTTTACGGGGATTATGCCCGGCAAAAAGAACTGGCTTCAAAAGCCCTGGTTTACGACCCTGCCTATGATGAGGCCTATATTGTACGGGCAGAGGCGCACTATCTGCTTGGTGATTACCGGGCCTGCGCCAAAGACGCCGCTGCCTACTCGGCGCTCAGTCCCGGAGAGGCGGAAGGTTATGAGACCAGCCTTCTTTGCCTTGAGCGGACCGGCGATCTTGCCGGCGCGGAAAAGGCTGGTCTTAAAGTGCTGGAGCTGAAGCCCGCCAGTCATGCCGCGTTGTGGCGCCTGGGGCGGCTTTATGCCGCCACCCGGCGGCATCAGCGCGCCATAGAAAACTTTTCGCAGGCTATAAGCGTCAGCGGGGGCAGGGCGCCTTATTATCTGGACAGGGCGCATTCCTGTGCCGAGGAAAAAAATTTTTCCTGTGCGGCCTGGGATTACGCTTCCGCCATGGCCTGGACGGAAGTTTCCGGGTATGCCAGTTACTACTACCTGCTGGGCGGCGCCATGCACCGCGTAGGGGAATTTGAGGCGGCTCTTGAGGCCGCCGGGTCGGCGCTGAAAAAAGAGCCGGCCAACCCCGACTTCTACGAGCTGCGCGGCCGCATATTGGCCGATGCCGGAAAAACTTCTGCCGCAAAAAAAGACTTCCAAAAAATGTTCGCCCTCTCTCCCGCCAAAAAGGCGGAAGCGGAAAGTCTGATAGAACAGCTCCAGATTAAATAGACCGTTACCACCCGTCCTTTCACCGTGAAGATTTAGATGTATATCAAAAAACCGCCGGCGTGGACAGTGGCGGCCGGGTTAGCAAAACCTTCATGAGGCTGAGG
>Ga0156425_1025_pt10 | contig 8521 bp, 10 predicted proteins | sample RifOxyA2_FD_108068 | JGI IMG/M metagenome (GOLD analysis project Ga0156425, IMG submission 108068) | Elusimicrobia bacterium RIFOXYA2_FULL_58_8
TAAAATCATGTCCATGCCCGGCGTTTTACCCAGCGTTCTGGCCAGGTTCGCACCCATGAACCTGTCCGGCAGGAAGATCAGCCGGTCGTGCTTCAGGTACAGTTTACGCAGTATTTTTTCGGCGTTGGCGCTGGTGACGACGCAGTCGGACTCGGCCTTGACCTCGGCTGAAGTGTTTATATAAGTAACCACCGGCAGCCCCGGATACTCCGCCTTCAGCCGGCGCACGTCCGCGCCTGTAACCGCCTCGCTCAGGGAGCAGCCCGCGTTGGCGGAAGGTACATAGACCTTTTTGCCGGGGTTCAGGATCTTTGCGGTCTCAGCCATAAAATGCACGCCGCAGAAAACGATACTCCCGGCCGCCGTCTTCCTGCTGTCATCCGCCAGCTTGTAGGAATCGCCAGCCAGATCCCCTACGCCCAGTATTATATCCGGCGTCTGGTAGACGTGCGCGCAGATAACCGCGTCCTTGGCTTTTTTCAGGCGGTTTATTTCCAATGTGAGCCCGGCCACGCGGGCGATATCGCCTTCCGCGCAGCGCCGGTGCAAGCCAAGGGCGTTCAGCCGTTTTATCTCTTCCAGCATCAGCCTTTCAACTCCCACTTGCCAAGGATGTCCGGGTAATTGGTGAAGATCCCGTCCACGCCCATTTTCTGCAGGCGCAGGGCGTCCTTCCGTGTGTTGACGGTGTAGACACAAACCCGCAGCCCAGCCTTCTTTATGCGGGACACATTCAATCTGAAAGCGATGCGCATTGCTAAATGAAAATTCACCGCCCCGACGGCCCGGGCCAGTTTAAGGGCGGGAAGCAGGAGAATGGCGCTGAGATTGTGGCCCAGGTAGGCCAGTTTCAGCTGGGGGCACCGCTCCCTGAAACGCTTCAGCGTGCCCTGGTCGAAACTGGAGACGAGCGCCTTCTCAAAAAGGCCCGGCTTGCTCCTGAGGAACGCGAGAAGCTTCTCTTCTATTCCGGGGTAGACGTTGGCGTCGTTCTTTACCTCGAAATTCAGCCAGCCGGCCCCAGGCCCGATAACGTCTATCACCTCTTCCAGGCGCGGCACGCGCTGAGGCGCTTTATCATGCTTGAAATACGCCGCCACATTGAACTGCCTGAGCTCCGCGTAAGTCAGGTCCGCGATCCTGATGTCCTTGCCGGCGGTGGCCTTAAGACTGAAATCGTGATGCACAACCAGGATGCCGTCCTTCGTGCGGTGCACGTCGAACTCAAAATCCCGGGAGCCCATCTCCACGGCCAGCCTGAAGGCCTTCAGGGTGTTTTCCGGGGCGTAGCCCGAGGCACCCCGGTGCGAGATTATCTTCATATAAAAGCCTTTTTTATCCACGCAAAATGCTCTTCCTGGTACTCGTAGCCGTCCATCTTGTCACGCTCGGACCCGGGGCCGTGGAAATCGTTGCCGGCGGTGACAAAAAGATCGTAGCGGCCGGCCAGCGCCACGAACTCGCGCGTAGCGGTCTGCGTGTGCGCCGGGTAAAAGGCCTCTATGCCGTCAAGACCGGCTTCCTTCCAGCGCGGAAGGTCCAGCACGTGCTTTACCACGCCGGGATGCGCCAGCACCGCCAGCCCGCCCGCATTCTTTACCGCGCGGATGGCCGTTTCCACGGCCGGGCCGCAGGGCGGCGCGTAGGCGGGCATTCCATAGGCCACATACCGCTGAAAACCCTGCTTGCGGCTGCTGACTATGCCCTTTTTTTTAAGCAGGTCGGCTATATGGGGCCGCCCCAGGGTGCGCATTTCCAGCGGCAGCTCCTCGAACTTTATATCTATCCCCTGGCCGACCAGCAGGGCGATTATTTTTTTCAGGCGCTCCAGTCTTTGCAGCCTGTAGCCGGCCAATTCGGCCAGAAATTGCACGTTATTTATGTCCATGCCATAGCCGAGGATATGCAGGTTGTCGTGAAAACTGGTAGTCAGCTCCACGCCGTAGCAATAGGCGGCGCCGGCCTCTTTGAGCACCGGCTCCGCCTCGGCCCAGCCGTTAACGATATCGTGGTCGGTAAGAGAGAAATATTTTATGCCGGCGCGCAGGGCCGCGCGCGCGACTTCGGCGGGGGCAAGGGTGCCGTCCGAATAGTTTGAGTGGGTGTGCAGGTTTATTAAAGCCATAGGGACCGCGGGGCGGGCGCCGCGCCTTGCCCCCGAGCCTGCGCCGTTGGCGGCTGCGCGGTCAGCCGACCTTGACTTCCTTCACTTCGGGCGCGGCTTCCCTGATCATGCGCTCCACCACGTTCTTCAGCGTCATGGTGGCATGCGGGCAGCAACCGCAGGCGCCGGTAAGACGCACGGTCACTATGCCTTTCTTCTCGTCCACGTCTATAAGCTCCACCGAACCGCCGTCAGCCGCCAGCATGGGCTTCACTTTTTCTATCGCTTTTTCAACTTTAGCTTTCATAATGACTCCTTATCCCGACACATAAATTATAGCAAGTCCGCCCGCGGGCGCGCTTCGGAGAGTAATTTTGTAGAATCTTTTTGTGCCGCCGGACAAAGGCCCGCGGCCCTGAAAAACCACTATGCCGATAAATTTCAAGCCTTCAATGGGAAAGGGCGACCTGGGGTTCACAGACCTGTTCGGCGGCCGCCGGGTGCCAAAAACCGACCGCCGCGTAAAGCTGAACGCCCTTATAGACGAACTTGGCGCCCTGCTGGGCCAGGCAAAGACGGCGCTGAAAAACCGCGGGGCAAGGGAAGACCTTGCCGACGCGCAAAAAACCCTGCTGCGCGCCTCCGGGATGATTGCCGGCGCAAAAGCGGACCTGGCCGCGGCTACCGCAGCCCTGGAAACGCGGATCAGCGCGAAGTCCGCCGGCATGCAGCCCCTGAAAAAATTCGTACTGCCGGGCGAGACCGGGCCGGAGGCCCTGCTCCACCTGGCACGCGCCAAAACCCGCATTTGCGAGATACTCGCCTGGGAGATAAAAGCCAAAGCCCCCGCAGTTTATCTCAACCGCCTCTCGGACTTTCTCTTTCTGGCCGCGCTGAACGCGGCCCGCAAATAAAAAAACGGACAGGCCCTGCCCGTCCGCCGCACTTCCGCTCAATTCTTAATTCCCGGCTTCAATTTCTCAGCAAGTCACATCCTCTCCGGGGCGGAAACGCCCAGCAGGCCAAGGCCCCGGGCGATTATGGCCTGCACATGCCTGAGCAGGAACAGCCTGTAGGCCGAAACTTCCCTGTGCTCCGGGTCCAGCACCTTGCAGTTGGCGTAGAAAGAATGGAAGCTGGCGGCCAGCTCGGTCAGGTACGTGGTAAGCAGGTGGGGGGAAAACTCCCGCGCGCAATCGAGCAGAACTTTTTCCAGCCAGAGCAGCTTAAGCATGAGCGCCCGCTCAGCCGCGTTTATAACGACGCCGGTCTCATCAAAGCCGGCCGCGGGATCTATGCCTTTTTCCGCCGCGTTGGCGAAAATAGAGCTTATGCGCGCGTGGACGTACTGCACATAGAACACCGGGTTGTCATTGGATTTCTTCTTTGCCAGTTCAACGTCGAAAGTAAGATGGGCATGCGGGCCGCGCGCGGCGAAAAAAAAGCGGCAGGCGTCCGTGCCCACGTCACCGACCAACTCTTTGAGCGCGATAAAATCTCCGGCGCGTTTTGACATCTTGATGACTTCCTCACCGCGCAGCAGCGCCACCTGCTGGTGAATGATAACCTTAAATTTATTTTTCTCGCGGCCCAGTGCCGCCACCGCGGCCTCCATCCTGGGCACATGCCCGTGATGATCCGCGCCCCAGATATCCATGACCGTGGTAAAACCCCTGTCGAATTTATCCAGGTGATAAGCGATGTCATTAAGAAAATAGGTGTTGCGGCCGTCGGATTTCACCAGCACCCGGTCCTTGTCATCTTCGGACTCCATCACCGTGGACGTGCCCAGCCACACGGCGCCCTCTTTCTCGTAGGTCATGCTGCGCGCTTTAAGGTCCGCCAGGGTCCGGGCCGGCGCACCGGCCTGGTGCAGTTCGGACTCAAGGAACCAGCGGTCGAACTCTACGCCGAAAGCCTTCATATCGGCGCGGTGCAGTTTCAGCATTTCCGCAACGGCATGTTCGGAAAACCTCGCGTCGGGCCAGCCGGCGGCCTCCGCGGGCAGGGCCGCGGCCATTTCTTTAAGATAATCACCCTGGTACCCATTCTCGGGAGGTTCTTCTTTTGCGTAACGGGCTTTCAGGGAGCGGCCGAGCAGTTCCACCTGGTTGCCCACGTTGTTCACATAGAATTCGGTGGCCACTTCCGCGCCCAGCGCTCTGAAGATGCGGGCCAGGCTGTCGCCCAGCGTAGCTCCCCGGCCGCTGGCCAGGTGCATGGGGCCGGTGGGGTTGGCCGAAACAAATTCCAGATTTATCTTTTCGCCCGCGAACGCCGGCTGCGCGAAACAGCCCGGTTTTTCCAGGTCCTTAAGCGCCCCGAACAGGAACTCATTGCTAAATTTAATATTGACAAAGCCCGGGGCCACGGCCTGCGCCGCGCAATCGGCGGCCAGGGCGGAGGCAAGCTCTTCGGCGATCTTGAGAGGGGATTTTTTCAGCAGCCTGGCCGCGGAGATGGGCCAGGCTATGGAGGCGTCGCAATCTATATGCGCGGGCGGGGCCGCCAGGTGAAAACCGGCCAAGGCCCCTTCCTCCAGGGAAAAAGCCGCCATCGCGCGGCTTTTAAGGGCGGCCTCGTACCGTGCGAGCGTCATTTCTTCCTGGAGGGTTTTTTGGCCCGCGCGGCTTTCTTCGCGGCCGGTTTTTTAACGGAAGTTTTCTTTGCCGGTGATTTTTTTACGGCGCCTTTTTTTGCGGCGGGCTTCCTGACCGCCGGTTTTTTTTGCGCCGCCTTCTTCGCGACGGCTTTCTTCGCGGCCGGCTTCTTTGCAACCGGCGCGTTCGCCTGCCATTGCACTGGCTTGCATTCCCCGTAAAGTTGCTCTATGGAATAAAATTCGGCGGCTTTCCCGTCAAAAATGTGCACTAATACCCCGCCATAATCCAGCACTTTCCAGTTTTTGGAACGCATCCCGTCTTTGTACAGGCAGTAAATTCCGTCCTGTTTGAGGCGCACCAGCACCTCTTCTTCTACGGCCTCCAGCTGGGGCGCGGACTCCACCGCCAGCAACACCGCGAAGTCGGCGAGCGATGAGCGGGCCCCCAGGTCGAATACGCCCACCGGGCTGGCTTTTTTCGAATCGCCGGCCAGGGCGGCTGTTACCGCTATTTTTTTGGAATCGTTTTTTGAGAGTGTCATTATATTTTCGCCTGTTTAAGTTTAGCCATTAAAGCGGCTTCGGCCTGGTGTTCTATATTCACCATGGCGGAGCTGATTATGGAGGATATTGTATTAAATATGGTGGCCAGGTTGTTTTTCTCAAGGGGGCCCACGGCTTCCGACTTGGAAAACAGCACGCAAGCCAGGGGCCGGCCTTCCAGGGCGCACGCCATTACATAGGTAGAACCACCGGCCCAGCCGTTGGCCGGGCTGGCCGGCGGGCGGCGGGCGGGCTCATCCTGCGGGAAATTATCCCGCGCGTAAACCCGCTCGTATTCTTCGTTAAACATATTGTAAGAATAGGCCGTAATGTTCCAGGAGCCTTCCAGATACGGCCGCATCTCGTCCATCACCGCCGCAAGGAATTCCGCGGGTGACCTGTGCTGGGTGATGAGCTGGCGGCTCAGGTCGAAAAGCATGGTAAGCTCGTTGGAAGTATGCTGCAGGCGCTTGAGCAGCGTCTTCATTATTTCGCTGAAGATGCTTATGCCGGTGTCGGGCTGGTCCTTTATAAAGGCGAACAACTGCGCCCTGGCTATTTCATAAAGCGCGCAATCGCGGGTAGCGCGGGCCTGCGCGAAACGCATCTGCCCTTCAAGCACCGCCATTTCCCCGAAAAAATCCCCGCTCGAAAGAATGGCCAGCGCTTTAAATTCGCGGCCTTCCTCATCCAGCGCTTTTTCTATGGTAACTTCGCCGTCCACTATTATAAACAGCGTGTCCCCATGAGTCTTCTCTTTAAAGATGACGTCGCCGGCGGTGTAAGCGGTCTGCTTGAAATAGCCCGCGAATTCCGAGATCATGCTTTCAGAGAGATTATGAAACAACGCCACCGCCTTGAGTTTTTCGATATCCGTCATACAAATCCCCTTTTACCCCACTATGTTGCAGAGTTTTTTAAGCCCCTCTTTGTCATGCGCCTTGGCGGAGGCGACTTCGTACGTTATGAGGTTCTGTGTGACAAGCTGGGACAGCGCCCTGTCCATAGGCACCATACCGAACTTGCCCCCCGTCTCCATGGCGCTGTAGATCATGTGGGTCTTGCCCTCGCGGATCAGGTTGGCGATAGCCGGGGTCATAACCATTATTTCCCGCGCGGCCACGCGGCCCTTACCATCCTTGCGCGGCAGCAGGATCTGCGAAACCACGCCCTGCAGCGAGGCGGCCAGCTGCACGCGTACCTGCGTTTGCTGGTGCGGGGGGAAAACGTCTATTACGCGGTCCACCGTGGAGGGCGCGTCCTGCGTGTGCAGCGTGGCGAAGGTGAGGTGGCCCGTTTCGGCGGCCGTAATCGTAAGCTGTATCGTTTCCAGGTCGCGCATTTCGCCTACCAGTATCACGTTCGGATCCTGGCGCAGCGCGCCGCGCAGGGCATTGTTAAAGGAGCGTGTGTGCTGGCCTATCTCGCGCTGCCGCACTACGCAGTTCTTGGCCTCGTAGGTGAACTCTATGGGGTCCTCTACGGTGAGGATATGCTTTTTTTTCTTGATGTTTATCTGGTTAATGAGCGCCGCCAGCGTGGTAGACTTACCGGAACCGGTGGGCCCGGTTACCAGCACCAGGCCTTTGGGGAGGTCGGAAAACGCCGTAACGGCCGGCGGCAGATTCAGCTGCTCCGGGGTAGGGATAATGGAGGGAATCACGCGCATGACAGCTTCCACGCCGTTGCGGGCCACCAGCACGTTGAGGCGGAACCGCGACAGGCCCGTGATGGCGAAAGAACAGTCCAGCTCCCAGTCTTTCTCGAATTTCGCCCGCTGCTCATCGTAGAGCGTGGAAAAGATCAGGGACTTGGTCTGTTCCGCGGTCAACGGAGCCAGCCCTTCGGCCACAGGGATGACTTCCCCGTTAAGGCGCATCATGGGCGGCTTGTTGACGCAGATGTGGATGTCGCTGGAGCCGCGCTGCACCGCGGTCTTAAGAATGGTAACCATATCGGACATATATCCTCCTTATGCTTCACTGCTTTACGGGCCGGGCTTTTCCCAGCACCGCGCCGTTAAAATCCGTGCCGAGTATCACCGCCGCCTGCGCAACGCTTTTCTTCGAGGCGCGCATATGTATCTCAAGGCCTTCAAGCCCGAGCGCGGAGCGCAGTTTCAGCGCGGCCGCGGGTTCCCCTGAAAAACATAGTATCCTGGTATTAATTTCAATTTTACCATAGGAAGCCGCCGTAAGAACGTCAAAACCTTCGGCCCTGAGATATTTCGAGGTAGCGGCGGCAAGGTCTTTTTGCCCGGCCGCGTTAAAAACCTCCACACGGACCACCGGCCGCGCCGCGGCACCGTCGGGCTGCGCTTCTTCCGGGCCGGAGCGCGAGGCTTCGGTAACTATGAAATTAGAAGAGTTCAACCTTGAGAACTCCGAAAACAGGACAAAAAGCCCGAAAGGGGAAATGTTCGTGGCGCCGGCCGAGCGCAGACCAAAAACCCAGGCCGCCGCCTCGAAAAATTTAACCGGGACGGATTTCCAGCTGTTCAACACGCTCCACAAAGCTTCCATGCCCGCGGAAGAAGGGAGAGTTATATAGAAGATCTCCCCGCGCTCCCCGGGAACTGGGGCTCCGGCCAAAGCGGAAAGATCGCTTGCGCGCTGATAGCCAGAAATACCCCGCCTGGCCCGGCCCTGGGACAACTTCAGGGCGTTGACCGTGGCGGAACCCGGATGATAAATAAGCAGCACGGAAGAGTTTTCTGACAGCAGGGCAAGATGCAGGTCCCGCCCGCCCATCAACACTTTGGCCACCGGGGAGAAAGACTGCGCCGCCGCCAGGAAAAGCGCGGCGGCCAGGCCCGCGCCCAGCATCAACCGTTCTTTTTTTCCTGCAAACTGTTCCATAGTGACACGCTCAGCGGATGCACCCAGCCGCCGCCCGAAAACGCGCTAGAAAGTTTAACATAATTAGCCGCCCTTAACGCCGCGGGAAAATCCAGGCCGGCCAACATTAAGAAATACAAACAAGAATTTATTAAAACCATTGGCAATGACTTGAATATGCCAATGGCTTTAGGATTAACCTGGAAAATGCTGAAAGATAAAAACCTTTCTGCAAAAGAAAAATACGAGCTTTTGATTGATTTTGATAAAGTTTTCGGCTTTAATCTGAAAGAAGCAAAGCCTCAGGCAGTTCCAAAGAAAATCATTGATTTGGCAAAACAAAGAGAAAATTTTAGGAAAGAAAAACAATCTCTTTGAAAGAAAAACAATGGCAGTCAGCAGACCAGATTAGAAGAGAGCTGGAAAAACTGGGCT